>Ga0209208_10000875_pt1 | contig 41039 bp, 34 predicted proteins | sample S1TSphfallax_3_FD_187694 | JGI IMG/M metagenome (GOLD analysis project Ga0209208, IMG submission 187694) | Host-associated microbial communities from peat moss isolated from Minnesota, USA - S1T2_Fd - Sphagnum fallax MG (SPAdes) (version 2) | ecosystem: Host-associated > Plants > Peat moss >... | reverse complement strand
GGTTTTCGCGTCCGGCTTGCCGGGCCAGTCGCCCCCGACAGCCAGATTCAAGATCATGAAGGCGCTGTCGCCTGGATCGAAGGGCCAGACCGCACCGGGAAATTTCGCAATGCTCTCCGGATTGGTGTACGTCATGTAGGGCTTGCTGGGGTCGTCGATGTAGTAAGCGACGGAGCCTTTTTTCCAGATCATGCCGTAGGTGTGCCACCCTCCAGCGGTCTCACCTTTGGGAAAGAAGTATTTCGTTCCGAGGCCCACATCGCCCGTGAATCCGGTGCCGTGGATCGAGCCTTCGTTCCAGTCGGGTTCGAGCGCCGAGTTGACGCGCTCCATGATGTCCTGCTCGCCGCAGGCCGGCCAGGGGTCGGTGACGATGTTGTTGCCAAGGGTCCAGAAGGCCGGCCAAAGCCCTTGCCCCTCCGCGACCTTGATGCGTGCCTCGAGCCGGCCGTACTGGATGCTGAAATGCCCCTGCGTGCTGAGGCGGGCGGAGGTGTAGCCACCATCGGCGGTTTTGCGGGCAACGACGTGCAGAAAACCGTCCCTGCCAACATAGGCGTTGGGATGAGCCGGATCGCAGGGAGCCTTATCGGAACCCCAGGCGCAGTAATCTTCGAGTTCGTGATTGCCGAAGCCGTTGTTCCCGGTGTCGTATCCCCAAACCGACGGGTCTGGCTGCTGGGCCGCGCCGGTGGTGTTGGGGAATTCGTCGCTCCACACGAGCGTTCCGGGGGCGACGTTGGGAGCGAATGTCTGGCTTTGGACCGCGCTATCCGGATGGCCGACGAGGGTTGCGTAGGCCTTGACGGTGACGTCGGCAAACACAAGGAATGGCGCCTGATAGATGGGCGACGTTGCGCCCGGAGCGCTGCCATCCACCGTGTAATGGACGACCGCGCCCGGAGTCGTGCTCAAGAGCGAGACAATGACCGCGCCGTTCTGGGCGGGGTTCGTTGCAATGGCAGGCGCAGCGACTAAAGTTTCCGGCGCGGCTTGAGCTCGCGCGAAACAAGCTGATCCGAAGAGAATTATGGCGAGGAGGTGCGAAACGCCTGTGCGCAAGGGGAACCTCGGGGTGCGTTCGGGGTGGAAGACCCGCGACATTCTGCTCTTTTACACCGGTACAGAAGGCGGAGTCAACTCGCGCGCAAACGAGCGAACAACCTGAAAATACTCGCAAAGAATGAGTGAATCGTCACAGGGGACTCGTGCTTAGGGACGTTTTCTGCGACCCTTCAATAACGGCGCGGGTCGAGGTCGAGTTCGGGAAAGAATTTGCGGAAGGCGAGCTGAACCCGCTCGTTCTTGCTTTTGGCGACCGCGTTGGCGACGCGCGCGCGCACCTTGGGCGAGTTCTGCAATCGGCTGATGGCCTCCATCGCGGACACGGCGTTGCGGCCGTCTTGCTCGATCATGCCCAACAAAAAGTCCATTCCGGCCTGGAGCCGGGTGAGGACGATCGCGTGGTCGAGAACCGATTCGAACCAGGCGTCGGCGCCTTCGCGGCGCCGCTCGATCAGCGCAGCGAGCGCGGCTGGTTCATGGGTTTCGGCAAGCGAGAAAGCGGCTTCGGCGGCGGCCTCTTCGCCATCGTGCAGGAAGTCGGCGACCAGGGCGATGCTGCCCAGCCGGTCGGAGTGGCCCATGCCGAGCAGCGCGGAAAAGCAAGCGCCCAGGATCTCAGGATCCTCTTTGCGGATGAGGATGCGCAGCTTGAGCAGCAATGCCGCCGTGATGCCGCCGACCTGGCCGATAGCGCGCGCCGCCTCCATGCGCACGGATTTGTCCACGTCAAGCAGAGGCTCGAGCAGGATACTGAGCAATTCGGCCTGGCCCAGTTCCTGGCAGGTGAGCAGGGCCTGCACGCAGTTGGCGCGCAGTTCGCCGGCGGTATCTGCCTGGCCGCCCCAGACCGGCTCGTTCTGGTGGTGGCGCAGACCGCGCAGGTAGACCTGGGTTTCGCGGCAGCCCAGCTTGACCAGCGCCTTGACCAAAGCGTTCTTGGCCCAGCATTGAGGATCGGAGGTTATGGGGTCGATGAAGAATCGTTCGTAAGCGGCGCGAGTCTCGGCAAACAGACCGGCGATGCTGTGCTCTTCGACGATCTTGGCGGCTTTCGCCACAAGATAATTGTTGTGGCTGTCGAGAGCCTTGCGCAGGCGTTCGATGCCGGCCGCGTCTGGTACGCCGCCGTTCAGGGCTTCGAGATAGGCGAGTTCGCGTTCAAAGGCGCGATTGACGGGCAGACGCACACCTTTGCCGTTGGCTGCCGGCGTCTTCGAACCGGAACTGGAATCTGCCCCTGACCACTTGCTGAACAAAAGTACCCTCCCGCCCCAATGAGTGCGGCGTCCCCATAAAACGCTGGACTGCACATCGACCGCGCGGGCTGGATTTCCCCCCCGAGAAACCCAGCCCGCGCGCCTGGCGAACTTTTCCGCCACCTTCTTGAAGATTGGCTTGACTTACAAAATACTTTGCCCGGGGTAGGCACCCAAAGCCGCATTGGTACTCTCTTGCGGCCCTAAATGGTAACCCTGGGTTTGCGAGCCCAAGCGGCATCTCCTCCGGTTCCCAAACACTTCAAAATCGCGCGCCAATCCTCGCTTTTCAGCGTATGGGGGTATCTCCAAGGATACCGTGCCGCGGATCGGTCGGGACGGCCCGCGCCTGCCACTTTCGCGGGGTTGGGGATGGCTATACCGGGGGTTTACGGGTCAGGATGGATGGGTCATGCCGCGGGATCGTAGTTGAGGTTCGGCCCCAGCCAGCGCTCCACTTCGTCGATGCTCATCCCTTTGCGGCGGGCGTAGTCGTCCACCTGATCGCGGCCAATCTTGCCCAGCGAAAAATAGCGCGCCTCGGGATGCGCAAAGTAGAGTCCGCTAACGCTCGAGCCGGGCCACATCGCGAAGGACTCGGTCAGCTTCATGCCGGTGTTGGCCTCGACATGCAGCAGGCTCCAGAGCGTACCTTTTTCGGTGTGATCGGGGCAGGCCGGGTAGCCGGCGGCCGGGCGGATGCCGCGGTATTTCTCCTGAATCATCTCCGCTGGGGTAAAGTTTTCCTGGCGCCCGTAGCCCCACGCGTCGCGAACGCGCTTGTGCAGGCATTCGGCGAAGGCCTCGGCGAGGCGATCGGCAAGGGCCTCGGCGAGAATGGCGTTGTAGTCGTCGTTCTCCGCGCGAAAGCGGTCGCAAAGCTGCTTGAGGCCGGCTCCGGTAGTGACGGCAAAGGCGCCGATGTGGTCGGCGAGGCCGGTCTCACGCGGAGCGATGAAGTCCGCGAGCGAACGGCAGGGCTCGGCCGCCCGGTCGGACTGTTGGCGCAGGCAATGGAATTCTGCCAGCAGGCCCTGGCGCGCCGGTTCGGCGTAGAGTTCGACGTCGTCGCCGACGCTGTTGGCGGGGAAAATGCCGTAGACGCCACGCGCGGTGAGCAGATTCTCCTCAACGATGCGGTCGAGAAGCGCGTTGCCTTCCGCAAAAATCTGCCGCGCCTGCAAACCTTGCTCGGAATCGTCGAGAATGCGCGGATAAACGCCTTTCAGCCCCCAGGTATGGAAGAACGGCGTCCAGTCGATGTATTCACGGAGGGTTGCAAGGGGAAAGTTGTCGAGGACGTGGATGCCGGCGCATTCCGGCTGAGCGATATCTTCCGCGCGCCACTCGATCGGGGTGCGGCGTTTGCGCGCCTCTTCGAGCGAGAGCAGTTTGGCTTTCGGCGCGGCGTGGGCCCTGCGAATGGCCTCGTAGTCGGCGCGATGCTGGGCAACGAAGAGCGTCTTGCCCTCGTCGCTGAGCAGACTCGTGGTCACCGGGACGGCGCGGCTGGCGTCCAGCACATGGACGACCGGCGCGCTATAGTGCGGCGCGATTTTGATGGCGGTGTGCGCCCGGCTGGTGGTGGCGCCGCCGATCAGCAGCGGGAGGGTGAATCCCTGGCGCTCCATCTCCCGCGCGACATGCACCATCTCGTCGAGCGACGGGGTGATGAGGCCGCTCAGGCCGATCAGATCGGCTTTCTCGGCGCGGGCGCGTTCGAGAATCTTCTCGCACGGCACCATCACACCCATGTCGATTACCTCGTAGTTGTTGCAGGCCAGCACCACGCCGACGATGTTCTTGCCGATGTCGTGAACGTCGCCCTTCACCGTGGCGAGGACGATCTTGCCCTGCGCTTTGACCGCCTCGCCGGCCGCTTCCATGGCCAGCTTTTCGGCTTCCATGTAGGGCGTTAGGTGCGCGACGGCCTTTTTCATCACCCGCGCGGATTTGACCACCTGCGGCAGAAACATCTTGCCCGCGCCGAACAGGTCGCCAACCACGCTCATCCCGGCCATCAGCGGCCCTTCAATCACCAGCAACGGTCGGCCCAGCTTCACGCGGGCCTCTTCGGTATCGATCTCAATGAACGCGTCGATTCCCTTCACCAGCGCGTGCGAGAGCCGCTCCTCCACCGTTCCAGTGCGCCATTCCTCCGCCTTCTTTTCCGTGACCGCCTTCCCGACGTGTTTGAGCGCTTCCCCGAAGTCCACAAGGCGCTCGGTCGCGTCGGGGCGGCGGTTGAGCAGCACATCCTCGACCAGCTCTCGCAGCTCCGGCTCGATCTCCTCGTAGACCTCCAACATGCCGGCGTTGACGATGCCCATATCCATACCGGCGGCGATGGCGTGGTAGAGAAACGCCGAGTGCATCGCCTCGCGCACCTGATTGTTGCCGCGGAAGCTGAACGAGATATTCGAAACGCCACCCGAAACCTTGGCGTGGGGCAGATTCGCCTTGATCCAGCGCGTCGCCTCGATGAAGTCGACAGCATAGCCGTTGTGCTCCTCCATGCCTGTCGCCACGGTGAGAATGTTGGGGTCGAAGACAATATCCTGGGGCGGAAAGCCGACTTCGAGCAGGATTTTGTAGGCCCGCTCGCAGATGCGGATCTTCTCGGCGTAGTTGGCGGCCTGCCCCTGCTCGTCGAAGGCCATCACGACGACCGCCGCGCCGTACTTCAGCACCGTGGCCGCGTTCTGGCGGAATTTGGCTTCGCCCTCCTTGAGCGAAATCGAGTTGACGATCCCCTTGCCTTGCAAGCACTTGAGTCCCGCCTCGATCACCTCCCATTTCGAGGAGTCGATCATGAACGGGACTTTGGCGACCTCCGGCTCGCTGGCCAGCAGTTGCAGAAAGCGGGTCATCGCGGCAACGCCGTCGATCATCCCCTCGTCCATGCAAATGTCCAGCACGTTGGCGCCGTTTTCCACCTGCTGGCGGGCGATGGCGACCGCTTCCTCGAATTTGCCTTCCTTCACCAGCCGCGCGAATCTGGGCGATCCGGCAACGTTGGTCCGTTCGCCGATCAGAATGAAGACGCCGGGCTGCTGGGTGAAAGGCTGCGAGCCGGACAAGCGCAGCGGTTTGGCGGCTGCGGTCAAGCGGCGACCTCGTTCCTGTCCGGTTTCCTGTCGATCTGCCGGGGCGGGATTCCTTCGATCGCTCTTGCGATCGCCGCAATGTGCTCCGGCGTGTTGCCGCAGCAGCCGCCGGCGATGTTGACCAGGCCGGCGCGGGCGAAGTCGCCTAGATAGCGCGCCATGTCCGCCGGTTGCAAGTCGAAGCCGGTTTCCGACAACGGATTGGGCAACCCGGCGTTGGGATAGCAGGAGATGGCGACGTCCGCCTTTGCGGCCAAATCTGCGAGAAACGGGTACATCAGGTCCGGGCCGAGCGAGCAGTTCAGCCCGATCGAGAGCGGGCGAACGTGCGCGACGGCGTTCCAGAAGGCCTCAATGGTCTGCGCGGAGATCATCGTCTCTCCGCCCCGGCCGACGGCGGCCGAAATCATGATAGGCAGTTCCGTGTCCTGAGCAGCCAGCCCATCCTCGTCGAAGACCTCGCGGATGGCCACCAGCGCGGCTTTGGCGTTGAGCGAGTCGAAGACGGTCTCGATCAGCAGCAAATCGACGCCGCCCGCGATCAGCGCCCGCACCTGCTGGGCGTACGCCGTCTTCACCTGGTCGAAGGTCACGACGCGGAAGCCGGCATCCTCGGCGTCGGGCGAGTTCGATAGCGAAACGGTAAGCGGGCCAATCGCGCCGGCGACGAAACGCTGCCGCCCCGTTGCATTCCCCACGCGATCGGCCCACTTGCGGCACTGGCGCGCGGACTGCTCATTGATCTCCCAGGCCAGATCGCCGAGAAAGCGGTCCTCGACGATCTTCCGGTAAAACTCAGGGTCTTTGCGGCCGCCGCTCTCGCGCGGGTCGTCTACGAAAAACTCACTCTGCGAAATCGTCGTCGCGCCAAAGGTATTGGTTTCCAGAATGTCCGCGCCGGCCTCAAGAAAGCGGCGATGGATGTCTTCGATCATCGCCGGTTGGGTCAAGGAAAAGAGATCGCCGTTGTTCTTGAGGTCCTTGGTCGCGTCGCGGAAGCGGTCGCCGCGGATATCCGCCTCGCTCATGCCGTAGGTGCGGATCGTGGTGCCCATAGCGCCGTCGATGATGGCGATGCGGTGTTCCAGGACCTTTTGGAGCGGATGTTGTCTCACGGGCGCGCGACCTTACCGGCCGCAATCTCGCAGGCGGCCAACCTTCAGCATAACTGCTTCCTGAAAACGCTGCACGAGGCGTATACGCCGCGTCGGGCCGCCAATTACGCCAGGAACGGTCCGAAGCTCGCCACGATCCGCCCCGACTCGTCCGCGTCGTCCAGCACCAGCACGGAATAGCGCGCGCCGCCCGGCTCGACGCGCACCACAACGTGGCCCTGACGGCTCTTGAAGCTGTCGGAAAAGCGGCTGTCGGCAAGCGCCGCGGCGGGATTCAGGCTCAGGCAGAAGACGTCGCGTTCGCCGGGATAAAGAATCGGGCTGTACAGATTCGCCAGCACCGACATTGCCGGATGCGACGCATGCCAGCTCTGTAGAACCCACACCCGCGGGCGCAGGGCGCGCACCATCTCCGGCCCGTTGGCGTCGAAGTAGCCGTGGTGGTCGCAGGTCGAAACGCTGACCGGCCCGCAAACCTTCGCCGCCGCCGACTCGATGTCCAGCCACGGCCGCTGGCCGTAGTCGGTATCGCAGTTCAGATCCCCGCCAGTGAAGTAGGCGAACTAGCCGATCCGCAGGGCGATCGAGCAATTGTTCTCCGGCGGCGCCGGCTTGGCTCCGGCGGAAAAATGCGCCGCCGCCGTCTCGCCCTCCCCAGTCCAGACCTGCCCATTGCCGGCGAGAATGCGCAGGGCGCAATTCTCCGCGACCTCGGCGCGACCCAGCGGCGCAATCTGCGCTATCGATCCGGGGCGAACCCGCTCCACGGCCAGGCCCTGCGCCTGCCGCGCGTGCGCGAAGGCTATATAATTCAACGCGTTCGGGTCCGTGGCCTTCTCCGGATAGTCGTAGGCCGGAAATCCTCGGTCGATCAACTTTCCGATAGGAACGCCTGCGGCGACATCCGAAATCCCGGTAAGCCTATACTTCCCCTCCGCTGACTCCGGGCACTCCACGCCAAGCTGGCCCACATGATCTCCATGCAAATGCGTCATCAACGCGTAATCGAGTCCGGTCGCATTGGTTGCGCGGAGCTGGCGCTCAACGTAACGCGCGATCCACTGCCCTGGACGGCGACTCGCGTCCGGGCGCGGCGCGTTCAATGCCGGACTCTGGCCGGTTGCCGCGCCGGCGTCGATCAACAGCGATGTGCCGTCGGGCAAAATCGCCAGCGCCGAGTTGCCGCGGCCCGTGTTGATGTGGTGGATGTCGAGCAAGCCGGGCTGCCACGGTGACAGATGCGCATCGTCGCCGGTGCCGCCGTGCGCCAACCTCCCCAAACCCAGGCCCACAGCCGCGAAGCTGCCCGACATTTCCAGAAATTCTCGACGGTTCATGCCATTCCATCCCATTCCGCTTCTAAGATTGACACACGCCGCCCGATCCACCGTTGCCGCTCCAGAAAACTCAATGAGATCTGGCCGGAAATTTCGCAATTCCATCGCTTTCAAGAAAACGCACGACTTCACTCGTGCCGCTAAGGCTGCCTTCCAGAGCGCGAGATCGGCCGCTCGATGCGCCGGACTACCTGCCCAGGCGATACGATTCGGAGACGATCCAATTCGGAGAAGATCCAGTTCGGAGAAGATCCAATTCGGAGACGATCCAGTTCGGAGAAGATCCAATTCGGAGACGATCCAGTTCGGAGAAGATTCAGGGGCCTCCGAATCGCCGCCGGCGCGACCTCCAGCTACTTCGAGCCGGTCCAGGCCCCCAGCGCTACTGCTGGAAAGAAGCCGTCCTGATCGAGCAGTTGGAAAGCATCCTGCGCGAAGCCTTCGACGACGTGGTGCGGTACTCCGAAGCCCACAACGTCAACAACCGCATCGCCGCCTACATGCTGGCCATCGACCGCATAGCCTTCACCATCAAACAGCGCGGCATCTACGGGTAGATTGAAAAGCGCGAGGCTCTCACGCTGAACTGGGAGCCTTGCTTCGCTAAAGTCATATCAAGAACTCAGGCAAAAAGCTCTTCCTGCCGCTCCATTCGAGCGTCAACCCCGATGGCTTCGAGCAGCGGCCCGGCGGGCACCTTCGCAAGCTCTTTCGGTTCCACCTTATGCAGCCCACCGCCGTAGACGCGCCCTTCGGAAACAAAATGCGCCGGACCAATGCGATTCAGCGCATCGAAGACTGCGCGATGCAGTTCAGGCCGATGACGCAATGCCCCTTGTAACGGCCCCCTGGGGTAGAGAAGGAGGTAAACATTGTGTGCCGTGGCCCGCGAACGATTCCAAATAAACCGGAATGGGTGTTTCCCATCTCGGGAGCGGCCCATATAGGTACAAAGAAACGGTGCCGGAAGCCGAATTTCCTGGGAGTACCAAGGCTCACGATGGCTGGCAATGTAAGCCTCATGAACCTTGCGCTCCCTGCCCGTCTGCAAGTATTCGTAGAATCGAGGCCATTTAGCCTCAATCCGCTCTTCCGGTTCCACGCAGTCCAGCAGAAAGAGTTGTGGAGACACATCGGGCGACCCGTCCGGTAGCGCGTCTACGATGTCGGATGACAAATTCCTCGGGCCCGGCAGGATGGGCTTAAGGCAGGCTGCAGGTATTTCCCACCTCTCGATTTCCGATCGGGATAGTAGAAAAAAGTCGTTGCAACCCGTTGCCAGACCTCGCTTGATCGCAAACAGGTCTCCCAGAGTGATTTCGCGGCTCTCTTCGAAGGAAGAACTAGCTGGAAACTGTGTCCACTTGCGCGACGGCGTAAGGTCTCCAGCGGAATACAGGCTTCGATCTGAGGGCGTTGAATCTCCCCGCCAAACGAAAAGCGGGCAGAGTCCCCAGGCGCTGGGAGGGAATTGCGAAAAACCACGACCGCAGAGGAGACTAGCGCGTCGGTGAACTGCACATCGGTCGGGCAGAAGCGATGAATGTGCAGCAGCGTCACTCGTTCGGTAAGATACTGTCGCAAGCTGATGCCGTAATTCACGTCCATGAACTCCGACGGGATGAGCCAGATTCCTAGTCCAGATTCTTCCATCCAGTCGTGGCACAGCAACAGAAAGTAACAATAGAGCCCAGCCAGCCCACTGATTTCGCAACGCAACGATCGCGCTACCTGCGCCTTGAGCCGTTCCTTGTCGGTGCCGGACAAATGATGGTGCCGAACGTAAGGCGGGTTCGTTAGCACCAGATTGAACTTTTCTTCAGGAACCGGCAGCTTGGTGAAATCGCCGGCGACGACCTCAAGTCCCTGGCGCTCCCACAAGTCCGCAGCCGCTTGGGCAAACAGCGGATCGAGCTCAACGCCGGTCGCACCACGGATGCTCTCCCGTGGAAAGGCCTGACAAAGCGCCGAGAAGAATGATCCCGTTCCGACAGCGGGGTCCAGGAAAGTCACCGGCCCTTCGCGGTGAACTTCCCGCGCGTAGCGCGCCAAACTCAGTGCAAGAGGAGACGGAGTGGCAAATTGACCACATTGATTGCGTTCGAGCGGACTTTTCAGCAGATCGAGCCTCGCCTGCTCCACCTGGCGGCGCTCTTCAGTGCTTTCACAAGCCGTCGCTGCCATCGTTTCCCTCATATTCCAAGCTGGTCCAGATCTCGAATGCGGTGTTCCCAAACCCAGTCTATGCCCTCGGCCGCTTCATATCCGAGATAAGCTGCATCGAAATAACCACAAAGGAACAGGACGAACACTATCGGTTCCCCGTAGGTGTTCCGGAGCTGATTTATTTTCGTTGCCTCTTCCTTTCTGCGCTTGTTTACGTTATTGAAGTCGCCGGCTGATTTAGCTTCGATCATCAATGGCAGGCCGTCGGGCCTGGCGTTCCTGGGCTGGATGAGTATATCTACCGGGATTTTGACAACCTTGCCGCCGGCTCCATTCGGCCTCACCGCAGCGCTATGCCGAAACGTAAATGTTCCGGGTTCCATATCCACCAAAGCAGCTCCGGGAGGATGGGGCTTGAGCTGGTAGCCACGCGAAACCAGATACTCCTCTATGAGTGTGAGTTGCCGCTTCTCCTGCGCGTTCCTCACAATTGGATCGGCGACGGCACCACAAAGCCGGTCCGCGACGATCGTCGAAGACCGGTACCGCTCTTCCTCGTTGGGCCGTCGCCTCTCCGCAAGCCACGGGAAAATATCGACATCGAGCATATCGACCAAAACGACAGAAATCCGCGTCAAGTGACGTTCGAGCGCATCCGGGGAGAGTTGCGGAGGAATCCGTCCCCTTTCCAGGCTACCGACAAAATTCCTAGTCGAGTCTGCGAGGCCGACGAGCCGGTCCCGCGCCAGTGGCGGGCAGGTGGCCATCCGCAGCACGGGAAGTATAGCCGGATTGGCCTGAAGAGTTTGCGGCGTGATTTCCGTCAGGTCCTTGGTGGCGATCAATCCCTGTTCGACGTTTTCGGTAGTCGTCGTCCGCGAGTCCCGGTACGCCTTCGGCGCAAAATTCAAAAACCACCGGTTAAATTGATCCACGGAAGCCCGCGTATCCGCTTTCCAACGATGGGGCTTGTCGGCGTTCATGGGCATACGCCAATCTAACATTCCATAATTGCAACCGCCTCGGATTTTGACCGCGCACCTGTCTGCCCCGCGGATTCCACCCCGCGCATATAATCTGTGTCAGGCGACCTGAACCTACGTTCTTGCCCAATCTCTCCCGAAAGCCGCCATCGTTTGAACCTGCCCAACTCCATCACGCTGAGCCGCATCCTGATGATTCCGCTTTTTTTGTGGATGCTTTCGCCGCATTTCCCGTGGCGCGGCGGCAGTGGCGCGCAGGAGCTTTCCGCTTCGATCCTCTTCATCCTCGCTTCCATCACCGACGGCGTCGACGGCTACCTGGCCCGCAAGCGCGGCCAGATCACTACCATGGGCATCCTGCTCGATCCCCTGGCCGACAAAATCATGGTCACCGCGGCCTTCATTCAACTCGTCGCCTACAACCCGTCCGTGGTAAAGGTCTGGGTCGCCGTCGTCATCATCGGGCGCGAGTTCCTCATCTCCGGCCTGCGCTCGATCGCCTCTTCGGAGGGCTTCACCATCCAGGCCAGCGATCTGGGCAAGCTCAAGACGGTCATCCAGATTGTCGCCGTCGTCTCCGCCATCCTCGCCCACCGCTGGTTCGAGTGGAATTTCTGGGGTTTCATCGTCCCAGTCGAGTGGACGGCCATCACCGCCATATACTTCGCAACGCTGGTCTCAGTCATCTCCGCCGTAGATTACTTCATCGGCTTCTGGAAGAAGATCGACCACGCCGCCAAAGACCGCCGGAAATCTTTCGTCATGACCCGCAAGGGCGGCCGAAGCGTTTCCCCGGCAGAGTAACAGCGGACCTTCAGCAATGCGCCGCCCTTCCCCCAAGCTCAGAACCGGTGAATGTACAGCAACTGCAGCGACGGGCCGGCCGCCGCGTTGTGCGCCTCCGCCTTCAGGTAAACATTGACGTTCAGCGTGTCCCGCTTGCTGAAGTCGTAACCTCCGCCCGGCCCCACATAGGCCTGCGTCTCCCGCCCCTTGGGCACCCGGATTCCGTTGGTTCTGTCCGGCGTTAGCTGGTAAACCCCGTAGGCGTTGGCGCCGAGATAGAGCTTTCGGGTAAATTTCCACGAGGCGGTGAGGTTGTCGTAAACAAGCTGTCCTGCCTGACCGCTCTTGTAGACCAGATTGGGAATCGGAGGAGGGTTGGGAATCCGGCTCGTCGCCAGGTTGTACTGGTAGTGGAAGCGCGTGCTGATCTCGAGCCGCCGCACAGGCAGCCACGTCGCCGCCACGTAGGGAGCGACCGCCCAGTACCCGCTTCCCGGATTGAGGCTCTTGGCCGAGTCGAATTTGCCGGTCGGAATCTGCACCACAAACTGGACGCGATAAGCCAGATAGAAGCTCCGATCGTCTCGCGCAGGATCGTGGACAAAGGGTTTGGATTGAAAAATGGGGCCGGCGATCACATCCCCAATGCCCAGCCCGTTGCTCGATAGTCTTTTCGGGCTGCTGGCGGCGAAGCCGGAGTCCAGGTCAACGACCGGAAGCAGCACGGTGAAGCCGGTTCCGCCCCCGAAGGGATGCCATTTGGACGTAACGATAGCCTGGGTGAGACTGGGAAAGACCTCAATGCGCGGGTCCACGAAGTTCGGGTTTTCCGCGCCGCCGGAATTGTCGATCTCCGTGTCGTGCGTCCAGCGAAAGTACTGGAGCAGCGTCACTCCCGGTTTGATTCTGCCAAAGCCGTCGTAAAAGCTGGTGCTGCCCAGGTTGATGCTTGCGGGAGGCTTCACGACGTCCGGAAGCGCAGCCTGGGCTCCGGCGGCGGAACTCCTCAAGCCGAAGACCGCCGCAAGCAGCAGAGCGGAGCAGAGCTGGATGCGCGCGCTTGCTCGACGAAATCGCAGTGTAACCGTCATACGTGATTTGCCTTTCGTGGGAAGTTGTCTGGCGTCGGCCGAAGCACCGGTTATCCGTTCCTGGCCGGCAGGTGCAGTAGGCGAACGGAACTGACGACCCGGTTGCGGCCGGAGTTCTTGGCGTTGTAGAGGGCGCGATCCGCCGAGGCGACAAGCTCCTCGGAAGTGAAGCGGAAGCTAGTGCCGCCGCGCACGGCAACCGCCCCGGCGCTCACGGTGACCACACTCCCGCCGGTCGAGGGCAGCCCCGCGCTCTCTACCGATTGGCGGATGCGTTCGCCGATGACCACGGTCATTTGCTCGTCGGCATCGGGCAGGATGGCGCAAAACTCTTCGCCCCCATAGCGCGCCACGGTGTCCACGCCGGCGCGAACCGAGCGCTGCAGGATTTGCGCCACATGCTCCAGGCAGTAGTCGCCGTGCTGGTGGCCGGCGGAGTCGTTGAGCCTTTTGAAATAGTCGATATCGATCATCAGAATCCCAATCCAGCGGTCTTTCTCATTGGCAACTTCACAGGACCGCGTCAAGGCCAGGTCCAGATAGCGGCGGTTGAAGACGCCGGTGAGCGCGTCCATGCTCGAGAGCCGCTGCAGATGCTCGTTGATGCGCAGGATGTCTTCCATGCGCAGGCGATTCATTTCGCCGAGCAGAAAATTGCGGCGGTCGGCGCGCTCCCGGCTGTGCCGCTCGTAGAGCGCTGGAACGCTGAACCCGATGGCGAAGACGATTCCGTCCAGCGAGAAGGGCGGGCCGAAGTGACCCGGCCAGGGAACTCGGGCCAGCACGCAAAACACCGTCAGCGAAGTCGCCAGACCCGCTGCGCAGTAGCGGAACGGCGCCCGCATCAGCAGCGTCTGAGCAAAGATGCCGACGGCCGCGGCCAGCACATACCGCTCGCTTAGAATCGCTCCGGAAAGCCTGCCCAGCAGGATCACCAGCGCGGTTTCCGCAATCAGCGGCGCGTAGGCAGCCACGGCATGAACGCGCGAAGACAGCGGGCGGCGCAGCAGCAAGACGCCAATGACCGTGAGCGGAAGCACAATCCCCAGTCGCAACCCCAGGGAAACCAGGAAGACCTTCGAGCCATTCTGGTAATTGGCCACCAAAAAGAGCAGCTTGGCCGCCAGATACACCAGCAGAAAATAGCCGATGGCGCGGTTCCGAGCCGGCCCGCGCGCCGCCTCGTAGGCGGACTCGAGTCGCGCCGGAAAGCGCAGGCCAAACCCTTTGCGAGAGAGCGCGCTCTCAATCTCCGTCAGTTGATCCGTGGGCCCAATGAGAGGCAACCTCTACACTCCCTGTGCGGCAAAGGCGCACAAAGAGCTTATCGGCGTACCGGGGCGCGGCGTGAATTGCGGCTAACAAACACAGGGAATGGCAAACCTTATCGGTTCTGTACTTCGACCGCTTCTTTCAGGTTGATGTCGCCAGCATGCGCGGGAACGGTCACCTTCAGCCCTCCCGGCATGTATTTTGCCAGCGATTCGGGGTGAGCCCAATCGAGCGCCAAATCCAGCGTCCAACCGTCCTCGATCGCGAGCAGCGTGTATTGGCCCGGCATCAGTTGCGGGAAATCGAAACTGCCGTCGGAGTCGCTCTGGTTGGTGCGCCACGCCTCCCGTCCCGCGCTGGCGCTGGATGGGACCAAGAGGAGAAAGACTCCAGGGGCGGGTTTTCCGTTGCGCCGGGCAAATCCATGCACAATCGCCGTGCTCTCGGCTACCGTGGCGGAGAGGGTCGCCGGTTCGCCGCCAATCTTGATCAGGCGTCCCGTAACTGCGGCTCCGCTGGCGGCAAGTTGCGTCACCGTCATCGGGTATTCGCCCGCGCTCACGATTAGCTCGTAGGTTCCGGGGTGGACGGAGCGCATGTGAAAGCTGCCATCCGATTCGAGCCTCGCGGAAACGCGATTTTCCCCCTCCTGCGCGCTCAGCATCAGGAACATCGAGTCCGGCAATTTGCCTCCACTTGCGGAGACCAGCCTTCCCGTCACGTCGGCCAGCGGAATGGCGGCGGAGAGATCCAGCGTCCGATCGGAGGCCAGATTGACCGTGGTTTCGCGCCCCGATTCCGCATTCGGTCCAACGACCGCCAACTCATACTGGCCGGGAGCAATGCCGGAAAGTTCGACGTTGGTGGCGCCATCCCTCTCGTCCGGCCCGGTGAACGACATCCTTGGCTGGATGAAGTTCGCGGTCCCAAAGACATCCTGGCGCAACTGCGGCGCCGAAAAACCGCGATCCGCGCCGAGTCTGGGAAGCTGCAGATGGACATGAAGCGACGGCACGGGATGCAGGGTCAGGTTGACCGGCACGCGGTCTCCCGCGCCAATGGCGATCGGCGCGGCGAAGGCGGAGTCCGTCGCATCCGGAAAATACGTGACGGCGTAGGCCACGTCGAGCGGAGACCTGGGCTGAGCGGCGGTCTTGGCGCCGGGCAAAGGCTGCAATTGCGTCGCGTACCACGGCGTCCCGCTGACGACAAGATAGTAACTCCCAGGAGCCAGGCCGGCGATCTCGTAGTTCCCCTGATCGTCCGCATTGGTCATGTTGGCGCGGTAGACTCTGCCGCCACTCGCATCCTGCCGGTAAAGCGAGACCTGCGCGCCGGGCACCGGGTCGCCGGAGTCCTCGGTGACGCTGCCGTACACTACGCCCTGGGGCGCGAGGCGAAAGGTGAGAGCTGCGATGTCGATCGCTGCCGTCTCCGGGCTCTCGCCGGTGACGATTGCGGTTGAGCCGTTTTCGTGCTGGTCGTAATCGGAGCCGATGTAGCCGCGATGCGAGGCGTGCAGCGCGAATTTGCCTGTCGGCACGTTCGAGAAGACGAAGCGGCCTTCGCCGTCGGAAACCGTCGCCCCCGCCAGGGTGCGGTCCTGATTGAGCGTCTGGGTCCGCGTCAGGGTCACTTCGGCGTCGTCGATCGGCTGACCCGTCTTGGCGTTCAACACCACGCCGGCGATGGTATGCCCCGGCGCGCCGGGTGCCGGCTTCGCGGTTTGCGCGAGCAGAGCCGCCGCCTCCAGGGAGACAAACAAAAGCGCGAAAACATGGGCGATCCGATTCTGGCTCATAGATTCAGTCCACATTCTCGTAGTCGTCCGGCGAAGCGCCGGTGGCGTGGATCACTTCCAACTGGACGCTGGCTGTCGCGCCCGCGCTGACCGTAACGGTCTGGCCCTTGGCGGCGATTTCCGCCAACTGCTGCGGGTTCCCGAGGTCGATCTGCTGGTATTGGTCGTACGCCACCACGCGGTAGGTTCCGGGGGCCAGGTTCGGGATCGTCACCGGCTGCGCTTGCTGGCCGGTAGCCTGAGGGATTTGCGAACTGGTGTGCGCCGTCGGGATGGCGTAGAGGAAGACATAGCGAAGTTCCCCGTCGGAGTCCGCCTGCGCGGCGGCGCCGCCCATGGTTACTGCGCACCGGACTTGGCCGGCGTCATTGCGCAGCGTCACCTCGATTGGCATCGCGCTGTTGCCCGCGCCGACGATCAAGGGCTGCCGGGAAAGATCCGAAGCGCCGCTGGTAATCGAGCTGACGTAGCCCTCGTAGGGGTAGGTCTCAACCCAATAGCGGCCGGGGACGACGTTTTCGAGCTGGAAAAGCGATCGGTCGGAGGAACCGGGAGCTTTGCCGAGGCCTAAGCCGAACATATCCCCGGCCACCGTATCCGCCGCGATCAGGGTGATGTTGACTCCCGCGCTGTCCTCGCCCCGGCCCAGACCGTTGACGGCTCGGTCCGCCGGTTCGCTTGCGGCGCTGAATTCCTTGTGAACTTCAACCGGGATGGGATGCAACGGGATCAGCATCAAATTTAGGCCGGTGAGCGGCGCGCCGCCAACCCGGAAGTCGATCCGGCCGTAATTGGCGCCCGAGCCCTCCGCGAGCGCGGTGGCGTAGTACTGGCCGCTCGGCAGGTACGTCTCCGCCAGGCCTTTTTTCGCATTCCACTCGGTCGAAAATTCCAGCGTTTGCCCACTGGGGTCGTGGATTTCGATGCCGATTCCCGCCGCTCCCGCAGCGTTGGGGATGGTGATGGCCACGCGGTAAAAAGGCTGCCGGGTGAGGCCGATTTCGATCTCCGCTTGCTGGCCGGGGGCAAGCGCAAGGGCGTTTGCCGGAGCCACATCGCCGGAAGACGGAATGTGCCCGGGGTAACAGGTGGAAGGGTATCCGACGGTTGCGGGCGGCGCGGCGCTTCCCGCCAATCGCGCCCCAATCCGGTCCTGCGTGGGAACGCTGCAAACGATCCATTGGCCCGGCGTGGCGAGATTCACCATGCGGAAAGTTCCCTCGCTGTCGGTCGCGGCGGAGCTGCCCACCCCCCACCGCTCATGGCCTTCGATGAGCGTCTTGCGGAAGGCCATGAAGGTGATGCCGTCGGCGGGTTCGCCCGTCGAGAGCGTCACATGGCCGGTAATCGTGGCCTCTGGAGTCAGGAAAAAGGTGAGGTCGGGGGTGTTGGGGCCGGCGTGGACGATGTGATTCTGCTCCTGCCCGCGGGCGCTGTAGCCGGGGCGCCGGACTGAGATTTGCAGCGTCTCTTCGGGCAGATTGAGTTCAAAGCGGCCCTCGCCGTCGGTCAGCGCCGCGGCGTTGTTGTTTTCCACCAGTACGCGCGGGATTGGCTCGTGGCTCAGGCTGTCGAGCACGACGCCGTGGACGGGATAGCGCGCCGCATTTTCGTCAGGCGCCGTGAATTTTTGCGCTGCGGAGCCAAGCGGCAGCAAGGCGCAGGCCGTTATGTTCAGGGCAAACCGGGTTCGCCGCCGGGAGTGACGCATTGCCTGTACCTTCCGGTAATTGTCTTCCGATTCCGACGAAATACGAAGGAGAATCTGCGCTGATTGGACGAAGGTAAGCGGGGATTCGGTGCGTGGAGGAACGAGGATTTCGCCACAAAGCCCCGGCGATGGGCCGGGGCTTTGTGGTTTTTGTGCGTTGCGGGGCGGAATCGGGTTAAACGGCGGCCAGAACCGGCTCTAGTTGGGCAACGGCGGCAGATCGTGTCGCGGCAACCGGGGTGGGGACTGGCGTTGGCGCCGGAGCGGGTGCCGGGGCGTGCGTACCGCGCGTGAGGCGATGGACGAAGTGGTAAGGCGGCCAAGGGCCGGAGAGCTGCATGTGGCACTCGCGCATCATCGCGCTGGTGGTCGAGAACTTGTTCTGGTAGCGCTCGACGCACTTGCGGTCAATCAGATGGGCGATGTCCAGCATCATCTTGCCGCTTTCCGTCATCCGGCAACTTACTTCCTCATCCAGAGGGGAAAACATGCGATGCATCTGGAAGCTGACGGCGCGGGCGCGGGTCTGACGTTCGCGCTGGCGGGTCGCGTTCTCGCGCAGGTTGGACAAATATTCCTTGCCGACGCCTTCGAGCGGCAGGTGCTTTTCGAAATCCTTGGTGCAGCACGCGTCAACATGAATCTTCAGGTGCATCTCGGTCTTGCCGTGAAGCCGTTCGAGATTGCCCTGAAACTGGCGCTGATTGGAACGAATGGACTTGCGGAGACCCTCATCGTCCTGAAAGACGGTTCCGAAGCGGAAGGGAAGAACGGTCGAGTGCTGAAAGCAGTCGGCGATAACTCTGGCGTGATCGACTCCCGCCTTTTGATTCAGTGCTTCATTGGGGTTGTGCTCGCTCACAACAATGGCCAGGTCGCTGGCGGGGTAAAGGAAAACTTGATTGCCACCGACTCCAAGTACGGATTCGAGTGGAATTGGTTTGCGATGGCGGGCTAACTCGGGAAAGGCTTGTTTCTCTCCGATGCAATAGGCATACCATGCCATAACGTACACACTCCATCAGGCGGCGTGGGTAATCGCCGTCTGTCTAGTTCCCTGACGTACATCGACGTTTCTGCGGATTGAAGCTGTTGGAATCGGCAACATGATTCGGGCGGCGCGGCCTCCGGAGTATGGCCGGAGAACTAAGCTATGGCGAATACTAGACTCTCAAAAATACGACTGGCAATGACACAAATCTGGAATTCACGCGCTGGTCGCAGAAAAACAGAAGTTGTGTTCGTAAAAATGCAACACTTGTCGATGGCATCAATATTAATCGCGGTAACCGTTTTCATCGCAGCACGTCTACAGGCACCCGCTCTGGCGTGTGTCGAATGAAACAGACGCGCTTCCAGCTTGTTCCGTCCCTTTGCGCCGTCCGCGCTGCCGCCACCCCGGCCGGGCATCAACGCAGGATGTGTTGCAACTCAAAGATCAGGTAGCCGTTGAGGCCGAGCGAGATGAGCAGAAGAATCACGCCGACGATGGCGAAGGTGCTGACGCGGTTGCCGACGGCGCGCAGATCTTCGACCAGCTCCTGTTGCTCGAGCGTGTTGCGGTCGGTCGCTTCGCGGACGCGATCCAGCTGATCTTCAACGCGCTTGAGCGAGGCGCCCTGTTCGACAACCTGGGTGCGGAGTTCGCGATTGCTGTTGCGCACCTCGGCCAGACCGCGTTCGACCGGCTCCAGATCGACCTGTACCGGCGGCGGCGCCGGGTGGTTTTGCGGCGCCATCAGCGCACCCATCGCGGTGGCGAAGTTGCCGTCGAGCAACGGCAGCAGACGTTGGACGATGGGAATCGCGGACCGGACCGCGTCCATGGCGCGCTGAAAGCCGGATTTTGGCATCTCTGTCGTTTGGGTCGTGCTGGTCTGGCTTGGCGGCTGCGACGCCGCGGGGGATGGTGCGTCGGAGGGTGGAGTTGCCGCCTCCGCTGGGTTGGCCGACGAGCTCTGCTGCTCCGGCTGCGCGGAAACCGCAACCTGATCCCATGCCGAGGCTGGGGGCGCCGGGGGATTGGACCCAAAATTCGACGCAAAACTCGCCGCCGAATTCGGGGCAAAATTAGGCTCCGGCCCTGGGTCGAAAGGGCGCGGCTGAGACTGGCCCAACGGCCGGATGGCGGCCGAGGGTGAGGGCGGGGAATACGGCGCGGGGCCCGTGTTCAAGCCAAACTGGCTGGCCGCCGCAAGTGGAACTGGCGGCGCGGGCGACGGCGGAGTTCTGAGATCCTCGCGCGGCTCGTAATGCGTGTTTGGGCCCGCATTGGGACTGGCGCCCGGCGCGGGCAAGGTTTGGTTCAGCGGTCCCCGGCCTGAGAAGGATCCGATCGGCAGCGGCGCGCCCTGGTAAGGGCGCAGGCGCGGGTCGGTGGGCGCGGCGGGAGCCGGTCCATTGGCGGGCGTTGCCGCCGGATCGCTCATCGCCTGCACCCGCTGGCCCAGTTCTCCCAAACCGAAATGTTGCGGATCGCTCATCGAAGACCTTTCCTTTCCAATATATAGGCAAGGGAGACCGGCGAACACAGAATCGGGAATCGGGATGAGGGATTAGGTTCTCGCGTCGCGACAACGAATGGCGCGCAAGCCGGCGCCGCGCCGGGACGGAAAGCCAAATTGTTCCACGTGGAACAATTTGGGGCGAATGGGACGGCCTTGGAAAACTTTGTTGTAAGTGGCTTTGTTTTGTTGAGCTTGCAATTGCGTAAAATTATGGCGATTTGTGCCTTGTTGCAGCGAATGGGGATTTTCGGCGGTGAGCGGGAAATTTCTCGCAAATTTCGCGCCCCCGAGCGCTATGGTGCCACTTCTGGCGCGACTCCGGATTCGTAAAATTCGGGACGGGGTATTTCGGACTGCACGTGCGGTGATTTTTTGGCTGTGTCGCCCTCGGGAAGGGGAACTGTGCCTTTCATCAGCGTGCCGGCGCCGGCATTGTAGACGGCAAGGAGCGAGCCACGGAGATGCGGCAATGAAGAAGTTGTAAAACTTTCCGTCTGGACTGTTATTAGTCTTGTCTAAGCAAGCCTGTTGTTTCTGCTGCTGCGTCTGCCCGTTATTTGGGGCATCAGTTGCAAAAGAAAACTGGAAAGCATCCATTGCCTATCACCAGACGAAATACACAAAGAGAAGGACCGCCGTAATGATGGCACCCCGGAGCACCTTGTCTTTCTTGTGCCCCGGAGTGACAGCGTTCATTGTCATTACGGTCGTAAACGTCGTAAGTGCATAGCAGGTTCTTTTCTCCCAATGAGTGAGATGAGCCAGAAGTTCTGCTACGACGACCAAACCGAGGCCAAGAAGGGCGTACACCTCGATTTGAGTAAGTCTCTTGCGAGAAGAAGAATTCACTATGAACCTCCTCCACACCCCTTGGAATCTTTCGTGGCTTGTTTTCCCGCATCGTAAACCCCGGACGCCACCTTGGGTATCTGTTGCAACGTTGTCCAAGCACCACCTGCAAAGTATGACGTAGCGAGTGCGTTAGCAGCAGGCCAACGTCCTGTAATGGCGAAAGCGATAGCTGCCTTTCCTAGCGTGCCTGTAACTCCACTGGTCCACCCGTTCTTTATGTTCTGGTTTGCGGTAGATACGACGGAATTCATTTGATTGAGAAATTGGCCAAACACCACCGCCTGGCATACACCGGGAGGAGCAGAATACGCCGGGTTACTTGCGGCGTTTCCACCGCTCTGGCCGGTTGGGCAGGCGTTCGACGCGCAGTAGGTTGCCATGCTTGCCCAGCCGCTGTTGCATTGCATGCCTTGGTAGGCACCGTTGGCGTTGATGTAGTACTGGCAGCCGGCCGGCGGTAGCCCGCAAGGTATCCCGTTATCTCCCCAAAAAGTGTACTGAAGGGTCCAGGTTGTTCCCTGATAAACGCCGTTGTAATACGTCGAAGATGACGAATAGACTGCGTATTCCTGCGGACATAGACCCAGTTGATCGATCAAGCTGAGTGGTCCATTCATCACATAAGAATACCGGTTGAGCGACTGCGGGTTCGTTTGATCCACCGCGCCCCACCCATAAGGATCGGGGCTAAGCCAGCGGCCCGCGCTGGGGTCTTGTTTGCGGTAGAGGAAGTCGTATGCGCCCGTGCCGCCGGAGCCTGAGACTACGTCCTGGTCCTGGCCGGTGAAGCTGCGGTCTGCTGTGCCTGCTTCGTTGTAGGTTTCGCCGAAGGGGGCGTAGGCTGTTTTGGAGTAGACGGCGTGGCCCAGCGTGGTGGCGAGGCGGCTGGAACCAAGCCAGTCGGTATGGCGGAAGTAGCTCAATGCCGTTCCAGCATAGATGGCTGTGTCTCCGGCGGGAAGGGGGACTGTGCCCTTAATCAGCGTTGAGGTTCCGGCGTTGTAGATGGCGAAGAGATTGCTGTCGGGGGTGAAGACGAATTGCTGGTAGCTTGAACCGGAGCCGCTCTCAACCATACGGGCAAAAAGTCTTGGCGCGTCGTAGGTCGCCGACACGCCGTTCATGGAGATGGGCTGGTTAAGAGCATTCCAGCTAATGGATTCGCCGGTTGCGGTGAGGTTTGTCTGGTTGCCGTTGGCGTAGGTTAGGCTCGGCGACGCGGGAACGACAAAGGCAAGAACAATGACAGGGCTGGCTTTCGTGGTAGCCCACATCTCAGAATCGAGATGTGGGGCACCCTCAGTTGTTAGTTTTCAGACATGGGCCACCCGCCCATCGACAAATTTCAGTTGGAAGCATTGTCCTCGTCACTTGCTTTGCTCTGACGTGCCGCTGCTGCATGCAGGATTACAGCTCCAGTTACAACACCGACCGCGGTTGCAGGAATAATCAAGATCAGCGCGTAGAGCCACAAGTTTCTGGGTACCCAAAACAATTCCGCACATGCAGCCGGGACGCCCCACCAACGCGCCTGGGAGCGTAGCCGCTGCGAGAATGTCCTGTTAGGTACCGATATGCGAAATTTTCCGGGCATCTCGTTAGTTGTCATACCGGAACCCCGCATAACATATGCCAGCCAACACGGCACCTTGACCAAGGCCATTTACTGCGCCTACAGCAGCTCCGATGTGAGCGCCTATATAAGCGCCAGGTATACCTGTAAGGCCAAAAGTGACCTCGCCTCCAAAGACTTTACCTGCCACGAATCCCCCGAAGCCCCCTGTAACTGCCCCGATGCCAGCGCCCGTTAAGACCGATTTGGCCACTCTATCTCCCGGACTGGTCCGGCAGATGTAATGTGAGGCCTGTCGCATCTTTTGTTGCCATGAGGATTGATTCCCGTTATTTGGGGCCATAATTAGGGCTTCGATGCTCTGAGGGCTTCGGACTTCCCACTAGTGGCTCTTCCCGTTGTCGAATAGTCGACGAAGTCCTTCCGTATTCCGCAGCTCTCCGGAACTGTTCCGAGCGGCGGTAAAGGAACAGTCGCAGCTATAGGCCGCTGGGCACCAGGATCGGGTCGCACTGTCACGGTCAGCCTCAAGGATTTGAGTTCTACAGCATCGGTGAACGTAGGGGCCGTGATTCGCAGGTCTAAGTCCATGCCCCTCAGCTTGAAGCTTCGGTTTGCGCCAAATTCAGGTATTGAAGCGCACGCGCCTTTCAGCTGTGCTGCGAAGAAGCGCCCTCGACTTTCCCAGTCCCTGCTTTGGTGCACATCTTCAGTGAGCAGCGTACTGTATGAGTTGGGCTGCCTAATCAAACTAAGCCGGCACTCAAAATCCCCACTGTAATTAAAGTCTGGATCGCCTGTGTAGTCCGCTGAGTGGCACTGCAGATGATAGAGCAGCGCGCCTTCCACAGTTTCGATATCAACCGATGCGTTAGCCGTTGGCACGTTGTGTATCGAAAACGTGCGCCTCAGCGGTTTGACAGCCGGGTACGATTCGGCCCGGAGACAAAGGGGAAGAAGAAGTCCGGCCCAGAACAACGTCAGGAAGATACAGGCCCGCACGACGATTGCGAGCCCCCTCGACGAAGTCTTAAGATACCGCTCTGCTCTTGCCTTTACCATCTCCGCACGCTCCTCACAACTGCGGGAACCGGAGAGCCGGGAGATGAGACTATTGGATCTGAATTGATCGCCGGGTTCGTACCTGCCGGGCAGCCCATCGGCAAGGGAACCGTCATATCGACGGGGGCATTAGAACCTTGATCCGCAGCTCCGGGGATTTCTAGGAGGAGTTGTCCTGGAAAAAGCTGCTGAAGCGCGGTGCGGACATTTACGCCCGGTATTGGAGATTTTCCTCCCATGACATCGGTTACTCCAGAGAATTTAGCTGCACCAATCCTCCCGGAAATAAAGGGCGCATATGGTGCCAAACCGACCCCGCTCGCCATTCCAAACTGCTGCGGGATTACAGCCGCTGTGCCCGGCTCAACTGTTTGACCTGGAATTCCTCCCGCCTTGCCTGATAGGCCCATATTGCCGGAGAGTCCGCGGCCCACCCCTGTGCAGATTTGGAGCGGCGGGTTTGGGTTACTTGGGGCGAGCACGACTTGGTTGGGAATCTGAGGAGATCCTCCTGGGAACTGCAGGCACTCTCCAAATAAGTAGCAGATGCCCGGATTTTGCTCTGGGTTTTCGTCGGGGCCGCTGGGGGTTACTATTACTGTATTTTCTGTATCGTAACAGATTTGCGAATAGCCGCCCTCGTCTTGGATCCAACTACAAACCCAGTCTAGTCCAGTCGGGTCTACTGTTGTCAATGGCATATTTCCCACATATGCATACCGGTTGAGGGACTGCGGATTCGTCGGATCCACCGCGCCCCAACCGTAGGGATCGGGGCTGAGCCAGCGGCCTGCGCTGGGGTCTTGTTTGCGGAAGAGGAAGTCGTAGGCCCCTGTGCCGCCGGAGCCTGAGACTACGTCTTGGTCCTGGCCGGTGAAGCTGCGGTCTGCTGTGCCTGCTTCGTTGTAGGTTTCGCCGAAGGGGGCGTAGGCTGTTTTGGAGTAGACGGCGTGGCCCAGCGTGGTGGCGAGGCGGCTCGAACCAAGCCAATCGGTATGGCGGAAGTAGCTCAATGCCGTTCCAGTATAGATGGCGGTGTCTCCTGCGGGAAGGGGGACGGTTCCTTTAATTAAGGTTGATGTGCTGGCGTTGTAGATGGCGTACGGATTGCCGTCTGGGGTGAAGACGAATTGCTGGTAGCTCCCGCCGGAGCCGGTTTCGACCATGCGGCCGAGCGCGTCGTAGGTGGCCGTGACGCCATTCATCGAAATGGGCTGGCTTAGGGCGTTCCAGTTGATGGATTCGCCGGTTGCGGTTAGGTTCTTCTGGTTACCACTCATATTTTAGGATAGCCGTTGTTGCGAGGTTGGCAAAAAAACAAGAGCGACCACCGGCTTCCGTTCGTAGCCCAACCCCTCCAAAGTCGGGAGGGACTTTATACCTGCCCCCCGGTCGCTTATTTTGCAGTCAGAAACGCTGGATTGAACAACATCTGAATGACCAATTCAGAAGTGACGAAGAAGAGTACATACGCAACTCCAATGGTGCTGAGACGACTATTCTCACCGAGCACGGTAAGCATGAGGAGGATTGAGCACAGGTCGAACAGCAATACGTCTGTTCGAAACGCCGGGTAAAGCAAATTCCACCTCTGCACCATTTGTAGGCTGAAATCCGCCCACTGGCAAATGAACGCTACGCTCATTACGACGACCATACTGCCTTGAATTGTCCATTTTTTTCGGTTCAACATGCCGTCGCTCCAACTGTTCTCATGGGTTAGTGGGTGTATACGAGCATTCATCTTTGGCTAGATGTCCTGCAACTTGCGATAGGCCCAACTCGATTAAACCGGCGGTCCCGAAAAATTCCCCTACCCCGGCCGCGAACTTCAGTGCGGTCGGTCCCAGCACGGATTCAGCAACGTTTACTCCTAGTTGTTTGGCAGTATACGCATTGATTTTATCTAGCCCAAATGGGACTCCAGCTAGCTCGAGGTCCCCTTTTCCGTACCTTTCAAGAGCATTGTGGGCGTCGTTGAGAACTATGCAACCGTGTGTCACTGCCCTAACGGTTGCAAACTGGCCTGTGCCCGCAGCTATTTCGTAGGGTGCTCCCGGAGTCTGCGCGTTTTCCGCTGCGAAGGCCTCAAGAATCCAATACTGCTCAAGGCAACCCAGGTTGGCTACGCATTGAGCCATGAAAGGCGAAACCGCGTAGACTGGCGGCAGAGTGAAGGATGGTAGGTCCGGAGATGGGGGGAACGGCGGTAGAATCGGGTTCACGCTATCGCCGTATCCGGTATAGTCCTCGGCTGGGTCGCCATAGCTGTCACAGTCGCCCTCGTAGCCGCCCTCGGTGCTATAGTCGTCGCACGGGTCGAGGCCGTTCGGATCGACGAGCGTCAAAGGGTTATTTAGCGCGTAAGAGTACCGGTTCAGCGATTGGGGATTCGTTGGGTTCACCGCGCCCCAGCCGTAGGGATCGGGGCTGAGCCAGCGGCCTGCGCTGGGGTCTTGTTTGCGGAAGAGGAAGTCGTATGCGCCGGTGCCGCCGGAGCCTGAGACTACGTCCTGGTCCTGGCCGGTGAAGCTGCGGTCTGCCGTGCCTGCTTCGTTGTAAGTTTCGCCGAAGGGGGCGTAGGCGGTTTTGCTGTAGACGGCGTGGGCCCAGGTGGTGGCGAGGCGGCTGGAGCCGAGCCAGTCGGTATGGCGGAGGTAGCTCAATCCGCTCTGATTATAGATGGCGGTGTCTCCGCCGGGAAGGGGGACGGTTCCCTTAATTAAGGTTGAGGTGCTGGCGTTGTAGATGGCGTACGGATTGCCGTCTGGGGTGAAGACGAATTGCTGGTAGCTGGAGCCGGAGCCGGTTTCGACCATTCTGCCCAGGGCGTCGTAGGTGGCCGTGACGCCATTCATCGAAATGGGCTGATTGAGCGCGTTCCAGGTGATGGATTCGCCGGTTGCGGTGAGGTTTTTCTGGTTGCGTTTCATGTTGTGGACCGGGCTTTGGTGCGTGGTGGGAACGAACAGGGAGGGAACGACAGGGCTGGCCTTAGCGGTGCCCTACATCTCAAAAGAAGAGATACGGGACCCCCTCATTTGTTAGTTTTCAGACCTGGGATACCCGCCGAAACTTACGGTGCGCCACTCAACTTAAGCATTTTGCGGAACCTGAATTCCCATGATGACGGAAACGGGACTGTGCTCTCGTCGCAGAGGGAACTGCCCGAAGCGTCCTCGCGTAGGATCCTGATCGCCGCGTTGGAAACTTCCTCAAGAAACCCTATGCCGGTTCGAGTGCAGACTACGGACCAACATCGGACAAATATGTTGGACGAACTTATGTTGATGATTGAGTTGATTGCGTCGTCAGGCGTTTCTCCTTCTGCCTCGATTGCATTTCGGTCCCAGGTCGAAAGGGCGGAGACTGTTACGCTCTTCATCTTGCGCATCAACAGCGAGCTGCTAATCGCCTGCATTTCTCGGAACCGAGATAGGGTCAAATAAGAATCCTCCGACAGCCCAAGGTCCTCGTGCCTGTAGAGTATCTCGTAGGAGAGCTTCTCCCAGATAAATTCTTCAATCCGGTCCTGCCCCCCCTGCGCAAAGACTGAATTTTGCCAGTGCCAAAGATAATCAAGCGAGTCTTCGCCTGCCGCGTCTGCGAACCAAAGTTGGCCCAGATATGCTCTCTGCCTTGGGTCGATTCCGTACGTCGGCAGATCGCGTTCGATGTCGATCCTTGATCGCACCTGTTCTTGTAGGTTCATAATCGACGTCGGTAGCCAAAGTTCTCTCGATAGATCCTTAACGACAGAGAGACTCAGGAACCACCACACCCTCTGCCACCGTATGCTTTCATTCAGCATCATATCGTCACCCGATTGTTCTCAGAACGCTAGCGCTGGCGATAGGATTACAATTTCCGGCGCGAATATTAGTATGGCTGCGACTCCTACCACCACTGCTGCACCGACAGCTATGTCTTGTCTGCTGGGAGTGGATGGCGACAGAGCGGGTAGAGGCAAGTAAGCCACCTGGTTTACGTCGGCCGGGATGCCGGCGTTTCCGCCGGGGCCTCCACACCCCGAGGTTCGATAGTCATTCAGCGCGTTCTGAAGGGCTGTCTGCTTATTACTGATCTGCTGAAGGTGACCGGCGCGAGACATACGTCCAAACAGCGGAAGCGGGTTCGCGTTGTCGCTGTAATCTTGGAACCTTCCCAGGATTTCATTCCTGAGGTTCTCAATGTTTTGCGCCTTCTGCTCGCAAGAGTTACTAGGCCCTTGAGTGAGTCCAGCGGCGGTGAACATTGCGCCGCCAATCAGCCCGAACTGAGCGGTGATTCCTGAGGAGGTCTGATTGAATCCGCTCCAAGAACTCGTAGTGCATCCGGCTGGCACCCAGACCTCCGACGCGGTTACGGTCACTGGTGGCAGGACGTACCCACCGTCAGTGGAGTATCCCCCTCCGCCTCCGTCCGACGTAAAGCTCCATTGGGTAAGGACGTTGTAAAAGCAATTTCCGACCTGAGCAGGATACAGCCCCTGTGGGTCGAAAGAATTCATCGGCTGATTATCTACATAGGCATAACGATTCAGTGTTTGCGGGTTGGTCTGATCGACGGCACCCCAGCCGTATGGGTCGGGGCTGAGCCAACGGCCTGCGCTGGGGTCTTGTTTGCGGAAGAGGAAGTCGTATGCGCCGGTGCCGCCGGAGCCTGAGACTACGTCCTGGTCGTCACCGGTAAAGGAGCGATCTGCCACACTTACGCCGGAGCCGGTCGCTTCGTTGTAGGTTTCGCCGAATGGGGCGTAGGCGGTTTTGCTGTAGACGGTGTGCGCCCAGGTGGTGGCGAGGCGGCTGGAGCCGAGCCAGTCGGTATGGCGAAGGTAGCTCAATCCACCTACATTATAGATGGCTGCGTCTCCGCCGGGTAGGGGCACGGTGCCCTTGACCAGCGTACTGGTGCCGGCGTTGTAGATGGCGTACGGATTGCCGTCTGGGGTGAAGACGAATTGCTGGTAGCTCCCGCCGGAGCCGGTCTCAACCATGCGGCCGAGTGCGTCGTAGGTGGCCGTGACGCCGTTCATGGAAATGGGCTGGTTCTGCGCGTTCCAGCTGATGGATTCGCCGGTTGCGGTGAGGTTTTTCTGGTTGCCGTTGAGGTCGTAGACGGGCGCGGGGGTGATTCCGGAGGATACTTGGTTGGTGGCCGTATGGTAGGCGGCGCTGTAGGCGAAGCCGGTGCCGCCGGTGGGGACGGTTTTTTGGATGTTGCCGAAGGGGTCGTAGGTGAAGTTTTGCGCCAGCTCGGAGGTGGTGCCGTTGACGCAACTGACGGAGGCGATGCGGCTGAGGTCGTCCGCGCCGTAGGTGCATGTCTGGCTGGGGGCGCTGGGTGTGCCGCCGTCTGTGTAGACGTACCGGTAGAGTGAGCCGTTGGCGTTCCAGTAGAGCTGGTTGGTCACGGTGGATGAGCCGAAGACGGTTGTGGTCTTTGTGGGCCGGTTGGTGTTGGGGTCGATCCGATGCAGGCACTGCGGGTGGAGTAGGCTCGAACACGAGCGGTGCAGCAGCGGTTATCGGATGCCGTTTTCCGGGAAGAAGAGGGAGAAGACGGTGCCGTGACGTTGTGGGGCGGTGGCGCTGCGGATTTGGATGCGGGCGGAGTGTTTTCGGAGGATGCCTTCGGAGACCCATAGGCCGAGGCCGATGCCGGTTGAATCTTTGGTGGAGAAGAAGGGTTCGAAGACGCGGTCCCGGATCTCGGGTGGGATGCCGCATCCGGTGTCGGCGACGGTGACGCGGACGCCGGCGGTTCCGTTGGAATGCGAGGCGCGGATGCGGACCCAGATTTTTCCGTTGCCGGGGATGGCGTCGAGGGCGTTGCTGACGAGGTTGGTGAAGACCTGGCGCATCTCGTCTTCGAGGCAAAGGATGCGGGTGCCGGGGGTGCATTGATCGACGATCTGGATTTGGCGCGAATCCATGCGGCGGCGGAAGAGGGTGAGAACCGAATGCATGATTTCGGAGAGGTCGGCGCGGGCGGCGGCTTTGGATTGGCGGTGAAAGCGGAGGGTCTGGGTGGTGATTTGGGAGACGCGGGCGAGCTCCTCGTCGGCGGTGCGCAGCATTTCGCGGGTTTGGGGCTGGAGGGTGGGATCTTGCAGCGCGAGGTAGAGGACGTTGGTGACGGCGGCGAGAGGATTGTTGATTTCGTGGGCGATGGAGGCGGCGAGGCGGCCGGTGGCGGCGAGTTTTTCGCTGCGGCGGAGGGCCTCTTCGGCGAGGCGTTGGTCGTGGATATCGGCGCAACTGCCGACCCACTGCTCGATTTCGCCGGCTTCGTTGCGCATGGGGAGGGCGCGGGCGAGGAAGTAGCGAAAGGCGCCGTCGTGGCGGCGCATTTGCAGCTCGCTGCGGTAGGGTTCGCCGGTTTGGACGCTGTGGGTCCAGGCCTGATTGACGCGCTCGATCTCTTCGGGATGCAGGATTTTCTGCCAATCGAAGCCGGTCATCTCCTCTGGCGGGATGCCGCAGTAGTTGAGAAAGCGGCTGTTGAGGTAGGAGAGCGATCCGACCGCGTCGGTGATCCAGACTAACTCCGGAAGGCTTTCGGCGAGGAGGCGGAATCGCTGCTCGCGTTCACGGAGTTCGGCTTCGGTGCGCTTGCGCTCGGAGATGTCGCGGAAGTAGACGGTGAGCCCCTCCGCGGAGGGATAGCAGTTGCTCTCGAACCACTTGTGCAACGGGGCGAAGGAATACTCTTCGATGTGGATGGGTTTTCCGGTTTCGATGGCGCGGCGATAGGAGCGTTGGATCAGGTTGGTCTTATTCTCGGCGAAGGTGTCGCCGACGCGGGTGCCGACGATGTCGGCGGAGCGCAGGCCGACCATCCGGGCGCCGCTTTCGTTGAAGTAGAGGTAGGTCAAGTCGCGATCGAGCACACAGAGACCGTCGGTGACGCTGTCGAGGATGTTTTGGAGCCGCTGGAGGGCGATGTTTCTCTCTCGCTCGGCCTGCTTCTGGTCGGTGATGTCGGTGTGGGTGCCGACCCACTCGACGATTTGGCCTTCCTCGTCGCGGACGGGGACGGCGCGGACGGCCATATCGCGGTAGACGCCGTCGGCGCGGCGGAGGCGATGCTCCATGGTGTGGGTTGCGCCGCTTTGCACGGAATCTCGCCAGGCGTTGACGGTGCGTTCGCGATCGTCGGGGTGAACGGCCGCGGCCCAGCCGTACCCCAGGACCTCCTGGTCGGACTGGCCGGTGAAGGCCTGCCACTGGGGCATGATGCCGATCTGGTCGCCGGCGGCGTTTGTGGACCAGACGATTTGGGCGGTGGCGTGGACCAGGGAGCGATAGCGATTTTCGCGGAGGGCCAGCTCGCGTTCGTTGCGCTTGCGCTCGGTGATTTCCTGGACCGTTCCGCGGAGGCTGGCGACTTTTCCATGCTCCCAGCGATCCACCTCGCCGGTGGTGAGAATCCAGCGCTTGGTGCCGTCGCGATGCGTCAGCTCCAGATCCATGGAGTAGGGTTTTCCGAATTGGATGGCGCGGTCGAAGGCCTCGAGGAACTTCTTGCCGCTTGAGGACTGATCCGGTCGAGCGTGGCATTCGGCGTACGGTTCCGGATTCTGGCTGGGCTCGAGGCCATAGATGCGATAGATTTCGTCGGACCAGGTGGTTACGCCGGTCTTGCAGTCGTAACGCCAGGTGCCGAGGCCGGCGATGCGCTGGGCTTCCCGGAGTTCGCGCTCGCGCTCACGCAGGGCCGCTTCGAGATGCTTTCGTTCGCTCATGTCGCGCGCGATTCCGGCCAGTCCCACGACTGCGCCCGTCGCGTCGCGGCAGACCGACTTGACGGTTTGGAGGAGGATGGTTCTGCCGCCCGCGCGGATTTCCTCCTCGAAGGTGAGCGCTCCGCCCGAGGCGAGCGTGGCGCGATCCTGATCGGCGTGCATGCGGGCGATCTCGGCGGGAAATAGGGTGGAGTCGTCGCGGCCCACGATTTCGGCGACGGATTTACCGAGCAGGCGGGCGCCGGCCTGGTTGATCAGGAGGTAGCGTCCATCGAGATCCTTCATGTAGGCCATGTCGGCCATGCCGTCCAGGAGCGAAGCCGCCGGGGCCTCGTGGACGACGCCCAATCCGCTGGAAAAAGAGAAGGAACTCATGAACCCTCGCTCATCCAAGAAAATTTCTACGCTTCCAAGATGAAGGCATTTTCTTAAGAACCGCGAACTTTCCGGCTGACCGCGAATGTCGATTTCCTTCCGCCGCAGCGGCGGAGGCCTGTCGCTGGGGGGACCGATGTTGAGGAAAATCGACTCGGCAGTCGTCGTTCCGGTCTACGCGATTGCAGAAACTGCTTTCGGCATAAATTCTTGAGATGCGACTTTGCGCATTCCGGGTCGTATTTGGCAGAGAAAAACTCCGCGGGGTCACGAAAATCGCGTGGAGTTTCGCGGCAGCTTCTCCGTGGGCGGGCGGAAGGGCGCTAACGGGCTTTATTGAGCGCGAATTGGACGACGCGGAGCATGTCGGCTTCGGGTGCGGCTTTGCCGGTCCAGAGTTCGAACTGGCGCGCGCCCTGGTGGACGAACATCTCGAGGCCCTGGATGGTGGCGATGCCGCGGGCGTGAGCCTCTTCGAGAAGCGGGGTCTGGAGCGGGTTGTAAACCAGGTCGAAGACCAGGCGGGCGTTCCATTCCTCGGGTTCGAGGGGCAGGGGATGGTGGTTGCCGGTCATGCCGCAGGGGGTGGCGTTGATGAGGACGTCGAACTCGGTGGCGCGGATCTGCCGGCGGGAGACGCAGGTGGCTCCGGCGGAGGCGGCGAGTTCGCAGGCGGCGGCTTCTTTTCTGCTCCACAGGAAGACCTTCGCGCCTTTCTCGGCGAGGCCGTAGACGGCGGCGCGGGCGGCCCCGCCGGCGCCGAGGACGAGGACGCTGGCGCCTTTGAGGGTCATACGCTTTTCGAGCGGGCGGACGACGCCGGCGACGTCGGTGTTGAAGCCGTAGAGCTTGCCGTCGGCTCCGGTGCGGATGGTGTTGCAGGCACCGAGCTTGGCGGTGAGCGGGTCCATATTCGCCAGATACGGAAGCACTTTTTGCTTGAGCGGCATGGTGATGCTGATGCCGCTCAGCGGGAGCGCGCGGGCGAGGGCGAACAGGTCTTCGACCGATTCGGTTTTCAAGGGAACGAAGACCGAGTTGAGGCGTTCCTTGCGGAAAGCGCTGTTTTGCATCAGCGGCGACAGGGAGTGGGAGACGGGATTGCCGGCTACGCCGTAGATTTTGGTTGCTTGATCCAGATCTTCCGCGCGGTAGAGGTCTTTGAGGGTGCGGACGACGATCTGGCCGGGAGCGGTGGCCGCGCCGTCTGAGGCGGCGGCGAAGGTGAAGGCGGAGCCGTTGCGCAGGCTGAGGACGCGGCTGACGATGCCGGGCTCGCCCATGGCGATCGAGACTACTTGGGCGTCGCCGGAGCGTTGTTTCATCCAGTTCAGCAGTTCGAGGCTGTCGGCGAGGGAGTGGGCGGTGCTGACGATCTTGACGAAGTCGGGCTGGAAGCGCTGAATGCGGGCGAAGGCGGCGTCGAGGTCGATGTGCTTTTCAAAGTTGTGGAGGCTGATCAGGAGGGCGGCGTCGGCTTCGTGGAGGGTCTGGAGTTCGAAGGCGTTGCACTGCTCGGCGGACTCGATTTCGAGATCGACGATGGCGAAACCGGCCTCGGTGGCGGCGGCGAGGACGTTGAGCTCTTCGATGAGGGAGCCGGCGAATCCGCCGCCGAACTGCTTGCGGCGGCAGGTGGCGATGGCGAGGACGTCTTTGTGCGCATCAAGGAAGCGAGCGATGGGGGCGATGGCGCGCTCGGGATTTTCGCCGGGGCCGAGGCAGTCGAGGCGGAACTCGAGGAACTGGGAGTCTGGCAGTGCGGCTTCGGCGCGGGCGAGGAGTTCGGCGACCGTGGCGCCGCAGAGGGCGACGCAGACGCGCCCGACGCGGGAGCGAAGATAGGCGGCGGGCGGGATGGCGGAGTGAAGCGGCATGGGAACTTGCGGCATCTTAAAACGGCTGGGAGGGTAAAGCAAGTGAAGATCGCGTGGCATGTTGGTGCAAGTGGTTCACCGAGCGCGACTTGGGAAGCGTGGAATTGGATGGGCTCCGTTGCTGGGATTGGACGGTGGTTGCGGTTGGCCCTTGTGAATCGGGGTGGAGTATGGGATGAATAGAGGAAACGGAGGCGGATTTGGTATTGGGACAGCGGCGGTCTGGGGCATTGGGACGCAGATTGGCATGGCGGACGTTCGCGAGTTCGATGCAAGCGGTTTGGGTGTTTGCGCTGCTGATTGTGCCTTCCGCGATGGGGCAAGAGACGGTGAGAGCGCCCGCCGCGGCCGCGCCGGATGCGACTATGGTGCGCCGGCCTGGAGATATTTACCGGGAGGCGATGCACCCGTTGGATGTGGTGCGCAATTCCTTGGACAACTGGTCGGATTCGGAGTTGGGTGCGCTGGCGGCGGGGATGCACCAGGCGCGGGAGGCGTGTGCGCAGGCCAAGCCGGAGCAGTACGCGGGCGAGGATCTGTACGACCTGGCGCGGCTTTGCGCGTTGGGGCAGGTTTGGAATTCGGTCTTGACCGTGGCGCAACGGTACGTTGCGAGCGACGATGCGGCGCAGCCAGTGGCGCATAAGGCGCGAGCGTATGCGATGGAGGTGAATGCGCTGATCCAGATCAACGACCTGCCGCAGGCTGTGGCCACTACGCGGGAGATGCTGGGGAAACTGCCCTACGATGCGGCGGTTTCGGAGTCGAGCGCGTATGTGACGACTTACCTCGAACAGGCGCTGGATGCGGACTCGCTGGTGCTGGCGCTTGCGGAGCATGCGGCGATCTTGGAGGCGCTCAAGAAGGGTGCTCCGTTGGCGGAGACGAACGGAAGCGACGCGGTGAGCGTGGGGTCGCTCTACGAGTCTGGGATGCATCTGGCGTTTCTGGAGCGGTATGCCGGGGCGGCGAAGCCGGCGGCGTTGGTGGTGCGGCAGTTGCGGGCGGCGTTGCCGGATGCGGCGGCGCTCAGCTTGGAAGACCAGCGGCTGATTGAGGCGGTCGATACGCGGTATGGGCTGCTGGGCGCGGGGCAGCCGGCGGTGGAGGTTTTGCGGTCGCTCGGTTCCGCCGCGGCGAAGCCGGGGTTGAAGCACGCGGATGGGCTGGCGACGGTGATGGTTCTCTTTCCCGAGTGGTGTACGCAGTGCCGGAAGATGATGAAGCCGATGGCGGCGCTGGCTTTGGGTGGTCCGGCGCAGGGCAAACCGGTGCCAGCGAAACCGGCGGCGGGGAAGGCCGCGGCGAAGTTCGTTGCGTATGGGTTGATGTTTCAGAACAGTGTTGAGGATGCCGGGGCTGGACTGAAAGACGGGGGGGTGAAGGACGAGACTATGAAGGATGTGCAAGGGACGCCGGGTTTTCTGGTTTCTCCGGCGACGGCTGCGGCGTTTGGGGCGACGGAGTTTCCACTGGGCGTGGTGGAAGACCGGCGGGGGAAGGTTGTCTATGTTGGGCTGCTGCCGACGAATGCGTTTGCGCCGAAGGGGTTGATTGAGGAGATTGTGGAGCGGACGAACGCGGGGCAGCCGGTTTTGGCGGTGATCGATACGGGAGCGGGGCATGGAGGATGACCGATTGGGCAAACCGGGTTTGAGGTTTTCTTCTGGCCGTCGGCCGGGATCGGCGAATGATGGAGGAATTGAGTAGACCGTTTTCCGCCAAATCGGTCTGGATGGAATCGATGGAGCCGTCTCAAGAGATTTGGTCCGAGGAACCGGGCAGAACATGTGTTACGCCTTACCTTTCCACAGAAAGTTCAGTAAATCTGTGGAAAAACGTGTCACAAAGGAGTAGGCTTTAAGAAAGATTGATTCGCTAAAAATTCGCTTTTGATGGGGTTAGATGGACATGCTGGGCACGATGCAAAAACCGAATTATGGGCTTGCACAATCCAAGGCACTGGATTTGCTCACCCGTGCCGGTGTCTCCGTGCCTCCAGTCAATCCTATCTGGATTGCGGAAGGGGTATTGAATGTTCCTGTCCGATTTGCAACTTTCGAATCGAACGAAAGCGAACGGATTTCGGGCTTTTATGACAGCGAAGACAATGTGATTGTCGTCAATCGGGATGAATTCCCACTTCGGCAAACATTCACGATCGCTCATGAATTGGGGCATAAAGTGCTCCATGAAGAGTGGGCGCGATCGTCCGATTATCAAGTTCTGCTTCGGGATTCTCATGAACAGAATCGAGATTTCCGGGAGAAAGAAGCGGATGCGTTTGCGGCCAACCTCCTTATGCCCAGGTTCATGATGGACGCCTATTACGAAAATCTGTCCCTTTCCGAACTATCTCGACTCTTTGCCGTCTCCGTTCCCGCGATAAAGGTTCGCCTGTCCTTTCTTTATGGCATCTGAACGCGACAGAGCCAAGAATGCCATCAAGAGAACGGATTCCACCGATCCGGAGTTGAATGCTGCACTGGCTGAGGGGACAGAACTTCAACACCTCTTGATGATTGAAGTCAATCGTCACAAAGAGACGATGCGTTCTGTGGAATTGGGGTGGATAGGCCGTGTGTTGGGTGGCGAGGCGAATGCCCCAATTGCGGTCGCGACAATCGTAGTAGTGGCTGGAATCGTGGGCGCGTCCTTATCCGTCTGGATGGCCTCTCAAAGCCTGAGACCCGAGTCATCCGAATATTGGTCTAAGATGGTCGAACGATTCTTGGCGCTTACGATAAGCGGACTCTCGTTCATTTTTGGGCGAAGCGGTCGCCGCTGAGCTGTAGCTTCGATCCGACGCGCGGTAGAGAGCCACGCGCACTAGCCATAGCCCCACCCTCGTGTGTCACCCTAGAGGTTTGGAGGGTTTTGCGATGACGACTGTTGCTTCGACTGCCGATGCGAGTGCTGTGCTGGAAATGACTGCTGCGATTCACGCCTGGGAGGCTGCGGCTTCTGGAGACTTGACCGCCGAGGAGTTCAAGGCGTGGGTTTCGGAGCGGATTGCGGCGCATGAGGTCGCGCTTGCCGCGCTGCTGGCCGTCGAGGGGAAGCGGACGCCGGAGAATTCTTTGCGGCTGTATGACGTGGCGGTGGAGCAGTTGAATCTAGCGGGGGCGCAGGCTGGGGTGTTGAACTCGGTGGCGGCGGATACGGCGGTGCGGGATCAGGCGCAGGAGGAGGCGCAGCGGGTTTCGCAGGCTGGGACGGCGCTGAGTTTGAATCGGGATGTGTATCTGGCGCTGGCGGCCATTGACCTGACGGGTGCCAGCGAGGCTACGCGGCATTATGTGGAGCGCACGGTGCTCAGCTATCGCCTGGCGGGCGTGGATAAGGACGACGCGACGCGGGCGCACCTGAACAAGCTGCATGAGCGGGCGACGGAGCTATCGCTCGCGTTCAGCCGGAATGTGCAGGAGGGGGCGAAGACGGTTGTCGTCCAGGATGCGGCGGAGCTGGAGGGGTTGCCGGAGGATTATCTGGCGCGTCATACGCCGAATTGCGATGGGCATTTTGTGATTTCGACGGACCAGCCGGATATGCAGCCGGTGATGACCTTTGCCAAGAGCGATGCGCTGCGGGAGCGGATGTTTTTGGCGTACCACACGCGGGCGTATCCGGAGAACAAGCAGATTTTGCTGGATTTGCTGGCGGTGCGGCAGGAGATTGCGACGCTGCTTGGTTTTACGAGCTGGGCGAATCTGGCTACGGCGGACCAGATGATGGGTTCGGCGGCGAATGTGCGGACGTTTATTGCGCGGCTTGAGGAAGCGAGCCGCGCCGGGGCGGAGCGCGAGTTTCGGATGGTGCTGAAGTTTGCGCGGGAGCGGAAGCCGGGGTTGACGGAGATGAACGCGGCCAGCCGGGGCTACTGGTACGAGCAGTACCGGCGGGCGGCGTACGACTTCGATTCGCAGGCGGTGCGGCCGTATTTCCCGTACGCGCAGGTCGAGCAGGGGGTGCTGGATACGGCGGCGAAGCTGTTTGGGGTGGTGTTTCGCAAGTCCTCAGCGGCGGGCTGGCACGCGGATGTTTCGGTGTACGACGTGCTGGATCTGGATGGGGAAACGCCGGTGGGGCGGTTTTATCTGGATATGCATCCGCGCGAGGGGAAGGACAAGTGGTTCTCGGCGACGCCGGTGGTGACCGGGGTGCGCGGACGGTATCTGCCGGAGGCGGGGCTGATCTGCAACTTTCCTCGGCCGGAGTTGGATGAGAACGGCAACGTGGTTGACCCTGGGCTGATGCAGTACAACGACGTGGTGACGTATTTCCATGAATTTGGGCATCTGATGCATGCCATTCTGGGCGGTCATACGGAGTGGGCGGGCTTGTCGGGATTTGCGACGGAGGGCGACTTTATCGAGGTGCCGTCGCAGATGCTGGAGGAGTTTTTCCGCGATGTGGAGCTGTTGCAGAGCTTCGCGCGGCACTACGAGACGGGCGAGGTACTGCCGGCGGAGCTGATCCGGAAGATGAAGCTGGCGGGGGCGTTTGGGCGCGCGGACGGGATGCGGACGCAGTTGTATTACACGACGTTGTCGCTCGATCTGCACGACCAAGACCCGGCGGGGATCGATCTGGACCGTATTACGAAGAGCTTGTACGAGAGTTTGCAGCCGTGGAAGTGGATCGACGGCAACCGGATGTATGCGAGCTTTGGGCATTTGATGGGCTACTCGTCGAACTACTACACGTATGCGTACGACAAGGTGATTGCGCTGGATTTTTTCCGGCAGTTCGACCCGGCGAATCTGCTGGGATGCGAGGCGGCGGCGAAGTATCGCAAGCTGGTGATCGAGCAGGGCGGCTCGCGGCCGGGGCGGCAGATGGTGCGGGATTTTCTGGGGCGGGACGAGGCGTTTTCGGCGTTCAGCGACTGGCTGAATGAGGAGTTTGCGGAGGAGTTGGCTGTGAGTGCTCTATAGTCGCAATTCTATGGGCGAAGTTCGCGCTATACTTGTATAGCACCGAAAGCGCGGGAGGGTGGGAGCATGCTGGCGATTCGCTTACCGGAAGAGATTGAGAATCGGCTGGACGCGCTGTCGAAAGCGACGGGCCGGACGAAGACGTTCTATGCGCGGGAGGCGATTCTCGAGTACCTTGACGATCTGGAGGATCTGTATCTGGCTGAGCAGCGGTACGCGGACGTCAAGGCCGGCCGGACTCAGCTTATTCCGCTCGAAGAGGTGATGAAGTCGTTTGGGTTTGAGGTAGATGCCGATGGGAAGGTTGTGGATGCGACGGAATGAACTGGACCGTCCAACTTGAACCCAAAGCTCAACGGGATGTGGAAAGGCTCGACCGAACGGTCAAGCAAAGGATTTTCCGTTTTTTGTTTGAGAGATTGTCGGCGCTTGAAGATCCACGCAGCATCGGCGAGGCGCTTCGCGGGGCGGAGTGGTGCGAATTCTGGAAGTATCGGGTGGGCGACTACCGGATCATTGCGCGGATTGAAGACCGGCAAGTGCAGATTCTTGTGGTTCGCATCGGTAACCGCCCGGGAGTGTACCGGTAGCATCCTGGGTTTGTCGAGACGCTTCGCGAGTTGCCGCCTGCTGGAACTGGGCGACGGTCCAGGCGTTGCGGTAGGGTCGGATGCCCTCACGGTTGCACTGCGCGGCGGCGGCGGCCCAGTCTCCTTCGCGGACGGCCTGAGTGCAGCGCGGGAACTTGACGAGCAGCCCTTCAAATCCCACGTTGAAGGCCATGTCGAAGATGGCCGCGCAGGCTTCGGCGGGGTAGGCGTCGTAGTCCGGAAAGGCCTCGGTCAACTGCGCATGAAACTCCTGAACGCGCCGGAGCAAGAGCGCCTGAATGGCGGCTTCCGGCAGCGTGAGGGCGGTGAATTTCTCGTAATAGCGGAAGTCTTGGCCCTTTGGCTGAGCTGCGACGTTGTGGAAGTCGGTGGCGATCTGATCGGGGGTTGCGGCGATGGCGTGGTCCGGATCGGAGCCTCCGGTTGGGCGCACTACGAAGGCAAGCTCCTGGGCTGCGGCCACATCGGCCAGCAGGTTGCCGACGCCTACGGTGACGTTGGCGGCGGTGTCCTGGTACATGTAGGGGACGGAGCCCTCGAACGCGGTAAGAACTGGCAGGTAAGTGGTTGTGTTCAGCATTTCTTCCTCCTGCCGCGCAGTTTAGCGAAAACAGGCATAATTCAACGCAATTGCCGGCCCGCGACGGTCGGCTATGATCGGCGTATGGCGAGCGTGACGGATTTTGCGGGGAAATGGGCGCTGGTGACGGGGGCGAGCGCGGGGATTGGCGTGGCTTTGGCGCGGGAACTGGCGCGATGCGGGGCGAAGCTGATTTTGACCGCGCGGCGCACGGAGCGGCTCCAGGCGCTGGCGGCCGAGCTTCGCGCGCAGGGGACGGAAGTGCGGCTGGTGACGGCGGACTTGACGGATCGCGCCGCGCCGCGGGCGATCTACGAGGCGACCGTGGGCGCTGGGCTGGAAGTCGATATCCTCATCAACAATGCCGGGCTGGGGCACTTTGGTGCGTTCGTTTCGCTCGAACTGGAGCAGGAGTTGAGCCAGATTCGGGTAAATTGCGAGGGGATGGTGCATCTGTCGCGGCTGTTTGTGCCGGCGATGGTGGAGCGGCGGCGGGGTTGGGTGATGGTGGTGGCGTCGGTGGCGAGCTTTCAGCCGGTGCCGTTTCTTACGACGTATGCCGCGACCAAGGGGTTCGATCGCTTCTTCGCTCTGGGACTGGCGGAGGAGGTTGCGCCGTTTGGGGTGAAGGTTTCGGCGCTGTGTCCGGGGCCGACGGAGAGCGAGTTTTTTGTGGTGTCGAAGGTGGAAAAAGACCCCAATGCGCGGGCGATGGGGATGCGGCACCGGCAGTCGGCGGAAGAGGTGGCGCGGATTGGGGTTGCGGGGCTGGCGCGGGGGAAGCGGACGGTGATTCCGACTGGGAGCGGGACGATTTCGGCCCTGGCGGTTCGATTTTTGCCGGTGGGCGCGATTACCTGGTTGGTGGCGAAGACGATGCGGCCGGGGAAGTGATCCCACCCCTGGTGTCCTTAGCTGGAAATTCGGTGAAGAAGCCGGAGGGTAGCTCCGAGCGTAAATCCCTGAAACGCGGATCAATTCCTGAAAAGCGGATCGATTCCGGAAAAGCGGATTAATCCCCGAAAAGCGGATCCTTCGCTGCGCTCAGGATGACAACATTTGTTGGAACCAATTGAGACTGAGAACACTAGCCGCGAGGGCGAGAGCGGGGCGAGGGCAATAGCGGGGCGATGGCGGGGCGAGGGCGGGGCGATGGCGGGGCGATGGCGGGTTACCGCGTTCGTTTGCGGCCGGTTTCGTTTGACGGTGGCTACTGGGACGTGGCGGG
>Ga0209208_10000874_pt1 | contig 41052 bp, 24 predicted proteins | sample S1TSphfallax_3_FD_187694 | JGI IMG/M metagenome (GOLD analysis project Ga0209208, IMG submission 187694) | Host-associated microbial communities from peat moss isolated from Minnesota, USA - S1T2_Fd - Sphagnum fallax MG (SPAdes) (version 2) | ecosystem: Host-associated > Plants > Peat moss >... | reverse complement strand
AATGGAAGTTGTTGATCAATGTCCTTTCTAGCCACTTTACACCCATTTTGCTTCTGAGCTGACATTGTCAGCTTGTCTTGTCTCATGTCATGTGCCATGAGTTGAGTTTGGCTTGTGCTACTACATCCTGTGTTCCTTCTTGAAGGCCTAAATGACATCTCATTTGGATGAGAATCTAAAACTCATGTTCTCAAGGGGTATTACTTGTGAGAAGTTAAGGTTTTCCTTCTTTTTTTTCCCACCCCCCATTCAATGACAAATTATTTTACAAATTCCTGTCACATTATGGGTTGACAAGTTTGCAAACCTTTCACAATAAAATAAATATTATGCTATATCAATTCAAAAATAAAAGTGAATTTTCTTTTGAACTTTTTACAACTTGATAAAACAATCATATATATTTCAAGTCATGCCAAACTTCAAACATCACCAGCCAATTATTCTATAACTTTCTAATCCATTATTCTATCCCATATAATGAGACCTACATCACAACATCTAAAGTATACAAGTGATAATGTTTCAACACTCTTGAAGAGTAATGTAGTGGTACATTTCATCTCCGTTTATCTCCATGGTATTGTTCTAGCCTCGACACTTGGCTGGGCACTTATGTCCATCATCTCTCCAACGAGTTGGGTAGTGTTGTGTAAGACTCTTGAGGATTGCCCATAATTGTAAGAAGTAAAACCTTGAGCATCTTTCATGAAACCTGATGCTTTTATGAGGGTTTTTCAAATACCTGACAACCCAGTGGTTCTTTGTTTCCATTTTGTTTTCAAATACCCAGAATCAAAGGTTCTTTGATTCTGAATTTTTTTTTAATTCCTGGAAAAGCAAAGAACAATCCCCACACTGGTATAGACTCCATGCCAAAGGGTGTGTGGGACATGCAAAAGTATTCCATGCCTTTCATTTGAGGAGTAATTTCTTTCATTGCCATTTTGTGTAGCTTAATTTCTCTGTACATTGTACCTCTTTTTGCAATCAATTTGTTCTTGGCCTTTCTTTGCCTTTCATTTTGCTTGTTGTGGGGGCCAAAAATCTGCCACAATTACTATTCTCACCTCTTGAACAAAATTGAAGCCTGTTTCATAGAAAGTACAAACCATGTTAATAGACCATCCTTTTGAGAAAAGGTATTGGGCTTTACTCCCCTTTCTTTAGTTGATATGCTTCATGCAACTGGTGGTAGAGGTTTCAATACTTAGTGGTTCCCTTACCTTTGTGTGGCATGCGTCTCTTTTGAGCTGTTTGTTTGCCTGGACTTTGGTCCTTGCCCTTTGTTTCTTTTTCTCTCCCTTTCTTGTGTGCTTTCTTTTCATGAAGTTTGGCAGGGTTTCATCACTTCGAGAAAACCTCATCAAATATGGGACTTTAGTTTTGCATGACAAATTAAAACTGGATCAACAACAACACATTCCTCAAGTCACCTCCTAGTCACTTGAAAAACCCTAACTTTAGTACAAGAATAAGTCATATTCAGGAGAAAATGATTGTGCAAAGTGCCCATATAGGTGTACAATAAAGTTATCCAAGAAAGTCGCCCACCCTGCCTTTGGCCATTAGTTTGAGCCTCTCATCTCAGTTTCATCCCCAATTGGAGTGTAGCTGTAAAATGAGCAAAATTAAGGACCGGTTCATGAAACTAGTCTCTGACCAAATATGTATAGTCTTCCCTGGTGAACTTTTTCATAATCAAAATAATATATAAATTCGTTGAATCGTAGGTTCATGACACACGAAAATCTTATTACAAAGGTTAACAATAGACTAGCACCATGCAAATATGAAAATGGAAAATGAGTTCAAAACTTCACTCACAATTTCTTTAGTATGTGAAAGGAGAATGGGCAAATCATCCACCTTTCATCTAAATTAAATAGATATGAAAGATATATGTTAAATAGCGAAAACACAACATCGGTACTCATAGTTTGATTATAAAGGGGGACAAAGAGTTTTTTTTAATTTTAAAAAATGCATTGTTATTAGAAGGGGAGTGAAACTAATAGTGCTGACAAATTCAGCAGTAATCTAAGTTTCAACTTATCCTTTTAATTTCATGATGCCTTCCCTACTTTTGTGTGTAGTTCTTTTATAATTAGTCTTGAATCTCATGCATTAGATGTACTAATGTTGTGTTCAAATTGACAACATCCTTTCTAGCATACCAATATGAAGACAATGCTAGAAAGAATGGTGTTGGTTTCTAGGCCAAACAATTTTGGTGTAAGTTAACGTGCTACAAAAATGTTGGTCTCAGATTTTACACTGGCTAAGGCCCTCGAAATGCCACATTTTCTAACTTTGCGCCCAAACCTTGGATCTTGCACGGCAATGGGCCCTAATTTTGGAAAGGACCCACCCCCTTTTGGACCACTCCTTTCCAAAAGGGGTGGGTCCTTTCCAACCCTAAACTCACTAGGGCCCTACCCTACACATATGCATCTAAATCAACCTGTCAGAGCTGTAGACTTTAGTTTTGAAAGCACCATTTTCAATGATACTATCATGATTCGTGGCCTATGCCATTGGCCCCAAGTGCAAACTCAATACCTGACTAATTGACAACTAAATTTCTCCTTTCAAAACAAGTTTTTGTAATTTAGTTGAGTTTCCAATTAACAAAACTTGCTCAAAATTCAATATTTCCTGCACTTTGGTTTTAAATTACCAAATCATCTCCATAAAATTCGAGTAGCCTACTACTCATGGAGCGCTTTCCAACAGTGCAAAGAGTGTGGCTGAAACCATTGTGGTTTTGGAGATCTCAAAGTGACAAACAAAACAAACAAACTACCTTCATCAATAGAGAAATGGGTTAAAACAGTGGTTACATTCATGTCCTGGTTGGACAACCATCTTGGGCCTGGTAAGCAACAATGATTTTTTTTTCTGGTGATTTTTTTTGCAATTTTTTCAATCTGAACTTTTTTTGATCTCCAAGTATATGGAGCATTCTTTAGGGAAAAATTGCCCAAATTCCTCAGATTCCCACACACACACAAAAAGTTGTCAGATTTCTATGATGAATTCCAGTAAGTAGTCAGAATTATAGAAGGATGCTTAGAGTTTTGCACTTTCGTATTCAGTTTACAACCAAATTTGGCTAAATCTTCTTTAAGATGCTCACTGCTACATCACAAAGTTGGAAAAAAAAAACACATTGTTATTATGCCTGTGGGCCAGTGTGTTTTTTCAATTTTCTGACAATGCATGTGCTGATAGAGGGCATCCCAAGAGAGATTTAGGAGTAAATGGAGACAAATTCCTAGAACTAGTCTAAAAAGGGAGAAAATTTATTAAAAAAACTGTTAAAAAATGCTACAAAACCAGAAATCTGAGCCAGAATCTGAGCCAAAATGTAGCAAAAAAAGTTTCGAAATTTGGCGAATTCTATCCTTCAAAGATCGAAATGATTTGTTTTCCACATTATTATTGTGCGAAAATTTGCACCCAAAAAAAGACTGCGCTGGGCCCCACGAACAGACTGAAGTACTACGCCTACTTCCATGATGCTAGGCTGCTATGAACCTTGATGAGGCTCACAGACCAAGGCTCAGGGCAAATGGGCGCAGCATCCAACACAGGCAATCATGAATGCATCCATGCGCATTCTCAGTGTCCAGCTATTGAAACTTGCGGAAGATCTAGTATTTGTATGGATCTTCATCTTCTTGGTTCATGTTCCAAATCTACTTGTTTGGACGAGTGTTGTGAAGGTATCATATAATTATCGTGGTCCATAAGGCTTCCAAATGAGTTGCTGTTTCTTCTTTTTTTTTTCTTTTTCGATTTTTTTCCGATTGTCAGATGGTCAGGTCTAATCATTCATCTGTTTGGGGAAGCTCGTTCTCAGCTGGTTCTGAATTTTACACTTTTGTTTGTTCAAATTTTCTACTGTGATTGAACTGCTTCTCCTTTCCCTCAGTAAAATTTCTGCATCAAAGGATGGCCACCTTCAGCATAAGGTTCTACTCCAAACAACGAACCTTATATTTGAAGTTCAAGATTAAGAGAGGACAAACTTCAAATGGTCTTTCCATGCTAAGTTTATCTTTCAATGAATTTTGAAACGTATATTGTAGCCTAGGGTCAGTTTCTACATTGACTGAATGAATTATTATTATTTTTCAATTATTTTTCAATTTGAAATTATTGAATTTTCCATTATCTATTATGATATATTGTCATATGAATAGTGAAATTATTGACAATGTAGCTTACTATATGATAATTATGATGATTTTCAACATGTCAACTTCATATTTTCACAAAAAATCATTTCACTATTTTGAGGATTATTTTATGACAAAACTAACCTTAGGGTGAGGTATTGCTTATATAGTATAATCATTGCACACTCAAATGAATCGCAGCTGTCCAGTGTAATAGAAAATTCTCCCATTTCTTTACATCAGGTAGGCAAGGAACTGGAACGGGTCATTCTTCAAATTCAGGTCCAACACACAACAACGCCCCCCCCCCCCCCCCCCCCCCCCTTTTGTGCAAGGCCATAGTGAACTAGCATCCACCAATGCACTATTTTGGATGAATGTTGGTTGGATAGGGTCCCCTTCCCCAACTAACCACCCCTGATTATGACAATTAGTTTGTTTCATATTCTACCTATTTGTATTTATTTTTGTGATTTAAAAGGAACCTTTTTCTGCTCCTTTGTGTTAACCTCTTTCTTTCCTTTGCCTATCAACTAAAAGGTCATTTGCATTTACTTACATAGTGACTTGCCTACCTAAAACAACTTTACTTGCATCTATATACCTACTTATCAACTTGCCTACCTAAAACAACTTACTTGCATCTATTTACCTACTTATCAAAGAGAGAAAGCCTCCATCAAAAGATGGGGATATTGCACAAAGAACAATAACCTACCTACTAACCCACTATCGTGGCCTTACCTACATGGGTGCATTTATCTATCTCCTACATACTAATGACAAGCTAAACTTACAAATGCCAACACAAATGAGCCTATGTCAATGCCAACAAATGTAAGTATTGCAAAAACCTTGACATCTTTCATTTAAGTTTAAATTTCAACCTCTAATGATAACAAAAGATTAGCTCTAAATGCAAGCATTGCAATAGGTGCTCAAAGGCACATTGTAATACATACATCTAGTGCACAATAAAAAAATTATCAATCACCATGTATGTATAAAGGATAGTTTGCAAAATGAAATACCCTCATTGTTTTTGTAAACTTTAATCTCAAATGCCAAATTGACAAAGTGAATGCAGTACCCAAATTGTTTATAGCTATAGTTTTAAATGGAAAAATTGTTATGGCAATGCAACACCTTCACTTCATTGCAAACTATAATTGTTTGGCAAAATGTGTTTCAAAAGGCACTACCTTCATGTTTGTCTACAAAATGTAATATGACATGGTAATGGGCATTTGAAACACCTTAATTTTTTCTATCATTTATAAAAATGCAATAGCATTTATGATATTGTCATTTTCCTACAAACTATTATATGACATGGTAAGGGCATATGCAATATATTAAACACTTTCACTTGTTACACAAAGCTCTAAATGGTGATGGGAAAATTGTAAATACAATCATTTGATATACAAACTTTTTTTTTCTTATGTGAGAATGAATGTAAAAATATTATACTCACACCAAATATATATGCCACATTGGGTGTTGCATTAATTTTTTGGCCGAAAAAACACCCGCCTTCCTCTCACATGGAGAAGCAAGGTGGGGTATTGTTTTATGACCTTGTCCCATATTTGATTTACAAAGTTTGCAAAAACTTGAGAAATGAGAAGCATCCTTCTTACATGAAATATAAGCCATCACCTCGCCCTCACTTTGAGAAGGGGTTGACTCAAAGGAATTGACATATTATACCTCAATGCAAATAAGGTGATTGATTAAAAGAAGAATTTCAATTGACACACAAAGCCTTATTACTTATCAAACAAAAGCATTCTAAACTTTATCCAATACAAAAGGAGCAATAACATAAATTGGTTCACTCAAACATTGTGTATTGGAATAGTCAATGGTGCCATTTCAATCATTTGAATTGAAACAATTGGTGAAACAACTAGTTGTTTTTTAGGAATGTCAATGGTGGGGTAGTTTTCCCAAATAATTTTTTTTTAAGAGGTGGCATGTTACTAGTCAAAATGAATCAACAACCCAAAACAAAACCTTGTAGTTATATCACAACTCTATTAAATAACATTTCACACAAATTTTGCAAAATTTTGAAACAACAATTTCCAAAACACATACACGCACAACCTTACACTCATAGCATGGTGGTGGCCACTATTGCATGAGGTTTTCTTAAAATAAAAAATCATTTATGAAATGTCAACTTGTGATCTTTTGTTATAACAAACACATCCAAGAATGGTTAAAAAACAAAAAATAGCCAAATCATTTTTCTACGCCTTTTTCGTTAAATTTTATCATAAGTATAATTTATTATTTTTCATGTCTATCAATTGCATGCTCTAATATATGGTTTCAGTTTATTTGGGAATTTCAAAAATTGGAAATATATATATTTGTAATTAAAATGGGCCTTTAAAAATTTGATAGCCTCAACTTTGGAAATTCATAACTAAATCATGTTTAAACAATTAATTTTCAAATGAAAACCCAAACATAAATTGACTTCCAAATTACCTTAAGAAAAAAAATCATAAAAAAAATCATAAATTTTGTTCCAAATTTGTGTTCCTAATTAGAAAGTTCAAGGAAAAAAACAATTGTTACATTCCTAAAACTTTTTCTAAATGCAATGATTAAGAAAATCAAAATACAAATATTTTTGATATTATTGAAATTTCAAAATCTATGGAACATAATAAATGTATTCAAAAAAAATTATGAAAATGTTCATTTAAATGTTTCCTATGATTTTTCAAAATTCGATGGGTCTAAGAAAATCAAGGTGTGACATTCCTAATGGTACCACCCAAGGATGGGCTTGCCCATCTTGGTTTCCATATATTGCACTAAAAAACATGTAAAAAAACTAAAAAGAATCATCAGAAGAATAGTTAGTTGTTAGTATAATAGTTTAATATTATGTAGTTTAGTGGGTCTTTGTAATTTTGAATTTAAACTACTTAAAACTACACACTTTAATTTTGAAACATGCATTCATCTATTCTCTATTCCGTGCATATTTTGAGTTTGGAGTTTTGCAAAACTTCTTGGTGTTGTTTTTTAGTTTCTACATTATGTTTTATTATTACATGACACATGTCAAGATTTGTTCCATTAACATTTTGATTTTGATTATAATATAATTACATAATTGTTCGTGGAAAAATTACATGGTTATGCAAAAAAATATTGTTAGAATAGTAACAAACTTGTAGATATTCAAATATCAAGATACAATTTAACATTTGGTGACCATCACAAGGAAGGAATTCAAAGAAGAAAATTGTGGGTAGTCTTGTCTTGTGTTGGATTTTATTAATTAAAAATGTAGATCTTATAGTTATGCAATTTTTTTCTAATTTTTTGATTGATTAATTTTCTTTAGGATTTGAGTTTAAATGGGTTGGTCGTAAGGATTGTTGGTTAAGAAAACAAACTTTAAAATTTGTGTTGGAAGAAGTAGAAATGCATTAAATGATTACTAGAAGCTTGAGAAGGCAACTAGATCAACAACAAGATCTACAAATGCCAAGGACAAAAGAATAGCATGTAGGATACATGATTGTTCTAATAAAGAAAATGATTCCCTATGAAGCCCAAACTATAACAACAATGAACCACTATAGCATCCAAGATTGTTATTCTAGGATGGAGGAAATTTTGGAAGGTTTCTTGAGTTCAAAAGGTGAACCATGAAGGAACATGTCATTCCATGTTTGAGGTAGCAAGTAATAGAGGAAGAGGAATAAGGATTGTAAAGCTTTCAACATTCAAATTTGCAACATTATTTGAAAAAATGGAACATGGAATTGAAAAAAGGAAAGCAATTTGTGACAAAACATGTAAATCATGTACCAATTTGGCAATTTGGAACCCCTCCATACTATGAACCACTAGAAGAATGGGAGAATTCCATAAACAATATTGTGATTTTTTATGATGGATTGGCAAACACCAATTTTGTTTTGTATACCACAAAATTGTTTTAAAGACTACAAGTATTTTGACACTAGATTTCATTTCATATCATAGTCCATTAATTGTTTGCTCCAAATGCATTTGTACATGGCATAGTGCCAATAATGCATAGTAAAAGTCATGATCCAAGAATGATGTGTCTTGTTGGAACAACCATGACGGTTGATCAACAACCAACACATCGTAAAATTCAATCACTAGACATGATACCTAGACTTGTACATTCTTCAGGGTGGAAGTATTGTCATAAATGAATGAATGTTCATTCATTGATGACAACTTCAAATAAGGAATGATGGAACATATGTTGGACATGTTCACTAATCAACCTCTTCTTGAACATAAAATTGTTATTGCATTTGTGCAAAATTCAATGGAGAGGTACTAAAAGCCATGCATGTGGAAGCACAAATGAACCATAATTAATAGATAGTAGCATAACTAACATTAATGTTAATGTTTGTTTTAAGAGTAATGGTTCATCTTCATTTAATATCATTTTCAACAAACTCAAGAGGTGTGGGTATTAATAATTACCATCTATATACAAAAGGAGTTGTAACATAAATTCATTTAATTTGGATTATTCAAATTGAACAAAATACTAAAACAACTTACTAATGACCATATAATTGTTGTTCAATTTTATTTTTTTTACCCATACAAAATGGATTAATTTTTTTTTCATTTTAGATCATTTATCTATAGGTGAAGGTAATTCACTTTGGTACCTTATTTTGTACACCACTAGTAAAAAGTTTGTCATTTGCAACCAATCACTATGCAATTGCTATGCAACTAGTTATCAATTTAAATTGATGATGTTTGTAACTACATGTAATTACTCATATAATTTTTGGGCCATATGCTTTTGTGTGTAATTGACATATCAATAAATGTGTACAAAATGGACATGTGCCATAAAAACAATGGCATAAATTAATACATACTTAAATTAATATACCCAATATATATACTTAAAGTATGTACAATAATATTATACTTTTAGCATTAAGGTTAAACTCATGCTAACTAAAGTTATGCCTAGGCTAGCCAAGGCTAAACATTTGATAAGCTTAAGTTAAACAAATCATGGTTAAATGAATTAAAAGGTTAAATTAATTGCACTTAAACTAATTGGGAGGTTCAATTCAACATGGCTAAACTAACTAAAAAACTAAATTAACCATGGCTAAATTAATAACATTACTACAAAAGTGGGGTGCAATTTATTCGCCTAAATCATTATGGGACCTTAAAAGTGAAATAATTTCATTGCATTTTATTGATTTCACCTTAGTGAAAGTTATTTCACTATTAGATCACTATGTAGACATCATGTTTCAACATTAATTAACGTAATTCCCTATTATAATTTATTATAGTAAATAGGTTGATTTCTATGTTTTTAAAAATATTTTATCTATATATGATATACCCTATATTATTTTAACCTACTTTAGTTATTATAACTTATATTTTATGTTATTATAGGCTATTATAAATTATTGTACCCTAAATTATTATATGTTATTTCAAATTATATTTTAAATTATTCAAGGTCATTCTACTTTATGTTATTATAAATTATTTTATCTTAAGTATAATAATTTAAAATAATTTAAAATAAAAGATAATGACCTAAGGTGAAAATAATTTAAAATAAAAAAATAACCTATGAAAAAATAATTTTAAATACCCTATAATATGATAATCACCAATAGCATATGATATTATAACATTGAATATCCAACAATAATTTATAATGCAATAATCACCAATAAAATTATTAATGGTTTACAACAGAATGACCACCAATAGCCATTAATAAAATAGCCATCAATAAATACTAATATAATAACCATTAATAACCACCAATAACCACTAATAACCATTAATACAATAGTTATTAATAAGCACCAATATCCACCAATAGAATAGCCACCAATATAATAATCATTAATAAGCACCAATAGAATAAGTACCAATAACCATATATTAGAATTGCATAGGATTGCCAAAAATAATTTAAGGTGAAATAATTTATAATAAACAAAAATAACTTAAGGTGAAATAACTTATAATAATCTAAAATTGCCAATAATAACATAAGGTGAACTAACCTTCAATAATTTATAATAACTATAAGTAGTCTAAATTGAAATAATTTACAATAGCCAAAAATAACATAAAATAACCAAAAAAATTATAATAATTAAATATAGCCTAAGGTGAAATTAACTAAAATAGCCAAAAGTAACTTAGAATAACCAAAAATAACCTAGGGTGAAATAGCAAAAATTAACCAAAATTAATTAAGAATAGCCATAAATAGACGTAAATAATGTAAGGTGAAATAATTTAAATTAATGAAAAATAATCATATAATAATTGAAAGTAACTTAGCATAGGTAGTGACACGTGCTAATAAATCATAGGTTTACAAAATCATGAAATTATCAAAAATGTTATATATTAAATAATTAAATTTTAATTTATTTCCATGTTGGTTAGTTAATTAACTAGCAAGTGAATGGTTTGATAAATTTATATTTCACTTGAGAGTAACCTTGTTTCACTAGGTACTAATGAAACAATTCATTGTCCATAGCAACTAGTCCATGTTCACTAGGGGGTTAAACAATTTCAGTAGATAAAAATGTCCAAATTCATTCAAAATCTAATGAAACTCGGAATGAACTAAGACCAATTTTGTAGTAGTGTAAGGAAATTAATTTAACCATGGCTAAATTAACTAAGAGCCTAAATTCATGATGGTTAAACTAACTTTGGCAAAATTAACCATGGTTGAATTATTCATGGCCAAATCAATTTGAATACTAAACTAATCATGGTTAAATTAATGATTATATGGACTACATTTGTGTATAATTCCGAAACTATATGTTCATCTTGTGTATTACATAATTATATGAAACAAGGTACTAAAAATGAATTGGTGTAACATCATGTTTAATTGTTTATGCAAAAAGTTGATTGAATGGACATAACAACAAAAAGAATTTGTATTCCAACATTGTGGATCCCAAGAAAGAATGGTGTAATTCAACACTTGTTATTGAAGTATAATGTGAGGTTTGGTGTCAAAAAACTTTAAGCATGTATGTTCCATGCCTTTTTCTATGACAATTCCAATTTTGAAAGAAATTTGATGGCAAATCTAAAACTTTTAATAATATTTGTTGTTGGTTGAAAGAGTAAATAAAATTTGAGTTTTTTTTTCCATTCAAATTGTCATAATTATTTCATAAGATCTTCAACTCAAGCATACTATTAGGTTTGAAAGAAGCATGATCTAATGAAAAATCTAACTTCAACATTTTAACTTTCTTTTATTTTTCCTCTTTCACCTTTCATGTTGATACACCAATAATTTTTCCTTTAAAAATCAAAATTCAATATCTTCCATGTATGAAAACAAAACATTACGATGTGTTCATAAAATGCATTTAAACACATCACATCAAAACATAACTATTTATTATTGAAGAAACTAAGAGAAAGCCATGACATCCTTCAAATGAAAGCTAAGAATCATGGGCCAAAAAAAACTATAAAAGGAAAAACCACAAAACAAAAGAGGGAAGGAAAGAAGGTTAGAAGGATGAGATTAGAGAATTTCCTTGTCCAATCATCCTCCTTCGATGTCAAAGAGGATGGCAAATAACGAAATTATTTGTTTTTTTTTCAATGACAAAAGGGATACAATATTATCTTTCTTTCTTCCAATGGCAAGGGGGGATTGAAACATAATCCTATTCTTCCTTCAATAATGTGTTCCCTCATATAATCCACCTTTGATATTCAAAGGATAAGATCATTTCACAATTTGAATCACATTTTTTTCACTCCAAGTTGTTTAAAAATAATCAATTCCTAGGATCTAGTTTACCTTTAAGCAAGTACTAATATTTTTCTTCTTACTTGGGAATCATTATTTAACATTTTTAAACTCGAGATGTTATTATTTGTTTAATTAGTACACCTTCCCCATGGTAAGCTTGGGGATAGGCCTCCCAACTACAATTTTTTAAACATCATGATCCATCATTAGATTAAAAACATTTACCTCCATCAATTTTAGGGCATTCATTTTTATCAAATTCTTGTAGCAATGTATGCATTGCACCCCATTCCACCCTAAATCTACTAAAATATAAATGAACATATCTTTCAATTCATTTCTTGTATTTTTATTTTATTTTTCATATTTCATCCCACATCTTTTTTATTAAGTTATGATGGATGATGTCATTGCATCACAAGGACCTCAAATTGCAAAAATGAATGATGAATAGCTTTAAGAACATTCTTTAAATGTGAATCTGCATTAGTAGAAAACGTGGCATCCGTGATTAGATATATATGACTACACATGACATAAACAACATGGCTTTTTAGATTACACAATCCAAAAGGCCAGTCATAAAAACCACTTTTTCTACTAGTGTAGTTTCAATGTTGACCCCATCTTGAGGAAAATTTGAAAAAGCCAAATATTATTGTTTTTTCTAGATGATTCTTATTGTCGAAAACAAAATAGTATGTGACTCCTTTTGAAGTTCCATAAAACTTGATTTGCTAGGTTTCCACTTAAATTTGCAAAAGAGTTTCCATATTATATATTGTTCCTCACTTAAAATTTAAGATTAAGAATTGATTTGATGATTACAATCACTCCTTACAATCACGAATTTGTTGGATCACCATTTTCATCCATTGGTCATCATATGCAACAATCTAGTCGCTTTTGTAAAATATCCAATTTAATGGTAGCAAGGTGTTCCTAAGGCAAAATTCTACCAACATTTAATTTTGATGGCTTGAAAACATTTCCAAGAAACTGTCATTTGAGCTTCCAAAGATGACAATCTCTTCAATTTCCTCAAAGTTCCAGCCTTTCTTCTTCACTATACCAAAAAAAGAAGAAAAGAGGTGAAAGTGAAAATGAAAAATCGAGAACTGAAATTAATTTAAAAGTTTTCAAGTTTCAATTGGTCCCACCAAAAAAGAAAAAAGGAAAAAAAAAAGAAGTCATGACATTTCTATATTTAGTTTGATTATGTAGCCAAATATATAGAAGGAAGATTAAAAGATTTGTACTTAAATTATGACATCAACTATTATCATACCAGCAATGAATGATAAGTGCATTTAAGTGCATCAGTTCATTGAAATGTATGCATTGAAATCTTAACTGAAAACAGAGATGCACAGAGGAAGCCTATATATGCCTAATGAAGAGCGCCAAACCCTAATCCTGGTCGAAGAGCACCAAACCCTAAACTCCACGCGCCCACCTGCTTGCTTTTCTTCCCTCCCTGGTCCCTGTCCCACTCGCTGCAGGCCTGGTCTGTGGGACGTGGAGCATTTGTATTTATTGCAATTACTGCTCGCTTTGCTCGCTTCTGCACTCGGTTGCTTGAGGAATTTCATATGTGTGTCTGCTGTTGCTTTATAGCTTCATCGATGAGCTTGGGGCTAGCGCTCTTCTGAACGTAACGGAACATAGTCTCGTTAGCCTGGAAGCGGCAATACAGACCTTATGTCGTGTTTTGTCGTTTCTCTTCTTTGCACTCAGCGACTCGTAAAATACACTCTGATGTGCTTTGCACCCAATCTGTGGCGATTGTGGCTAGCATAACTGTTTAGGCTAAGCACCGGGCTATCTCTCCAGCAATTTCTCACACGGCTTTCCTGTTCAGCCAATGCAAGCTGTGGTTATGATGGCTAACATAAGCATTGCAGGCTGTGCACCGGCAATTTCTCAAGCTTTTGCCAAGCAGGCTTCCTTCAAAGTCAATGTAAGAGCGGGCTTGTTTCAGGAAAATCGTTTGGCGCGGTTTCTCGAACTGCCAGCATCGACCTCGTCTTCTGCATTTTCTCTTCTCCAGGTTGCCCACCTTCCTCTGTGTGACTGTCACTTTTTACAATACATTTCACGAGTCTTGTGGTCATGGCTCCATAAACCCTAAACCAATCTCCGCCTGAGGACACGATGTGTTTTGGATTTCTGCTTTCTAATTCCCTCTGGTTCTAGACTTGCACCTCCATAAGCCTCCAGATACTTTGCACGATATGTTGGAAAGCTATGGATCAGAATCAGAAATCAGAAACTAGTTGATTTTGGAGTGTGGTTTGTGAGCTGTAGTCCTGAATTGCCTAGCTTGAACTTCATAGGAGAGCACACATTTCATCCCTTACCGTGAACTTCAAACTCACGGTATTGATTTCAGTTTTGGTTTATGCGGGCCATGCAGCAGGAGGGCAACGGACGTCTTCTTGAACCGATTCATGGTCTAATATCTCCTGATCTCCCGACCAAAGTATCTCTACTTGATTTCTTCTATTCTTTGCTTTCAAGTAATATGTTTTCAAGTACTGAAGACAAAGAGAGACAGCCAGTAGTGGACATGCATACGGTGCTCAGGAGTGGGATTCAAGGGCTTAAGTGCTGGCAAGTAAGAACTGTAGCAGCTCAAACAAGAACAATGGCACAGATTCAGGAACTTATGGTAAAGCGTGCAGAGCAAATAGATAATTCAGGATGTGGAGGTGCACTTCTACTAGTGTCTGGTGGTACTATTCCGAATCCTTTTTTCTGATCCTCTTGTCAATTTATGTCAAATCCCTGATCTTCACGTCCTGTTCTCAATTTTGTTATCTACTCTCATTGAACTGAAGAGTGCACTTCTGGAGGGTGGAAGTGATGGAAGGAACACAGAGGAAGGTAGACTTCCGTAACACATGAATTACCTTCATGTACTGTACAGGACATCCCTTGAGAGAACACTGGCTTACTGGCAAGTTGACTCCTGCAGACTCCTTTTCAATGTTCCATGCAGCAAAACTTCTCCAAGATAGTGGTCTTTTACCTCCTGGTAATCAAATTTGTCCAGATTTTTCATATCTAATTACTACCATTTGAACTTTGGAGGTTGAAAAAGATTAGGAACACATGCCTGTCTGTTTTTGGTCTCCTGCAGCAACTTATCTGAAGGTTTGCATCTACTCTCATATAAAAGTGGGAGGCAGTAAAAGCTCACCAGCAAAAGCTTATCTGTTCATTAGACTGGTGCACTCGGTATCTATGTTGAACTGTGCAGTGGCATGTGCACTGTGGAAGGAGTACAACTCTGGGCTGTGGAGAATCCCCTCACCAACTCCATTGACCGTCTTGAGAAAAAGGTTCATCCTCAACAAATTTGGCTTTCTTTCCTCTGTAATTGCAGCTGTGCTCAAGAGGTCCTCCTTCCCTTCTGGGTTTGCCCTGAAGTAGGGCTTTGTCATGTATTTGTGAGTCTTGGGGTGTGAAATTGTTACTGACAGAAATGCAACTGAAAATTAGGATGCAGATTTTGTATAATGTTTTGCCTGAAATTTTGGGCAGATTAATATACTGTTATTGACAGCCACCAGTGGTAAGTGGTGTGGTGACTGTGTAGCCATGGCAGCTTGTCTCTACTATTCGTGATGAAGGTGATGGTCAGATACTTTGTGAGTGATGCTCATAATGTTATGACTGCACTTGTTGCATTATGTTCACATTGTTGTTGTGGAGATTTCTCTGCAATTTCATAAATATGTGAAGCTTTTTGACTGCCAAAAATATTGCCAAGTACAGATTGAGGCAGGAGCAGAAGCTGTAATCTTGCAACCACCTTTACTGCCTAATCAATTTGCTGAATGGTGGAGCAATGCACAACAGAAGGGGTGAGTTTTGTTACCATTTCATCCTGTCCATTGAGGAGTGTAAATTTATTTCAATCAAATATATCAATTGGATGGATTAATAACTATTAAAATGATTTCACTATTAACTTCAACTCTGACTATTTTCATTGATTGGTGAAAACAGCTTTTTGAGAGCGGTGCCAGTGGTGGTGGGGCTTCCTCTAATATCCTCATCTCGCAATTATGAATTTTGGGTGCATCTGACTCAAGCATCAGGTCTACTACTCTTTTTTTCCTGATCTTATGGGTTTTAACCATATATGCTATTTTAGGAAAGGATTGGATGGAATTTTGTGTTTTTGTTAATGTTTGTGAGGTTCCTGTGTGTTGACAGGGAAGGAAGCAGATGCAGTTATGGGTCAATGGAGAAGAGCAGAAGCTGCACATGGCAATGACCCACTGGCTATGGCAGCTTATTGTGAGCATAAGAGTATGCAGCTTATTGAATACATCAAAAACTTGCCTGGTGTGTCCTCAAAAGTGAACTTTTGAAATCATCAAAGAATATTTAGTGTGTGAATTTTTGGAGATCATCAAAGATCTTCATTGTCTCCTTGCAGCTTTTCATTGCTTCTGAGAAGTCATTTTTTCACATGTGTTTGAAAAAGAGTCATTATCATGTTTCATGTTTGGTATATGGTTTGCAGATGTGGCAGGGATTCATGTGATGCCTGTGACAACAACAGGTTGGCAACAATTTCAAGTCTTGGTTTCTAAGGGTGCATTGTAGCATTTAGCAATGGACCTCATGCTCCAACTCCTTTGAGGTTGAAGAAGAGGTGCTTTGGAGAGAAGAATAGGGGCTGGTACCTCTTAAACAAACAGGGTGCTTAATGGCATGACCATTATTGGTGGTTGATAACTTGAGACCCTGGTTGAAGTGATTATGAGTAAGAGAGCCTCTTTCTTTGGAGATCCCATGAAGGTTTGTTGGTCACATTGTGCCCAAATTAGATGCCACCCACCAAATCAATGCAGAAATCCTATTTCAAAATGTTTGGCTGGTGAATTATCACAACTAACATCAAGTATTGAAACAAGTTCAAGTAGGATGTTGCAACACTGGGACACTTTGATTGAAACTCAGGATTCCCTGAAATTGAGATTTTCAAATGTTCCACCCTCTTTGCAGTTCATGACATAGGAGAAAGAGAATGCATGCAGTTCTGAGCAAGTAGCTTTGGTTGAAGTTCTGAGCATGCGGGATGGTGACATTGCATCACTTGCCATGTTTACTTTAGACTGGATGGTAAATGATGTAGGCAGTCAATTTCCACAACCATCAACATTCTCAGGCACTGTTATGGCAAAAATGAAAATGCAAAATTTTTTAATGTTCACAAGTTCATCTTGTTCAAATTTGCCTTCAAACTCTTCTTCTAGGTTTTTATGTGTCTCAATTAACTCGACTAAATTGTAAGAAGTTTCATAACCGACCTTAAGGATGATTTGGTCAAATTTTTCTAACAAATATCAACTTAAATTCTTTTCACATCATTTTAGATTAGTAAAGCTGTCAACTAAAAAAGGCTCTTTTGAATCTCAAATTGTTATTCTTATAATGCTTAGGATCTGTTGGGCCAAAATGCGAATAGTAGAAAAAAATGGCTTCATGCTTCTCCCTTGATTTTGAAAATAATTTGTTTGTTGTAACATAGTATAGTAGGATTCTTGAATTGCAAAGTTTTCAATTGGTGCAATTAAAAGAAAATTCAATGAAACAAATTCAAGTATTAAAAGATTAAAATTTATCTTGTCTTCATTGAAATATTCAATTTTCTTGGGCAAAGATTAGAATTTGTAAAAGCCTTGTTTTATTCTTGTTTATCTTTCCTAAAGTTTTTAGTTTAAATGATATATTTCTACAAATTTGATTGTGCACAATTGATTAAAACAAACTTGAGATTTTTGGAATTAAAAAAAAAGGTTATAGTGTACTAGTAAGTTTTAGAAAAATCATGAAAAATTATGTTTTTGAAAACTTTCATCTAAACTTAAAATTTCACATCTCATAATAGATTTCAATTCAATTGTCATGGTATTAAAATTGGACCCTTCATTTTTGACATAGGCACCTTATTACCAATGATGTTTCTTTTTCACCCATATTGATCAAAAATAATTTTGACAAATTTTTGGCCAATGTTTGATGAATAGTTTCTTCATTCTAAATAAAATAATGGTCACCTATTTATGTTGCCAATAAGCTCCCAAGAAGTTAATGACTAAAGGAAATATATCATGTGCCCCCTTTCACATGCACAAGTCAAAATTTGTTGTAAAAATGCAATTTGCCAATTTTGGCAAATGAGATTTTTGTTTAGTTTTTTCACCAAATTAGGTAATTTTTTTGAAAAAATTGTTTTTTGGACAAAAAGATAATTTGAGGACATAAGTGTAAAATTAGATGCATGAACTAGATGCTTGAACTAAAAACTCTTCACAAACTACAAAAGCAAATTATTTTTTATAATCAAAAGGTCAAGGTTTTGCAAAAAAATGTTTTTATTCCACATCATCTTTTTTTCAAAAATCTTTTACACCAAATTTTTTATGTATTGTACTACCAAACACATTAGGCCTTTTTTTCAATAATTGTCTTTCCATAGTTCCTTTCACTGAACTAATGACTATTTTTTCAAACTTTTTTGCTATATCGCATGGTTGCATGTTATTCCATCGGTCTTATAATATGTCATTAGACCTTTTCTTTTTTTAGTACTTGGATTATGTACATTCATAGAATTGATGTAAAAAAAAAAATCATTACATAATTTGAGGACTTCCCCTTTCAACATCTCCCATAATTAACACAATAGATTGTCTAACATAATGCATTTTTGTTATGCCCTTTCCATACTTGTTTTTGGGCATGGAGTTTTTGGAGTTTTAATTTTTATTATCCCTTTTTCATTTTTTCCCATCATAATAACATATTGAGATTGCTTTCACTTTCATTTTCAATTGTTATTATATATTTATTTTCATTTGATTGCAATAGTGTTCAAAGAATTTTACAAAATGAGGCAAAGAAATTGAAACAAATGTATGTTTTGCTAAAATAATAACTTTGCTCTTTAGGTATCCAAGCTCTATGACATGCAAAACAAAACATTTATAAGCATTTACAAGGTCAATCACATTTCTCTTTTCCTTTCATTGTACAAAAAAACATGTAAATGCAAAGTGCACATGTAATACAATGCAAGGGTGTTCATAAAATGTTAACAAATCCTACACGCAACAAACAACAAACTTGAATGATTACCATACAAGCTAATGATATAATGTACAAATTTGAAATTTAAAAAAAAAAAATCATTTAAACAAGCATACAAAAACCAACAATCAAACAAATGCATAATCAACAAACAACCAAAGAAACAAAAACAAACACGAAAGACTTTGGTAAAAAAATTCATGGAAAAAAAAGGGAAAAAAAATTCAAACTCCTTACTTTAAGGGATTTTCAAGAACATCCTTCAAATTGTTCAAACTCTTTGCTCCTAGACCTACATAAAATATAGAGGGGAGTGTACCAACCTAAGGAAAAACAAAGGCAAAAAAAATAACAGTTAGAAGTAATAATGAAGCACCAATGAACAACAACAAATTAGAAACATACCTAAAATGGGTGGTTCACATTGTTGTACAATAAGAACCTCTAGTATTGAGTAGTAACAAGCATTAGTGAGTATTACACTTAATGAAGCATGGGCAAATAACAATAATGTTTGTGACAATGAGGTAGTAATGAATTAGCAACAAGACATTGACAAACATCAAACAAACCATTGGTGAACAACATTAACAAGTAACAAGGAATGAATAACGAATGAACAATAGTAGCTTAAAAGGGAACAAGAAAAAAAGGGAAAGGTAGGAGGAAGACATCGAGATGATGGATGAAAAAAAAAATTCAAACACACATTGCTCTTTTAACTTGCAAACACAAACCAAATAACCTTCAACTACAAACTACATGTATTCTTCAACCTTAAAGAACTTTAGAAAACACAAAACATACAAACTTTTTGAACAACCAAAAAACCATGCAAGTGCAACATGAAGAGGAGTGAACATCTTTGTTTTCAAGGAGTCAAGGGATCATGGAAAAAAATTATCTTCTATGCAAACAATGACTTTGTAATGTCACCTTTAGCCCTAAACCCTAAACCTATTTTTTTGGAAACATTAGCTACCACCTTAAACACTAGGTCCTTTAAATCTCACTCACCCAACCTAGATTCCTAGACCTTTAAAATTTATGTTGAAAATCAGAGCTTGTTACTCATTATTTCCTTTAAAAAATATCAAAAAAATCTTTAAAAAGGCCGATTTTCAATTGGCTGAAGGGGTTGGTTTCAAAAATATCATCAATAAAAATGATACTTGATAACTTAAGCAAGGTGGGAACTAGTTTGAAACCTTGATTGGATTTCACCATTTTGTTTAATACATGTTCAACATTATTACCTTGGCCTTCTTTTAATATAACTAAGCCCATTTCCACCTAAGTAATGCACTATCTAATAATGATAGTAACACACCAAAAAACTGAAAATAAAACCTTTCTTTTTCTAAATTTTTTTCATAATCATATAATATAGAACTATCGAAATATTATAGTAGTAGATTAGTTCCGTTAATGTAAGCCCTATTTAATTTCATTTACACATATGCATGATAAAACTACTAGAACTATACTATATATTAATTCAGTACTATTGCTATAACTTTATTTTGGTTTTTATTTTATACTACACACACACTTGAGTAGTCTAGTAGTAATATTATAATCCTTAAAAATAAGTGCTACCTATTCCACACCAAAAAAAAAAAAAAACAAAAACACCAACAACAACCCACATCTCCACATTTGGAATTAGCTCCTCGAGTTGGTGATGTGACCTTACTTACCTTGTACCTTAGGTGGAAACCATAACAAGTTCAAATCCATTGATTTCTCCCCTAATTTTTTTACCTCATTGACTTTCTTACTTATGTCCTAAAACTAAGGAAAATAGTTAGGCAAGTCAGTCAAGTTCTTATTTTCAAGTCACCTAATATTTTTTTAGAGCACTCCTTAAAATAATGGAGATTAAATATCAACTAAAATTATTAAAACAATGAAATGAGTGGCTTTTCAATCACTCCCACCTATTGTTAATAATTTTGAATTATTGAATAGTAATAAAGAATAAAAACAAGTTGCATTAATTATCCAATAATTCTTTTTGCAATTGGGGCTCCATATAAGCTATTGATGCATATGGCATTACTAGAGCAATTCTAGTTATGCAATGTGCATTGTATTCAAAGGGGTATTAATATTGATCACATTCAAATTTAATGTTAATGTTTGCTTTCCTTCACCCGTAAATAGTAAATGTTGAACAATATACATTGAGGGAGCATTAAATTTTTTTCACGATCATTAAGAATGACAAATCTATAACAATGAATGTGCGACCAATTAATGTCACTAGCCAACTAGAAGTAAAAAAATTCTTTTCACTTGTGTTTTGGAACCTCCATTATTTGTGCACAAGTTTATAGGGACAAACACATTTTTGGATCTCTCTAGTTTTTACTTCATACAAAACTTGATCTACATCCCATTTTACCATTGCCACTCAAAATGCTCTTACACCAAGTGGGAAATCTCAAGGTTGAGGAGGTGAAAATGTAGATGCTTAATACTCCAATAGATAGTGTGGTACATAATCATAAGAATTCTATGCACATTCACACATGCCATAAAACACTCAATTTTTTTTTCCTATGTGAATGAACCTAAAAGTAGGTACTAGGTAGGTTAAAGACCAAAGGCCACAATTGAAGTTGACATGGGGGTTAAACTTTTGTGAATATTTCCCACATGTCTTGGAAAAGTGTGTGATGAGGGAGGGGTGTTTTCCCAAGCTTAAAAGGACATTTGTAGCAAAGTTTGTAGGGGGTGATTCAATGTGCATAAAGTTAGGAGTGAAAAGAGTAAAAAGTTCCAACATTTTAATTAGGTTGTGCATGTTCATCTTCACAAAATTGTTTCAAAAGTTTGCAAGATTATTGTTTCCATTATTGTTATTAGGTGTGCCCAAAGACTTTTTCAATGATGTTTACAAAACTAATTGACAATGTGCTCCTAATGGTGTTGTAAAAACTTCCAAATTACTTGTTATCAATAATATTGTGTCATCATGGATGATTCTTGGTTCTAGCCTTTTTTCTAAGTAAAACATGGAAACACATTTAATTCCTTTAGTATGGTGACAAATTTATTTCTACATTTTTGGCACCCATTTGGGTACAAGTTTTGTGTTTACCCTTTGGATGAATTCGTTAGTTATTTTCATGACTTGTTTGTCATGAAATGATTATTGATTGTGAATTATCTAGTGTTTCACTTACACAGTACACTCATTTTTCATTTTTCATCCTTGACATTTATTGCCATCCCCAAAGTTTATAATTATGTGTGTTTCCTTTTATGTTTTCAATTTCCAATGTGTTTTTGTTAAATTCCCCTTTTTCTATTGCATTTTAGGCTCCCAAGATAAGGTCATGGCAAGATGAGCCGTTCCTTAAGTCTCAACTACTTTTACTATTATTTGCTTACTTTTTGAATTAAATTACACATAGCTTTACTTTTTAGATTTTTAGGTTGGTTTCATATGTTTATCAAATCATTTGTGGATCTTAAAATTAATATGGATCAAGGATTCAACACTTGTTTTTGTGGCCTTAAACATAATTTTACATTAATGATATCCACGGATGAATTTTGATTTCACAAATTTGTACTATCTTTTAAACCTAAAAACCTTTTCATAATATTGTGGCACATCATTGTTTTTCCTAGACTTTTGAGATTTTGCAATTGGTGGGTGGCTTTTTGTATGAAAAAGTGAGAGCATTTTTGGTAAATTTGATTTTTTTTCTTTCACACATGAATGATAAAAGTAATGAACTTTTAAAATCATTTTGGCTATAGTGCTTTCATCATTTTAAGTGCTTGTGACAATGGCTTTTGCATAAAAAATGCAAGTATTGGTTACAAGAAGACAAATGAAATGTAAATATGGCAAAAAGTTTGAAGTTCAAGTTTGATTGCAAAATATTATATAAAATTGGTCAATGTTGCAACTTATAATGCATAGAAGAATGTCATCCACCCAATTTTAGTTTTATTGAATGTCCACATATCAAGCTTTGAGGGACTAATTGTATGCCAAGAAAACCAATTCATTTTGTTAGGTTCAAGGGCCCACCCTTACCTTGGGAGTTTAGGTTGGAATGATCACTTGGCATTGACTACCCTTTTACTTACATGTAGGACAAACAAAACATTTTTGAAGAAAACACAAATGACCTGACCAAACACATTCTCTGTGCAAAACTCCTTGTTGGAGGTTTGGAATTTTGGATTGGGCATGTGATGTTTAATAATTTTATGGGGGTTGGGTTACATGTTCATTTCAAACAACCAATATTTATTATAATAATGATTTTCATTATAGATCTTTTGTGTCAAGTTCCATGGGAGATACTAAACACCCCCGCATCAAACATTGTTTGGTGTTCATTTTGGGGTGTCTTTTTGTGCCCTTTTTTTGCTTTTTATAAAACTACATGGTTTTACATGTTCTAATTGCATGCTTTTGCATGTTTTGACATGCAAGAAAGAAAAAAACCATTGAATATGTTTAATGAGACCCACATGTTATACTATCCCAAAATAATTTTGAACCCATGATTTTTCAATAGAAAGATAGAAAGACAAAGTTCCTACTAGTAGCCTACTTCTAGGCATAGAAAAAAAAAGCCATGTGTTTTCAAATTTATCTTTTAATTAACCATGTACGTGGTAGTCAAATCTTGTGGTAGAACAAGCTGGTTCTATGCATGTCATCACATTGATGTTTGTGCAAAACACTAGACAAAGCTTGATGGGGACTTTTTTAGCATCTTTCATGGCACTTGAGAATGGCCCACCAAATTTATCAATATAATTTTGGTTTGCTATCCAAACAATTGGGACCTACTTTAATATTCATTTCTTAATTCCATTGCATTCTAAAAGCTACCAATCTAGTGGCCCCCATTCTAACTCTATGTCATTGGAATTTGGAATACTTATTCTAAAGAAGATATCATATCAACTTCCAATACAATTCGTTTCTATTGATTATATTTTCAAATAACACTGGAGAAATAAATTAAGGTGCCCTTAGTTGATGTTGTGCCTTTTGAGACTTAAAGACCTAGCTTTAAGAAAATTCACATATATGTTTGTATGTTATTTGATTACTAGTTTTCCATGAGATGTATATCAACTTTCATTCCAACTTCTTTTATTTTTTTCTTGATTTTACATAGCATTAAATATGTGTATACTAAAGTTAATGTTGTGCCTTATGAGACCCATAATGGGGTCTTAGCACCAATGCCTAATAAGTTCACATATTTAGATCTAAATTATTAACAAATAAGGGCAGTTTTTAGTTCATATGTGTTTTTGAATGTGATCCTATTATTGCATTGATTTACACCATATCTATTTAAATAATTTGAATTAATGTTTGGTGAAAAATAAGGACAAGAAAATTAAAATACCTAGAATGTAGAAATAACACATTCAGAAAAGATATTTGACTATAAAAAAGTTTTGTGCGAACTTTTTAGTACCAAAAGAAAGCTTTAAACAACTTTCACAATATAGTTATCCCTAAAATAATCATTATTTGCTTGACTTTAGTCTTCATTGTATAAATTCACTCATCTTCATTTTTGAGCTATCCACAAAGTCTACCAATTGCAAAGTGAAGATGAATATTCAAAACTAAGGAGGAACTCCCAAAAATGATCATCATAGGTTTTTTTTTAAACTATTAAATTATGGTCTATTTAGGTTATGGCCATATAAATTAAGACACTACCTAGGTAGAGGGTTAATTAAGTTAGGACTTACCTACTTCCCTTTTTAGCTATAAGTTACCCATTTACCTACCCACCCACCCATGGGCTAACTACCTATTTACTTATTGACTACCTACTTATCCATGGACTATTTTTTTATAGGTACTACCTACCTGCCCATGAGGTAGTTCCTTAAGTTGCACTTAAATATTCCAAGCCTAAGCATGCCCCTAGGTGTTTCCATAGGTAGCCTTGTTTTGTTCTAAACAAGTAAACCTTAGGTATCCCTTAACTTAAGAAATCCCTATATAACTTCACAATTAGGCTTTTAAGTATTCAATAACCTAGGTAGGCCCTATGTAGTTCCCTAAGTAGCCTTTAGATATCCCATAAGCTAGGTAGGCCCCTAGCTGTCTCCCTACATAGCCATTTAGGTAGCCCTTTAAATAGTCTTTAAGTATCCCATAACTTAGGTATTTATGTCTCCCTACCTAATTCATAGGCAAATTTTTTGATAGCCTTTATGTAACTCATTAAGTAGGTTCTATGTAGTTCTTTAATTAATTTTTAAGTATCCAAGCATAAGCATGGTAAAGTATACAAAAAAAGTGAGTGATGTCTCCATTTTTATCTTGTGTCATGCATATAAATGCAATAAAGTAACATAAAAATCGATGGAAGTATGATAGAATACCTTGGTGCCCTCTATTACATTTGTAAAAATCTACTTCCAAAAGATTAAAAACAAATAAATTCTAAAAGTAGGCAAAAAAATCCCCATTTATTACATGATAAATTTGTGATTTGGGAGTTCTCAACACATCTAAGTCAATGAAGCATATTGATACTAGGTAAGAATATAAAGACCATTGTATTCTTAAGGTCCACATTGAAAAATTATTCCACTTATCATGTATTTTACAAAAGTTCACAATGCAAAAAGTAAATGAAAAGTAGATTGCAAAATCTACTTGTATTTTTAGAAATCTATTTTCAATCTATTTTTACAATGTGGAATTTGAAAGTTAATGCACAATAATGTAAAATTATCTTATCTTTGATCATTCAAGTAAAAATATTCCACATACAAATGATTTATGATGGATTTTGTTATTATTTTTTTTCTAGTTGTCAAGTACACTACCAACAAATTTTAGTTGTATACTTTACCATGCTTATGCTCATCCCATAACCTAGGTAGGCCTTAGATAGCTTTTTAAGTAGCCTTTAGGTATTCCATAACCTATGTAGGAACGTCTTTTTAATAGTTATTATGGAACCCTTTATGCGGGATTTTGATAACCCTTATTTAAATAGCCTTCTAGGTTTATGTAGCCCCCCCCTTGCACTATGAATCAATTTTAGATAGCCCCAAGTAACCCCTAGGTATCTCTTAACTTAGGAAATCCTTAAGTAACCCTTTACGTAGGCCTTTAAGTAGACACGTAAGTAGGAGCAAAACACAAGAGATAGGAGAGGAAATTTGAGAGTCTTCCTTTGCTATTTTCCTTTGACACAATCCCACCCTAGATATTGATTGTCATCTTCAATTTTAATGAAATTCGGGTTTTCTTCATAGGTTTTATTGTCTTTGTAGATAACTTTGATATATAGATAAATTGGACTCCAAGATTAAACCTCATAAGATGTTCATTGGTGAATTTTTATTTTGTTTTTGGGAAGGTGCAAGACATTTTAAACCATGTTTTTTTTTTGGGTTTATTGCACACATTAGTTCATTTGGTTTAATTGTGCTTTTGACTCTCTAAATTACAAATTTTGATTCTGTGTCTCCAAAAACAAGTTGTTTATTTTTAAGTGATGGAGATCATGGGTAAATTTTATATAAGATAAAATGGCATTTAGATAAAAAAATTCATTGATATTCAGCATGATATCACGAAAAATGCATAATTTGGTTCAATTTTCATAGATTTTATACTTTAGATGTGGTTGTATCTGACATACATCTTCTAAATAATGTAAAGCTCAAATTAACGTTCAAATTTTGAATGTGTGTTTTGTGTTAGAAATGTATTCATTTTTTATATGTACAAAGGAATTTTTTTATTTGGTGTCCACATTCAATTTCATGTATTTGAAATTCTTTGATGAATATAAGTGAATAACACTACCAAAAGTTCAATGAAAAAATTAAAGCTTTCATAGGAAAATGTGTTAAATATGGCTAAGCCCAAATTTGAGAAAACCTGTCCTTGGCATCCTTGGCTTTTTAATCATGTTTCAAACACCAAAACAATATCAATGGGGACCTATAAAGCAAGGCTGGTTGAAGTTCAAATTGCACAAGTGCAAAGAACTCAAAAGCACATATATGTTTAAATTCATGCACTTCCTGCATTGTTAATTGGTGATTAGTGGTTGTGCCCTATCTTCCCAACACTTGCCACCAACATCTAAGCTTTGAAAAATAACACAACTCATAACATTTGCTAACATTAGTGGGCATTGCTCAATAATCACAAAGTGTCCTCACATAGGTCAACAACGATCATTGATGTTTATGCTACTAAATTGTGGAGTAATGAACATGGCCATTGAACATGGCAAATGGACTTTGTAAGTTATAAATGTTTTGGTGACTATGAACATTTCAGCCATAAATTGGTTGTGAAAGATGAGTGAAGTGGTGAATGTATTTGGATCATGACATGAGTTCTTGTGTGGTGTACAGCCCATCATTGTGATCATGTGCAATGGCTACCATTTCATGAAGTGCAACCATATCCTAGCATTATATATATTTTACCTCACTTGTTATCCCACTATTTTTAGCACTCTCATTTTAAAAGTAGCATTTGAGCTAGTTTTAATTTTAGCCACCAACTTGCCTCCAAGAGAACTTAGAGAAAACATTATAATAGTATTGTGAATTTTTGGGATTGGAAAGTAGAGCACTTTTGACAAACTTTGATTTGTATGGCCCATAACTAGAAACTCCGTGAAAATGTGACAAAAATTTCCTGTAACTTTTTCTCTAAAAGTTAGTGAATTAAAAAAGAAAAAAACAGGAAATTTGCAACAGGATGATGTAAAAAATTGACCAAACTGCCAAAATTTACCCCCCAATAAAAACACCACTTAGAACCATCCAAATTGGTTTGTTCAAAAATTTGCTCAAATGTGAAAACGAAATAGGGTTGTGACCTCAGACAAAGGCTGTTTTTGGATTTTTGAAGAAAAAAATTGCAAAGAAAATCCAATGTTTCTGAACTCAGTTTGTTAGAGTTAAGAGTGCTTGCTGTTGCAGGTCACTCAACAATAGAAGGATCACAATCTGGTTTTAGTGTCCTACTTGTTATGTAGCCAAATTTGGCTGCATCCTGCTGTGGATGGTTGCCAGTGTGGCTACATCACAAAAGTGAATTAAAAACCCTGATAGGAAGACATAAAGTACCTGGTAAGTACAAAAATTGACCTTAAAATATATTAATTTTGTACACTCCAAGACAGAGAAAGCCTCCTTAGAGGAGCTCCAAACTGTGTGCTCCATGCTCAGTATGTGACCCAGCAAAAATATTTCTCACATCCAAGTTTAGTTATATATTTTTTACCAACCTCACCGATATAATCAGAAGTGCAAATAGGTGAGAACTACTAATTGCAAACCACATGGTCGCATCATTATGGTTGGCCAGTTGGAAACAGGGAGCACCAGTCGGATCAAATTGATTGCTATGAAATAGTAGTCAGATGACATTTATTAGGATCTGTTGTGCCTTTCTTTACCAATCTCAGAATAATGTGGAAAATGCTGGCCCAAAACCATTTTGCTAAGCCAAAAGAGCATGTTTTCATTTTTCATGATTCAATTCTAATTGTTGGGCCACGTACTTAGCGCCATTGGAGCTGCACATACATTCGAGTTATATGTAAAGTAGCCCTGTTCTCACTTTGTCTTTGGGCCTCCTTGCACCCCCTATCCCCTCTTTCAATGGTATCTGCAAAGTAAGGACAGTTTATTCAATCTCAGTATGAAATGCTGGTATCTGCGAAGTAAGGACATTTTATTAAATCTCAGTATGAAATGCTGGTATCTGCAAAGTAAGGACAGTTTATTCAATCTCAGTATGAAATGCTGGTATCTGCAAAGTAAGGACATTTTATTAAATCTCAGTATGAATGCTGGTATCTGCGAAGTAAGGACATTTTATAAAATCTCAGTATGAATGCTGGTATCTGCGAAGTAAGGACATTTTATTAAATCTCAGTATGAAATGCTGGTATCTGCGAAGTAAGGACATTTTACTAAATCTCAGTATGAAATGCTGCAACTCAGTGCGAAGTGCTGAAATTCAGCATTTAATGCACAAGGTTCGAGTTCGAGACTAATTATAGTAGTTGTACAGGTAAGAGGAGGAGTGAAAATATATGTAGCACCAGTGGAGGCGCTCAGGAAAAAAGAAAGACAGGATGAAACTCAGTGTGGATTCTTGGCATTGAAAAGCAGAACACTTTTGACAAACTTTGATTTGTATGCCCTGCCACTTGCCGCCACATGCATTCATGTGCGTTATTGCATAGGTTGAACACCCGCTCTTTTGAAGGCCAGTGGGCCCAATGTGGCGGGCAATTTCCTCCCAAAATTCATCGATCCCGTCACGGTAGATACGTGTTTATTGTTGTGGTTGTAATCTTTCAAGATCAAAAGCACAACTGCGCAACTTGCAGTGCAGAATGGTTTTCACAGTTGCTTACATACAGTATCGAATTTCTCGGTGTAGGTATCTTCTCTGATCTCGAGTCTCTCTCTCCATGAGCTTCTTCCCACTCTTATTAGCTAGAGTAATATTTCACCATTCACCACTTAGATACTCTCAGCTGCTATATGGCATTCAAAACGGAATTGATTTCAAACAGAAAAGCTTGGAAATTCGGCAGTCCCCGGCCTGCTGCACGCAGTTTTAAAGAATTTCATGAGTTGGATTCAAATAGACATTCGAGTCAGGTGTTTGTTCCGCTCCCTCAATGGCTTCCTGCACATGCAGGTGCGGGAATTATCTGGGTGATTCAGCAGATGTGTTAGAAGCCTCTGGGGGAACGAGAGAAACAGCTGCTCTGATCGACTCTAAGCTGTCGACAATTACTAATGCTTCTTCTGATCACGACGCCAGCTGCATCGATCGAGTGTCCGTTAAACATTTGCCTCGCTCGGTAGTCATGAGGTTGATGTGATCGAGTGTTCGGATGTCCAGCGGCGGCAGTTGATCCACGGACCGGTGGACTTATTCGCACTCGTCGGGCCAGCTATCTACGCCCTCAAGACAACTCGAAACTATTGTCCCATTCTTGGACCGAGTACACAATTTGTCGCCTTTGTTTTACTCTGCTTCCACAATTCTTCGATTCTTAATTTTGTGCTATAATCTTGTTTAATCTTCTGTGGGATATTGATTTCACGTTGGTGTCTTCTATAAGTCATTCAAAAGCAGAGAGGCGCAGCTCCACTAGTTAGCTAGCTAGCAGTTGTAATGTCTTATTTGGACCTTGGTTTCTCTTTGCACAGTGTCTTTACGCGAACCGTCAGTTTCGAGTCGACTTCTGGAAAGCTTGCTACAAGTTTAGCAGCTTGATGCATCACGTAGACAAGTAAACTAGTCACAAATTTGCAAAGCCGGGGTCTCAAACACGGACCTCTAATGCTCTGGCCAATTTGTTATGACTGCATTCCCTCAACTTGAATAATATGCGAGATCTGCTAGAAATTATTTCGATACCAAGGCTTAGAAAAGAGCATAATTGAAAGTGTTGCAGGATTCAAGAGTCCTATCCATGCGCGTTCTGGTAGCGACAGAAAGTATACCGATGTATCCATTGAGATTTGAACTTGTGAAGTACCCGAGTCCAGATAGTACTACTGTGTGGAGCATTAAATGTGAAGAGCATCATGAACTGCCCCTCCATGACCTTCACTACTAGTCACGATTCTCATTCTTTCTGGCTAATCTATTCCTGCCTCCCTCGATTTCTTATGTTATTCAGCTGGCCTCAATAATATGGTTCTTTACAAAATGCTTTCTCACATGCACTTTCTCACATGGTGATTAGTGCATGATTATTATTACCAGTTTCCCCTCAATTTTAGTTGGATACATCGACACGATCAGCTCTCTACTGTTTCTCCTCCAAGATTGGTCATGCTGACGTACGTGATCTTGGACCTGATCTTCTTCGACAACTCATGGGTGTTATTGGCGCGCTCTAAGAGCATCTCCAGCGGTGCTCAGTATGTGACTCTGCAAAAGTTATTTTTCACATCCAACTTTAGTTAGGATAGATACGCCTATCACCAAACACTTTGGCAGATCTTCCTTAATTCTTCTCTATTCGGAGTGATTTAAAATGTTATAGGATCGCCTTCTCATGCTCTACAAATCATCTTTGAAATGCAAAGCCAAAGGATTAAGCAAAAAAGAGCAGAAAAAGAAATACGTTTTTTCAAATTGCAAAACATTTTTCATTTTTTTTCATTTTGACCCCTCCTACTTCACGAGTGCATAACTTTCTCTCTGAAATTGCCATCTTAAACTCTACAAATCATCTTATAATTCTAAGGCAACAAAGTAATATATAATGAGTTTTTGAAGGGGTTCAAAAATAAGTTATGAATTGTTTGAATGAGATTTCCATGTAAAAGTGACACCCCCAATTGTGGGGGGTTGTAACTTTCTTGCTTTTTAGTCCAACTTTGTTGATTTTTAGTGTAACAAATCTTCCAAGAAGAAGGCTCGATCTACTCATTAGACACCATAAACAATGGGGACCTCATGAAAAAATGGCGAGCAAACCTTACCTTAAGTGTTTGGACATCGGCCTGCATCCCTTATATATATATTTGCAATCCCATGCATAAAATTAAAAGTGGAATAACAAATAGGTGGGGAACTATTAATAACAAATCACCTAGACCAATCATTATGATGGGCTAATTAGAAACATTGAATAATAATCATATCATATTTTAGTGATTATGCTTCATTAGAACTGGTTTATGTATGGATGGGTATTTTGGTGATTGTCAGTGCAATAATTCCAAAGTCATTCCAAATTATAATTCGTTAGAGATTAAATTCCATTTTGAAATTGGTGTTTTTTTGTACATTTGTATATTTGTTGTCTATTTTGCACCCTTTTCAATGGTTTGTCTATTTGTGTTTTGTTGTCTGTTTTGCACCCTTTCAATGTTTTTGTTTGTTTATATTTTGTTGTGAACTTTTTTAATGATTTGTACTTTCATTAACATTTTCCCTAACGAATCAATTAATTACAAGGTGTGATCACAATCAAATGAGCCAACAATGATAAAGGATTCAACCACAAATGGGCATTTTTTGAAAATTTTGATTTTTTCATAGAAATGTTTTTTTGAAAGATTTTTTTGGCAACATGTTCTTGAAAATAATGACAAGTCACGCAATAAATTACATTAGGTGTGTTAACTCTTTTTGAATTTTTTAAAAATGTACAAATTTTGTCAAATTTTATGTTTTATCTTGAAAAATGATCATAATTTCAAATCATGCTAAAATAGGATAATTATTTTAAGCATTATTTTTTTGTATCATAGGGGCAAAAACATGGATAAGTGTCTCAAAAGTGGCATTTGAGAGTCCATAATCTAACACTAATGATTTCTTTGCAATTTTAACAATTATCAAACCATAAATCTTATAATTATCTCATATGATTTCAATCATAAATATTAATAAACCAACCTATGAATATCTTTAAACATGTGGTTGATAAAAACAATTCATGCGAAAGATTGAAAAATTCAAAGTGAAATGGATTCTCAAGGATAAAATTTATAACAATCACATCATTTAAAATAAAATTGTATATATATGGAAAATTTCAATGCACTTCATTAATCAATTTTTCATTTGATGATGTTTTATTTTTTATTTTCACACTATTTTGACATATTTTTTGAGTCCACAATTTTCATTTTCCTTTTGTGACAAGCTTAGTGTTGTTATTTTAAAAGTCCATTACATGTCCATAATCTTCTGAAAATTCATTTAAATTTTTTATGATGATTTCCATTAAAATCTATGAAAATATGAATAATTAAAAATTTGATAATGATAATTTTGAATATGACTTTAAATTTTACATTTGTATGTAACTTAAAATAATTACAAATGTGATAGTCCAAACAGTCCTTTTATTCATGTTTTCACCCATAAGCCAAAACGTTGTTCATATGTCATACACATTATGATCCATTTACATTTACCAAATGACTTTCAAAGTTCGAAATTTTGAAATGATATTTTGAATTTCTAAAACTTTCAAATATCACAAAATTTAAATTAGGAGTGCTTTTCATATGTGGATGGTGGCTTATCATCATCTTGATTTTTTTTCCCATTAAAATTTATTAAATAAAAGAGTTTTTAGCTTAATGTTGAATAAAACTAATTTTGGGGTGTTCAAGTTCAAAAATCCTTTACTAAAACCAAAAGTCAACTTATTAAATTAAATGATGTAAAACAACTCTTCAACATACATATATATCATTTAACACAAATTTTTTTGATCAATATGACATTAAAGTGATATTACATAAATATGTTTGAAAAATATGATAGTTTTGTGGTCATTTGACATGGTTTTTGGCATGTTTGATTATATTTGCACCTTAGAGTAAAATTGTTATGTGCACAAAAAATAATTTAATCATTAGCACCAGTGGTGTGAAATAACGCGAAGCCCAAATTGATACATTTTTTTCTATAGGTGCACATATCTATTACCCCTTTTACCAATTGTCGCAAATTGTTTAATTATGTTGAACCAAACTTGCATATTTTGACTTTTTGTCATCCAATTTTATTGTGTACGATCACATATTGAACATCTTTGGAGATGCTCTAAAGGTGACATGGGCTCTAAATCCCACTATTGAAAAAATGGGCCAAAATCAATTAACACTCACCAAAGCACTAGTTGGCCATTTTGTCCATAGGATGAACTATGGCCAAGGTTTTTTCATCTTGCTGTTGACCATGCATTAACCAATATTGTATTGTAATCAATTTTTTTGGCTATAAATCTTTAACCTTTTGATTTTTTTCTCATCTTTGATTTGCATATTACCCTCTTACCTATCTACCCTATTGAACTTGTTAACCCTATTGACCTAACTACTTTGTTCACTTATGTCTTGACTGTACTTACCAACTAACAACAAGCCCACAAACCCCTTATTTGCTTACATTCTATTTTTTCCTGGCCAAGTGTTTTTGAAAAACCTCTATTTTTTCCTAGTTAAATTTCTACCTTTTGGCAAAAAATATATATTTTCCTATCTAAACTCTTACCTTTTGAGAAAACTTTGATTTTTTCCTTGTTAAACTTCAACCTTTCAACAACATCAATGGTTTTTCTTGGCAAAGGGTGAATTCAAAATAAAATGACCATTTCACATTATAACCAATGTTTAGTATTTCATATTCTATATGACAAGTTAAATTGTTGTTATAATTTTTGGATTAATCTATATAATAACATTCAAATTATACCATGGGAACATGTAAATAAATTTAAAATTAACCAAATAAATGAAAAATACCCAAAAACATTATTAAAACACTTGTAACCACTCCTTTTACTACAAAAATGACATGTTAATGGCCTTGAAATATTTTTAAATGACATATTTTGAGCAAAGTTTGAATGTAAACCTTAAAATTTGAAGATTTTTTTGAAAAATAGTCTAAAAATATTCCAAATTAAGTAGTCATTTTTAAACAACCAAGTGGGTGGGTGTTGGTCATTTTATTGGGAACACACCCTAAAACCTTTATTTTTTCCTTGTTAAACTTCAACTTCTTGACAAAACCTTTTTACTTTTTGGTTAAACTTATATGTTTCAAAAATACTTATGTACTTGTTGGCTAAAATTCTATCTCTTGGCAAAACCTCTCTGCTTTTTAATTGAACCCTTATTTCTTAGCAAATCCTCTAATTTTTCCTTGCTAAATCTTTACATATTAGCAAAACTTTTATTTTTTGACTAAACATCTATTTTTCAACAAAACCTTTCTACCTTTTGGCTCAACCTTTACTTTTCACTTAATAATAAAAATTATATTTGAAAATTAAGATTATAAATTAACATTCAATGTGGCATAAAACTTGTTTATATTATGGTCATTGTACCCGAATTTAGTCTACATCATGTTTTTAATGTTTCATTAACCCTAATATGTCATACAAGTTAAAAGTTGATTATGAGCAATCCAACCAAGCGTTGCTGCAATGTGCATTTAACAAGATGATGATATCACACACACTTGATGCAAGGAAATATTTGGTCCTTGATTAGCCCCTAGCAAACCTTTGGCCAAAGCTTTGGTGGCATCAACTAGGATGGAAAAAAACACCAATGATTATTTTATATTGCAACCCCACAAACCCTAATTTAAAAATCAATCAAATATAGTGTAGGTATTGTATGGAAGACACAATGTTGATTGTGTACATATTGCAAGTGTTGCCTTACCCTAAACCTAAGAAGCATTAATGTTATTTAGATATTGCAAAAAAAATTGGTAAAAAACCCATGCTTTCCTTTTCACATGGAGAAAGAAAGTGGGGTGAAACTTTATCAAAAGCTTGTTATGATTTGTACATGAAAACATAAACCATGTGATCATTAAAATGACAATTAAGCATTGGTGTAATTTTCACATGATAATATGATCCCAAAGATTGTAAATAATGCACATGGTATGAAAAGAATATGATTAAAATGAATTTTTTAAAAGCATACCGTATCTCACTTGCACACCTCATCCCTCAACTTCCCCATTGAGGTGAACTTCAATGTCTTGGAAAGAAAAGACAACTATAAGAATAATAGGTAGACAAATCTAACAATTGTTCAAATGTGAAAGCAAGGTCTCTGAGCCTTTCAACTTTCACATCCATTGTAGCTATTGGTTTGGAAATGACCATCCACATCTAAATGGAGCAAGATGTTGTTCACATGTTAAAGCCACTAGTGTTGAAAAACATTCCTCTCAATAGTAGGAGTTGGGTAAATTGACATCAATGCAATCTCTTGTGAGGAGGCATGGTCTAAGGAGGAATGATGACAATAAGAGGCAATTACAAACTATAGGAAAACAAAATGATGATGATAATAACTATTCACCAATTTAGAAAACAAACACAAAAGTAAGAAAAATAATTTAAAAAGCAAATAGAAAAATGAGAAATAAAATCAAAATCGATAGACAAACCAAAAATAACTCCTTAAAAAAGCTTATAAGAGACAAAAAAAGAAGAAGATAAACATAAAAAAAGAAAATAGGAAAAAACCAAAATAAATAATAGAAAGTAGAATAAAAATAGATCCCAAAAAGAAAATCCTAATTTTTTCAAAGAAAAGATAGAAAAACTAGAGAAAAAATAGTTTACCCAAAAAAAACCTCACCACCTATCCCCCCCTCCAAAAAGAAAGATGAAAAAATTGTAAATATATAATCAAAATAGATAGAAAAACCCAAGAAAAAGCTCAAAAGACGGGAAAAAAGACTACCAAGAAAAACCTATTTGACCAAAAACAAGTTGCAAACCCAAAACAGCCAAAACTGTCTCATTCACAACTGGAGCACTGGTGGGTGCTGGTTCACTATATTTGGGAAAATGTATTTTTCTTAGGGGCTCCATGAGATGAGGAACTTTTCGTTTCTTAAAAAGTTCCTACCCAACAGGTATCCCCAAAAAGCGTAAAGAACTTTTGAAATTTAGTCCTTTTATTTAAAAGTGCGTCCTCTGGCAGAATTTCCCATTTTCAATTTCAGGGATCTTACAAAAAGTCTAAAAAAGGTCGTGCCTTTTCCAAAAAGGGTAGTCCCTTTTCCAGAAAAGGTCCCTTACACTTTTGTAACATTCCTAAAATTGAAACTGCTTTTCATTTTGGGGGACTTGAGCCTCTATTGAAGCTCATCATGGATTCAGGGCCCAGCCCTTGGTGAGGCCAAAGAATCCAGGAAGAGCCTCAATTGGTTCCTTACCCTATACCTCAAAAAGAGAGGAGACAAAACTTTATGCATGGTAAGGATGTAGGGGAGGGTGTTACCATAACAAGAGCCATGCTTAGCTTCCCCTTGTACAAGGTCCCTATTCTGGTAATGGCCTCCCCCCAGGGCCTTCCTTACATACCACACTTACTTGGGACCTTTTTTTCATATTAGAAAATATGTATAGGAGAAGTTCCCACTATGGGGGCCTTCTGGATTTGAGATCCCCGAGGTTGGTAGGTCAAGGGAGGTCAAAAATCTAGAAGGCCATTATAACGAGACCTTCTCTTGCATTCAAGCAATGGTACTTTTGTTTTGTTTTTTTGGAAGTGATTGATCATAAAATTGAATCTTTGGAAATTTGAAAGGCTTAGTACATGTTGTATTGGGTCTTTTGGATTTCAAAAGGCCCAATAAAAAGGAGGTAAGTTTGAGGTAAGTCCGAGAATGTCAAACAAGATAGATTCAAACTAAGGAATGACCTGAAAATAGAAAGGAAAAAAAGTGCTAGTGCTTTATGTTTAATGTCAGAATCTCAAATGGGCCACTTTTGGAATGAGGGCCCAATACTAGGCACCTAGCAAGAAATGGGACCCAAAATTTCAAAATTACCTGGTGTAAAGATCTAGCACAATTTTTAAATGGGTGCCATTTGTTTAAGAAGGAGATGATACACCCTCATGGGTAAGGTTTCACAAAATGAGGAACCTTACATGGAAGGTGCCAACCTCCATTCAGGGAGACATTTTAGTGAGGGTAATGCGCCCTCCATGGTACACTACAAATAATCTACAAATTCTTTATGGTGTCCTGAAATCCTATCCAAATTCTCAGGGTGGAGATGAACTAAAAAAACCAAATCCATTATTGGAAATCCAAAACATCATAATTCTACCCGTAACATTGAATTATGCCATAACACCATGACAAATATCAACAATTGCCAACACTTGTCTGAAAGATCTTGATTTTCAATTTTCAAGTAGTCCAGTTCTGTACCTGATATGAAGCTCTCACCCTACCTGCCAGCAGCAATTCTTTAAGAACCTTTTTGTAAGTTTTTTTGAAGACATCGATAAGTCAATTCTATGCTAGAAAAGCCCACATCACCCACCACTCAAGTTGCCATTGATGAACATCATACCACACCTTGACACTTGCAAGTACACCTTTTCAGTATGAACATATATTCACTTGTAAGCTACAAATTGTGGAAGGAACTTCATTGGACCCAATAGCATGGGTGTTGTAGGAAATCTATCTATGAAGGAAGATAATTTGTTTTGTTTGTTTTGTAGTTATGAAATCCACCAAGCTGGGATGCTTTAGATCGTGTTCTTGGTATCTTTGGAAAGCTCTGGATGACAAGGGGTGGGTGGGCTTGGTTCCATGACGATTGGACTTATGGTGCAAAAGTTCTTGAATATTGAATGATTTCTTCACTGAAAATTAAATTAAATCATAGCTGAAAATTTCAAAGGAATTGAAATGTGCCTTTGGTGTTGTTGGAATGATCTTGACGAGCAAGATTCAATGGAATTTATTTGGTAAGATTTGAATTCAATGTGAGAGATATTGATTTTTAAGTGATTTCTGCCGTTGAGAATTCAAATAAATTTCAAAAAACCAGGTTTTGGAAGGAAAAATCAGTTGAGGATGTGGTAACACTGGGGCCAACAGCACAGGCCACACTAGTAGGGATCTAGTGTAACTGAGGGTGGGTGTAATGCCCTCCTGTCATGGAAAGACCCTACACCAAGCGCACTTTACCAGACCTGTTGTGAGCAGTGGTTTTTTTGTGGCAAATTTTCGCCATTTTTGTGAAAAATATTTTGAGAAAAGAAATTTCTTTTTGAGAATCCCTTTGTTGAAGAAAACTTGCCAAAAATTGCCACAGTTACCTGCAATATCATAGATTGCTTAAGATTTTCGCCTTTCATATTTTTAATATTGTGATATTTGGCTAAATATATTTATGGATGATCACCACTTCAGCATCATCACAAAATTGAAGGAAAAAATCACTGGTTGTGAGGCATCCAGTTTATAGACATTTTCTGCAGATATTGTTTATGCTGAATAGATCTGACACTTTGAACCCCCATCAGACGTTTTAAGATATGGGATTCATTGAAGACCAATGCCCTTCAGTGACTTTTATCTCTGTGCTGATTTTTTTTGCTACTTTGCAAAAAGGAAATTGAAGAAAACTTGGAAAAATGTGTTTTGCACTGTAAAATTCTTTTTTTTAAACAAAAAGTTGCAACTTTTGTGAAATGAAAAAATTAGGGACAAAAACATTAATGCCTACATCAATGTTTCTTCTATGAGTTTCCTCTTAGTACCATTGGTGGATCCCCTACAAATACACCATTAATTGATGACAATTGTCCAAACTTTAGATTTTTTTCAGGCATCCTTTTATAATTATCGTGAATTTCTCAAATTTCTTGGGCTCTTTCACTCTTGCATGATAACCCACCCTCCATATACACTAGCTGACTTCTGGTAGGACTATACCATGTACATGTTTAACTTGATGTTCAAAGTTACACAAAAGTTAAAGGACCAAACGTTATATCTTTTCATTCTTGCATTGATTGTTGTTTAGGTAGTATGCACAATTTGTTAATGCCATCAACACTTGGCAGCAACCACCTACATGGACCTATGTGCTCAAATCCCCCATAAAAAACTTTCAACTAGACACAAGTAGTTGTTGCAAACTATGCCATGTATGAGCTTTCATCCTTTTATGCACATTAAAAAAATAAAAAATGTTTTAGCTCCTAATATGACATGTGTAAACAATTGAGTACAAATTTCACTTAGTTTTAGGTGGAAGTTCATGTGCTTGGAATTGATTTTCTATGAATTAACATTGAATTTTGGCATCACATTGCATCAATAACAATTAAAAATGTATGAGATACACATAGCATAAATATGCATAATAGGTATGATCCAAAGAAGCAACGTCAAACAAACATGCAAGTTTTATCTTTTTACATGAAAAGACATCATGAACTTGCTAGTCTTAAGCATGTGACTGACAATTTCTTTCAATGTGACAACACGAAAGAAACATTTTGCTACAATTGCAATTGAAAACAAACTTGATCTTAGAACAATATGTTACAATTCATGTAACTTGCAATTCAAACATTGAATAGGTATGGAGAAAATGTCACAATCATAGTAATGACATTCAACATTTTGCACTTTAAAATTCCCGAATTTACGTGGTAAAGCACCTTGTCAAAACATTCGGCATACATTCGTGAAACATTTGCCAACATGGACATCGCGTGCGGCAACAGCCTGTGTTGAACGGTAACGGTTACTGCCAGACCATTACCACTCGGAGTCAGGCTGCTGCCAATACCTGCCGGTTGCGCCGCCAGTGCAGTACGGTGCGGCTGGGCCGCCAGGCTTGACTGAGTCTGTACGGTAGCCTGACGTCTTGCATGCCAATACTTCGTTCTAGTTTGATCTAGCTTGAAGTTGCTAGCTTCCAAGTTCCATATGTCTCTATGCAGTAACATAGTTGAAGATCTGAGGATAAGGATAAGGAATCTGATAGCCGCCATGGTCAAGGAAAAGGGACTAAAGCATGCCCATGTTGTCCAGCAGGAGGAACCCAAGACCCCTGGGGAAAGCACTAAGGTCAAATGCAAGTACTGTGAACTTGTCTTCACCACCACAACAACTAGGATTTGTGCACATCTTCTAGGGTGGACTAGATCTGGTGTGCGAGCTTGTGACAAAGTCCCCCCGGTGGTTACACACCAGCTTGAGGAGCTGGAGAAGGAAAAGAAGGAAAAGGAGTTCAAGAAGCGGAAGGTTGAGCAGCTTGACAAGTTGTCCAGTGGGGAGGCTGTCAAACCTAAGAAGTAAAACACCTTGAAGGCTGCCTTCTCCAAGCAAGATTGCTCGAAGGTTGACCAGCTTTGGGGTCGAGCATTCTATGCCAATGGGCTCTCTTTCCATTTAGCAAAGGATCCTCACTTCAAGGCAGCTGTGGCAGCAACAACAAGCTTTGGGGAATCATATCCAGGGCCTCCTTTTGTGGACAGGCTGCGAATAACCATTCTAGAGCGTGAGAAGCAGCTCTGTCGGGATGGCTTGGCCTCCTTCCAAGAGTCTCTTTAGCTGACAGGGGCAACGATTAC
>Ga0209208_10000873_pt1 | contig 41110 bp, 30 predicted proteins | sample S1TSphfallax_3_FD_187694 | JGI IMG/M metagenome (GOLD analysis project Ga0209208, IMG submission 187694) | Host-associated microbial communities from peat moss isolated from Minnesota, USA - S1T2_Fd - Sphagnum fallax MG (SPAdes) (version 2) | ecosystem: Host-associated > Plants > Peat moss >... | reverse complement strand
GATTAAAATTTAAAAATTAAAAGTAGAACCTGTTCCAAGGCTGGCTCTGACTGAGGTCAGTTCTAGATTTGTTTTTTCCAAAATTTGGAAGTCCCGTACCCAATAATTGGCCTGAGAACTGGAACTGGAACCGGCCAAAAAGTAGGAACCAGCCAAGTTGCCAACACTACTTGTAGTCCAAACCCATTTTCACACTATTTGAAAACCGTACTTCATTGAAGGTGGTGTAAAGGGCGTAACCGTCCAAGATTTCCAATTCAACAAAATGAAGTGACAAAGGCATATGATACTGTATTGTGTGACTCTCGTATTAGTTAGTTGTGACGACCCCAAAAGTTCCCTGGTTTTTTTTTGGGCATGAAGGGCATCTTTGATTGGTCGATTTTTAAAATTAAATATGATCAAGCTTTGGCCAAAATTTCCAAAATAGATGTGTTCTAATCTCCTCCTTTGGGTTGCTTACATGGGTTACAAGGGTAGAACTTAGGGCAAAGAACATGGGATAAAGTGATGGGCTATTGGCAACATGTTAGGGAACACATTGGGAACTTGAAAGAATGGATGTTTTTGGCTAAGAATGGAATTTCAGACGGCAAGAATGTATCCAATGCAGAATTTCCTGAAGCTTGGCTCTTTTCAATTGAAATTGCCAAGCTTCTGTATAAAGACGGAAGTGGTTAGTTGGTACTTGGATCTTGTTGTACCATGGCATCAGTTTCATTTCTCTTGCAGAAACAAACCTCCTTTCGTAAATTCATGTTTACATGGTCTTGTTCTGTCAAACCTGTATTTTTGTTCAGCACCATAAAACAAAAAAATCTACACCTTCTTGTAGTACATACTTGCTAGAAATCCATTAATAAATTGCACCGAGATCTATTGACCAATTTTGGAGTCTGCTTGACTTCGAGTCAAGTTATTTGGATTATCCAACCCAGCTCCCATCATTCTACCATCCATGGGAAACCAGTTATGACTCAGTTATGGATGAACTACAACTAACACACATAGGTTTCACCATGGTGAGATGAGAATGGTGAGATCTCATCTCACGCACTTTACATAGGTATTTACCAGTTTTGGGTGGTTATTTATTTTTATGATAAACCTCTAATTTGGGTTTTTTTTAAATTAGAACTATCTTTGTTCTGGTTTTGGTTTCACACGGAAATGGAACTGGGAATCCAATTCTGAGTCCAGTTCTTTTTTTTTAAACCAAACTCTGGTTAGGGCTTTTTAAATCAGATCAAAATCCATGCTAACAAAGGCCTGATTTTTACACTAGGAGTCAGGGTTGATGTTGAACCCAAATCAAGCATTCCTATTGGTGCAAAAGTTGAAATCGGTCCTGCAGGCTTTACACTAGGAGTGAAGGCTGAAATAGAGAAAATAAAATTCAAGCTACTAATAAATGTTGAACTTTATGGCCTTGTATTGGCCCCCAAGGCTGAAAATAGAGGATACCATCAAATTTGGGAAGCCAATTTGCAACCAACGCTGGGGGCGGGGCCCAATTTTTCGGCATTTATTAATATCCTGACATCAATGTCCTAGCATTTATTAGTAACTTGAGGCCAAACAACAAGCCAAAAATGCTCGCAGTTGGCCCAAGCTTTTTGGGGCCTGACTCCCAAGTGTAAAGCAAGCCTAAATCTATAGTTACATAGACAAACTATACATGGTTGCAATGTGAGTACTCTTTACAACCTACTTACTAACCCTCGTAAGTCTTATTTCATTAGACATGAAGTTGTCGGGTAGTTAATCACATTCACATACAAACCTGCAACAAATTTTTCTAGTGTATTTGGAGGCATGATTATAGAGTGTATTAAGTGCTCGGATGGCTATGGGCTTTTATGGAAAGGAGAATGCCAACCCTTGTGGGTGTTTCACTTTTTGTAAAGCCTGTTGTTGTTTTTATTTCGTTCCCCTGATACTTGGTGGGTATGATTAGAATTTCTTATAAACAAATTGTCCCAAGTTTTTACATCATTTAAACCCTTCAAGCAGGGCCCTACAAATATTATTTTTACAAAACTAATGTTACGTAATATTATTTAAATAATACTCATAAATCTTATTATCTATATTGCAAGATATGGATGAGTACAATTATATAATACAACACTAAGGGTTGGTCCTATGAGGTGGAGCAAAGTGCAAGCCTGAATCCTGTACAGAAGGCTTTGGTAGATGATGTAGCCATGGATACTACTAAAGGGTTCATATGCAAAACCTAAATTACATTGCTTTCTCTAGGTGAACTAAAAAACGAAACTTCTGTTTGAATCAATTTTCAAGATCTTTACCAAGTTGCCTCCCACACTTTTTCTGATCTCCCACAAAGGGGAAATCTTAGGTATCATTTGGCAATCCAGTTGCAAAATTCAAGGTACTCTGGCAACAAGTGAAAAATTACAGTTGCAGCTGCTGTTCTTTGAATTCCAAAATCGCACAAAAAGCAAGACCTAAAACACCAACGTTGATATGTACTAACATTGCTTAAGAGAAAGTAAGGCCTTCACAATTGACCCATTATGGGTGAGCTCCTTTACCGATGATGAAGCGAGGGAATCAAGATACTTTGGGAAGGTGGGTGGCAATCATGTAATGTCCTTTTTGTGAAAGGAACAACCACACAATTTTACCACATTTGTAAGAGGACGATTTGAACTGTAACTGTTCACCTACTCTACTTATCCCCATTACAAAGTTACTATTAAAGTTTGGAATGATCCCCAGTAAAAGAATTCCAACAAAATACCGTAATCTCCTTGGCACATAATATCAAAGAGTTTGGTAGCAAATTCAATGCTATCAGCATGTCACGGTTGTGATGATTCAAATGTAACAACAACCGACTTTACAAAATGTTTCCATCAGTCCTGGTTACTTGGATAAGGCCACTCAACTTAATAGTCCATGCATGTGAAAATCATGTGGTGTAGAAGCGAAAGTATGAATGGTGTGAAGTTTTGTTTATGGGTTTAGAGTTGACATTCATTTAGTCATTGCTCAACCATTGAGCAATGACTAAATGAATGTCTTTCCCATCTTTAGACTACCGTTTGAATCCTTCAAAACTTAACACTTTCTAACTGCAATTTTCCAACCTATGGTAACCCAAATCACACACAAAGGAGTTGGAGGACACAAAGTCTCTAGGTTTGTCCCACAAACTTTTGGATGACTGATTGATCCAGTGACCCAACTATAGTTAACCGGGCCGATGTATGTTACATCATCAAACATAAGATAAGATAGTGTTGAGTTGAACCCCCGAACTAACTTCCAACTAACATGCGCCTTTGAAGTGGGCTCTGCTATCATGTTGATGCTTTTTGCATGATAAAATTCCAGTGTTGGTCTGGGTCTACATCTGGTATCAATACTGGTAGCAAGTACCTTAACCAGGCTGGTATGACATGAAGCAATACCAACATTGTACCACCGTAGGTGCTGCTGGTTCACCCAAGGCCATACCCATACTACTACCCAGCCTGCTAGGGACATGAGGTAATGCCAGCCATGTATTCGTTTTACACCAATTTCAATAGCATGTATGTACACACCTACGTCATACCAGCGAGTCAAAATTCAGTTTAAGACCCAATACCACGATCAGGCTAGTATGAATTTTTTTTATAAAAAGTACCCAATACAATGAGGGGCTGGTAGGTTCAAAAATTGACACTTGATACCATACCAACAACACTCATAAATTCAATTTGACACGCCTTGCAATTTCAAATTCATTTTGAAGTAATGAATAGCTCGATATCATGGTCAGCGACTTACAGAACCAGCTGCGCCCCAACCCCCCCTCCCCCCCACCGGCGTAAGGCGTCACTGCCAGATTTATCACACATATGCCAAAGAGCATTCTAATGCAAAGTGCAGTTTTGCAGTATGCATTACAACCTATATGCTATATCTTTTTGCTTCTTGAAGATTTAATTATTTTGCACCCTCTGAGGATGAATGACTTCTTGGCATCTGCTGAAGCAGCAAACTGCAAAGTCCGTCCTGCAACACAGGTCATGGCAAGCTGCAATGCCCTTTCTGTGCATCCATTTAAATTACTTACTACTGCCATAATAATAAATAGGCACGTTGCTTGCCGGGAAGTGGTGCCAATTTTTAAAATAAAGCTTCAAAATTGTGGTCGGAAGTAGTTAATGCAAATTGGACTACTACATGACTTTTTTGTTGCATTTTATTTTTTGCTCTTGTCCTCTTTCTACTACTACTATCCATATATTTCACAATCTCAACATAGACCTTCAGATCCCAGAAATGATGGGCCGTTACCAATATAATCATTTATTTTGTTGATTCCCATCATGATGAAAAGAATTTTAAAAGGGGGAAAAACAAAAACACCATCAATCTACGACCTGACAATAACATATCATATCATCAACATATATAAGGGGCTTACAACATGGGGTACCAACTCATGATTTGTAACTCGGCCTTTGGAATTTCTTCCACTTTATGAGTAACAAGACCCATGATCAAATAGCCTAGTGTTGAGAAGAGATTTCTTGGAATCAAAATCTTACTATAAATTTTCTTTGAAATTTTTTTTATATAAATTTTTTTGTGTAAAATGTGGGTTTTTAGCAGAACAAGTCGTCATTTTTTGTGAAATAAGAAATTGTGAAAAATAATTATGGTTGTTGACTAGAATGCCAATCACTTATGGAAGGAGTGAGAAAGAGAGTTGTGATACTTTGGAAAAGTCATGGAAGCCATGAGGTGGTTTTGGGCAATAGTGTAATGGGTGATGCCATAGTAGTACAAAGTACTTACACGCAGCACCGTTCTGTCAGTTATGTAACTTTTGGAACAAAGGATGGGGCAGGTTTACCTGCACATGTGTTCCATAAGCTTTGTAGCTGGCTGGATGGTACCTCCTCGGGTATCTAGCAACTATCCCAAAAGCTTCGTACTACCGTATAGAGTCTAGATCTAGACCAATGTTGGGCGGTTATTAGAAAAAACAAGAACAGACCCCCGACGGTTATTGGGGAGGGTTTTAGATTCATAATTATGGTTCTAAGAAAATCAAAGATCTGATTTTGGCTTATAAACATCATTCTCAAAATTTTGAAAAAAATCATATAATTGGCTAGAAAATGATCGGTTCATTATTGGTTCTTTCACGAAAGTCACGCATTCTTTTAAGATATTTAAAATAACCAGGATTCGCAGTTCTTTGATTTTCAAATATTAAGAAAAGGGGAACCAGTGATTATGTGAAAACTCAAATAATCATCCGACACTGGTCTAGACCCAATTGAGTACTAAAGGTGCTGCACATATATATCTTATTGAACCAGTTTCATTGTGCTTGTGGGTGATCTTGGAAATATTATTTGGCAATGTGTTTACCAAATTGTTGCCGTGGTAATATAATAACAAAATATTGTAAGCCTTTTTTAAAAACTCTTGGATAAATGAGCAACAACGTGTATGACCAATTCCCATGGTGAGGGCCAAGTCCACTGGGAAAAGAGGCCAATAGGTTCACCTAGTAGTTGTCGATGTCTCTCTAAGTTAAAAAATTATTTTGCCTATTACTTTGATGTTTTCATGCAAGGAAATTCCCTTACTTAGAATATTTACTTCTGAATATTTATCCATAAGTTATTCAGGGTTGCTAATAATATGTATCCTTATGTCTAAAGAAGTGTTGATAGAATAGGGAGTTGCCAATACAACATGATACTTGAAAAGAAATTTAACAAGTTACCATCCATTATAGCACTAGTACCCAGGTTTATTGTCATTTGCATGTTTCTGGGTCGATAACTAAACACACTAAACACATAATGTTTTGTACTGTTTAGCAAGATTGCAAGCAAAATGTAAGGCAAAATCAATAAGATTAAAAAACAAAATCCATGTTTTGACCAACATTGGACAGTTCTTCGAAAAATCAAAGAACCATCAGTTTCAAGTATTTGAAACCAAATCTGAATGATCAAACCTCAACGAAAGAACTGCAGAGTTTCTTTGCTGGTTCTTTGAGTTATCTATTCTTTTCAGGTTGGAGCTGGGGGGCAGCTCTTTGAAATTTTGGCCTCCGCTGGTTATATAGCTATTTACCTGGTCTGATGTTCAGTGGGGGTTTGGGCCAGAATCAAAGAACCACCCAACACTGGTTTCAACACACATTAAGTTTGTAAGAGGATAAATTCCAAAAGATAATCTTTGCACCTCACATAACATATAAACCCTAAACCCTAAACCTCTGGCCACACCCCCTGTGCCAGCCTTGATAATTGTTTAGTGTTTACCACCTCCAAAATAGGGCACAATAATTCCCCCATCCCCACCCATCCCAACCAATTTGGGGATGATTAAACTTTGTGAACAGTTGTGAAAGTTGCAATACTTGTGAGCTCAAATTCCAAAAATGACATTGCAAGATTTAGTCTCTACCAATTTGGGGATTATCAAAATGCCCAACCGTAACAAGAGGTACCACCACATCATGAGAGAGAGATTTGTACTGAACCTCCATATTACTGAACTGAACGGAACTTACTAGGGAGCATAAACCCTAAACCCTTGAACTCTAATAAGTTATGAAAATGCTAGAAACAACCCACTTGGAAGAACTTGAAAGTTGCAAACCTGTAAAGTGTCAAAGCTGTGTAATCCAGTCTTTTGATATATATAAATTACGAACTTTAGTGGTTTAGGGTTTGCTTGCAATCCAAAACCAAATGTTAGTATGTAATTGGGATGAATTTGCTGTGCAACCAAGGATTTATGGGATCATGACATTTGAGCTTGAATCTGGCCAGGCTTCCAAGTCTGCAGATGTAGCTGCAAACATGGCTGGATGCTTTGCTTCATGCACTCCATGCATTCTGTTGGAAGTGGTTGTGAGCAAGGAACATGGGTTACAAACTGGCCTTCCAAAAGATCATTTGAAAATCATGCTCATCATATATGATAGAAGTACACCAGTTGTTCAGCACCTGAGACTCTACACTAGCAGTGGTCAATCAGACCTCTCTTTTTGGGAAGCCTTATGGCAGTAGGTACTTCTGTGGGTTGAAGTAGCTGTCCCACAATGTTTGGCAGCTGAGAGAGCTGCTACTTGATTCAAGGGCAGGACCAACAGTGATTCTGTAGGGCTTTAAAGGTCGACTAGACGGTCTCAATCCTTTTGGACCTGGCAATGCATTATAAAAATTAATTTTAGAACAATATTTTGCATCATCATCCAAATTGATTCTCACAGCAAAGTCTTGTTACACAATTGAGGGAGTGGTCTTCCTTGTCAACAGAAAGGAAATCAGTGCATGAGGAGGGATGTCCTTTCAAAAGCAGACTAATTTCTCCACTGGATTCAGCTGTTGCTGGTTAATGATAGAAAACCCTTCCAGAGCTAATTTGATTCTCTCATCAATGTAATAACCACTGACCACTAGTCAGTAGTCCATGGTTTTATTTTCACTATACAAAACAATATGTGACCCAAAAGCTCCTTGAGAATCACTTACAAGATCTCATGTCCAATCCAATGTACTAGCAAAGAACCCACCTCACGAAGGGCATGCATTACTCCAGTGCCCTGGTTGTCCACACTTGAAGCAGTTTCCACTTCTGACTGCCTCCCCTGTTGGGCTTACAACATTACTACCTCCAAAATCAGATTGTCCTCTCCAGCCAGAACTATTTGACCGTGAGCTACCTGAACTAGAACTGCCAGCTCGCCCACTTGCCCCTCTTCCACTAGCCCTTGATGCCCCCCGCCGCCCTCTGGCTCCTCGGTCCCTTCCTTGGCTTCTTTGTACAGGAGCTGGATCTGGTGGCAGTGGCACATTAGAGCCTGTCACTACTTCCCACCTGCAGCAAAATGTTTTCATCAGCAGAGATCTCAATCCATTATCCACTAGTTTTCAGTATACAATTTTCAACACTCTGATGGAGATGCTTGACACTGGAGAACATTTAAGGATCGAGCAATTGCCAAATTGTCTGCTCACAAAAGCAACAATTGTTCTACACTTCAGGGAACTGAATATCTTCAGCCTGTACAATACATCACACCTTGCTTTCAATCCCCACAAAGATGAGCTAAGTGATACAATATGTTTAATCCACAACTTTCTACAGAGCATGGTTAGTCCTGGACATCCCCATTAGCACTAAGATTTTCCTTTGGCAAAGGTCATGAATAAAGTTTCAAGACATACTGGAAAAAGTCACAGGTGCGGGATCGACACCGATGAAAACGTCTTCCACGATTTGCTTCAGTGTTGGCTGTCAACAACACACACACCTCTTGGCACTCACAGTGGACTTCTTCAACGCCTGGAAGAAGATACAATCCAGAGGGGTCAGAGGGGTAAGCATTTTTATAGTGTTTTTACCTTGTCAGGAAGGTCAAGACATTAAAACCTGAATAGCCTGAGAAAGTGAACAGCTCCTAAGAAAATGTATACTTCCCTAAAGCAAGAAAACTTGCAAGTGACATAGATGAACTCATATCTAAATAGGAACAAGAGCATGGATCTAGCAAAGCCAGTTGACAGGATAACCAACAAAAAAGAAGCAGCAAAAGACCAATGTAACCTGAAGCAGGTGGCGCTGAAGCAGTGTTTCGTCGCTGAGTTTGGGCACGGGGCTGACCTTGCTGTGGACAGTTTGAATTGTAGTGCCCCACCTGTCCACAATTTGTGCAAGACCGCTGATGTGCTCCAGCATTACCAAACCCATTTCCATTCTGAAAGCTACTTGTGCTTCCCAAATTGGCACTGCTGTTCACATTAGCAAAGCCTCGGGATGCAGTTTGTGCAGCAGGTCCTGACCCAGCTGAAAAGCCCCAAATTTATTAGTTTTACAACAGAACACTTGTGCACAAAATCTTGCAGTTAATTTTGATGTGTTCCAGCTCTACAAGACTCTGCTGCTGTGTCCTCCATTCAACAATTGTAGTGTCAAAAAGAAAAAGCATGCCTGTTGTAGAACGTGTGCCTGTTCCACAGATCTCTATTAACTCCTGCAAGACTTGGTCACAGCCTCCAACACACCCTGCAAAAGGCACACACATCAAATATAGAGGCAGATAGCTTCACCATTAACTTCACCGTTCACCCATTTTACAGTGACAAGAATAACATAACAAGTACAGACCAGAGAATAGCGGGAGCCTGGAGAATCATACCTGTGTGCTCAGTGCTGAAATTAGGAGGTATCTCTGCCCTTCGAAACTTGAAATGTATTTTCATAACTTGCCCTGTTCATAGCAATTGTGTACAGAAAATAGCTTCAGCCCAGTTTTGCACCCACAGATTGAAGACTTGGAAGACTTAGGTCAATCCTCCCTCCTCTGTGTTATTAGTCCTGCTGTCATTCTTATCTACACTCTCAGGAAACCAATGCCGTCAATGGAGAAAATAGAGGCAAACCCACAATTTTCACCACCAGTATTGGATGACATTCTCAGCAGTATTACCTCCCAATGCAGGAGAACATGATTTACTTATACCTGGTCCACAAGAATCGCAGTGCAGATTGGTGACAGCTGCCTCTAAAATGGGTCCTGGTAGCCATACCACATTCCTGCACTGGCAGCTCACCCCATCAGTTATTCCAAAAAGAAATTGACCAACAGATTCCTTGCAGACTACATCACTGGCTACAAAAGAAGAAGAAAAGAGGAGGCCACAGAACTGTGCTTAAAAGCATACTGATGGTCAGAATTTTTCTTCAAGTATATCTGAGCCAGATACCTTAAACCTGCTGAAGAAAGAATTAATGACAAATTTGCCAAAATGTTTAGGCTAAGAATAAGCATCCGTCTAGAAGAAACAGAGCATTGAATATGAAACAACTATTCCATGGTTTTAGTCTGTTCAAGCAGAAGTTCGAAAAGAGCACAGACATGAAGGCAACAATATCTTTCATAAGAATAGAGAAATCTCCATTCTCATGATGAAGAAGAAACAGCAAGGTTAACACTTCCTCAGGAAGCCACAGAAAGAACCAAACTAGGGAAGACAGAAAACAAACCAAGACATGAGGTAACAACTGTCATGAAAGAATTGAGTGAAAAGTCTTACGTTTGGATAACCAGCACAGCCAACCATGAATTTGCCATCCTGTTGACATAAAAAGAGCAATCACATAACCAACTCATAAATACTTTGCTTATGAAGAAAGCTGGAAACTGGATCCCAAAGAAATGAAGAATAAATCTTCATGAAAGTGAACATGGATTTGGATGTTCAGGACTTCTTAACACCAAACCAGTCACTCAACTCCTTGAATACCTACCAAGAAAGCTTTCCAAGGATAATTTACATAAGAATTGGATGCAAGTACCCACCGGTTTTTTCCGAAGGACCATATAGCTTTGCTGACATGTTGGGCACAGTCGGACTCTTTCTCCTGCAGGTCTCTGCTCACCACCACCTTGTGACCTAAAAGAAATCAAACCAACAAAACAGCATAACTCCTTTAACAAAGAAAATGTTGTGCAGTTTGACAACAAACTACAAAAAACATGGAGATTCCATTACAATTGAAGCAAAGTTGCAAAAGCAGACTTGATTCTTTGTCGCTGACTATGGTATTTGTATTGTAGGAAGCTTGAGCTGAAAAATTAACCTCTCAAAGAAAACACCCATGGCCTCCATCAGCTTATCCTTCTGTGCCCTTGCCTGCCAAAACATCATGACTTTGGTTAAAATTGTGATGATTGCTTGATATGACTGAACATTCAGATTTTCCAGGGCAGGTTGTGGGTGTGCAGAAACAGAGAAAGAAAGAATACATCATTGAAGCATTCCTTCATCCCATGTAGCGCTGCTTCAAGAACTTGGGCTTTTGTTTTCCTCCCATCACTCACAGCTTTCATGTCACTCTCCATCAGCGCCCGCAAATCAGGCTTCCAGAGCTCATGTCTAGAGAGCAGATTGAAAAGTATCATTTCAGAGAAATTTTTTTCAAAGCTCGTGACACCAACATCACTTCAAAAACACTGGGAGGTACATTGAACATGAGGTTTTCAATTCCATGTTTAAACAAAAGCATGTCTTAGAAAGCGAGAATGCCAAGAAGAACAAAGCAATTTCACAGCCCACAAAACTCTGAGAGCACAAAGTCTGCAATTGAAAGGGCACTACAGTTCTATTCAAAGGATTTCTGGATCAAAACCCACCCCATTGTATCATATCCCATGACCAGAGCTTCCCCCTGCAATGCCAGCACCCATGTCAGCAAGAAAGGTTTTTTCCTCATCTAAGATGAATCAATTTAGCACCTGTTTAGGAAGAAAAGCACTACATAATTAGCAACAAGCAGATGTCTATCAAACCCAGAATTCACCAAGACCCAAGGACGCAAGGAAGAAAGATGTCTATGAGGATGCATATCAAATACATGATCATCTATGGAGGGACTCAATAAAGTGAAAGAGCACCTCCAAACCTTGCTAAATTTGTTCATATTGGAAACATATGACTGAATGTTCATAAGTAGGGGACTCACAAGTGTGGTAGGGCAAAACCTAGTGTTTGCATCCTTGGTGGCATAGCAGCGGTCCAAAAGCTTCTTAATGTGGTCATGCATAGTTGCATCTGTCCCAATTCCTGCCTGTATTGGAGAACACCTGATGAACTGATCAACCACTGTTGAGACCAGAAAGGAAAAATATACCCTAAGCTCTCAAGTGAAAACATTTTCCTACCACACCCATACTGCATAAGCCTAAAGCCTAAAGCCTAAAGCCAGATGGATCAGACATTTGTGCCATTAGTATATAATTGTTACACAGATACAATCAGGATCAGACCTTGTCCATGAGGTTGATCAAGTCTGCTTCCGTCAAGAGAGTTGGAGGTTGTGTTTTGCTAACATCCAGGGTAAGCCTTGTTGGGACAAACTGCCCACATTCTCAAACACAAAAAGCGATCATGATATAGACTAGTGCTGAAGGTGCAAAAATACAGCTCCACAACTTGCAGAATTCACCACCAGTAGACAAGCAACAAGTTCAGGAACTGGATAGCTTACTTGCTGTCCGACTTCAAAATTGGGAATGGTTGATGCGCCCCAAGAATCATAACAATACACCTCCAGGTAATTTTTCTGCAATATCAGGTCCGATTTGTTCTTACAGCTAGCAATTTGTAAACCAACGTATAAAATTCTATTTATGGAATACACAAGTGGGGTAGTTGATATGCAAAAAAAATTATAGAACACATACTGCAGTGATCATGAGGCCAGAAGCAGTGAACTTTTCTCCAGCAATGTCAACTGTGGCAGTTGTTCCATAGCCAATTGCAGGCTGAGAAACACAGGCAAGATAATGCCGAACCACAAGCTCATATATCTTCTGCCAACCAAGAACTTGTGAGACAAGTGAAGAATCACAACAGGAATCTGAAAATAGTAATGCCTCAGATTTTCTGGGTTACTTAGATTTGTCATGGACATGGAAGGAGCAATCTATTGGCAGGCAAACCCCATGACCCATCACCCTAAAGTGGGTCTTCTGTCCATTAAAACAAGTTGAGATATGGCAGTGGATTTGGAGTAGGTGTATACAATGTAAGGTTTTGAAGTGCTGCTAAAATTATATGATGGGAAGCACACACCTTGTGGTCATTGGTCCAATTAGCTTCACCCTCAGAGAAACGAGTTGGGTGGATGGGGGGGTGAGCTTTGTCATCATGGCCACCATTACCAGGATTGTGCCACAGATTTTGTTGAGGATCCAGTAGGCGCTGTGCATACTGACCCCACAGAGGGTGCCTTGTTTGTTCATTTACTGGGGACTGCAACAGCAGAAAAACAATAGAAAACCACAAAACACTTCGAACCAATCAGTGAAGTTTCTTGCTTTTGGAATAGTTGAAAAGTGTAGAACATCTGCCACAGCAGAAGAAATAGCACCAGAACAATGAAAGATATTGAAGCTTCATGAGAAGCTGAGACTGAATTGAGGAGCAAATTACAACCTGCAGATCATGATTTTCTGAAAACTTGTCTGTCTCTGTTCTTGGATAGCTGATGAAACCTGCTTGATATAGCTCCTCTGCCACCTAAATTCAATCACAAATCTCATTGAAATACTCATTTGGTCCACTGCCAAAGAACATACAGTCAGTAAATAGAAGTGATTCCTACTGCGCTAGAGTCATGGGTTCCATGGGTTAGTGGCCAATTACTTTCATGGTTTGCTCTGAGCCCATACGAAAGTAGCGGGAGGCACGTTTCTGGAGTTCCACTGTGTTGAGGGGATTTGGTGGGAACTTTCGGCACTCCTTGCCAGTAACCTGGCAAACCTGTCATGACCACCCAAAGACAGTGATGTCTACCTCTATCTGGCAAATTTCCAGAAGACTCAATCCAGCAGCAAGGCATGAGCTTGTGCTTTCTTTGAGGTATTGTGCATGATGTGAGCTGGGTGTCCAAGGAATCAAATCAAGGGGGATTGCTAACACAATCTGACAATGGAAAACAAACTATCCATGTCAACCAGAACACACACAAAAAAAAGCCTGCAGATTAGGTTACAAAAGGAGCATATGGTTCATCCCATTGTTGTGAAGCAATAGAAATGCTTACAGTTGCTGTTGGTTCCTCAGCACACATTTCATAGATGACAACAGCAGCAATATAGTCAAAAAGCCTTCCTCGCCTGCCATTTACACTTGACAAATGTCAAGCTTCAACTGCGGTATAACCTGTACCTAATGCCCTGAATTAGCATTACTGTTGTTTAGACTAGCAACTGAAGCTTCAGTGTCTATCCAGGAGAAAGCATCTGAGTCCTGCATTTTCCCAGTTCAGACTTTATTCCATGAGTTCTCTGGGCTTTACATGCACATTGGAAAAAGAAATCCTGCTCGGTTTGTTATCCTTTTGTGATCTGGACAGTAAAACTCTCATTTCTTGCATATCTGTCTGATCTTTTGAAACTACAAAATAAAAAAATAAACCAGAAATGGAAGAAAACCGTACGCCCAAGAGAAGTTAGCATTGCCTTCCTCAGAACTGTAATGACAATTCATGGTCCAAAAATCTTCAGGCACATGTGCTTGCACTTGCCAATACCGCTCCACCACAAACCCGAGTGTTGGAAACTACAACCAGTGCACAAAAAGCACACCTTCTGAAACCAAGTTTTTTTTAAATTGATTCTAGCTTCACAATGAAGTATGCAAAACCACAATTATCCTAAAAAGCCTAAAACACCCAATAGAGAATAAAAAGATTGATATTCAGATCTGTATAACTCACATATATACAATGATGGACATTCCTGGCAGAAGGGAAACTCGCACCTGGCAAGGGCCATAGCTAATTACTAGCTTTTTGTCCTCTTCACCAAAAGGTGTCACAAAGGAATCTGCTAGCAACATAGTCTGGAAGCGTGTGAAAGAAGCTCCAATCCGCAGGTCAATCTCCTGTTGCAATAGAAGGTAGGGTGTGACAATGTCAGCCAGGTGGTGGTCAAAAGTTTCCCTTCAAGCAAGCATGTCTCAAATTTTGGAGGGGACTTATATTCAGTAGACTAAAAGTTTGCAGCAGAAAAAAAAGTCTGAACAGGGACAACGAGCTAAAATTAGGAAGACACAACTATATTCTCCAGTCTCTTTCAGTAGTACCTGGCGGGCATCAACAGCATCAGCATACATTTTGTTTGGCCGACCAAGATGCTGTGCAGCATGGTGTATATCCCTGCAAATGAGTTCCAGAAAAAATGAGGTCAATGTAGAACATGAAAAATTGGCTTATCATAGACTTGGATGCAAGAACAGAAGCATCTCAATGCTCTGAAGAAACAACAATGGACAGGGAATCCCTTCCAGAAAAGGAATCAAGGCACACAGAAGAGGTCTATTATTCCAGACCTTTCAATAAGAGCTGAGAAGTGAGCTCGCCAAATGTTGAGCCGGGGATTTGTGGTGTGACAAACATCTACTACCTCATAGGCTATATTCTCACCCTCCCTATCACAATCCAGCCATAGCACCAGCCACTGACAACGCCGAGCTTCCTCCTCCAAAGTTTGCAGCAAACCGGTCTTTTCCTGCAACCTCCCAAATCAAAGCACTTTCGCCTTTTGTCAAATGTAATCCTTGAAACTTGCTCATTGCTAATTCAGGTGCAGTAGTTCTCAAGTTGGTTGTATACACACCCTCAACAGCAATGCAGACTCTACACCACAGAAGAATGCTCAAGGTCTACCACCTCCCATCCCGAATTCCAAAAGAAGCCTAATACAACCTCCTATCTGTATTTGGGTCTTGAGGACATCTTTTCTTCGAGACTTGTAAACACACTCAGTGGGGAAATGTGTGATCCAGAAGACCAGATGGATGTGGGGTTTGAGGTCTAGGGTTTTAGTCTGCTGAAGATACCCAATTGGGTCCCTATTCTTCTCTCTGTACTTCGTGTTTTAGCATTTGTTTCGATTCATGCTTTCCTCTTGACCACAATTCCGACTCGACAAACAACAGGATGGGACGCAAGCCAGCTGGAAACAACACAGAAAGACTAGCCTCAAAACCAAAACCCTAAGCCATGATGGAAACTCATACCGGAGGCACGCGTTTTCTGACAGGGGCATGGTAGAGATCAGCAGGATCACAGGAGTGCCATTTGCGGTACTGGTCTTCGAAGTCGAGCTCCATGAGATGACCAGTGACAGAAGTCATGAGCATATCGCAAGGCTGTGCGCCGATGGAGTAGGAGAATTCAAAGATCTTGTTATAAGGGGAGCGACCATTGCGCACTCGAAGGTTGTTGTGCGACAGAATTCCAGCCACAGACTTGGCCACAGATGGCTTCTCCGCCACATTCAAAACTCGAACCGGTCTCGCCATCTCCAGGCAAGTTCCCCTCAAAATTCACAACCCAAGGAAAACCCTAAAAAAACCCACCATTCTCAGCTCTGCAACTACTACATTGCTCTCGGAGATGCGATTCTGAGCGCTTCAGCCTTGCACTGCAGCAGAAACTGCATCGCCCATTCGCATCCTTCGCGTGGAATTCGAGTGCGCATTTTGCAACACGCTCTTCTGACTCCGGTGTTGGTGCGCTTGTTTTGCGCTTTGGACGTTTGTGCTTCGGACTTCGTGTGTATTTGGCGGGAAAAAGAAAGGGATCCACTTCCGGGTATCAATATCGGTACTCAGTCCATTCTGACAGGACTGGCGGGTATAATTTTACATCCATTTCTAGTTTTTTTTGTTTCGTTTTTGGGCACAAATGAAAAACTACATTGGGAAGAGGATTCTGTTTCTTTCAAAATCTATCTACGAAGGAATGTATGTGACCTAAGACGAGTACTGGATGAAAAAGGATGAAATACCAAAAACTTGCCCTAACTTTCAGCAAGTGACTTTGTGTTCATGATGATGTGAACATTATTAACAAGGGATTAAAAGAGTGTTGCTCTTTTTTAATAGATGGACTTTATTTCTTGTGTTTTATGTTTTGAAGAAACTTGTTGGCAATGGTGTGCAATGTAGTGAAGTCTTTGCAAGCGCTTAGTCTATTGTCAGTGGCAAATGTGTGGTTTGAGTTTCATGTTTATTTGTTATGGAGCTTTTTTCTTGATGTAGACTGTTTTTTTGGCCATTGGTGAGATGCACAATGGAGATTGTGTTGGAAGGACAATGGTTGGTGCAGTGGATGTAAAGAAAGGATTTAAGCAAGTGCAACAAAAAGACATGACATTCAATATTAGAGGAAAATAATCAACTTGCTAGTATTGTGTGTGTTGCAAGCAAAGGACTTGTCCTTGAGATAGTTAGAGTTGTGTTTGGAAGAGATTAGGTCACCATGGACATTTTCATTACACTCATGAGATTTATATGCATATAAACATGTTCATTAATAAAATTAGGAACAATGTCATTGAAGATTATGAAAAACTTAAAAGAATGCATAACAAAATGAAACATCAACTAATACTGAAGAGAAAATGGAAAATGAAAAGTGGGTAATTGTTGGTAACAAGTCAAAATTCTACCTCAATAAGGGTTTAAAGAGCTTGTTTCTAATGTTTGGGTTTGTGGTCAAAACTTGGCCAAGGATTTGGTTTATTATGTGTTGCCTGACAAGGTACATGGGAAAAAACTATTGAAAGGCATTTCTTGGAGATTGAAAATAGGTATGGGTGAAATCTTGAAATTGATTGTCCCACAACAAGGAAATACTCAAGGCTTTGGGTTTTGTGTTTAATAAGGAAAAGGGTTTTCAATAGAAAACATGCATTTGAAAATTTAAGCCTTTTGTCTAGAAGGATCCTTTCACTATTGCAATTCATGGTTTTCTTTTATTGAAATTTTTAATTAAACAATACCCAAAATGATAGGTGTCAAAAGAACCACCTTGTGAATATGAATGAATTGATTTGAACCTACTAGCATGATTGAATAATCAATTTGGACTTTGTCATTTTGACTAACAAAAATGACTAACTATTTGAATGGTAAATAGTGGACCATTGGATTGATCAAATTTATACTTACATTAAAATCATTTAAGGATTATTATTTTTAAATTAATAGGTAGGGGGTCCAACTACTCTATTAGGAGTCGTATGTGCCCCCTTAAACCACTATTTTATTATTAAAATCTTCTTGAATTTTTTCAATATGTCTTTCAAAAATATATTATAAAAAATTTAAGTTTTTTTAACACCATTATGTTAAGGTGTTTATTAAAAAATGTCCAAAAATATGTCATTAAAAAAAAATTTCAAATTGTTCTTTTAGTTTCAAAACTGTTCTAAACTACTTTTATGCAACTTTTAAATAATGGTTACAAGAAGTTAAAAGTTTTTATACATGTTTTTCACTCATTAAATTGATTCCAAGTTTTTATGACATTTACATAATGTATTCACAATAACATTTTATAAGAAATTATTCTTTTTTTTTAACAATCCAAAATAATCAGTGATTATGATTGCTTTTGGTACATGTTAGTATGACTACACCTTAGGTAAGTAATAAATAGGTGGGTAGATACATAGTAAATTGGTTTAGATAGATTGAAGAAAAACATTTAGGTAAATAGGCACTTAATTGAACTTAATTGAATTTAACCTTATCAAACTACTTTAATTTAACATACCTACCTTAGCCTTTTAAACATGCACATAGGTTATAAGTATAAGGGATTGAACCCCAAACCTACACAATGATAAACCAAGTCCTCACCCATGGATTACATTATCCACAATGATCAATTTTTGTTAAATTTTTTATTTCACATCACTAAACATAGTGACTAAATTTAAGTGACAAATAGTGATTAAAATTAGGTTAAACGTAATGGTTAAATCAAGTGCCAAAACGTAATGGTTAAATTTAATGATTTGATGTAATGATTAAATGTAATGGTTAAACTTTAACTAAACATAGTGGTTAAATATAGTGACTAAACCTTGGTTAAACATATACACTCTTTAAAAACATGATTTTTCTAACTAAAAGAATTGACCAAAAAGTACCCAAAATGTCACCATGTTTAACTTGACCAAAATGTCATTTTGCACAAATTGATTTGGACCTAGTCATTTTGATTAGGTCTTTTCTATGATCTTTTTGGTTGGTTCTTTTAACTAAATTTTTTTGATTTTTTTTTGCTAATCAAAAATATTTTAATAATTATCATTATAATCATATTTATTTTTTAAATAAAATTTATTAATTAATAAATTTAATTACCTTCATTACCTAATAATTAATGTAAAAAATAAAATAAAATAATTTACCTACCCACCATATTTAACTTAGACCCCCTAAGCTAGATGGCCAACCCTAAACCTATTAACCTAAGCTAACTATCTAAACCACGTAAAAAGGTACCCAATATTTTATGTGTGAGAATTTGAACTCCTTACTCTACTTTGAAGAATCAAGTTTTTATTATTGTACTACCACTTGAAAACTTTTGTCATCATATTGCAATAAACTTGATTGAATTTTTTTGTTTTCATGTACATATTATAACATTCATCAATGAACTTCAATATCTTTATAGTACTTATTTAAATAAAAGGTTATAACTTATACCAAATATCTACTTAAATAACATGTAGGGTAAATGCAAATTATGGTGGTACATTTTTGTGATGAAATGGTGTTTTTTCCATGGATATCCTTTATTCAACTACATATGGTGATTAATATATCTTTAAATTTATTAATTAAAACTTGAATTTACACTAATAACTACATTATGAAAAGAATTATGTGGTTGTTTATTAATAAAAATTCATTTGTTAGTAATAATGGACTTTTTAAATCAAAAAATATGGATTGGTTGTTTAATTGGAACATCACAAAATGAATTTTTTTATATTGATTCACATTCCAAATTTGTTATTGGGATGCAATATATAATGTAATACAAAAGGATAAATTCATATGAAGAATCTTTTCTGTAAAAACCTTAACAATTTAATAATTAAGGACTTTTGAATGGTTAAAATTGACCTTATTTTCATAAGTCCAGATGAGTTGAATTTATTTATTTATTTTAATTTCTTTGTCCTAAAAGTTTCTTTTAAAAAGTTTTAGATTGGGCATTATTTTTTTGAACTTTGTGGGTTTTGTTTTTAGGATTTCCAAATTTAAAAATGACATCAACTACATTAAATATAAGTTTTCACATAGATTGGGAAGGTTTGTAAATGGTTGAACATGTATTTTTCAAACATTAGAATAATAACATTTTTAAAACTAACAACCATGTTCATTTGAATTAGTTTAAAGAATTTTGTATGGACTTGTAAGGAATGTAATTTTTGTTGATATTGAACCACCGTAACTTCCATTTACCTAACACACCTTCGCCTAATGGGCTACTACATGCTGTTAATTCAATTAAAAAATAATTAACAATGATTGACTAATTACTATCAATTATAAATGAATAAATAATATAAATGACTAGTAATTGATTATTTCCTAGAAATTACTAAATATTAAATAATTTTTATTTAATATTAATTACTGATTTTTAAATTTTAATTAATGGTTATTGATTATTTATGTTTTACTATTTATTACTAACTATATATTATTTACTATGAATTCATAATTATCAATTTATATATTTAATTAATTAATTAATTAATTATTTTAAAATAATCATTAAACATTATATATTGACTACTATGGTTATTATTAATTAATATCAAGTTTTAACCAAAAATTAGATAAATTAGATAATTTGATCATAATAATTAATCAATTTACAAGTTGACATATAAATTGATTATTAGTTATGAATTAACATTTATTTGGTGACTAACTAATTATATTATAAAATATTAATCATAAATATCCAAAACAATTGTTCAAGAATATCATAGTCCCTAGTGTAAATCAATTTGAAAGATGACCCCTCCCAAAAAAAATCAACAAAATGGATCCTTATGACCCTTAAATGTACTAATGAACATTAATATAAGCTTCAATATCGATGAATATCTAAATACCCTAGCAAATTATGTGAATTATTTGAAAAGATTGTTCTTTATGCTTTTATGGGTGCATGTGCAAAATTTCATTCAAACATTTCAATGGCAAAAACATTTTATGTGCAATTATATCAGTTTTATTTCACCAATTTCATAACATAATGGTAGATTAAGATGTGAACTATCATTAAATGTACATTTGGAGCATTAAATCTTCTCCAACTTATGGGGAAGACATTTCAAACTTATGGGTGTAATGAAAACTATAACATTGTGACAAGATTTTGTGTACATTATACCATGGAAACATTCTACAACATATTGTTGAAAACCAAATCCTTAGTACTTCCTAGTGCAAGCACTTCTATGTTAAGACTTCCAACTCATCAACACACAAGTCAATGCAAAAAATTTTAGGACAACTTGAAATTCTAAGAAGTCTCCATGTGTGCACAAATGAAGTACTAATAAAGAACTACAAAAACATCCTCAGGAATTGTAGGATTTTGTATGTTGCAACTTATTAACAATGTTATTCAAGGAACTAGATTGAATTTGAATTATAAACTTGCAAGGAAACTAGTTGTAAACTCCCATTAAGCTTCAAGGATTAAACAACTTGAAACTTCAACAAAACCTTTCTAACTTTTCCAACTTGCAAAAAAAATACTGAAGGACTAAGAGCTCACTAGTAGAAAAGTTATCTTTTCCAACTTGTTTTATGCAACTACACATGTCATATGCAACTTAAAAAATAGTTGCATGTAACTATTTTTTTAGTGCATACAACATGTGTAGTTGCATAAACTTGGTGCTTTCCATCTGTGAAATTAGTTGGCTCAACACCACAACTTCCTTGTCCAAAATAATATTTTGTGAACATTCGTTTCATTAACATATGTGTCATCTAAAATAATTACTTTGTGAGCATTTGCTTTACTAACATACACGACGTATTTTTCATCTACTACTTTACATTTGGCCACCATAATTTGAGCTTCTATGCGACACATTTCACATAATTCTTTGCCAAAAAACATCAACTTCACAATCTTTCAAATTTTTAGCATCAAATTCCCTCAATGCTTTTAATGATGCAACAATTTGCCAAAGAAAAAAAATATCAATACTATTATCCCTTCCTTTCAAAACTTTTTCTAACTACAACCCTAAATCTACCAACCTTTCATAATTCTTCTCGTTGACATCTTGGATGACCTAAAGGACTATTTCAAACTTTTCTAAATCCTTCATGGCTTTATCATGATCAATTCCCTAGATAAAAAAATATTTAACCTTTTGGACTCGTCATTTTTTGAGTTCAAAATATTGAATTATTTAGACAACTAAAAATGTAAACCAGTTTTTCGACCTTTGACAAAGACTAGCAAGGAAGAGAGATAGCTTTTATTATTTGTGACAAGGTCTTGGGTGTTGTCATAACACTACTAGTAAAAGAAATTCCTTCAATCTTCATTGTATTAATGTTCAAATCAAACAAATGTGACCCCACTTCCACCTTCTCACTACGATCTACATTAGGAAAGGAAATGTTTTCAATCGGAATGGTTAAGGGAAGTGGTATAAGTGCCTTTGGTAGTTGTGAAGTAAGTCCCTTGAGGTTGCTCAAAGCAGCTTTTCTAGTTTTCTTTCGAACCCAAACTTTTTTGCTTTCTTCACAATGCAAGGTGGTTGCATACCACAATGGACCATTACGGAAATCATAGTGACAACTTTTCTTGGATTTGAGAAATGCTTTTACATACAATTTTTAACTCTTGTTGAATATAGAAAAAAGGAGTCATTTATGTGAAGCTAACACATGAAGTATATAAACATTGAAAAAAACGCATCAAAATCATGAATGTTCAATTAATAATGGACTTTACAATCTTGGTTGGTGAAATAGAATGTCACAAACTTTAAAATCTTGGATATGGACTTTGATCTCACAATGTGTGTGAAATTTTGGGATATAAAATATTTGAAATTTACGACATTAAATGTTCTTTTAATGAATGAAACATTGTTTCAACTTTTGTCTTCCATGACATCAAATACATAAGTTCTGAAATATTTTGTAAAGTCCATAAAAGCATAAAAAATGTTGATTTTTTCCATTTTGTTTTAAGGAAAACTTTTTAAATGGTTTTGAACATGGTGGGTAGGTGTAATCACAATAACACATACCATATCAAATGTGACATTTGCTTGGTTATTTCATGTTTTAAATTAGTAATTTAATTTGATGTTGAAATTATAAGATTTTTTTATATAATTGTATTTTTATTATATCATGGGAACATGTGAATTAATTTGAAATTAATCCAATGAATAAAAAATTAACATAAGGGTGAAATCACGATCAAATGAACCAAGGCTACCAAGGTAAAAATCCTTTTCGAAGGACTACACATACCATGTGTCATTTTTGCATTGGTTTATAACTTTAAATTTTATATTTTGGACACCCCATTTAGCACTACATTTGAAATATAAATAAATTTTGACTACAAATTTATATCATGTATATTATGCATTCATGCCCCTTCTCACATATATATGAATAACTTTTGTTAAAAGCACAATTTCAAAATCCATAATTTTTAAAATCAAAAGCACTTTTGAACCAAATGTGCTTAAATGCATTATAAAAAAAAATCATTTAATTCAAGTCCTTTTTCCCTTCTAATCATTAATGTTAAAATCTGCTCCAATTTTCGAAAGGAATGGTGCACATTTAATAGAAAAAAGGACGTTTAAAAAAAAACAAGGATTATCCACTTTTGAAGTTTCAGTGCTTTGAACATGCAAACTCTGCAATTATTGAAAAATATTCCCAAAAAAATTATGACAATCCAAATTATTATGCTTCCTTTGTAATCTTTCATACATAAAAAAATGCAATTTTAAGGAATGTTTATTCATTTAAGTGGCTCTTTTGATTGTAATTTTACCCAAAAGCACTCATTAAGCACTGTAACACTTGTTTTTAAATAGTAAAGGGACTTGTAAATGGATTTGAATTTTTTTAGAATAACATTTTTTCCCAAATTTTTAATAGAAACCTTAATCAAATAGTACGAATTATTTTATAAAAAAATTTTAAAAATGTTTTGAAGAATTTTTCAAGAATATTCAAAAAATATTTTAGGAGTATTTCCCAAAATCAATCAAAAAGTAAGCATGTGTGGTTTGTATTATCCTGTTTGCACCCAACCCTAAAAAACAATTGGAAAATTTTGAATTTTTGGAATGAAAGTTACATGGTCAATTTTAAAACAATTATGGAAACACTATAAATGGACTTTGAAAAAGCAATTTGATTTGTTGCTTTTGGTCCACTTTAATATGCTTTCACCTTATAACAAATTTTTAAAAAATGTGTAGCATAAGTAGCCCAATTAATTTGAAAACCCTTCGATAATTTAGCAACAATGCCTTCCGTGAAGCCCAAGTTGATTTAATTGTTCAAAACCTTCACTCTGCCATTGCTACATTAGTACAAATCTTCAATTTGCTACACTTCTTTTAAAGTTCAATGATCGTTGTATTTCCAACACTATTTCCTTGTTTAAAACCAAAGAAAACATTGATTTCATCAATTGTGACATCTTTGTTTGACACGAGCATGACATCCAAACCTTCATTCTCCAAACCTCAATTTATTGTAAACCATTCTTGTTGTAAATGGCCATGGAATTTGAACCTTAGCCATGGTCACAACCCATAAGTGGGTGAAAACATGAAATAAAGAGCTAATCGTGCCAAGGTTAAAGTCTTTTGCAAGGATTTCATTTTCCACATGGTAGTGTTTATTGGTTTATACTACATTTTTCACACAATTTTTCAAATAGAATGTCAAATTTGAAATGAAATATGACATATAACACAATAAAAACTCAATTATTTTTACATCAAACCTTAGATTATAATCAAATCTATAACTTTACTTTGGACCATGATTATAAATTCAAAATTATAATAGTGCTTAAAGATGTTTGAATATCAAAATCTAAAAACATATATGTATTTTTATTTTTTGAATGTTTTGAACATATGGATCCCTTATTGTAGAACATATTAAAATTCAAAAGAAATTTGAAATGATTTGATGAACATTTGATAAGCAAAAAAATACTTTTGAAATTAAAAAACCATTTGTTCCCATGTTTTTTAAAAATGCTTTAAACATATAAAAGGACTTTGGAAACATGGTGAATTTTCATGAAAATTTCGTAGTTGCAACTTTGAAAGTATAACAATTTATTTCAAAAATTAAATGAATTTGTTTATATATAATGTTCCCATGGTGATTTTTCAAAAATTAAAAATATAGTTTTTAAAGAGTGTCCATACACTCTATGGTTTTTCATTTCATGCTTTGTCATTTCATGCTTTCACCCAAGTGCAATGCATTGTTCTTAAGCATTCGTTGTAACTAATATGATTGTAATAAGAAAACAATGAATAAATAATTGATAAAAATTTGAAATTTTTGGAATTACCTTTATTGTGTGTAGTTAGAAAATTTGAAGTTTACAAAATATTGAAATAGTTCAATTGTTCAAATAGCACAAATTCCAAATCGAACCTCTTGCAACACACACATGTATTTGAACATGTACATTAATTCAATGTTTGATGAAAACAAAATTGGTTGAAGAATCACCATGCAACATAAAATTACAAACATGAAATTCTATGTGTTATAATTTACACGGGCAATATGTTTGGCACGTAAAAAAACACGTGAATTTTTGGCCGATTGGGTGTTTTCATTTTTTTAATGTAATTTTGATGCCCAATAATTCTAGGACAATAATTTCATGTAATCCTTGTTGCTTTTTGGATACCTTAATCATGGCGAGATCCATATTTATATTAATTTAGTATGACATAATTCTAATTGCCAGCATAGAACAATCCACTATATAATTTAAGGCAATAAATATTATAAAAATCTGAAGTAATCCTTTGGACTCCTTATTTTTCATTAAATAGCCCTTTTGGATACCCCCACGACAATGAATTCGCTCATAATTGAAACTTGATATGGAATCCAACACATGAAAGAACATATCTCATATATAGTCAATCTTATACACCAAACAGTACTAATTATACGTGCAAGGTCAAGTCTAGCGGCTTTGCAGCGGACGATCTATCAACACTGCCCACACAGACTGATAGATACTGATATATCACACCCAGGCAGGTGTTGCTGGATGTCCAATGATCTGAGATCGAAATACTTGAGGTGGATCATTTATTGATCAACCATTTAGCACTAGGGTGTCCATTGGCAGCAGCAGTGTGCAAATATGGAGCCTAGCTACTGGCCTCCTTATACTAGTAGAGCACGCACATCTTGTTGAATGTTCTTTTTTGTCCGTTCCTGTCAAGTTATCCAACCACTGCTGATGATGAAGAAGTTTATAAGTGGCGTCTTGAATAGCTCCCGTGTTCGGGTGACAGACCGGTCTCTTGGATTTGACAAAAGCTTCTGCAGCATGCAACTAGAATTGCACAAACATTTTACTAGATGGTCAGACATTCTATTAAAATCCCATTGAAGGAGTACTTGAAGAGCACCTTCCTTGTGACACTCTTCTTCGGTTGCGTTGCAAATTTATGAAAGTACTCTGATATGGCATACGTGATCATTCATTAAAATTGGCCCTGGGGAATTCACTTCCATTTTATTTCGAAAGACATGCCAAATGTATACATATATATATGTAAATTAGGTGCTTATAATTCACTATGAAAAAATATATTTTTTAACTCTTCATAAAATATATATACGAGTGACTTCGCCGGGAAATTGGTTGATCGCATTGAATTATAATATACACCCTCTGCCGTGAGGAAGCAAGCACTTTAACCATGATCAAGGGTCTTGCAAATAGATGACATGAAGTGAAGTGACAGAATCAGTAATTGTTCCACCAAGGTAAAGAGATCAGCAGAAGAGAGACATTCGTAAGGAGCATGCAAAGGAGGTGCTAAATCAGAAACTCACATCCATGCCCTTAATCCAGAAGTAGTAGGCAACGGCAACTGAGGGTGACCGACCAACACCTGCAGTGCAATGTAGATACACCTTTCTCTTATCGATTGATATCGCCTTATCCAGCATTCCCGCCGCCCTAGGCAGGTTGTTCGTCAAATCCCCAGTATCATCATCGTGAATCTGACATCCAATACCACATGCTCAGTTACCAAAACCTATGAAAAAACATTCACCAAACGAGAGCTGCGTTCTAATCATGCCAGTACATCTACTTCACACATCTGGTGCCTTCTGTTGCGAAAACATACTGGTACGCGAAGGTACAAAATGCGCAACTTGTTACATTCAGCCTCTATTGAAGCGATGTTAACGTTGTGGTTTCCAAAATCTTTGTCCTGCTGCAAGTTCAGAATTCCCGTCACACGGTCGTCCTTAGAGAGTTTGTCAATGTCAACTCCGTCCTTTGGGCATGACCCCACAAAAAAGTTGTCATCAATGGCGTTATAGTCTGCAGGAAGTGCACTCCATGTTTCAGTATTTGAAGCCAATGCACGTTCAACCGATGGCACTGGTACGATTCAATTGTACTAACAAGTCTTAAGATTCAAGTTAATCTGCAGTGAATTCGTGAGAGATGACCCCATAATATAGTTCTAGATATTTTAGATCCAGCAAGACAACAGCAACCAATTACCCACCGTATTGAGAATTTTAAAATGGGAAAATTCGAAAAGGAAATTAGGAGGAAGACAACAGAGAGAAACGTGATGCAGATGTCCGTGCCTAGGTGATTTGAAGCCGATGTGTGCAGCATCCCACGATCCAGTGTCTTTTTCAGCGCCGGAAAATCGCTAGATTTCGTCCATGAAATGGATCTGGCGACCATTACACGTAAAGCCCCTTGTAGTGGTGTCCAGGCATGTGTTTTTAGCTGCGACTTGAGGGACACAGTCGCCATTTGGACTAGTTGTCAGGATCCTCTTGAAAAAAAGACACCGCTGCCACCCAACTTGTTGTTTCAATTGTTGAAGAAATGTGGATTTGCAACAACTGTACTTAAAGACCAGACCCAAACGAACAACGGAATCTGCTAAAGGGATATTCGCAAGCTTTTGTCGACACAAGGATCACGTGGAACGGAGGAAAAGGGCATCCAAGATAAAAATGAAGCATCCAAGCTAAAAGGTAGAAAGATTCGGTTGAATTTGAGGTACACCATACGGTACAACGTGATACTCTCTTCTGTGATCCCAAAAGTCAACAGAGTGAAATTTGCGAGCAATGGGCGCTACCGTCAGAACGCTTGTTTGTTTGTGCGGGTAGATATTCAGCCCAATTGCAGACGAATGATCGCAGGAACCTGGTGACAGGTGATCATTCGCAAATATGTGGGTGGCGGAGATCAGTGATTTCATTTGCAGAAGACCTTCTAAAAGGAGAGTCCAGAGCATCGAAAGCTAGAGCAAACAGTCGAAATCCGAGCGATAAGTACAGGACTATGGATATAGTAGCTCAAAAATGTTAGCTTTGTTATCCACAAACGCTCATCATCCAGGCATTAGTCACGTGAAGTTCCGTGAATTTCTTTTCGTAAGTATTGAGGACAACCTTCAAGTAGCTCCTGAATTATATGGGCATGTTGCCATGAACTCCAGCAAGAGAATCAATTGCACAAAAAATATATATTATTATTGCACCCCCTGCTGAAGAATCTCAGGGAGTATGATTCCTTTCTGCTGTCAACGGTACCCAAGCACATAAGCATGACGCGAGCCATAGTATTTAAGCAACCTGTCCAGAGTTCCAACACCAACAATTCTATAGAGAATAACAAGGGCCGGTATGCTATCAAGTGGCAGGGTGCCTGGGCCGAAGAATCTTTAGCCTGCAGAAATCAGCACCAGTAGAATAGATGCCTCCAAAAATACATGATAGTTTGGAATCATCAGACCATCACCTTCATCACAAATGGCAGTAATTAGTTACAACTACTCCCCAATTGATTTTTCCAGTTCTACAAAACAGGAGTAGATAAATATGCAATAATCTGCTCAAAGTTTTGAACAAACAGTTGTAGGAATATAAATGTATTACGGCCTGAGTTTTTATCACATTGCCACTGTCAAGACTGAAGAAGCGACAGGAAAACTTTGAGGGAAAAGACGTTGGTTGTTAAGGATGGGCATGCAGCAGCTGGATTGAAAACTACCTGATTAAAGAGTAGAAGGTTCTACAGCAAACATGAACCCCGAGGGCAAAACAAAATGTCAGGGAATGAGTCTAAGGCCCTAATGGATGAAAGGTAACGTCCATGGTAATACCCCTTGAGAGGGATGTTCATAGTTTTAACATTTTCTCTATAGAACCCCATTGCTAAATAGCGTTATCCCATCTCTCATGAGTCATGTCGGATCTTTAACCTAAGTTCCCTTGAGGTTGATAACATGCTTCATTGTGCCCAGTGATAACATGCTTTACAAGTGAAACCTTTGAGTTGGTGCTTTGATACTTTGATTTGTATAAGATTATACTTGGTCGATTGGTATTTTAATGAAGATTTCATTGTGGAATGGGGTGAAGCTGTTCTTTGAATTTGTTGGTTCTACCTTGATTTTCTCATTCCACTTTACTCCCGGGCAGAAATATTAAGAACTTGTACGTGAGATGTGTTAATGGTCTTGTCTTGTTGATGGTTGAGCCAAGGCCCGTTGTCGGGCAGGCACAGCTAGGACATTTGGCCAGGACAATTAATTGAAGATTGGCCTATTTCTAATAATAAATAACTTCTCTGCATGGACCTTGTACAGTAAAAGGAAAGATTGCACTAACTTCAACTTCATCACAAATAGGCTAATTTACAATAGTTGCAAAATATTACTATTTTTTCTATTAGGTGCTCTTGTGTGACTGAGGCCTGCTTTACACCAGGAGTCAGGGCCAAAAAACCTTGGGCCAACTTTGAGCATTTTTGGGTTGCAAATTGGCCCCAAGTTACTAATAAACGCTAGAACATTGATGTCAGGATATTAATAAATGCCGGAACATTTGCCCCAAGGGTTGCACATTGGCCTCCCAAATTTGATGGTATCCTTTTTTCAGCCTTGGGGCCAATATAAGGCCATAAAGTTTAGCATTTATTAGTAACTTGGGGCAGATTGAAAAGTTTTTTTCTATGTCAGCCTTGACTCCTTTAGGGCCTAGACACCCAATCCCCACAACCTACTTCATGGATCCATAACCACTTGGCTCGCTATGTCTTCAAAATCCTACTAGCCATAGTCCGCATGTGCTTGAAGTCCAAAGCACATGGTGTGTAATCAAATTGTGCATCCAACTTCTCCTTCATCATTTCCAACCGTTCTACGGCTTGATTGTCTATTCTTTCACTCCAATCCAACAAATGTTTAAGGTGGCCTTCAACTATCGATAGCCAAGGATTCCAACTTGGCATTAACAGGAATCCATCCTCATTAACCATGATGACCAATTTCACATCTTGGGGATTTTCACAAGGCAAAACATTTCTTTCCAATAAAATTGTTTTTGTTGTAACACAATTTTGTCTATGGTTATTGTTATGCTTCAATTGTTTCAACTCACCAACTTACACAAAAACCATACCTTCAGTAAGTTCATTAACAGTGTTATCATGTTCAAGGCTTAAAATCTACCATGTGGAAAAATATTTTTGTGGCTCTTGAAGATATGAACATACCCCCCTTTTGAATAGTATAGCTAATGCTCACGTCCATTACCTATATTGTTGCAACCTTAGCCTTGAGCTCGCGACCAAGGCAAGGGCTTGTGAAGGTGCGGGCCAAGAGTGAAGCTAGAGAGTCACATTTCATGCTCCCGGGAATGTGGAAAATGTGAGGGAATGAACCTTCACACTCTCAAATGAGCTCCCACCTTGAGAATTGGAGTCCCCATGGACTTCCAAATCTTCAAAAAGCAATTGTAGGGGTCAAAACCCATTGGATTGAAGAGGTTCCTTATATCATTGGAAAGCTCTTAGAACGTAGATGTCTAAAATGGGTTTACATGACCCATTTGAGTGCTTAAAACATAAGTTATGGCCAAAAGAAGGGCCCGAGGGTCAAATTGGCAATTTGACTCCTGACCACTAAAAGTCAATCACCATGATTTCCTTGCGTGCAAATGGCATGCAACATACAATTGAAAAGATATCAACAAGGGCTACAACTTTGATTCATACCTCACCTCAATCAGAAGTTTGCAGACAAACTTATGGGCCCCCAAAGTTACAAGAGTCCCAATTTTGGGAATTTCGGGACTCCCATTTGGGGGTCCTGAGACAAAATAACATTTGGGTGCTGGCTCATGGCCAAGCACATATAATATTATAAGGGGGAAGGTGTTGGCCTTGTTGTTGCCTTTCCAATAACCCCTATAACACACCCATGCCCTTTTGCACCCTAAAACACCCAAAATGCCTTTTAAAAACTTTTGATCCAAGGATTGTTCTAAACTATGGTCACCTAGAACTAAAAACAAGTCATTTAAATGGTTTTCTTTCGCCATGTTTGGCAACTCAAGCAATGCAACTATGTGATGGCTCTTTTTCAAAGGTCTTGTTGATTTGGGTGGAGGAACATTAACCTTCAGTGGATCTATAAGAACAAAATGCTACAAAAAACTTTACACCAAAAACTTTAATCCCAAAACCCAAGCATAAATCAATGAACTTCTACACTATAACATGGCTTGCATAAGCATGATGAAAATAATACCTTGATTAGCTTCAACTAAAATGACAAATGGAACAATTTCCTATTCTAGACAAACACTTACATGGTCTAGAAAATTGTAACTTGTGCACCAAAAAGCTAAATGTTTTAGAAATGTGAAATCTTACCGCCACTAACCACTTCTTAATAGTTCTTCAAGGTGCTTTTTGTTTTCTATGATATTCTTAAATTTCGACACTTCGTAAAAATTTATTGGTTCTTCCTTTGTTGTTTGGTTGGTTGAACAGTCTATCAACCCCATAAACCCACCCTCACCATTGTAAAATGGTGTTGAAGTTGCTTGATTTACACAAGAAAAGAAGGACGGCGAAAGCCCACACAGGACTTGAAAGAAATTTAAAGCCTAGGTTGACAAGAACACAAAAACAAAAAAAATCTAGTTAAGATTTGAAAGAAATAAATAAAACTTTAGAAGCTAAGAAGGATATAAATATAAATTCAAGAAGGGGTCAACCCTCTAATAGACACACACATGTAAACAAGTATTTGAAACTCCAATATATGGTCATTGGTGAACACCTGAAGCATGAAAACAAGTTTTTGGAAATCGAACAATATATGGTCATTACTGAGCATTCGAAACATGAGAGCAAGTTATTTTGAAACCAAGTAGTATATGGTCATTGATGAACACTTGGAGCTTGTACATTGGCTATTAAGGTTTTAATGCCTTTGATATGGGTTAAATAAAAAAATAGGGATATATTGATGAATTTAAATTGAACAAATTCATGATGATTAATAATTTAAAAGTCAAACATCTTAACCACAAAATTGCTAACTCTAAGACCTCAATCTGCCATTTTTTAAAATTATGGTGATCTTTCTCCATTAAATGAATGTAAAGATGGAATAAACATGAGAAATATCATGACACCCATATATATTCTAACTTTGTTCTTCAATGTGCAAGAATATACTATAGATAGTGATTAAATATTTAGGATTCACATTTAGTGTGCATAGCCATTTTTAGCTAATTCTATCTATCTATTTAAATAAATCAGAAGCTTCAAAATTGAGTGACAAATCTATCTGGGAAAATTCAAAAATTCATGTACATTTAATTTAAATTGTCCATGTATGTTCAAAAGTGATACCATTTTCCATCAAGATTCAAAAATGAAACATCAAACCCAATTTTTCCATTGAAAATAAATTACAAACATTTAATACCATCTATGATCCAATTATAATCATCAACATTATTCCTAAAAATGTGATTAAATTGTTTTGCTTTTGTCCATAAACCTTTAGATGTGTGATATGATTTAAAAATATAGTTGTCTAGAATTATAACATCTATTTAAAAAATTTCCTAGAACATCAAATTAAAATCTGGAAATGTCGAACTTTGGTAGCAAAACTAGAATTATAATTAATCCCATCTATTGTAGCCAACATATTTGTCTCACATCACATCTATCCATCAAAATTGTTGGTTGACCCTAAAAAATCAATTCATTTATAAAACAACATACCACTATGCCACCTATGTAAGTTGCAAGTTGTTCAATCACATGTTTGAAGACTTCATTCCTCACCTACATGAGATTTTTACATGATGTCAAGATAAGACAAGTCACAATTTCTATATAATCAAAATATTTCAGATTTCAAACCAAATGATAAAACAATTGAATTCTGCATATGCCGAGAATGTGACCTTCAAATTCCCACCATGGCCTTCTTTGATCCATACTTAATCATTAACTTCTAACATATAAGCAAACCCCTCTTCTCCAAATTCGTTACCATTTGATGGTGCATCTAAGAATAATTCATTGTCATCCCCACATTCAAATCTTATATCATCCTCTTCACCTCCTTGACCTACACCTATGTCATTGGTTTCATGCCTTGAATCTATAATGATTAAAAAATGTTGAAAGGGGCAAATGAAAATCTAATACATGGTTTTTCAAATTCCCAACAATTACATGGATGCAAAGGTAGATATCCATAATTAACTCACCTTCTTCCTTTAGGGTAGCAAAAAAGGAAGCAAACTCACCTTCACCAACCATTGGATTGGGTTCTTTAGGTGTAATGACGAGGTTTATTAAAACTTGGGCTTCTATAGGCTCAATGTTTATAGTTTCACCTACTATTCTTAGATCTTGCACCCGATCTCAAGACAAGCTTCTAGCTAAGCTCTTGTGGGGAATTTGAGAATTTTTTTTGCTCCACTTGAAAAGGAAATATAAATGGTTGCTTTTGGGCAGGAGCATCCTCCTAAAGTTAACAAGGCTAAAACCCCATTCATCTATTTTCATCCCAACATTAAGACCACATGCCTTTGCTTACACCCAAGAGCATAGTAAGATAGTTATCTTAGTTTGGAACCCATAATCAAATTCAATAATCTCCTTGCATTTTCCTACATAGTTCACTATTTCTAACTTTGGGTTCTAATTGTCATGTGTAATTGGGTGTCTATGTTCAAACTCTCCCATTACCCCAAAATCATAAGTAACCATATTACTTGTTGCAAGCCATGCAACAACCCAAAAATGATTCCCAAATGTTGCCATTGATTTGTAGGACCTTGCAATCAAGGATGGTGTGATCAACAAATATTGCATCTCAACATTGGTTTCAATTATGGGATCATCACCTAATCTAGCCACAACCTCTATTAACCAAGCCGGAAAGTTGGGGAATGCTTCCAACCTATTAATGTTTTCAACTTCTGCCGCTTGCATCCATTTGGCTTTACATGGTTAAATAAAGGAATGTTATTGCCAATTGAAGATTTTGGCAAAAGTAAACCTTTAAGCCTTGGTAATTTTACACCAATAGTCAAATAAATCAAACGAAATTCATAATCATCTATAACTTATATCAAAAAGGTAGAATCTAGAATGCTTATTCAAGCCATGGAAATATTGTAAAATGGTTTTCACACACATACAAGTGTGCAAAATCTCATAATTACATGCTTAGTGGGCGTGGTTTGGGTGCACCTTGAAAAACATGTCCTACAACCACTTCCTCCTCATTAACACCCTAGACTTGTTTTTGCATTGCACCAAACCTTTCCATGTACTTTGTGTAGAAACCTAAAGCCTTGTCAAAGATGTATCCTTCTGCCATGCTCCCTTCTGGTTTGCACATGTTCCAAACATACCCTTTCATGTCTTTCAAAGCTCGCTTGATGGGCTACATCCAACATGCATGTATAGGTCCACAAATGTAAAGTTCTTCAATTAGGTGAATGCACAAAACAGGTCATCAAATAAAAAAAAGATGGAGGGAAAGCCTTTTCAAGATGGCATAATGCAACCACAATTGCCAACTTCAAGCCCTCATACTAAAACGAGTCATAGACTTTAATGCAAATATGTTTGAACACCTTACAAATGGCTATGATGGTTGTGCGCACCTCCTTGGTCATTTGATGTCACATACAAACATGCAAGATTTGTTAAATCAATACATGATAATCATCGGGTTTCATTAGAGCCATTTTACCTTTTTAAATATGTTTTTAAAAACGTAATGTATGCCCTACGAGCAATTTCAACTTGGCCATTATCTCCAAAGAAGGTGATATTTCTTCTCTATGGAACAACATGTATGGAGGTAGAAACATGATAGTCTCATTAGCCATGTTAGGGTGAAGCTTTAACCATAGAGAATCACAAATTCCTAAATCTTACGTATCATTTATAACCTCTTTGGTGTACTATTCCCCAAGGATAGTCTTCAAGATATTGACCGCCAAATTCTTCTCATAATGCATCACATCAAAGGTTTGCCATATTAAATGGTCCTATCAATAATGTGCCACAATGTTTTGATGTTAGCTTGTCAATTTTAATCTTTCATAAAAATAAGTGGAAACTTAAAACTTTCATAAAGTCGGGGCTTTTAATTCAACAACCTTCATGATAAATGGAATTTGTAGCAATTAACCGTGACACACTCCCAACTCCTTAAGGGACTCAAATGTGAGTCCTAAACAGAAAACAGCAGAAGAATAAGAAGTCGAGGCACGCCCCCTGGCTAACAACACTTTGGAAGGGTAGAGGGACGTGCTAGAGCTCCGAGATGGGACTAGGAAGAGTTGACAAGCTTCATTCATTCACACGGACCTGCACAAAACCAACACAAGGTGGTTAGTGCATGGTTGGAACACCTTTGGTGCTAAGATGAGCCACAGGCAACACGGACACACAAGACTCACCACAGCGCGGACTTGGGGGAAGCCACCACCTTCCCCCTTATAGTATACTCTGCACCTCTCCACGGGCCCACATCCAAATGGTTTTTTGTCCGGAGACTCCCAAGTGGGAGTTTCGAAATCGCCAAGGTTGGGATTCCCACTACTTTGGGGCGCCATTACTTTGCATGCAAACCTCGAATTAAGATGAAGTCTAAAGCAAAGTTGTATCCCTTGTTGAGAGCTTTCCAACAGTGCATCACATGCCATCTACACGCACAAAAATCGGGTTGATTCCCAACTTTTAATGGTTGGGAGTCAAATTGCCAATTTGACTCCTGGCCTTTCTTTTGGCCATAACTTGTGTTTTAGATGTCCAAATGGGCAATACGATCCCATTTTAGATATCTAAGTTCCAAGAGTTTTCCATTGATATAAATAACACCTCAATCCATTGAATTTTGGCCCTTACAATTGCCCTTTAAAGATTCAGAAGTCCACCAGGACTCCAACTCCTAAAGCAGAACTCCCTTAGGGGTGTGAGGGTTCATTCCCTCACACCTTTTCACACTCCTAGGAGTATGTTGTGCGACTCTCAGCTTCCCTCTTGGCCCGCAACCTTGCAAACCTTTGCTTTGGTTACGAACCCAAGGCTAGGGTTACAACACTCTCCCCCACTAGAAGAAGAGGTCAATGTATTGATTAACACTTAGAAATTATTTCCTCAATGCAATTGCTTTCATTTGGATCCTTAGCCATTGATTACCAACTTGTGCGGCAGGACCTTACTTCAAATTAACTCAAGCGTCCCTAAGTTTCCAACACTTTCTTGGCAAATCCAAGGGGGGTTTCAAAAGAAAACCTTTGACCTTTGCTTCATCAAAAGACCTAAACTAGCCTAATTAACGAAGGCCTCATTTGGGAGGCAATCATTCCATCCTTCCCTTCATGAGGAACTCAAGTCAAGTCTAATCTTGACCTAAGCTACTTGACATGACTCCTTTCCCAACCTTACACCTTGATCACAACAATCAAGCCTAACTAAAGGTGTGTCTATCAAGGTACGAGAAGCAACGTTTAGGCTTTGTAAAAGCCTAAATCCCAAGCTACGCGATTATAGTATGCAAACGAGGTCATGACTTCCCGCATTGGCCGCCACTACCAACTAACCCTTTGGGATGCACTTTGGGCATGTGCACATCCCCGTAAGCTCACCTTGTTTGCCTCCTATTTTGGGGCCGAGATTTTTCTTAGCCCCCACGTAGGAGTTCAATTTTGATTTGGGCTTACGCAAGAGAGTTCCATTTGTCCATGCCACTTGACAACCCCTTTTTATAATACTCATTATGTTTGTGATGCAATCTTTTGGAAGTTTTAAAACTGAACCTTTATTTCACTTACAACTTGATGTGGTACATTTGTGTAACTCCCTGCCCCACTAAAAGAAAGGTGATGTCCTCATCACGTTTTATGTTTCTTTTGCTTCTTTACCAGTCCATTATGAAATTCTTCTATGGCTTCTTAGGCATGTTCCATGTCGGATTCATTCACCCAAGATACCTCTATTGGATGGTATCTTTTCCACTTGACCAAGTACTCCTGTTCTCACCCCCTTAGTTGCCTTGACTTGAACATGGCCTCCATTTCGAATTCTTGTTCATTATGAATCAAGTCTAGAAGGGGCCTTGAGTTGTGCTTTCGATTAAGCCTTGAGGCATCATGGGCGACCAGCTTCAAAAATGAAACATGAAATATGGGATGAACTTTAAGATTTTTCCAATAATTCTAATTTATAAGTGTCAGGAAATTTCTTTTCCAACACTTTGAATGGGCCCGCATATGGGCCCAAGAACTTGTGGTTCAACCTTCTAGCAACCGGAAATTCTTGATGTTCGACCACACTTCATCCCCTTCTTCAAAATTCACCTCTCGTCGAGACTTGTTCACAAAGTCTTTGTACCTTTTATGCCCCTTCTCAAGATTGGCCTTGGCCATCTCCCACAAGTGTTACCACTCTTCATCAAGTTGTGTGACCATGGGCACCCTAGTTATGACATTCTTGGTGCGGAAATGTTATGGAAGCCTAAAGAAGCACGAATTTTAACAAATTTTATAGATCAACTGGTGAACATTTGGTAAACATTCGCGCCGAAGAATGTTTTAACAAGGTGTTTTACCATGTAAATTCGTGAATTTTAAAGTGCAAAATGAAGAATGTCATTACTATGATGGGCATTTCCTCACTTGCATCACTTGGAGATTGCCCAACCCAAGTTGTGGGTACAATCAGTGATTTACTCGTCACCATTTGAAAGGGGGTGGCTTCCGTTGCCAAATGCTCCAAATTGTTGTAACAAAACTCGGCCAACTCCAAATGGTCCACCTAATCTTATTGATTTTCCGTCACATAATTCCTTAGGAATTGTTGGATAACCAAGTTCACCCTCTCAGTTTGTCCATTGGTTTAGGGTCGAAAAGAGATGTTCATCTTGAGCTCCGACCCCATGCACTTCCACAAGGCTCTCCAAAACTTGCTTGTGAACTTTGGGTCTCGATCCGACGCAATGTCCTTTGGGAGGCCATAATGTTTGAACACATGGGTGAAAAACAACCTTCTCGTCTCTTGGGCCATGGCATTTTCCTTGGTGGGAATGAAGTGTGCCATTTTGCTAAATCGATCCACCACCACCATGATCGCATCAAAACCCCTTGATGGTGGCAAACTCACCATGAAATTCATGGATACACTTTCCCACAACCTTTTAGAAATGGGTAATGGTCGCAACAATCCAACTTGCTTCTTATTAAATACTCGGTTTTGTTGGCAAATCAAGCAAGTCTTTTCGTATTCTTCTGCATCCTCTTTCAACTTGGGCCAACAGTATGACTTCTTGAGGAATGTTGTGGTGTGCTTTGCACCCCCATGGCCCGCAACTTGCAAGGGGCTCATCATGACATTCCTTCAAAAGCACATCCCTTAGCCTCCCTTCCGGAACGTTGAGCCGATTTTGATTATACCACAATAATCCATTTCATAAGTGGAAGGGTGATTTGATCCCCTTTTGAATGTCTTGCTTCCTTTCCTTGGCAAACTCATCATGGTGGCTCCTAAGTCGAATTTCCTTTTGGAACTTTATTTCCCCCACATACACCACTTTAAGTTGGTGTTTTCGACTTAATGCGTCGAACATCACGTTTTCCTTCCCAGGTTTATGCCGAATGTCCACATTGAACAAGGCCAATGTGTCTTGCCACCTCACTTGTTTTGATGATAATTTTAGTTGAGTGGCAAAGTATTTCAAGGTCACATTGTCGGTCCACACCACCACATCCTTGGAACCTATGTAATGGCCCCAAGTATTAAGACAATGTATCACGACCCACATTTCCTTCTCATGGGTTGGCCACCTTCGCTCCATTTCACTCAACTTCTTGCTTTCAAGGGCCATCTTACACTAGGACTCCTCTTGTCGCAAAGTCGAAGGCATCGAAATGGATTTCAAAATCCTTGTCAAAATCAGGCAACTTCAACACGGGCACCTTCACCAAAATGCCTTTCAAGGTTTCAAAGGTTTCATTGCATGCCTCCTCCCATTCATAAGTCCCGGATGACTTCTTCAAAAGGTTTGTCAAAGGTGTGGCTATCTTTGTAAAGTTTTTGATGAACTTGCGATAATAGGAAACCAATCCTAAAAAGGATCTTAAGGCCAGAACCAACCTAGGCAGTTCCCAATCCAAAATTGCCTTCACCTTATGATCATCCATCTTCAAACCTTCTTGGGTGTTCCTATGTCCAAGGAAGTCCACCTTCGAGACTCCAAACTTGCATTTCTCAAACTTGGCATACAACTTGTTTTCTCTCAACCTTTGGAACACTTTTTGAAGGTGCTCCACATGCTCTTCCATGGAGTTGCTATAAACCAAAATGTCATCTATGTAGACAACCACAAAATCATCAACCCATTCTCAGAAAATGTCGTTCATGAAGGTGCAAAATGTGGCAAGTGCATTGGTGAATCCTAAAGGCATCACCAAGAACTCATAGGAACCATACCTTGTGCGACAAGCAGTCTTCTTTTCATCCCCTTCCACAATTCTAATTTGGTAATACCTAGAACGCATGTCAATCCCACTAAACATTTTGGCTCCCGAAAGTCGATCAAACAAATCATCAATCCGAAACAATGGGTATCAATTCTTCACCATCACCTTGTTGAGGGCTCTATAATCCACACATATCCTCAACGTCCCATCCTTCTTGTGAACAAAAAGGACGAATGCCCCATATGGTGACTTGTTGGGTTTGATGTATCCTTTTGCGAGGAGTTCCTCAAGTTGAACCTTAAACTCTTTCAACTTTTCATGACTCATTCGGTATGGGGCCTTAGAAGGAGGTGCCATTCTCGGCATCACCTCAATTGCATGATCAACTTATCTTCTCGGGGGCAACTCATCGCGCAACTCTTCGAGCATCACATCCGGGAATTCGTTTAAGACTTGCTCAATGCACTTGGGAAGACTCACCACGTTGGTGGCCTCCTTTGGTTCAAACTCATCCAACACCCGCATCACACACAACATGCCACAACCTCCCACGCATTCCTTTTCCAAAGTCTTTCCCAACATCAAGTAGATGGTGGTTCCACCCACACTAGGCATTTTGTGTGCTTTCATTTTCACGATCCCATTTTTGGATGGGATTCTAACTAACCTATTGTGCCCTTCCATGAGCACATTATTACAAATGATGAATTCCATTCCCAAAATGCAATCCATTCCCCCTAAGGTGGAAATTAACAAATCCACCTTTCCTCTCCAATTCCCTAATTGGAGAGGCACGTCTTTTGCTTGCAACTTAGTGGGATGGGGAACCCCATCCGCAAAGTGCACCTCGATGGGTGCCTTGAGCTCCTCCAACGAAAACTCCATTCTTTCGGCACTCTCTCGAGTTATGAAGTTGTGGGAAGCCCCTATGTCCAAAAGACATAACACTTCCCGCTTAGAAACCTTCCCCTTTAAAAAAATAAGGCGATTACATTCACCTTGGGCTAGGTTGGCGGTAAGGGCAATTACCTTAGAACCCCCATTCCTCGATTTGGGTTCGGGGCAATCCTTAGAGTAATGCCCCATTTCATTGCAATTGAAACACATTCCTTTGGGTTTCCCACTAGCATCCACTACTAGAAATTTGGCAGTTTGCAACTCTCTTATGCAACTGGTTTCCAGTTGCATGCGACACATGCAACTGGAAATTCGCCTAGTTGCGAACGACAAGTTGCATGAAATTTGCAGTTGCATGCGACAGTCGTATAATACAAATACATACGATTGGGTTATACGGTTTCATCCACCCATACTCTATACTAACAGTTGGTCGTGCGACTACATGCAACTACAGGGGTTGCGTTCACACTGCATTACATGTTAATTAACTAACCCAATTGTATGCGAACACGTGTACTTTTATTTTGTAATTAAATATTTAGTTTTAAAAATTACTTTGATTAATCTAGACCGTCCAAGTCGCAGCCATGTGTTCATGTAACACCAATTATATGGTGACACGTGGCAATAAAAACCCACCTATTTTTAAAATTTTAAATATTAATCAATGAAATCTAAATCGTCCAATATATGGCTAATAAGATATTGACACGTGGTGCATAGGTAGGTAG
>Ga0209208_10000872_pt1 | contig 41136 bp, 38 predicted proteins | sample S1TSphfallax_3_FD_187694 | JGI IMG/M metagenome (GOLD analysis project Ga0209208, IMG submission 187694) | Host-associated microbial communities from peat moss isolated from Minnesota, USA - S1T2_Fd - Sphagnum fallax MG (SPAdes) (version 2) | ecosystem: Host-associated > Plants > Peat moss >... | reverse complement strand
GTCTACGACCAACCTTGAAGAGCGCAATGATGCCCGGGCGCAGCCGGTCGTCTCCACTTGAGGGGATGCGGACATCTGCGAGCCATCCTCGCCCCCATGTACCCGCCACTTCCCGCACCTTGCGTGAGACTCGAGAACAAGGACAATACTTGAGAGGCTGCCTCGCATATGGGATTTCCGCCTGCAGTTTCATCCGCTCTGAGTTGGATCAATTCTTGATTATGACGAGATTCCGCGATGACTTTGTACTGCAAAGACTAGTTTGCCCGGCACGTTACGCTGACAGTGGTTGCGATGCTAGCCAAGGACGATAGGCCGCGATCTGTTCACGCTACTGCCTCTGGGAATCGCTCTTCCCTGGAGGTCTTGCGGGCGTTCTTGAAATTAGGCCTGATGTCATTTGGGGGGCCAATCGCGCACATTGGCTATTTTCGCGATGAGTTCGTCATGCGCCGCAGCTGGCTTGACGATGCAACCTTCACCGACCTCGTGGCGCTGTGCCAATTCCTGCCGGGCCCGGCCAGCAGTCAGGTGGGGTTCTCCATCGGAGTGATGCGAGCAGGCTACGTCGGCGGTCTTGCAGCATGGACGGGCTTTACATTGCCCTCCGCGATTGCGCTCGTGCTTTTTGCCTACAGTGCACACGCGCTGGTGGGCCCGGTCGGTCTGGGGCTGCTCCGTGGCTTAAATCTCGTGGCAGTGGCGATCGTCGCGCAGGCCGTTTTTGGCATGGCGCGCACACTCTGTCCGGACCGCCGCCGGGCATCCATTGCCGTGCTCGCAACGGTCGTGAACTTGTACAGCAACTCATCCATCACGCAGATCGGCACGATCCTGCTCGGCGGCGCCACGGCGCTTCTCGTCTGCCGAGGGCCGGTGCCTATTTCGACTGCGCCGTTGCCAGTACCGGTCTCGCGCCGCGTCGGACTCGCCTCGCTCACGATGTTTGTTCTATTGCTTGTCGGCCTTCCCCTCTTGGGCGCTTTCGGTTCGCACCCAGGCGTAGCGCTCTTCGATGCATACTACCGTTCTGGTGCGCTGGTGTTTGGCGGCGGCCACGTCGTGCTGCCCTTGCTCAGAGACGCCTTCGTGGCGCCCGGCTGGGTAAGCGACAGCACTTTCCTCGCGGGCTACGGTGCCGCGCAAGCGGTTCCTGGCCCGCTCTTTACCTTCGCCGCATATCTCGGCGCGGTGGTTCGGCCGACACCACACGGAGTAGCGGGCGCTGCCATGGGCCTTGTCGGTATCTTTCTTCCCGGTCTGCTGGCCCTCATAGGCACATTGCCCTTTTGGGATGCGTGGCGGTCTCGCGCGGAGGCACAAGCTGCGATGCGCGGCATCAACGCGGCCGTAGTCGGGCTCCTCGGCGCCGCTCTCTACAGTCCAGTCTGCACAAGCTCGATCAACACAACGGGCGACTTTAGCGTGGCGCTTATCGGATTCGTGTTGCTGACGGTGTGGCGCGTTCGACCGCTACTGGTCGTAGTCATGAGTGCGGTCGCGGGAATCGTGCTTCAATCCAGATGAGCCCAGCCCGAATCCTGGGCTAATAAACATTATTGGCGCGAGGACGGGGACTTGGTGGATCTTTGCCGCTTTACAGCCGAATTTACTCTGCGGGTTCCAAGTAACTCTCGAACACTCCGACGTGTACGAGCGCGTCCTCCGCGGCATCCGGCCAAAGCTCGCGGCTGTGGAATCGCACATCGTACGTTGGCTCATCTTCCGCCGGGATGCCATGAGCATGAGCGTCGGGGAACGGGTAGACCGGCGAGACGCTGGCCACGACGCCCACCTTGCCGCGAATGTAACCCGGCATCCTCACATGTCCGCTCACATGCTGGGCCACCACCGTACCTTGTCGCCCGACTGGTGACTGCAGCGCTTCGGCGCATTTGAGCGACCCGGCCCCAGCGGCCGCGCCAAGGGGAATAGACCGCCGGCGCGCGCCTCGAGTTCGGCCAGTGTGATCACACCCTTTTCGACGCACAACGTGGCCAAACCGGTGAGCACGCGCTCGTAGTAGCCAGCGCTGATGTAATGACGCGGGTCCATGCGTTCGATGGCGTGACGGTACTCATCCATGTTGAAAATTCCGTGGCGCACCGCCAAACCATAAAGCGCATTGACGCGTTTTTCCCACTCGTCGTGAAAGACTGCGGCATCGGGTCGGTGTCGCACCCGGTCAAAACCTTGTTTACCGCCCAGGTCGTGAACCCCGTCCATGCCTATGCCGCCGACACGCGCGAAACGCCGATCATGGCGTCTTTTGTAACCAGAGCGGCGAGCCGTGCTTCGGTCCAGCCCGCGGTTCCTTCAGGTCGTAGCGGAAGCACCATGTAACGCGTGTCGGCAGTCGTGTCCCAAATCCGCACTTCCATCGCAGCGGGAAGGTCGAGGCCCATTTCGCGAAGCACGCTGCGCGACTCTCGTACTATCCGCGAGCGGTATTCCAGGTCCTTGTACCAGTCGGGCGGCAAGCCGATGACCGTCAAAGCTGTGCACGAGCACAAGGTGCAACAAATCACGTTGTGAACCTCGCTCGTGTTCTCCAAGGCCACGAGGTGCCGATGATGAGCAGGCATTTCGATTCCCAGTTCCGCGACGGCCAATTTGCCGTTGGCCAGTAACCGCGCACGGAATCCCGGATCCACCCAGGCCTTGGCGACGACGCGGGCACCGCGCTCCGGCAACCACACCTCATCCGCAACGAGAACCTGCTCGTCCACCGCTCTTACGCTGGTGATGCCGCGGCTAACGAGCGCATTCTCGATTGCGTCTGCGCGTTGCGGCGGGGCAGCGACTAATGGTGCCGAATCGGTATTGGCTGCCATCGCTGAATTCCTGTTGAGGGCCGGAGGTCGCCCATTATATCCAGCCGAGTCAACTTTACGACCTTGTCGGCAACCGTCGGCCCGGCAAGCGCCTAACCCTGTCGTATCGTATTGTGCGCCCGGACGGATTCGAACCGCCGACCACCTGGTTCGAAGCCAGGTGCTCTATCCAGCTGAGCTACGGGCGCAGGCGGGCAAGTTTAGCGGAAAGGGGGAGCGCGGTCCTTGTGCTGTACACCGTGGCCGCGGTGCCGCTCGTCAGTGCAAGCTCTATATAATGCGATAATGCGGGTTCGCGGATCCGCCCGGTCGGTGCAACCAAGCCGCGACGGCCGCGTCGAAACCGATCAGTAAATCAGTGACTTACGGCTGCGCAGTCTAATGCTGGCCGTAGCAGGCACTAAGGCCGTAATATCGTCGTTCGCGCCGATAAATAGAGAGGATCCCCGATGAAGGCTTGGAAACCGCTGATTCTGGCTTTGGCCTTGAGCGCTGCGGCGCATGCGCAAGACTCCTGCACCTACCCAGCCGCCCCGGTTACGCCTCCCGATGGCGCGACAGCGACCTTGGATGAAATGAAGGCTGCGAACAAGGATTACGCGCGCTACAACTCGCAGATGAACAGCTATCTGGACTGCCTCAAGGCGCAGCAGGATGCAGCAACTCCCAAGGACGTCGCGAAGCTCACGCCTGACCAGAAGAAGCAGTACGACGACAAGATCAAGTACCTCGTTCAGAAGAGTAATGCCGCGGTGGACGAACTCCAGGCGGCTGTCGGACGCTTCAATGAGCAGCTCAAGATCTTCAAAGCCAAGCAGCAGAAGTCCTAGCCTGGTCCTGCGGCGGAGATGGTCCGCCGCAAGTCCTTCCGATATGCAGGCCGGTACGCTCATTTCGCCCCGTCTGGCCGAAGAGACGATCAACTCTCGCCTGACGTGTCTGCCGATTGAATCGCTGCCTTTGACACAGTGTGTGGGCGGGACCCTGCGCGAGAACGTCTATGCCGAACGCGACCAGCCGCCATTCGATCGGGTGGCCATGGACGGGATTGCGATCGACAGCGAGATGGCGCGCCAGGGGCTGCGCGCGTTCCGCATCGAGGGGATGCAAGCGGCCGGTACGGGCGCGCTCAAGCTGTCGTCGGGAGAGCACGCGATCGAGGTCATGACGGGCGCGACACTGCCGATCGGTTGCGATTGCGTGATCCCGGTCGAACAGATCGAACTCGCGGACGGAGTGGCGACCGTGAAATCGTCCGCGAGCTTTCAGCCGTATTCGAACATTCACCGCCGTGGCAGCGACAGCCGGCAGGGCGCGCTGTTGCTCGAAGCCGGTACGTTGCTGCGCGCGCCCGAGATCGCGGTGGCGGCATCGGCGGGTATGGCCCGCGTGCGCGTCAGCAGTCAGCCCGCAGTCATGGTGATCTCCACAGGCGACGAACTGGTCGAGCCGGGCGATCCAATTGCCGATTATCAGGTGCGTCGTTCCAACGCGTATGCCGTCGCGGCGACTCTGCGCCGGCGCGGATTTGCGCGCATCGGCGACGATCATGTCCCGGACGACGCGGATCTGTTGCGCGAACGCTTGTCCCTGCACCTGACCACCCACGAAGTCTTGATCTTGAGCGGCGGCGTCTCGATGGGCCGCTTCGACCTCGTGCCGAAGGCGCTGATCGAGCTCGGCGTCGAACAGGTATTCCACAAGATCGCGCAACGCCCGGGCAAACCCATGTGGTTCGGCATCGGGCCACAAGGCCAGGCGGTATTCGGCCTGCCCGGCAATCCGGTCTCGACCTTGGTCTGTCTGATTCGCTACGTGATCCCGGCGATCGGCGCCGCCATGGGAACCAAGCGCGAGACGCCGGAGCGCTTCGCGCTCTCGGCCCCGGTCACGTTCGAGTCCCCCTTGACCTATTTTTTGCCGGTCACTATCGAACACGATGATTGGGGACGACCGTGGGCGCACCCGCGCGCCACGCGTGGCTCAGGCGATTTCTTGAGTCTCGCCGCCACCGACGGGTTCGTGGAGCTGCCACCCGGGCCGAACACGTTCCCGAAGGGCTTCGTCGCGAGCGTCTACCGCTGGTAGGAAGCACCGCATGAGCCCCATCATTCACGACATTCGCGGCGCGCATCACCCGCTGGACCGCCTCGGGCGACCGCTCCACGATCTGCGCATCTCGGTCATGGACCGCTGCAATTTCCGCTGCCCGTATTGCATGCCCAAGGATCAGTTTCACGATCACTACAAATTTCTGAATTCCGCAGAACGTCTGTCGTTCGCTGAAATCGCGCGTCTGTCGCGGCTGTACGCGGGGCTCGGCGTGAAGAAACTGCGCCTTACCGGCGGTGAACCGCTGCTGCGCGCGAATCTCGCCGACTTGATCGGAGATCTGACCGGCATTGCGGGAATCGAGGACGTCGCGCTCACGACCAACGGGGTGCTGCTCGCTCAGCATGCGGCCGACCTCTATGCAAACGGCCTGCAACGCGTCACCGTCAGTCTCGACACGCTCGACCCCGAGATCTTCAAGCGCATGAGCGGCGGCTTCGACGTGATCGAGCAGGTCTTGCGAGGTATCGACGCGGCGCTCGCCGCGGGCCTCGCGCCGATCAAGGTCAACGCGGTGATCGAACGCGGCGTCAACGATCACACGGCGCTTGACTTGGTCGAACACTTTCGGGGCCGGCCCGTGATCGTGCGGTTCATCGAGTTCATGGATGTCGGCAATCGCAATGCCTGGCGGCCGGAGCTGGTCGTCCCCTCGAGCGAACTGGCCCGGCGCGTCAACGAACGCTGGCCGATCGAGCCGCTGTCCGAGAGCTACAGCGGCGAAGTCGCGAAACGCTGGCGATTCACCGACGGCAGCGGCGAAATCGGTTTCATTTCGTCGGTCTCGCAGCCGTTCTGCGCGGCGTGCAGCCGCGCGCGTCTGTCCTCGGACGGCAAGTTCTACACCTGTCTGTTCGCCACCGATGGGCTGGATCTGCGTGCGGCGATGCGGGCCGGGGCGAGTGACACGGCCTTGCTGGAGTCGATCCGCGGCGTCTGGTTGCGCCGCACGGACCGCTACAGCGAGCAGCGCGAAGAGTTGCGGCGCGGCGCACCGCATAATCGCAAGATCGAAATGTATTACATCGGCGGATGAAGCCATGACCAGCAAGCCCTTCTCGCATCTCGATGAAGAGCGTCGTCCGACCATGGTCGACGTCAGTGACAAAGCCGCGACCAAGCGCACGGCGGTCGCCGAGACCACAGTTCGCTTTCCGGCACAAGTGGCCGACGCCTTGCGTGCCAATGGGCTGCGCTCGGCGAAGGGTCCGGTCTTCGATACCGCAATCGTTGCGGGCGTCATGGGCGCGAAGCGCACGCACGAATTGATTCCGTTCTGCCACCCGCTCGCGCTCGAGAGCTGCAAGATCACGATCGACCTCGTGGGCGATGCCGCCGTGGTCCGCTGCACGGTCAGCGTCCATCACAAGACGGGCGTTGAAATGGAGGCGCTGACCGGCGCCTCCATCGCGGCATTGACGATCTACGACATGTGCAAGGCGCTGTCGCACGAAATCGTGATCGGTGAGACGCGGCTGCTCGCGAAAGATGGCGGCAAGCACGACTTCACGGTGGCCGTCAGCGCATGAGCGCGGCCCCGCCGGTCTATGGTCTGGTGCTTGCCGGCGGCGCGAGTTCGCGCATGCAGCGCGACAAGGCGGCGCTCGTCTATGACGGCGCGACGCAGTTGGACCGCGTCTTCGCCCTGCTCGGCCGCCATGTGAGCCCCGTATTCGTTTCCGCGCGCCGCACGCAGGCCGATGAGCCGGCCCGCGCCGGCAAGCCCTTGATCTTCGACGATCCAGCGCTGTCCGGGATCGACCGCGAGGCGCAGGCCGGCGGTCCGATCGTCGGGATACGCTCGGCATTCGCGCGCTTTCCCGGCGTCGCCTGGCTCGTGCTCGCCTGTGACCTGCCCTTCCTCAGCGACGCGGCCTTGGGCCAATTGCTCGCGGCGCGGGATCCGACGCGCCTCGCCACGGCCTTTCGCAGCGTCCATGACGGCCTGCCGGAACCGCTCTGCGCGATTTGGGAACCGGCGGCTGCCGCGGCGTTGGCTGCACACCAGGCTGCGGGGAGTCAGTGCCCGCGCAAATTTCTGATTCGCGCCGACGCCTTGCTCGTCGATCCCGCGGACCGCCGCGCCCTCGACAACGTCAATACACCGGAGGAATATGTGCAGGCGCAGCAGCTGCTCGGCGCACATAGCGACCATCGGACCATGCAACTCAAGATCCAGTACTATGCGCTCCTGCGCGAACAAGCCGGTCGATCCGAGGAGACGCTGGAAACCGCTGCGACCACGCCTGCGGCTGTTTATGCGCAGCTGCTTGCCCGTTATGGCTTCACGCTCGACGCCAAGCAACTGAAAGTCGCGGTCAATAGTGAGTTCAGCGACTGGACACGTACGCTGCATCCGGGCGACGCGCTCGTTTTCATTCCCCCGGTGGCGGGCGGTTGATGCGCTTCCGTCTCCTGCACTCGTCGATTGACACCATGGCGAGCCGCGGCGAATTGCTGGATGGCGGGGCCGGGGGCTATGCAAGTTTCGAGGGCTGGGTGCGCGACCATAACGAGGGTCGCGCGGTCAAACGGCTCGAGTACGAAGCCTTCGCGGAACTCGCGGTCAAAGAAGGCGACCTGATCGTCGCCGAGGCTCTGCAGCGTTTCCCGATCAAGCATGCGCTGTGCATGCATCGGATCGGTGAACTCATGATCGGCGAACTCGCCGTCTGGGTCGGGGTCAGTTCGGCGCATCGTGGCGAGGCCTTCGATGCCTGTCGCTACATCATCGACGAGGTCAAGCATCGCGTCCCGATCTGGAAGAAAGAGCACTATCGCGACGGAAATTCGGGTTGGGTCAATTGTGAGCGCTGCGCCGCGGCACCGGCGCATTCCACCGAGCACGCGCACGATCACGTGATTTAACCGAGGGCAAGGATGCGGTTCGACTATTCTCGGCAACTCACCCTCAAGGAGATCGGCCCCAGCGGCCAGGCAAAGCTCGCACGCGCGCGTGTGCTCGTCGTCGGTGCCGGAGGACTCGGCAGTCCGGTTCTGCAATATCTCGCCGGCGCAGGCGTGGGCCGCCTCGGAATCGTCGACGGCGACGTGCTCGATGCGAGCAATCTGCATCGGCAACCCATTTATTCATTTGCCGACGTGGGCCGGCGCAAGGCGGACCTCGCTGCGGAGGCCGTCGCGCGCATCAACCCGGAAGTCGTCGTCGAAGCCTACGGCACGCGGCTGACCGCCGAGAACGCGGGCGATCTGCTCGATCGCTTCGATCTCGTGGTCGAGTGCAGCGACAATTTTCGCACCAAGTTCTTGGTCAACGACAGCGCCGTGCTGGCCCGCAAGCCGGCGGTTTTCGCGAGCGTCTATCAATACGAGGGACAGCTGCAGGTCTACAAACCCGCACCGACGCACGCCTGTATACGCTGTCTGTGGCCGGAAACGACGCGCGAGGGCCTCGTCGCCAACTGCGCGCAGGCCGGCGTCCTCGGCCCCGTGCCGGGCGCCGTCGGCGCGATGCAGGCGGTGCTCACCTTGAAGATCCTCACCGACATGCCCGGACAGCTCGATGGCGCGTTGTTGCTGCTGGATTTCACGAGTTTCGCGACGCAGTCGCTGCGCGCACCGCGGCGCAAGGAGTGCGTCGCGCCCGAGTGCACGCACGTCAAGAAGCCGGTGCCGGAATCCGACCACCTGGAAGTGAGCGTGGGGTCGGTGGCCGCAGCCCGCGAGCAGGGCTACGAACTCATCGACATTCGCACCGCGGAAGAACTCACGCGTGAGCCCTCCGGCCTGCGCCACATCCCGATGCCCGACCTGCTCGCCGATGCGACCCGCTTGGCGCACGGGGCGCGCTACCTGCTGGTCTGCGCCTCGGGACAGCGCAGTGTCAGGACCGCGCGCGAGCTGCGCGGCCGCGGTCTCGACGTGTCTTCCTTGGCCGGCGGTTTGAGCACCCTGGAGCGCTGAAGCGATGCTGTTTGCGAGCAAACTGCCGGATGTCGGCACGACGATTTTCACGGTGATGTCACGCCGCGCACTCGAGGAGGGCGCGCTCAACATCGGGCAGGGCTTCCCCGACTTTTCCGTCGATCCGCGCCTGGGCGAATACGTCGCCGAAGCGATCACGGCTGGCCACAACCAATATGCGCCCATGGAGGGCGTCGTCGAACTGCGCACCCGCATCGCCGCGAAGCTCTACGGCAGCTACGGCGTCACGTTCGATCCGCTCGCCGAGATCACGATCACCTGCGGCGGCACGGAGTCGATCTTCGCTGCCATACAAGCCGTGGTCGGTGCGGGCGATGAGGCGATCATCTTCGACCCGTCGTACGACGTCTATGACCCCGCGATCCGGCTCGCGGGCGGGCGCGCGATCCGCATCCCCCTGCAGCCGCCGCATTTTCGCTACGATTGGGACGAGATCAAGCGGGCGATCAGCCCGCGAACGCGCTTGCTGATCATCAACAACCCGCACAATCCGACCTGCACGGTCGCGAGCCGCGCGGATCTCGATGCGCTCGCAACGCTGGTGCGCGACCTGCCGATCACGATCCTCTCGGACGAAGTCTACGAGCACGTCGTGTTCGACGGACGGCAACATGCATCCGTGCTCGCGCACGAGGAACTGCGACCACGCAGTTTCGTGGTGTTCTCCTTCGGCAAGACCTTGCATGCGACGGGCTGGCGGACGGGCTATTGCGTGGCGCCCGCGGCATTGACGCGCGAACTGCGCAAGGTGCACCAATTCAATACCTTCAGCATCGTCGCCCCCTTGCAGCACGCGATCGCCCGCTACCTGGCGACCGCTCCCGAGAGCTGGCTCGGACTGTCGGCGTTCTTTGCCGCGAAGCGCGACCTGTTCACGGCGCTGGTGCGCGGCTCGGGCTTCGAGCCGCTCCCGGCGGCGGGGACTTATTTCCAGCTCGTCGACTACGGCGCGCTGAGTCAAAAGAGCGACGTCGATTTCGCCGACGACTTGATCCGGGACGCAAAAATCGCGACCATCCCCTTGTCACCCTTCTATGCCCAACCGCCGCGCATGACCCTGCTGCGGATCTGTCTCGCGAAGCGCGACGAGACCTTGCGCACGGCCGCCGTGCGCCTGCGGGACTATTCCACTCGATCATTGGAGCGATGAGCATGACAGCATTAGCGACCGCAGCCCGCGCGCTGCGGGTCCTCTGCGCGATGGCGGCCCTGAGCACCATCGTGGCGGCGCCTGCGACGGGCGCACCGACCTCGGTTTCGGAGTCGCCGGTCGCGACGATCACCGAGCGCACCGCCGGATTGCAGCACCTGCCCGGCTTGCTACCGCTGCATTGGGATGCGAAGCGCGCGCGCCTGTTCCTGGAGATTCCGCGCTTGGACAGCGATCTTCTCTACGTCGATTCGCTGCCCTACGGACTGGGGTCGAACGACGTCGGCTTGGACCGCGGTCAGCTCGCCCGTTCACGCGTCGTACGCTTCGAGCGCTACGGTCCGAAGATCTTGCTGATCGAGCGCAATGAGTTCTTTCGCTCGTCCGCAAGCGCGGCGGCCGAGCGGCTCGCCGTACGCGAGTCCTTTCCGGAATCGACGCTCGCGAGCTTCACCGTGCTCGCCGAAGACGGCACGGGCGCCGTGCTCGTCGATGCCACGGAGTTCTTCGAACGCGATGCGCATCGCGTCGTTGAGAGCCTTGCGGCCGCCCATCAAGACGGCTACAAGCTCGACGGCACGCTTTCGGTGATCGTGCCCGAGGCCTTGCGGGCGTTCCCGCAGAACATCGAAGTCGAATCGATGTTGACCTTCGTCGCCGATGCGCCGGAGAAATCGCGTTTCGTCGCGGACGTCACCCCCGACGCGCATGCGCTGACCTTGCGCGAACACCAGTCCTTCATTGCTTTGCCGGGGCCTGGCTTCGAGCCGCGCCGCTACGATCCGCGCGCGGGTTATTTCGACCAGCCTTACCGCGACTACTCCGCCGCCTTGGGCGAACCGCTGACCCAGCACTGGATCGTGCGCCACCGGCTGCGCAAGCAGGATCCGAACTGCCAAAGCGCCTGTGTCGCCGAGCGACCGATTCAATACTACGTCGATCGCGGCGCGCCGGAGCCGGTACGTAGCGCGCTAGTCGATGGTGCACGCTGGTGGGACGAAGCATTCCAAGCAGCCGGTTGGGCGCCGGGAACCTTCAAGGTCGACGTCCTGCCCGAGGGCGCCGATCCCATGGACGTACGCTACAACATGATTCAGTGGGTGCATCGCTATACGCGCGGCTGGTCTTACGGCGACGCGGTCGCGGATCCGCGCACGGGCGAAATCATCAAGGGCAATGTCACCCTGGGCTCGCTGCGCGGCCGACAGGACTACCTGATCGCGGAAGCCGTGCTCTCGCCCTACGTCACGGGCGCACGCCTCGACCCGGCCAAGGATCCCATGCTCGCGATGGCGCTGGCGCGCCTGCGCCAGTTGGCCGCGCACGAAACCGGTCACACGCTGGGGCTCGCGCATAACTTCGCGGCGAGCAGCTTCCCGCACACGCCGCAAGAATCGGTCTCGGTCATGGACTATCCACATCCCTGGATCACGCTGGATGCCGCCGGCGTGCCGACTCTCGCGCAGGCCTACGCGGTCGGTATCGGGCAGTGGGACAAGGTCGCGATCGACTATGGCTATCGCGAGTTTCCGGCGAATGCCGATACGGCCGCCGCATTGACCAAGATCCTCGCCGACTCGGCGCGCACCGGCCTGCAGTTCATCACCGACGAGGACGCACGGCCGCTGGGCGGCGCGCATCCGCATGCGCATCTGTGGGACAACGGCCCGGACCCGGCCGCGGAACTGGAACGCATCATGACGATACGCGCGGCGGCGCTGCGCCGCTTCGGACAGAACGCGATTCGCACCGGCCAGCCCGTGGCCGGACTCGAAGACACGCTGGTCCCGCTCTACCTGCTGCATCGCTATCAAACCGAAGCGGCGATCAAGGAGATCGGCGGCCTCGATTATCGGTATGCGGTGCGCGGTGACGACGCGATTGCGCCGACGATCGTCGCCTCGGTCGAACAGAGAAAGGCGCTGCATGCGGTTCTGCAGACGCTGACACCGGAGTTTCTGACCCTGCCGGAGTCTCTGCTCGAGCAGTTGCCGCCGCGGCCGCCGGAACTCGAACGCACGCCGGAGTCCTTCCCGGCGCATACCGGCCTCACGTTCGATCCGGTCGCCGTCGCGGAATGCGCCGCCGACCTGACCCTGGCGGGGCTGTTCAACGCCGAGCGCGCGGCGCGTCTGCTCGAGTATCGCGCCCGCGACGGCCGTAATCCGGCGCTGCTAGGAGAGGTCATCGATGCCGCTCTGGCGACTACGGCGGCACCGCGCGACGCGACGGCGCCGGCGACACTCAGCACGCTGGTCGCACAAGCGGTGCGTATCCGCACCGTCGAGGCGCTCCTGACCTTGGCCGCGAACCCTCGAGCCTCGGCGCCGGTGCGCGCCCTCGCCTATGCCAAGCTCCAGGCCTTGCGTCAGCACGGCGACCCGGGTTCGGCCACGGATCAGTACCTGGCGTCTCGCATCGATTCGTTCGCTCGCGATCCGGGCAAGTTCCAGCCCTCGCCCCCGACCGCCGCGCCGCCGGGTATGCCGATCGGCGACTGGGAGGAATGAGCATGGCGCAACCCGTGGGCGACGCGCGCGTGCAGGCGCTGGTGCAAAGCGGCTTCGCCCATCACGGCAAGGGCGAACTCGCCGCGGCTGAGGCTCTATACGCGGAGGCCTTGCTGGCTGAACCCGCGAATGTTCATGCTCAGTACTTGGCCGGCTCGCTCGCCTTGCAGACGGGCCGGCCCGAGGTCGCGGCGGACCGGCTGCGCCGGGCCCTGACGCTCGATCCGCGCAACGCGCCCGCGCATAACGACCTGGGCTGCGCGCTGTCGCAACTCGGGCGCCACGCCGAGGCGCTGGCAAGCTTCGAGCACGCGCTCACGCTGGCGCCGCAGCACGCTCAATTTCATGTCAACCGCGGCAATGTACTGGTCGCGCTCGGACGGCGCGCCGAGGCGGTCTCGTGCTACGACCAGGCCATCGGTCTCGAACCGCAGGATGCGCGCGGCTACCATCGCCGCGGCGAGACGCTGTTCGATCTCGGCCTGTTCGACGCCGCGCGCGCCGATTACGCCACCGCGATTGCCCTGCGGCCGGACTTCGCGGATGCGCATAACGCGCACGGCAATGCCTTGTTCGCATTGCAACGGCACCGCGAGGCGCTCGCGAGTTTCGACACGGCGATCGCGCTGCGTGGCGACTTTGCGGATGCGCACAACAATCGTGGCAACGCTTTGCATCAGCTCGGCCGGTTCGCCGAGGCCCTCGCGAGCATCGAAACCGCGGTCCGTCTGCATCCGGATTATCCCGGTCTGCATTTCAATCTCGGGCAGTTGCAGGACGCGCTCCAGCGCTACCCCGAGGCGGTCGCGAGCTACGAGGCAACCATCGCGCTGCGTCCGGAATTTCCCGGCGTCTACGGCAACCGCCTGCTCGCCAAGGCGCAGGTCTGCGACTGGCGGGCGCGTGCGGAGGAGCTCGCGGACCTCGAGGCGCGCGTGGCCCGCGGCGAAGCGGCCGCGACTCCGTTCGCCGTGCTTGCGCTCTCGGCGTCTGCTCGGCTGCAGCGGCAAGCGGCAGCCACGCACGCACGCAGCAGCTTCGGCGCCGATCCGGGCTACGCGACACCGCCGCCGCGCTCGCCCAAGATTCGCGTCGGCTACTTCTCCTGCGACTTCGACGAGCACCCGCTTTCGCGACTGACCGCGGAGCTGTTCGAGAGACACGATCGCGATCGGTTCGAGATCTTCGCCTTCTCCTTCGGCGCCGCCTCGCAGAGCCCGATGCGACAACGCCTCGAGCGCGCCTTCGACCGGTTCTGCGACGTGCGCGACCGGCCCGCGCAGGACATCGTCGCCCTCGCCCGCAGCGTGAACCTCGACATTGCCGTCGATCTCACCGGTTACACGAAGCACGGCCGCCCGACGATCTTTGCATTGCGGGCGGCACCGATCCAGATCGGCTACCTCGGCTATTTGGGCACGATGGCCGCGCCGTTCATGGACTATTTGCTCGCCGATGCGACGCTCGTACCCCCTACGAGCCGCGCCTTCTTCACCGAAGCACTCGTCTATTTGCCGAGTTACCAGCCGAATGATAGTCGGCGGCACAGCGCGGCTCCGGGGCCGACCCGCACGGCGCTCGGCTTGCCTCAGGACGGCTTCGTGTTCTGCTGCTGCAACGCGAACTACAAGATCGCACCGGCGACCTTCGCGGCGTGGATGCGGATCCTGGCGCGCGTTCCGGGATCGGTGCTCTTGCTCATCGAGGATACCGCCGCGGGCGCGGCGAATTTACGCGACGAGGCGCGCGCGCGGGGTGTTGCCGCCGAGCGTCTCGTCTTCGTTCCGCGCATCCCCACGCCCGACTACCTGGCGCGCTACGGGTGTGCGGACTTGTTCCTCGACACCTTGCCCTATAACGGCGGCGCGACGGTCAGCGATGCCCTGTGGACGGGCCTGCCCGTGCTGACCTGTGCGGGCGAGACCTTCGCGGGCCGCATTGCGGCGAGTCTCCTGGCCGCGGTCGAAATGCCCGAGCTCGTGACGGCAACCCTCGCCGACTACGAGGAACTCGCCGTTGCCTTGGGCAAGGACCCAGCGCGGCTCGCGCGCTTGCGTGAGCGGCTCGCCGAGGCGCACGAAACGAGCCGGCTGTTCGACACGCCGCGCCACACCCGAAGCCTCGAAAACGCGTATAGCGAACTGGTCCGGCGTCTGGACGCCGGGGCGGCGCCCACCGACCTCGTCATTGCGTGAGGCACCGCAGAGCGACGCGCGGCCGGGTTTCACTCTACAATGCGCGCCCTATGAGCATCGGAGCGTGATCAAGACACCCAAGGGCCTGCAGCCCCTGATCGACGACGGCATGGTCGATCGGGTCGTGCGCAACCTCAAGAGCGGCAAGGAGGCCAGCGTCTACATCGTTGCCTGCGGCGACGAGATCCGGTGCGCCAAGGTCTACAAGGAAGCGCAACGCCGCGGCTTCCACAAGCTCGCCCAATATCAGGAGGGCCGCAAAACCCGCAACAGCCGGGACACCCGCGCGCTCGGCAAGCGTGGCCGGCACGGGCGACGCGTGCAGGAAGAAGAATGGAAGAACGCCGAAGTCGATGCACTCTACCAACTCGTGGGCGTCGGCGTCCGCGTGCCCCGGCCCTATCTCGTGCACGAGGGCGTGCTGCTCATGGAACTGATCTGCGATGCCGAAGGCGCGCCCGCACCGCGACTCAATGACGTGGAACTCGCTCCCCAGCAGGCGCGCGACTGGCACGCGTTCATGATGCGGCAAATCGTGCGCATGCTCTGTGCCGGCCTGATCCATGGCGATCTTTCCGAATTCAACGTGCTGATCGACGCCACGGGTCCCGTGATCATCGACCTGCCGCAGGCGGTCAATGCCGCCGGCAACAACAATGCCTACGCAATGCTCGAACGGGATGTCAACAACATGCGCGCGAGTTTCGGCCGCAGCGCGCCGGACCTGCTCGAGACCGACTATGCGCGCGAGATCTGGGCGCTGTTCGAGGCCGGGGCGCTGACCCCCGACGCGCCGCTGACCGGCATCTGCGTGCGCGACGAGACGCCGGCGGATGTGGCGGCGGTGCTCACCACGATCGACGATGAGCGCCGTGCGGCCGAGGAACGGGAACGGCGGCGCGCCGAAGCGGACGCGGCCTGAACGGGTTCTAGTCGCGGATCTGGCCCGAGCCGCGGACCACGTATTTGTAGCTCGTGAGCTGCTCGACACCGACCGGGCCGCGTGCATGGAACTTGTCGGTGCTGATGCCGATCTCGGCCCCCATGCCGAATTCGCCGCCATCGGCGAACTGCGTCGAGGCGTTGTGGAGCACGATCGCACTGTCGACGCGGGTCAAGAAACGTTCGGCGGTCGCGGCATTCTCGGTCACGATCGAGTCGGTATGCCGCGAACCGTAGTGTTCGATGTGGGCGATCGCGGCATCGACGCCGTCGACGACACGCACCGCGATGATCGCGTCGAGGTACTCGGCATACCAGTCTTGTTCGGTGGCGCGACCGACGCGCGGATCCACCGCCGCGGTCGTCTCGTCGCCGCGTACCTCGCAGCCGGCATCGAGCAGGCTGTGCACCAAAGCGGCGAGCTGCAATGCGGCGCCGCGGTCGACGAGCAGGGTCTCGGCGGCGCCGCAGACCCCGGTGCGCCGCAACTTTGCGTTCAGCACGATGCGCCGTGCCATCTCGGGATTCGCATCCCGATCGACGTACACGTGACAGACACCGTCGAGATGTCCGATCACGGGCACCCGCGCCTCGCGGCGGACCCGCTCGATCAGACTCTTGCCGCCGCGCGGCACGATCACGTCGATGCTCTCGCGCATGTCCGCGAGCAACACACCGACCGCCGCGCGATCGCTGGTCGGCACGAGCTGAATCGCCGCCTTCGGGAGGCCCGCGACCACCAGCCCCTGCTCCAGACAGTGATGGATCGCGGCACTGGACAGCGCGCTCTCCGATCCGCCGCGTAGAATCACGGCATTGCCCGATTTCAAACACAGCGCCCCAGCATCGGCGGTGACGTTGGGACGGCTCTCGTAGATGATCGCGACGACGCCCAGAGGCACGCGCCGACGCTGGATGACGAGGCCGTTGGGCCGGGTCCACTCGGCGAGCACCGTACCGATGGGATCCGCGAGGCGCGCGATCTCCTCGAGCGCCGCGGCGATTGCGAGCACGCGCTTTTCATCGAGCCGCAGCCGCTCGACGAGTGGGCCGCCCAAGCCCGCGGCCTCGCGCAGATCGCGCTCGTTCGCGGCGAGGATACGGTGGCGTTGGGCGCGCACGGCATCGGCCGCGGCGAGCAAGGCGCGGTTCTTGGCGTCGGTGGAAACGAGCGCCAGTTTTTCGGCGGCGGCCCGCGCGGCGTGGCCGATCGCCTGCATCAACTCCGTCACCGGCGTCGCCGCACGCTCGGCGCGTGCGTTGTGCTCGGCCGCGGCGAAGTCCTCGCTCGTCACTCGTTCGTCGCTGCTCATGGATTCTTGGTCAACACTAAATCATCTCGGTGCACGATTTCATCCCGTCCTCTAAATCCGAGTACCTGCTCGATCTCCATGGACTTGCGTCCGATGATGCGCGCCGCGTCGCCGTCCGAGTAGGCACACAGACCGCGAGCGACCTCGGTGCCATCGGGCCCGACGATGCTGACGGCATCGCCGCGTTCGAAACGCCCCAGAGTCCGCACGACGCCGGCCGGCAGCAGACTCTTGCCGCGCAGCAGAGCGCGGACGGCGCCGGCGTCGACCGCCAGTTCGCCGGCCGGCTTCAGGGTCCCGGCGATCCACTGTTTTCGAGTTGCCACGGGCGTCGAGGACGGAACGAACCACGTGCAGCGAGCACCGTCTTCGATCCTTTTGAGCGGATGCGGATGCGCGCCTTCGGCAATGCACAGATGGCACCCAGCCCCGACCGCGATTTTAGCAGCCGCAATCTTCGTTTGCATGCCGCCCGAGCCCATCGGGCTGCCGGCACCCCCGGCCATGGCCTCGATCTGCGGCGTGATCTCGAGCACCCGTGGAATGAAGCGCGCGTCGGGCTCGTCGTGCGGGTTGGCGGAATAAAGCCCGTCGATATCCGACAACAAGACCAAACAATCCGCGCCGACCATCTGCGCCACACGCGCCGCCAAGCGATCGTTGTCGCCATAACGAATCTCCGCCGTGGCGACCGAATCGTTTTCGTTGATGACCGGCACGGCGCGCAGCGCCAGCAACGTGCCCAAGGTGCCGCGGGCATTGAGATAGCGGCGGCGCTGCTCGGTATCGCCGCGGGTCAAGAGGATCTGTGCGACGGTAATGCCATGTTCGTCCAGGAGTTCTTTGTACGCGTGCGCAAGCCGGATCTGGCCCACGGCCGCCGCCGCCTGGCTCTCCTCGAGCTTCAGCTTGCCGTCGCCCAATCTCAAGTGCCGTCGGCCGAGCGCGATCGCGCCGGAGGACACGAGGATGACTTCCTGGCCCCGTTTGTGCATCCGCGCAACGTCGGCCGCAAAGCTCGCCAGCCAGGCGCGGTTCAGCCGGCCCTGGCCTGCATCGACGAGCAGGGCGGAGCCCACCTTGACGACCAGGCGCTTCGCGAGGCTCAAGGGTTTGGCATTGCTCTTAGCTGCGGCGAGACTCATGACAGCGCCATGGTAGCGCCTGCACAATACATTGGTCGCGGGCATTTACTTAGGGGGGTAGCCTCCCTAATATTCCTGTCTCGATCGTGCGCAGCCATTCAAGCAAAGGACGAACCCCGTGGGCAGAGAGTACGAACCGACCGTCGGACAATGGTACGAGGACTTGGAGAACGAAGAGACGTTCCAAGTGCTCAAGGTGGATGAGGATCGGGAAATCGTCGAAATCCAGCATCTGGATGGCGACGTGGAAGAATTGGATGTCGACGGTTGGGCGGAACTCGACCTCGAACTGAGCGAAGAACCGGAGGGTTGGTCCGGCTCGAAGGCCGAGAAGGACGCCGAAGACGAAGATGAGGACGAAGATTGGGACGAAGACGAAGATGAGGACGAGGACGATGACTTGGATGACGACGTCGACGAGGAACGCGAGGAGTACTGAACGAGCCGGCCTGTGAAGCCTATGGCGTGCCGCCCTCAGATGGCCTGCAGCCAGCCGTGCGCATCCGGGCTTTCCCCCTGCTGAATCGCGACGAGACGCGCTCGCAAGGCCTGCGTCACCGGCCCCACCTGACCATTGCCGACCCGATATTCGCGCGCCCCGTGGATCAGCGTGCCGACGCCGGCGAGCACGGCCGCCGTGCCGGACAACGCCGCCTCGCCGCTCTCGGCCCAAGCGAGCATTTCCGCGACGTCGAACACGCGCTCGACGACGCGAAAGCCGAGATCGCGGGCCAGCGTGAGCAAGGAATCGCGCGTGACGCCGTGCAGGAACGTCGTGTCGAGGCTGCGCGTCAGCAACTCGCCGTCGCGGATCAACAGGAAATTCGCCGCGCCGGTCTCCTGAACCTCACCGCCGGGGCAGAACAGCACCTGATCGACTTGGAATTGTGCGCGCGCCGCCAGCGTCGGTCCCATGGCCGCCGCGTAATTACCGCCGGTTTTCACCATGCCGAGATGCGCCGCAGAGCGCGTGTTGTGATCGTCGACGAGGATGCGCAGCGGCTTCATGCCGCCGGCGAAATAATCCCAGACGGGACTCGCCAGGACCAGCAACGAGGCTTCGCCCGCGGGCGTGGCGGCGGCGCCGATGTTGGCGGTCGTGCCGAACAACAGAGGACGCAGATACAGGGCGCCCGGCGCCTCCGGGACCGCATCCCGACAGCGCGCGATGACCGCGCCCACCATGGCTGCGAGTTGCTCCGCATCCGGTTCGGGCAGAACGAGTTGGCGGGCGCTCTGCCGCATGCGCGCGATGTGGCGGTCCATGCGAAACACATGGACCGAGCCATCCTTGCGGCGGAAGGCCTTGAAGCCCTCGAAGCAGGTGCTGGCATAATGCAGGACGTGGGCCGCGGGCGACAGTTCGATCGGACCGGTCGGCTTGATCTCGAACTCGCTCCAGCGGCCGCCCTGAAACGTCGCCACCGCCATATGCGAGGTGAGGAGCGTGCCGAACGCCGGCCTTTGGGGTTGTGTGCTCATGGCGGGCTAGTTTAGGGCAACGCGGCCCAGGGCAACAGCACCGTCGCGTCCCAGGCGCGCGACGAAACGTCGGATCCGATGGCAGGCCTCCGCGAGCGCGGCCGGGTCGGTGCCGAAGAACAGGCGCACGAAACCGCGCGTGCCGGCACCAAAAGCGCCGCCGTCGAGCACCGAGACGCGCTCCGATTCGTACAACCCGCGCATGAACTCGTAGCCGCTCAAGCCCGTGCCGCGGACGTCGACGAGCAGGAACATGCCGGCGTCCGGCACGCAGCAGGCGATGCCCGGGGCATCGCGCAGTCCCTCGAGCAGCAGGTCGCGTCGCGTCGCGCAGAACTCGCGCATCGCCGCCTCCGCGGCCCCCGCCATGCCGAGCGCGACCAGCGCCGCCTCCTGGATGAAGCCGGGCAACCCGAACAGCATGCACATGATCAGCGATTCCACGTGCGTGATCAGCGGCCGCGGACCGATCAGCCAGCCCGCGCGCCAGCCGGTCATCGCATGCGACTTCGACAGACTGCCGATCGTGACGACGCGATCCGGCAGATTCGCGGCGAGTCCGGGCACGCGACCCGAAGCACCGAGGCCGGCATAGACTTCGTCGGCGACGATCCAGAGCGAATGGCGCCGCGCAAGTTCGCCGATCACATCGAGGTCGGCTTCGCTCAAGACGACGCCGCTGGGATTATTGGGCGTGGCGAAAAAAATTGCGCGCGTGCGCGGACTCACGGCCTGCAGCAGCGCATCGTGCTGGAGACGAAATCCGTTGGCGGGCGACGCGGGCACACGCACCAGGCGCGCACCCGATACCTCGATCGTCGCCGGATACGTCGGATAGAGCGGCTCGAATGCGATGACCTCGTCGCCCGGACCCGCGAGACACAGCGACGCGGCGAACAGGGCGTTTTGCGCGCCGGATGTGAACACCACTTGATCGGCATCGACCGTCTGACCGGAGCGTGCGGCATGCAGCGCCGCGATGGCTGCGCGCAAGGGCTCGCGACCGGCCGCAGCGGTGTAGTGCGTATCGCCCGCCCGCAGACGCTCGATCGCACACCGGGTCACGGGTTCCGGACTATCGAGTTCCGGGTCGCCGACGCTGAGCAGAATGACATCCTCACCGCGTTCGCGGGCGAGCCGCGCCTCATGGTGAGTCCGCCAGGCATCCGCTCCCTCACCGGCGATTCTCTCGACTAAAGCTGAATAGCGCATGCACCCGAACTCCATCGCTGACCATCGCCTTGCATCGCGCCAGGCAGCCTTGCATTCTATGCTACCCGTCACCGCCAGTTGGAGTCTTGCATGAACAAGTTTGTGTGCTTTTCTGCCACCGCGCTCGCGGCCGTGACTTTGACGGCGCGGGCCGGCGAGACCATCAAGGTGGTCGAACGACCGGTCAATGAAACCACGGTCGACATCGGCGCGAAAGGCGACTCGGTCGGCGACCTCTTGACCTTCGCGAATCCGGTCTTCGACGCGGACAACAAGAACCAAATCGGCAGCGACCAGGGTTATTGCGTGCGCGTCGTGGTCGGTAAGAGCTGGGAGTGCTTCTGGACGCTGTTGCTGAAGAAGGGACAGATCACGGTCGAGGGCCCATTCGCCGACGAAGGCGATTCTACGTTCGCGATCACGGGCGGGACCGGCAAGTACGTGGGCGCGAAGGGCAGTTTGAAACTGCATCCGCGCGACGCGACGCCCACGGGCTACGACTTCACCTACGTCTTGAAGTGAGCACTGAATGCCCTATACCAGCGCCGAAGCTTTGCTGAGCCGCCGGGATTTCCCGGCGCTGCAGCCGCGCGGTCCGGGACCCGCGCTGGCCTATCTCGACGGCCCGGGTGGCAGTCAGGTGCCGAGCGCGGTGCTCGAGGCGATCCAGGACGTGTATTCGACCTGCAACGTGAACACGCACGGTAATTTCCCACCGTCCCGCGAAATCGACCGGCGCATGACAGAGGCGCGTGAGGCCGTCGCCGCGTTCCTGGGCGCGGCCGACGGCACTTGCATTTCTTTCGGTCAGAACATGACCACGTTGAATTTCTCGTTGAGTGCGGCCCTCGCGCGCAGTTTGACGCCGGGTGACGAGATCCTGATCACGCAACTCGACCATGAGGCGAATCGCGGGCCCTGGGTCAGACTGCGCGAGCATGGCGCCGTGATCCGGGAGGTGCGACTGTTGCCGGGTGGCATACTCGACCCGGAAGACATGGCGGCGAAGATCACGCCGCGCACCAAACTCCTCGCCTTGGGCGCCTCGTCGAATGCGCTCGGAACGGTCAATGACCTGGCGCTCGCGCGCCGTCTGACGCGCGCAGTGGGCGCTCTGCTGGTGGTCGATGCCGTGCATTACGCACCGCATTTTCCCGTCGACGTGCAGGCGCTCGGCGTGGATTTCCTGCTCTGCTCCGCCTACAAATTCTACGGTCCGCATGTCGGCGTGCTCTATTCGGCGCCCGGCGCGCTGGATCGTCTGGCCACGGATCGGTTGAGCACGCAGGACAGCCGCGCACCCTACCGGATAGAGACCGGCACTCTGAATCACGCGGCGATTGCCGGCGTTCGTGCGGCGATCGAATACCTGGCGCGCTGGGGCCGGGGCCTGAACTTGCGCGAACGCATCGTCGACGCGATGACCGGGATCTCGGCGTACGAACATAGCCTCGGCGCATACTTTCACGGCGCCGCGGCCGCGCTGCCGGGTGTGCGTATCTGGGGACCGGATTTCAGCACACGCGCACGCGCACCGACGGTCTCGATCACCTTGGCCGGCCGCACGCCGGCCGAGGCGGCGACGGCACTCGGCGAGCGCGGCATCTGCGTCTGGGACGGCAACTTCTACGCGGCGCGCGCGGTCGAAATCTTAGGTTTAGCGGAACGCGGCGGACTGCTGCGCACGGGTGTCTCGCTGTACAGCACGCGCGAGGAGCTGGACCGCTTGCTCGAGGGCCTCGCCGCCATCGCCCTGTAACGCGCGCGGTGTAGAATCTACAAGGTGGCCACGGCGCAGGCTGAGCGTATGTTCTCTCGAAACGCGCACGCCGATTCGTGGTCCAATGGGGACTCACGCGGCGGCCGGGACTTTTCGATGCAACTGAGCAAGGTGAGCTACTACTCCGATTACGTCGCGTATCCCATCGTGATCGCAGGCCTCGCGAGTGTAGGGCTCGCCGGCGAAACGCGCACCGCGATCGTCGCGTGGCTCCTCGCCGTGGGCGGCGGTCTCGTGCTGTGGACATTCATGGAATACGTCCTGCATCGCGTGGCCTTGCATCGGATCACCTACTTCGTGCCCCTGCACGGCATGCATCATGCCGCACCTCTGGCCTATATCGGCACGCCGACGTGGCTCAGTGTCAGCGTCCTCGGCGCCGGACTGTTCGCACCGGCTTGGGGCTTGTTCGGGCTGTCGATCGCGACCGGCGTCACCGTCGGCGTCATGGCCGGTTACGTATACTACGGCCTGGTGCATCACCTGATTCATCACCGGCGCGGCGGTGCGCCCGCTGGCTACCTGCAAGGTCTGCGCACATCGCACCTGCGTCATCATTATTCGCCCCAACAGGGGAACTTCGGGGTCACGACCGGGATCTGGGATCGTGTATTCGGCACCGTCATCCGGCCCAAAGGCGCCAAATCGCCCTAGCGGGGGCTCGGACGGTGGGCTTTTCCGAAGCCCGTTGAATTCCGCGGCAACGCCCACAAGATTGCCCGTGTCGAGTTCGATCTAGTGTCTGGATGTCCGACTGAGGAGTGTTTCATGAGCAGGAATCGCATTGCCCTCGCATTACTGGCCTCCGCGGTCGCGTTTTCAGCGCCCGTCCTGGCTGCCGATCCGAGCCGACACGAAATCTACGAGGCCGCCACGACGGGGCATCTCGACCAGGCGCAAAAAATGGTCGATCAGGTGCTGAAAGACCATCCCGGCAGCGCCGAAGCGCATTACATCGCGGCCGAGGTTTATGCCCGGGAAGGCAATTTCGGTGTCGCACGCAGCCAATTGGCCCAGGCCGAGCAGATCGATCCCAGCGACGCGTTCGCAAAGCCGGAAGCCGTGCAGAAACTCAAGGCGGAACTAGCCGGTTCGCCGGCGCGCGCCGCGACCGGCGGCGGTTACCTGGTACCCGTCCGCGCCGAACCGGCACACAGCTTTCCGTTTTTTCCGGTGCTGCTGTTGGTCGGTTTGATTGCGATCGTCTGGATGGTCGTGCGGCGTCGTAGCGCGCCGACGGTGTACAGCAGCTATCCGGCCGCGGCCGGCCCGGGCGGGGGCGGGTATGCTGCGGGACCTGGCTATGGCCCCGGTTATGGGCCCACGCCCATGGGCGGCGGCGGAATCGGTTCCGGCATCGCCGGCGGCCTCGCCTCGGGGCTCGCGGTCGGCGCCGGGGTCGTGGCCGGCGAAGAGCTCGCGCACCACTTCCTCGACGGCGGCGAGCGCCGCGAGGTCGTCCAAGCTCCGCCCGACCAAGTCGCGCCCCCGCAGAACGCCGACATGGGCGGTGAGGATTTCGGCACGACGGGTGCCGATGGCTGGGACGATTCCAGCTCCGGTGGCGGGGATTTTGGCAGCAGTGGCGGCGGCGGGGACGATTGGACCTGAGCTGCGACGCTCCGGCGCGGCGGCGCTCCTAGGCCTGGCCGCCGCGCCGGTCTAGCCGCCGCGCTGGACCGCGGCGGCAACGGCTTCGTGCAAGGCCTCCATCCCGAACGAGACGTCACAGAGCACGCCGTCCACGAAGAAACTCGGCGTCGAGCGCAAGTGGCTGCGCCGACCGCCCGCCTCGCCCTCGCGAACCTTTTGCAAATAAATATGATCGGCCATCTCGGCCGCATAGCGCACCATGTCGAGACCGAGTTCCGCGGCGTAACGCGCTAGATCCTTTTCCTTGAGATGCGCCTGGCGCTGGAACAGCAGGTCGTGCATTTCCCAGAACCGACCTTGACCCGCCGCCGCCTCGCTGGCCTCGGCCGCGAGCAGCGCGTGCGGATGCGCGTCTTCCAAGGGGAAATGCCGATAGATGAAGCGAATCCTGTTCGGGTATCGCTCGAGCAGCAGGGGCGGCGTCGGCGCCGCGACCTTGCAACTCGGGCATTCGAAGTCACCGTATTCGACCAGGCTCACCCGGGCATGCGGATCGCCCTGGGTGTGATCGGTGGGTTGAGGGGGCACCGCGAGCGTGATCAGTGGGGACGGTGCGCTCATGGTGTCCGCTCCTTCAAGTCAAGATGATTTTCGGCTGTGCGGCGAGGCCCTCGACGATCAGGCGATTGACGCGGCGAACGTAGCCGGCCGGATCCTCGAGCTCGCCGCCTTCGGCAAGCAACGCCTGATCATACAAAACAGCGGCGAGGTCGGCGAATCCGGCGTCCTCGTCGGTCGCCTTGAGGCGCTCGATCAGCGCATGCTTGGGATTGATCTCCAGGATGGGCAGCGTCGCGAAGGGATTGCTCTGACCTGCCTGTTTGAGAATTCGGCCCATGCGCAACGACATGCCGAACTCGCCGGCAACCAGTCGCGCGGGTGAGTCGGTCAGCAGCGCCGAGACGCGCGCGCTCTCGATCTTGCCGGTCAAGGTCTTGCCCAGGCGCTCGAGGCTGTCCTTATAGGCCGTCTCGGCCGCCTCTTGTTCGGGCGTGTGTAGGCTCGAGGCGACGTCGGCCGCGGCGCTCGCGGCACTCGCGAGGGACTTGCCCTCGAATTCGTGCAGATGGCCCGCAACCCACTCGTCGATGCGGTCCGTGAGCAGCAACACCTCGATGCCCTTGGCGCGAAATCCCTCGAGATGCGGGCTGCTGCGCGCGGCAGCGAGCGTGTCGGCGGTCAGGTAATAGATCGACTTCTGCTCGGGCTGCATGCGCGCCACGTATTCGGCCAGTGTCACGGCAGGCACATCGCCGTCCTTGCCGCCGGGCTCGCCGCCGGTCGAGTGGAAGCGCAGCAGCGCGGCGATGCGCGCGCGTTGGCCGGCATCGTCGATCACGCCCTCCTTGAGGACGATACCGAAGGTCTTCCAGAATTCCTGGTACTCGTCGGGCTTGTTGGCGGCGAGTTCCTCGAGGAGGTCGAGCGTGCGCTTCACGAGCGCCGACTTGATCTTCTCGACGGTGCGGTTGTTCTGCAGTAATTCACGCGACACGTTCAGCGGCAGGTCCGCGGTATCGACGAGTCCGCGCATGAAGCGCAACCACGGTGGCAGCAATTCCGCCGCCTTGTCCATGATGAACACACGCTTCACGTACAGCTGCACGCCGCCGCGCTGTTCGCGCTCGAACAGATCGAACGGCGCCCTCTTGGGCAGGTACAGCAGGGAGGTGTACTCGATGTTGCCCTCGACCTTGTTGTGCGCCCAGGCACGCGCCTCCTCCGAATCGTGCGTCAGATGCTTGTAGAAAGCCTGATAATCCTCATCTTTCAGATCGCCCTTGGGGCGCGTCCAGAACGCCTGGGCCTGGTTCAGAGTTTCGTCCTTGTCGCCGCCCTTCAAGACGATCGGCAGGCTCAAGTGATCCGAATAGCGGCGCACCAGCTGGCGCAGGCGTGCCGGCTCGAGAAACTCCTTGTCCTCCTCGCGCAAATGGAGGATCACCTCGGTGCCACGGTCTTGCTTGCCGCTGGCCTGAATCTCATAGGCGCCCTCGCCATCGGAATCCCAGCGCACACCTTCCTCGCCGAGGTCGCCGAGACGCTTGGTGAGGACCGTGACCCGATCCGCGACGATGAAGGCGGAATAAAAGCCGACGCCGAACTGGCCGATCAGCTGCGAGTCCTTGGCTGAGTCGCCGCTCAGGGTCTCGAGAAACTTCTTCGTGCCCGAACGGGCGATCGTGCCGAGGTTGTCGATGACCTCCTCGCGGCTCATGCCGATGCCGTTGTCGCTGATGGTCAGGGTTCCCGCGGCCGCATCCGGCCGCAGCGTCACGCAGAGCGTATCGCTGCCGAGCAGTTCGGGTTTGGCGAGCGCCTCGAAGCGCAGCTTCTCGCAGGCGTCGGAGGCGTTCGAGATCAGCTCGCGCAGGAAAATTTCCTTGTGCGAGTAGAGGGAGTGGATCACCAAGCGCAGGACTTGCTTGGTTTCGGCCTGGAATTCTTTGATTTCTGGTTTGATTTCAGCGTTCATACGTTCATCTCAGCTGCGCCACTGCAACACCGAGCACTCTGGGGCCGGCGCGCAGGAGTTTCAAGGCGCCGTGCAACGGGCGCGTCGTATCAGGCAACGCGAGCCGATCGCCCCGCGGACGGTCTCAGGCCTGCGGCCAGTTGGCGCGCGCATCGAATTTGAATTCCTCCTTCATGCGCTCGTAGGCAGCCTTGGCCTCGGCCGAGTTGGCCGCGGGCGTGACCAGCTTGATTTGCACGAACTGATCGCCGGCCGGGCTGCCGGGCAGGCCTCGGCCGCGTAAGCGCAGCTTCTGACCCGAAGAGGCGCCGGCCGGGATCGTCAACTCCACCCGGCCGCCCAGCGTCGGAACGGCGACTTTGGCGCCGAGAGCCGCCTCCCAGGGCGCGAGCGGCAGCTCCACCGTGATATCCCGCCCCTGCAGGCCGTAAATCGCGTGCGGATGAATCTTCACCCGGAAGACCAGCGACTGGCGGCCCGAGCCGCCGCCGATGCGCAGCGCCTGACCCTCGGTGACGCCCGCCGGGATTTGCACGTCGACGGTGCGGCTGCGCCCCTGCTCGGACACCGTAACGCGGCGTCGCGTGCCGCTAAAGGCCTCCTCGACCGTCACCTCGAGAAAGCCGGCGTCTGCATCCGATTGTGGCTGGCCGCTCGAAGAACCGAACAGCGAGGAGAAAAAGTCGCTGAAGCCGTTGACGTCCGAGAAGCCCTGATGCCCCGCACCCGTGGAAAATCGCTGTTCCCAATCGTTAGGCCGGCGAAACTGCTGGCCGGACCGGTAATCCCGCCCCAACTGGTCGTAGGCGGCACGTTTCTCGGTGTCCTTCAAGACCTCGTAGGCTTCCTGGACCCCCTTGAATTTGTCCTCCGCGTTTTTTTCCTTGGAAACGTCCGGATGATACTTGCGGGCAAGCTTGCGGTAAGCCCGTTTGATCTCGTCCGGCGCCGCGCCTCGCTCGACGCCGAGAATTTCGTAATAATCCTTGAATTGCATGCAAAACCTTCAATAACACCTGTATGACACCGCAACCCCCGACGCTGCGCCGGCACGGGCTGCTTGAAATCGGCGCCGAAAATCCCGAGGATCGGCGTGCCCGGATAGCATATTGCGTTTCACGACCGCAAAAAAAAGGCTTATGACGCGAATTTTCTTGGTTCTATGCACCAACGTGGCCGTTCTGGCCGTTCTCTACCTCGTGTTGTTCGCACTCGAAGCGGCCTGCGGGGTGCACGTCAGCGGTCCCGGGATCGGCGGTCTGCTGCTTTTCTCCGCCGTGTTCGGTTTCGGCGGAGCCTTGATTTCATTGGCCTTATCGAAATGGATCGCCAAATCTGCGCTGGGCGTGCGCGTGCTCGATCGAGCCCGCACGGAGCCCGAAGCCTGGCTGCTCGCCACGGTGCGGCAACTCGCCCGGCGGGCCGGAATCCGCGCGCCGGAGGTCGGCATTTTCGAGTCTGCGACCATCAATGCCTTCGCCACGGGTCCGCGGCGCAACGCCGCGCTCGTGGCCGTGAGCAGCGGCCTGCTCGCGGGGTTGTCCCGGGACGAGATCGAGGCCGTGCTCGGACACGAACTCAGCCACGTCGCCAATGGCGACATGGTGACTCTGACCCTGCTGCAAGGCGTGCTCAATACGTTTGTCATCTTCCTGGCAAGAATCATCGGTAGTCTCGTCGATCGGACGGTCTTCAGGAACGACCGCGGCGAGTCTGGATTGGGTTTTCTTCTCGCAAGCGTGACGGCGCAAATCGTGCTGGGCTGTATTGCGAGTATGATCGTGTGTTGGTTTTCGCGATACCGAGAGTTCCGGGCCGATCGAGGCGGCGCCTCGCTGGCCGGCACCGGCAACATGATCGGTGCGCTCGAAGCCTTGCAACGCGAGTCGGGGGACCCCTTACCGGCGCAAATGCAGGCATTCGGGATCAACACACGAGCCGCCAACGGCTTTTTGCGGCTGTTCATGAGTCACCCGCCCCTCGCACAGCGTATCGCGGCGTTGCGCACCGACCTCGCTTGACCACAAAGGAAACTCGATGAGTCAACAATCCGAGACGCTGCAGCGGTCACCCGCGGTGACCCGCGTCGGCCATGAGTTGTCGCGCTGGTTCGACAACCGCAATTTCGCCAGCCGCGAGGCGCGGGGTGCCACACCGCCGCCCGACCCCGATTTGCGGCGTACCGACTGGGCGCGCATGGTCCCGTTTTTGCTGATGCACGCGGTCTGTTTGACCGTCTTCTGGGTGGGTTTCAGCTGGGTCGCGCTGGCCGTCACCGCGATCCTGTATTTCGTGCGCATGTTCGCAATTACGGGCTTTTATCACCGTTACTTCTCGCATCGCACGTTCAAGACGTCGCGCGTGGGCCAGTTCATCTTCGGGATTCTCGGCGCGTCCGCGGTCCAGCGCGGACCGATCTGGTGGGCCGCCCATCACCGCCATCACCACGTGCATTCGGACCAGCCCGAGGACGTGCACTCCCCGGTGCAGCACGGCTTCTTCTGGAGCCACATGGGCTGGTTCATGTCGAGCAAGTACTTCGTCGCCGACCTGTCACGCGTCAAGGATCTGTTGAAGTATCCGGAACTGCGCTTCCTCGACCGTTTCGACATCGCCGTGCCGACGATGCTCGGCGTCGGCGTATTCCTGCTCGGCGTATTGCTCAAGCACGTCGCGCCCGGCCTGCACACGACGGGCTGGCAGATGCTGGTCTGGGGGTTTTTCATCTCCACGGTGCTCGTCTACCACGGCACCTATACGATCAATTCACTGTCGCATGTCTTCGGGCGCCAGCGCTATAAGACCGGCGATGCGAGCCGCAACAACCTCTGGCTCGCGATCATCACCCTGGGCGAAGGCTGGCACAACAACCATCATCATTATCCGGCCTCGGTGCGCCAGGGCTTCTACTGGTGGGAGATCGACGCAACCTTTTATATGCTCAAGCTAATGTCGTTCTTCGGGCTGATCTGGGATCTGAAGCCCGTACCGCGGGCGGTCCGCGAGGGTGTCGGCAAGCGTCTCTGAGTCGTGCTTTAATCCCCCTTGGGCCGCATCCACTCTGGCTTGCGACCCGAATAAACAGTCACGCCGGATACACCGGTGACGCAGGGTGGATCCTAGAGCAATGCGAATCGCAGTTATCGGCTCCGGAATTTCCGGAATGGTTGCGGCCTATCGGCTCTGCCGCGACCATGAAGTCACGGTCTACGAGTCGGGAGCCTACATCGGCGGTCATACCAACACCGTCGACGTCGAGTACGAGGGCAAGTCCTATGCCGTCGACACCGGCTTCATCGTCTACAATGACTGGACCTACCCGCGGTTCATCGAGATTTTGTCCGAACTCGGCGTGAACTGGCAACCCTCCACGATGAGCTTCAGCGTGCGCTGTGAAAAGACCGGCCTCGAGTACAACGGCACGAATTTGAACGCGCTGTTCGCGCAGCGGCGCAATTTCGTGCGGCCCGCTTTCTTGCGTATGATCAAGGACATTCTGCGCTTCAACCGGCGGGCCCCGGAACTTTTGCGCGGCAACGGCACCGAGAGTCTCGGCGAATACCTGCGACGCGAGTCGTATTCGCGCTATTTCGTCGAACATTACATCATCCCGATGGGCGCCGCGATCTGGTCGTCCCGGCCGATCGACATGCTGCACTTTCCGGCACGTTTTTTCGTCGAGTTCTTCGCGAATCACGGCTTCTTGAGCGTCAACGCGCGGCCCACGTGGCGGGTGATCCGCGGCGGTTCGCGCGAGTACGTGAAGCGGCTCACGGCGCCCTATGCGTCGCGCATTCATCTGAATTCGCCGGTCGCCTCGCTGCAGCGGCAGCGCCATCAAGTCGCGCTACGCCTCAGGAACGGCAGCGTCGAGCACTTCGACGACGTGGTGCTAGCCTGCCACAGCGATCAAGCGCTGAAGCTGCTGTCGGATCCCTCGCCCGAGGAATGCGCGATCCTGGGCGCGATCCCCTACCAGGCGAACGAAGCCCTGCTGCACACCGACGCGCGTCTGATGCCGAAGCGCTCACTCGCCTGGGCGGCCTGGAACTACCATCTGCCGATCGAACAATACGAGCGCGTGACGGTCACTTACAACATGAACATCCTGCAGAGCATTGCGGCACCGGCGCAGTTCCTGCTGACGCTGAACCGCGGTGCCGACGTCGATCCGGCACGGGTCATCGGCCGCTACGTCTACGATCACCCGGTCTACACGAGCCAGGCCGTCGCGGCCCAGGCGCGGCGACACGAGATCAACGGTGTGCGACACACGTATTACTGCGGAGCCTACTGGGGCTACGGATTCCACGAGGACGGCGTGAAGAGCGCCTTGGTCGCGGTCGAAGAATTGCAACGGCGATTGGCCTATGAACAGCCGCATCTACAAAGGGTGGGTTAGGCATCGGCGCGTGGCGCCGACCCAGAATCGCTTTCGCTACCGGATGTTCATGCTGTACCTCGATCTGGCCGAATTGCCCGCGTTGTTCGACGGCACGCCGTTCTGGTCGGCGCGCCGTGCGGCGCCGGCCCGTTTCAAGCGCAGCGACTATCTGGCTCCTGCGGATCTGCCCTTGGATCAGGCCGTGCGCGACCTCGTCGAGCGGCGCCTCGGCGTGCGCCCGGGCGGTCCGATTCGGCTGCTCACGCACCTGCGCTATTTCGGCTACTGTATGAATCCGGTCAGCTTTTATTATTGCTTCGACGCCGCCGGGCAGACCTTGGAGACGATCGTCGCGGAGATCACCAATACGCCCTGGGGCGAGCGGCACCAATACGTGCTGCCCTGCGCCGGGCGGGGCTTTGCAACGCAGCGATTCGAGTTCGACAAGGACTTTCATGTGTCTCCGTTCATGCCCATGGCCATGCAATATCATTGGTTCTTCAATGAACCGGGTGAGCGGCTCTTCGTGCATATGCAGAACTTCCTGGATGGAGGGCAAATGTTCGATGCAACGCTGGCATTGAGACGACAGCCCCTGACCTCCGGTGCGCTGGTCGGCTTGCTCGCCGCCTATCCGCTGATGACACTGAAGGTGATCGTCGCGATCCACTGGCAGGCCCTGCGGCTTTGGTGGAAAAAAACCCCCTTCTTTGCGCATCCGCCGCTGGTCGCACGCGCCGAGAGGCAGCGATGAGGCCCAACATCATTCCGGTGGGCGTCTCGGTCGCGCCCGCCGATCGCATGTCCCTGCTGACGCGGCTCGCGCGCACGCTCGTGCTCGGCCAGCTGGGCAAGATCCAACATGGCCGGCTGCGGCTCATCGACGGCGAATTCGACCGCAGCTTCGGCGCGATCACCGACCAGGGTCCGTTCGACGTGACGCTGCGCGTGCAGAACCCGCGGTTCTATTCCGACGTCGCCTTCGCCGGCACGGTCGGCGCCGGCGAGGCTTACATCAACGGTTCCTGGCAGTGCGACGACTTGACCGCGCTCGTGCGACTCATGGTCGTCAACCGCGCGCTGATGAACGACGTCGACTCTGGCTGGTCGCGCCTCAGCGCTCCGCTGCTGAAGAGCGCGCATTGGCTCAATCGCAACGACAAGGACGGCAGCCGCCGCAACATCGCCGCGCACTACGACCTCGGCAATCGTTTCTTCGAACTGTTTCTCGACGAGACGATGGCCTACTCCTGCGGCATTTTCAGCTCGCCCGAGACGAGCCTGGTCGAAGCTTCGCGTGCCAAGTTCGACGCCGCCTGCAGCAAGCTCAATCTGCAGCCCGGCCAGCATCTACTCGAGATCGGCACCGGCTGGGGCGGCCTCGCGATTCATGCCGCCGAGCATTACGGCTGCCGGGTCACGACGACGACGATTTCCCGCGAGCAATACGAACTCGCGCGTGAGCGGATCGCGCGCGCCGGGCTCGCCGATCGCGTCACCCTGCTGCTCGAGGATTATCGCGACCTGCGCGGCGAATACGATGCGCTGGTATCGATCGAAATGGTCGAGGCGGTGGGCCACCAATTTCTCGATGGGTATTTCCGCCAGTGCAGCCGGCTGCTGAAGCCCACGGGGGCGATGCTGCTGCAGGCCATCACGATCCGCGATCAGTTCTACGTCCAGGCGATCCGGTCCGTGGACTTCATCAAGCGCTTCGTGTTCCCGGGCAGTTTCATCCCCTCGGTGCGCGCCTTGGTCGACTCGGCGGCACGCGTGACCGATCTGAAGCTGTTCCATCTGGAGGATATCGGGCCGGACTACGCGCGCACGCTCAAGCTGTGGCGGGAGCGGTTCTTCGCGCGCCTCCCGGAAGTGCGTGCGCAGGGCTATCCGGACAGCTTCGTGCGTATGTGGGAATTCTATTTGTGTTACTGCGAGGGCGGCTTCGAGGAGCGGCAGCTCGGCGACGTGCAGATGCTTTTCACCAAGCCTCGCTCGCGCCGCGCCGCCATCGCGACCATCCATGCCGCGCAAGGCTGAGGCGGCGACGCTCGCCGAATTGTGCGCCATCGTCGGCGCGGAAGGCTGGCGGCAAGACCCGCGCGACGAATCCCGGCAAAGTTCTCACCTGAGGTCGCCCTGAGCCGGAACGCGAAACCGATGCGTAATCTCCAGCTGCCGATCCGCACCGAGCGCCTATTGCTGCGTGAGTTCACGAGCGAGGATCTCGCGGGCTTGCATGCCTTTTCCTCGGATCCGCGCGTCACGCGTTATCTGTTTTTCGGCCCGCGCGACGAAGAGGCGTCGGCCCGCTATCTCGAGGACCTGCTCGCGTCGCAGCAGGAGCGACCGCGGACGCGCTTCGAACTCGCCGTCGAGGAGCTGCTCTCGGGGCGATTGATCGGCGCCTGCGACCTGTCCCTGATCGAGCGCGACGTGGTCGACTTGGGCTACATGCTCGGCACACCGGACTGGGGCAAGGGCTATGCGACCGAGATCGCGCTCGCGCTCGCCGACGCGGCCTTCTTCGATTTGCAGGCCGAACGCGTGATCTCGACGGTCGACGTCAACAACGGCGCCTCGATGCGCGTGCTCGAGAAGGTCGGCATGCGCTGGGAGGCGGTCTACCGCAAGCACCGCCGCGCGAAGAATCGTTGGTGGGATTGTCATCTGTACACGCTGCCGCGCGCCGTCTGGGAGGCATCGCACGGGCGGCAGGTGTTCTAATAGGCGCGCGGGGGCATGCCCGCGAGGAGCGGCCGTTGATGCGTGATCTCATATTGAATTGGCAATTGGGCGTCAATTTCGGATGGGGCCTTCTTGGTCTTCATCTTTTTGGTCACCTGGCACATGACCGGGAGTTGCGTCCTATCATGGGTTTCCCAATCACCCAAGACCAGTTGGCCGGCGTCGATCCGTTGCGTCATTCCAGGATCTGGGGAGCCGCGCAGGTGTCGAATGCGTATCTTGCATCGCTCGGAGGCGGAGATCCGACCCGCAGGATCGATGCGATACAGGTCGACAGTCTGGGCAACACGTTCAGCAAAGCGACCCGATACCGATCCGGGGTGATGATCGGCAGGACAATCTTCGAGACCTCCGCACTGGAGGGCGCCGCGGAACTTCTTAAACATTATGACCTATTGCTGACCGCGTCGACCTGGAATGCCCGGATGCTGGAAGCGGCCACCGGACGCAGCGTACATATCATCCACGAAGGCGTGGATGTCTCGATGTTCTGTCCCGCGCCACGATCCGGCTGGCTCGATCCGAACCGCTTTTACGTCTTCTCCGGCGGGAAAATCGAATATCGAAAGGGCCAGGATCTCGTGATTCTGGCATTCAGGCGCTTTGCCGCGCGCCATCCCGACGCCACTCTGGTGACGGCGTGGCACTCGCCGTGGCCGCAACTGTCGGTCGGATTCGGAGGGCGCCTCGAAGCACCGATCAGGCTGGGACCGCATGGCCGGCTCGACGTGATGCGTTGGGTCACGGATAACGGGCTGGCTGCGGGACAGTTCATCGACATCGGACCGGTTGCGAATGCGATGATGCCCGCCGTGCTCCGCGAAATGCATGTCGTGTTGCAGCCATCGCGCGCTGAAGCCTGTACCAGCCTCCCTGTGAAGGAGGCGATGGCCTGTGGCATTCCGGTCATTGCCGCGCGCAACACCGGGATGCTCGATCTTCTGACCGACGAGAATTGCTACCCGTTACGTCGGCAGTCTCGGGTCGTCCCCATCGATGAGCTCGGCACCGATGGGTGGGGCGAAAGCGACGTCGATGAGATCGTCGCGATGCTCGAGTGTACTTACCAGGATCGCGCCGCCGCCGCCGCCACGGGCGCCCGCGCGCGACAATATTTGCTCGACAATGGACGCTCCTGGCAGCAGCACGCCGCGACTTTCAGGCAATGGCTGATCGATACTGCGGCGTAAACTGCGATTCGGCGGCAACCGCCCGCGTCGCGCGGCTAGTCGTGCTCGTCCTTGGCGTCCTGCTCGCGCGCGCGGCTCTTCGCGCGCTCGAGCACGTCGGCATCGGGCATGGGCGGCCGGCGCCGCAGCGTCAACACGCCGCCGACGAGCAGGGCAACGACCAGCCCGATGATCAGCCAGGCCTTCACGGCAACGTCACTTTGCGCATCAAGCCCTCCTGTGCCGTGCTCGCGACGAGCCGGCCGTCGCGCGCGAAGATGCTGCCGCGCGTGAAGCCGCGCGCACCGGAACCGCTGGGGCTCTCCGTGGCGTAGAGCAACCACTCGTCGATGCGCAACGCGCGGTGGAACCACATTGCGTGATCGATGCTCGCCATGATCAGTTTCGCGCTCGGAAAATGCATTCCGTGCGGCATCGTCGCGGTATCGAGCAAATTGAAATCCGATGCATAGGCGAGCAGGCCGCGATGCAGGACCTCGTCGTCCGGCAGGCGATCGACCGCCCGAAACCAGACGCTCTTGTGCGGGGACTGTGCGCCGGGAAGCAGGAAATAGGGTGTCGCGGTCGGCCGGAACTCGAAGGGTCGCGGCTTTTCGAGCAAGCCGCGCAGACGCGGCGATACGTCGGCCGGCAGCCGGCCGGCATAGCTGGCCAGATCCGGCAGCGCCTCCGGTGGCGGCACGTCCGGCATCGCGGCTTGATGCTCCAAGCCCGCTTCGGCCGCCTGGAACGAGGCGGACAAATTGAAAATCGGCTTGCCATGTTGAATCGCGACGACGCGGCGCATCGAGAAATGGCGGCCGTCGCGTGCGCGATCGACCTCGTAGACGATCGGCGCATCGAAGTCGCCGCGCACGAGAAAATAAGCATGCAGTGAATGCACCATGCGTGACTCGACCGTGGCGCTCGCCGCGACCAGAGCCTGACCCAGGACCTGGCCGCCGAAGACCTGCGGACTGCCGATGTCGCGGCTTTCACCGCGGAACAGATTCAGCTCGAGCCGTTCGAGCGTCATCAGCTTGACGAGGTCCGCGAGCAACTTGTTCATCGGCTCAGGGGGCATTGGCTCAGGGGTCATCGGCCGGCGTGCTCTTCGGCGCCGGCCACGCCCAAGCGCTTCTGCATGATCGGGCTGGTCGTCGTGTATTGCAGGAACTGACGCTTGCCGGGGAACAGGTGCGCCTGGATCGCGAAGGCCGCGAGCGCTGCTTCGTGAAAGCCGCTCAAGATCAGTTTCTTCTTGCCCGGATAGGTGTTGATGTCGCCGATGGCGAAGATACCGGGCACGCTCGTCTGGAATTTCTCGGTATCGACCTTGAGGGCCTTTTTCTCGAGTGCGAGACCCCACTCGGCAATAGGGCCCAACTTCGGATGCAGGCCGAAGAAGGCAAGCACTTTGTCGGCGGGCAGGTGCACGCGCTCGCCGTCGGGCCCCTGAACCTCGACCCGGACGAGCTGCTCGTCGTCGACGTGATGAGCAACGACGTTGCCCTCGACGAAGCGCATCTTGCCCGCGGCGACGAGTTCGCGCATGCGTGCCACGGTCGCAGGCGCGGCCCTGAATTCGGCACGCCGATGCACCAGCGTCAGGCCACGCGCCTTGTCGGCGAGCGCAACGGTCCAGTCCAACGCGGAATCGCCGCCGCCGCAGATCACCAGATCCTTGCCGTGGAAGTCGATCGAGGCCTTGACGCGATAATGCACGTGCTTGCCCTCCAGGCTGTCGATGCCCGGCACGGCCAAGCGCCGCGGCTGGAACGAACCCACACCGCCCGCAATGACGACGGCGCCGGCGAGCAAGTGCGTGCCGGCGGAGGTCATGACCTTGAACTTCCCATCCGCCTGCGGCTGCACCTCGGTGACTTCCTCGCCGAGATGAAAAGTGGCGTTGAAGGGCTTCACCTGCTCCATGAGGCGGTCGATCAACTCTTGCGCGCCGCAGATCGGCAGTGCGGGAATGTCGTAAATCGGTTTCTCCGGATACAGCTCCGTGCATTGCCCGCCGACCTGCGGGAGCGAGTCGATGATATGTGCATGGATGCCGAGCAAGCCGAGTTCGAAAATCTGAAAGAGGCCGACGGGGCCCGCACCGATGATGACGACCTCGGCGGCTGTGGGCGGGAACGGCGCTGCTGCAACTTGGTCCGACATGGTGACGACTGAATCCTCTCGTTGGGGGCGCAAAGCCTCGGCAGTGTAGCCGAACGCTCCGGCATCTGCGGCATGGAACCCCGGCGGTCGCGGCCTTGCGCGCGCACCGCGGATCGCCCACTCTGTCGGCCGTGACGACCCTCGTTTGGTTTCGCCAGGACCTGCGCCTCGCCGACAATCCGGCCCTGCTTGCCGCATCGAGTTTGGGCGAGCCGCTCATACCGGTTTATGTGCATGCGCCCGGCGAAGAGCAAGCGTGGGCACCCGGCGGCGCGAGCCGCTGGTGGCTGCACCACAGCCTCGAGCGACTGGATGCAGAACTGCGCGCGCGCGGCTCACGGCTCTGCCTGCGCGTCGGCAACGCGCTCGAGCAATTGCTGGCCGTGGCCGCGGCGACGGGTGCGCAGCGCGTGCTGTGGAACCGCCGCTATGAGCCGGCCGCGATCGGGCGCGACCGCGTGCTCAAAAAAGCGCTGCGCGACGCCGGTCTGCAGGTTGAAAGCCACAACAGCGCATTGCTCTATGAACCGTGGGAAATCGAATCCCAGGGCGGTGGGCCGTTTCAGGTATTTACACCCTTTTGGCGCCGCTGCCTCGCGCTGCGCGAACCCGCGCCGCCCGTGCCCAGCGCGGCCGACTGGCGCGCGCCCGACACCTGGCCGGAGTCGACGCCTTTGCCGAGTTTGCGCTTGCTCCCGGCGGTCGCCTGGACCGGCGGCATGGCGCAGGCATGGAGCCCGGGGCGCACCGGAGCGCTGCGACAGCTCGATGCGTTCCTCGTCGCGGCCTTCGGCAATTATAAAGAACAGCGCAATCGGCCCGATCTCGCCGGTACCTCGCGGCTTTCTCCGCATCTGCATTTCGGCGAAATCGGGCCACGCGAAATCTGGGCGCGCACGCGCGAATACGCGACTGCCGGCGGTCAGGCGGCAAACTGGCGACAATCGCAGTTCTTGACCGAAATCGGCTGGCGTGAATTCGCCTATCACCTGTTGTTTCATTTCCCGCACACTGCCGAGCAGCCGTTGCGGTCGAAATATGCTCGCTTCCCGTGGAAAACGAATCCTGCGGGACTGCGCGCCTGGCAGCGCGGCCGGACGGGCTATCCCATCGTCGATGCGGGGATGCGTGAACTGTGGCACACGGGCTGGATGCACAACCGCGTACGCATGATCGTCGCCTCCTTCTTGGTCAAGGATCTGATGCTCTCGTGGCGTGTGGGCGCCGAGTGGTTTTGGGACACGCTGGTCGACGCGGACTTGGCCAGCAACACCTTGGGTTGGCAATGGGCCGGCGGGTGCGGCGCGGACGCAGCGCCCTACTTTCGGATCTTCAATCCGACGCTGCAAGGGGTCAAATTCGATCCGGAGGGCAGTTATGTCCGCCGCTGGGTACCGGAACTTGCCGCGCTCCCCAAGGATTGGATACACGAACCGTGGAACGCGCCGCCGGAGGTATTGCAGCGGGCCGGCATGCGCTTAGGATCGGCGGGCTATCCGACGCCGATCGTGGACCACGGCGCGGCGCGGCAGGAGGCCTTGGACGCGTTGGCGACGCTGAGTTGAACCTCGCCCAAAAAGAACTCAATTTTGTATATGTGTTGTACAACGTTCCGTTGTACAATCTAGCTACAGGTTTAGTCACCACGAGGCAGGTCATCATGAACGCCGAAGTCAGCATCGCCCCCGAAACCAATGACAATAGCCTGCGCGATTCGACACGCCCGATCCGCGCGCTCAACCGCGGACTGGACGTGCTAACCGAATTGAACCGACTCGAACGCGCGGCGATCAATACGCTCGCGAATGCAGTCGAATTACCGCGCACGACGACCTACCGAATCCTCGAAACGCTGCGCCTCGCCGGCTACGTCGAGCGCGACCCGCATGACGATTGCTACCGGCCGACGATCATGGTGCGGGCGCTGTCGGACGGCTTCGACGACGAAGCCATGCTCGCCCACATCGCTCGCCCGCACCTCTCCGCGCTGTGCGCGCAAATCGTTTGGCCGGTCGCGATCGCGACCCCCTCGGGCTCGGCAATGATGATCCGCGAAGCCACCGATCACCAGAGTCCGCTCGCGCTCGAGCACTACGGTGCCGGCGTGCGCGTGCCCATGCTCGGCTCGGCCGCGGGGCGCGCCTATCTCGCGCACTGCGCCGCGCCTCAGCGGGAGGCGTTGCTCGAAATGTTGTCGCGCTCCCTGCTGCCCGAGGATCGTCTCGCGCGCAATCGTCAGGAGGTCGAGCGTCTGCTCGCCGAGACCCGGACCCAGGGCTACGGTATTTCGACGCGTGCGCGTCGCGTTTCGGAGGAGACGAGTCTCGCGATCCCGCTGCGTGCGAAGGATCGCATTCTCGCGTCCGTGACCGTGCGCTATTCGGCGACCGCGGTCAGCCTGCGCACGGCCATCGATCAGTTCCTGCCCAAGATGCGCGAGATCGCGGCAAAAATCGAGCGGGAGCTCGGCGCGTGAAGGCCGGTCGCGGCTCACGGGAGAGCGTCGCACAGGCGCTATGATTTCGGCAGGCGGCGCATGATTTCGGCGGCAATCTGCGCATAGCTGCCGCCGAAGTGGTGGCCGCCCGACATCTTGACGGAAGAGCCGTCATGGCCCGTGAGCTGCGAACACGCGGAATCGGCGTCATCCTCACCGTAAATGCAAACGTACGGCGAGCCGCTCCAGCGTGCGAGTTCCGGCGCGGTCGGCATGCCACCACTCGCATCGCCGATCCAGTTGGCGAGATGGAATTCGAACACTGCATTGTCGCTGATGCCGAGCAGCGCCGTGAGTCCGACCAAGGCGCGACTCGCCGCCGGCAGACGGTTGACCATGAAGGGCAGCGTGTCGGCGCCTTGACTGTAGCCGATCAAGACCACGTGCGCCTTGCCCCACTCGCTCGTGTAATGGTGCAGCACCCGGCTGAGATCGGCCGCCGCGCCATCGGGCGTGCGCGGCGACCAAAAGTATTTCAACGAGTCCCAGCCGATCACCGGGATTCCCTTGCCGGCCAGTTCTGCCGCAACACCCCGATCGAGTCCGACCCAGCCGCCGTCGCCGGACAGAAAAATCGCCAGCCACGGGCTGCTCGTTCCGGGGGCCGCCGGAACTTCGGTCAGCGGCAGGTCAGCGACCGGCGCCGGCAGGGGCGCCGCCTTCTCCGCCGGCCGCGACGCGGTGATCCGCGCATACGCGGCTTCGTACTGCGGCATCCAGTTCCTCTCCACGCCATAGCCGTGTCCGACCTTGGGCAGCATCACGATATCGGCCCCCGGCACGGTCGCGATGAACTTCTGGGTTGCCGGCGCCGGACAGACCTGGTCGTTCTCACCCTGCAGTGAGATCCACAGACCCGACATTTGTTTTGCGGCGAGAAAGTCCACTCCCTTGAGCACGCCTTGCGCATCACGGCGCGGCGTCGCCTCGATGCCCGACCCACGGCAGACAGGCTTCTTCAGATCCAGATCGGGACAGAAGCCGAGACTCAAAGCGCCTTTGAACAAGCCGTCGGGCGATTCGGCGAGGATCGCATAGACGAGCGTCGCACCCGAGGAATACCCGACCAACGTCGGCTGCAGATAACTCTTGATCCCGAGCTTGGCCTGCAAATAGTGACTGAGGTTCTCGAAATCGACGTCCGGCGAAACGCAGCGCTCCTTCGCCTGTTCCAGGGCGGCGAGGTAATGGCGGATGTCGATGCCCGCGACGATCGCGCCCTTGGTCGTGAGCCGTTGCGCCATCGAGACGACACCGAGATTCCAGCCGCCATCGCCGGAGAGGAACAACACCACGTCGCGGGCCTCGCCTGCGGGCTTGTAGACACTGACCGGTCCGAAGCGTCCATAGTTGAAGGTTTCGCTCGGCGCCGCGCTCGGCGCCGCGCTCGGCGCCGCTCTCGCGGGCGCAGGCGCGG
>Ga0209208_10000871_pt1 | contig 41143 bp, 30 predicted proteins | sample S1TSphfallax_3_FD_187694 | JGI IMG/M metagenome (GOLD analysis project Ga0209208, IMG submission 187694) | Host-associated microbial communities from peat moss isolated from Minnesota, USA - S1T2_Fd - Sphagnum fallax MG (SPAdes) (version 2) | ecosystem: Host-associated > Plants > Peat moss >... | reverse complement strand
TACCAATTGAGGCTGTTGAAACAATTTTTTCAAAAAAATAATTTCCACAATCATCTATCAGTTTAGGCTATCGGACCATTTTTTCAAAAAATTAATTATTTTCACAAACATCTACCAATTGAGGCTACCAAACCATTTTTTTCAAAAAAATAATTATTTTCACAAACATCTACCAATTAACAATTGTTGGTAGACTATGCCACAAACATGTGTCAAAGTTGCCATGGTACCATTATTTGTTCTAGTGATTTATCACCATTTTTTTCTATTTAAAAAAATCATGGCTACCAATACAAAAGGAAAGTATGGTGTGAAAATTTTTAAATCATTGTAAAGTAGCAACAAACTTATGGGATGGGTCAGGAAACATTCGATGATGATGTGGATTCACCAAAGTAAACCCCAAACCTAATTTCCTTCTTGCCAAAATGGGACATGGAAGATGTTAAATATTGTGTGAATGCCACATCTAAGTTATCAAATAGCCTACTCACAAAGACATTAGCACCTTCATCACCAAAGTTTATCATTGTTTATGTCAAAGTGTTTGCCATAGCTCCTTTCTTTGTTGTTTCTACTCATCAATAATTAAATGTTATTTGTGACAGTCTTCCATTTGCAAGAGTTCTTACTCATTAACTACAATCTCCAAGGTTTTCAATGATTTTAACATTTTATGTTTACAAAGCTTGTTGTTGTGCAAGTTGCAACTTTTCAATGAAGTAGATCGTTGGTGATAAGCACTACACAAAATTGCATTGATTTTTTTTTTGAACTTCCTCAAGCCTTGTGGTGAACAAGAATGTGTATAATTTTGTTTTTATCATTTTTTTTTGTGTGTTTTGCATCATCAAGTTTGTAGAGGTCTTGTGAATGAATTTTGTGTGCACCATGCAAAACAAAAGTCATTTGGAAATTTGTGAATGTTTTAAAAAATTGAATGATGTGTTTGCAATTTTGATGGTCTTGATTTGTTGTTTTTCACCCATGACAATTTCAAATGATTTTAAAGCAAAACATTCATGCTTGCAAACTCACAATGGCCTTTCATTCTACGTACAAGAAATTGTCTCATTAAAATAGGTTCCGCTATTATGTTTTATAAGGTTTTTATGTTTGCCCAAAATAGAAATATACACTAGGTGTAAATTTTTTTATGATTTAAAAATAGGGGAAATGTTTTTGTTTACTATGCAAATTCTAAGCTCTTGAGATTTGTTATATAAAAATCTTATTCGACAAAGATCACACATGAAATTGATTGCTTTAAGTCCTATGACATTCCTTTGCAAAAAAATTGTATTGAATCTAATTTAAATATTATTGAACTAATGCAATATTAATTTAAACATTATTGATCTATGCACTATTGATCTAATGCAATTTGATAAAGGAACTTTAAAAGCCAAATACCCTATATCCATGAACAATAATTGGACTCTTTGTCAATGAGAATAATTCTTCATAGCAAATGGTTAGGGTTCTATAACCTCACTCTTATGTTCTTTATTTTCTAGTGCAAAAACTAAATGTGTATAAAAACAATATTTGTTTGTCCACTATTATGTGTTCATTGGCCCTAAGATTGCAAAATTAAAACTTTGTTTTGTTCAATTACATAGATTGTAATAAAGGTTTTGTTAATTGTTGTTATCTTCTTTTATCACAATGCCACCACTACTCCTACCTACTTGCAAGTTCAAATATTTATTTTCCTTTGGGAACTTTATCATGGGTGGTCTTCTTGTCATTTTTAATTGTGATGTAGCTCGTGCATCTTGTGGTCATGTTTCATCTTCTCTTCCCTTGTTGTTTGGTTGTAATTTTGATCTTTCAAAATTAAATTAAATTTAAGATGTCAATATGTCTTTTCGTGAAATTTCCCACATGCATGAAGAGAATTTGCCAATCCCATCCAAGGTAAGAATCGAGAAAGCAAAATTATGATGTCACAAAAAAAATCCAAAACAAATGGGTAAAGAAACTCCCATGGGTTGAGTTGTTTACCAAGGAAGATGGAAGTTGAACATTGCCAAGTGTAGGATTTGTATTAATGTAAAAAGGAAGGACAAATTCGTAAAAGGGATTTTTTTTTAATCATGCAAGGTGTAAGAAGACTAACAAGAATATGATGTCTAATGTGAAAAAAAGGGATTAGTATTATTCCACAGTGTGTAACCATGCCAAGAACTAAAGAACCTTCATTTTTCGTAGTTGGGAAATTATTGGTGTGTAATTGGCACATGGGGTGGCTAGAAAAAAAGTATGGAAAGATGTTCAAATTTTGACTATCCTTCATTTGTTGCAACAAGGTCATCCAATGTTGGAATATGAATCATTGCAACCATTATATATGAATTTTTGGTAATGCCAAAAAAACATCCAAAAGCATTGAAATGAAAACTCGAGTTGAACCATGACAATATTCATGTACCAAATGGTGACAAGGGCAACTAGGGCAATAATTCAAGCTATAACAATAAACTACTCTTAGTTTTGATAAAATTTCTAAAGTTCATAGCCCATTATGGTTGTATGTCCACTATTCTATGATGAAAAACTAGATGAATCCCATTTTCATCTTTTTGGATTAGGCGTGGTCGCAAAATCAAGGTATGATAACCTAACTAAAGTGATCATGGAGGAGTTATTGGTAAGTTGTGGCTTGCCATGAAACCAAATTGCTTAGAAATTCATTTGTTTTGAGGCAAATGGTGTTAATGTTTTTCAAAGCAAAAGAATAAGTGTTACAAAGCAAATTCATGACGACTATGTGCCTATTTACTTAAAGATCATTGTATGACCAATCATATTAATTTGGAAGTGCAAACTTTGTCAAGTTTGCTTTTGGTCATTTCCATTTAAAATTTGTTAAACCTTCCACAACTAATTTACACATTCACTTAAAAAGCATTTAAAGTTTACAAAACTCATTAAAATCTTGGAAACAAAGTGAAACAATGACGCGCTCCCAACTCCTTGAGCGACTCAAATGTGAGTCCCAAATAGAAAACAGTGGAAGAGTAAGGAGTCAAAGCACGTTCCCTGGTTCACAACACTTTGAAGGGGTAGAGGGGCATGCTAGAGCTTCGGGATGGGACTAGGAAGAATTGACAAGCTTCACTTACTCACACGGGCCTACACAAAACCAACATAGGGTGATTAGTGCATAATTGAAGCACTTTTGGTGCTAAGACGAACCATAGGCAACTCAAACTCACAAGACTCACCACGACCTGGACTTGGGGGAAGTCACCACCTTCCCATTTATAATATATTTTGTGGCTGCCCACGGGGCCCACATCCAAATGGCTTTTTGTCTCGGGACTCCCAAATGGGAGTCCCAAAATTGCCAAGGTTAGGACTCCCGCCATAACTTTGCATGCAGACCTCTAATGGAGGCGAGGTTTAAAGCAAAGTTTTAGCCTTCGTCAAGAACTTTCCAACGGTATGTTGCATGTAAGGAAATCGAGTCAATTCCCGACTTTTAGTGGTTGAGAGTCAAATTGCCAATTTGACCCCCGGCCCTTCTTTTGGCCATAACTTGTGTTTCAAATGTCCAAATGGGTGATGCGAACTCATTTTATGCATCTACGTTCCAAGAGATTTCCAATGGTATAAAGAACTCCTCAAGCCAACAAGTTTGCAAGAGTTTTGACCCCTGCAATCGCCTTTTGAAGATTCGAGAGTCCACCGGGACTCCATCTCCCAAAGTGGGAGTTGCCTTGGGAGTGTGAAGGTTCACTCCCTCACACTTTCCTTCACTCCCAGGCTTCCCTTTTGGCCCGCAACCTTGCCAACCCTTACCTTAATCGCGAGCCCAAAGCGAGGGTTGCGATAAAAAAGATTTTACAAAATGTGAAGACAAAGTTGATCTCAATATTGGGCTTTACTAAAATATCAATGACAAAATATTGAGTGTTCTTGGTGAATATGGTGTTAGACAACCCTAAAAACCAACAAGCAAAGATGAACTATGAACATCTATGTGACCTTTAAATTTAGTTGAGACTTTCTTGTATTTTAATTTTGTTAAAATCCATGCATGTTTTGATTAGGTTTGCACAAATGAGAGATGTGTTTGTGTGCAACCTCATGGTTATTATCAAGGTTTTCCATGGTGATTTATACAACATGTATTGTGAATAGTCTTCCAACTTTATTACAAACCCCTTCTAGGCCTTCAAGTCATTGCTTGAATGTAAGCATGAAAACATTCAAATGAAATGGATACCTAATCTTAATTTTGGAGGTCAACATTTGGTCCTTGAAATAAATGGTTAACATATATGGGCAATGCATTGAGATTTGGAGACCATGATACCTACCTTTGTCACTAAATATACATTTGTTAATGTGAAATCATTGATGAAGAACCAATGCAAAGGTAAATCCTTGGAACTCTCCCTTATTTAATTTCTACTCATTTATCTCTCATTAAGTTTGCACAAATGAAGGATGAATTAGCATTAGATGATGTTTCTGTTATGCTAGCATGTCTTGCCCAATCTCCATTGTCCAATGCTTATAATGTTTTGTCTTTGCATGTTTTCTTGAAGTCATAAGTGTATGCTAACTTGGGTTAATTTTGTAGGTCACTTATTCTAAAATGGTTAGTTTTAGAGGTTCAACTTCTCCATAAGTGCTTTTGTCGGGCCCTGCCCCCCACAGGGACAGAGACTATCACATTTTATCCAACTTTTGGAAGTTTTATTTTATTAGAACCGGTTTCACATTATGTGAACCAGTTTTTTTGGTGAAAGTGTTTAGACTGTTTAGATTGAAACGGATTTTATTGGTGTTCAGAGTGTGAACACAGTAGGTACATGTACAACATCTTATCTATTGGCAGGGCGAGAGTGTTTGTGATGCCTTGTTTGCTACTACATGTTCATATGTTGTTTGTGTTTTTGGTTTAAGTGTGTGCTTGCAGTTTGCATTGTGTGTGCAGAATGCATTTAATAGTGCACACACACATGCCATGCCCTAAACACTACAATTTGAAACAAGTAGCTGCCAGATGCTAGCAAAATAATTTCACACGTTGCCTTTAAATAGGCCAAATGCAAAAGAAGATTAGCCAAAGACTTTCAACTGAATTCCAAGGGTAATGAGATTACTTCACATCTAAAGTTGGAAGAGGGGCCAGAATTTTCACTTTCAAGTTTGAAGTGACAGCCATGTTGAGATTAAAAAACTACCAGTGGGGCCAGACAGAGCTCCCAACACATCTTAGTTTTAGCCAGTTCAGCACTCCATGCCCTTCAGCTGTGGACCCAATGGCTACTTTGCAGAAAAGAAAAGAAAAACTCTGCAATGTACTATGGTGGTAGCCCCAGCTAGTTTCATCAAAAGTGGGGACCAAGTAAAAAGTGGGAATGACAGAAACGTCCGCATGCAACAAAGAGGGGACGAAACTGTTTTTTTCCGGCCCTAGTTTTGTTCCTTCTTTCTTGTCGCTGTGTTGTTTTTTTCCGTTGCTTTTCTTTGTTGTGGGTGGCAATGGCCGCGTCGGCAGGCGAAGTGCGACATCTGTTCCGTGCGCTGCTGCGCGAGGCGAGCCGTTTCTCCAACTACAACGTGCGGGAGTATGTGAAGCGGAGGGCCATCGACGCCTTTCACCAGTATCGGGACCAATCAGATCCTGCCGTTGTGGACGCAGCTTTCAAACGGGGTTTGCAGCAGCTGGAGATCGCCAGACGTCAGTCCCTTGTCTACTCTCTCTACAGCCCCCGCGTGAAGAGTATCATGGACTTGCGGAGTTCGAAATAAATACTTCAGCCGTGCATGTTTCGAAAGTTAGCTTCTCTGGGGTTTTCTGGATCTAGATTTTGAAGAGTTTTTCTTATGGCCCGTCTCTTGGAATTTTTCGATCTTCTGATTTTCTGCGCACTTTGCTGTTTGATTTGGTAAATTGGACAGAACATTGCCGAGTTTTATTTCCATAAGGTTCTACTGCTCCTTCCAGATAGTTTGGGAAAAAGTAGGCATGCTTGTTGTATGCTTGGAGATCGAATGGGGATCGCATGTGCTTTTGCAGACGAGACGAGGAACAGAGTGTAGTTGCAAACCCTAATGCTGCTTGAAGATGACTCCACTGAAACTTAAAGCTCTGTTAAGTATGATTCACAACCTCTTCTTTCATAAGAAGAAGAGATGCAACTCAATGGGCCGGAGATTGTGGAAACCCTAAAACAGGGCTGAAGCAACTTGCTGGGATTTGTAAGGTTTAGATTTTCTCCTTTCAGACTTAAGGATTAAATATGTAATGCTTGGATTTCAGGATTAGGGAGAGGGACTGGTCAAATTAAAACATCTGTATTTTTGCAGAACTGCATGTTTCATATTGTACCTGGAATTCTCACGAGCTTAGTGAAATTCTTTCATGGCGAATGTTGTGAGCATGGTTCTCATTTTTTCAAACCTTAAACTAGGGGAGTACTTTTTTGAATCAGATGACAGAGTTGCTGCATAACTTGCTCTGACAAGTTTATCTACACCCAATGATCATGGCAGGATGATCACTGGAGCTGCATGCAAGCCCAGTCACCCTCACAAAACATATGTTTCTTGACAGAAAATGTGTCTGTTGGAGTATTGTTTCTGCAGTTTGCCTTGACCCTTCAAACAAGTTTTAGCCACACTGCCAAGATTCCTGTTCCTTTGATTTTAGGCTCAATTGACTGTGTTTGGAGTTGTCATCAGGTACAACATAATATAAAGGTTCAAGGCTTTCAAATATTCATGGGGATTTATACGTCAAACTGTTGTGTTGCTTAAATCAACTTTCACAATCTGAAGCAATTTCAGAAGCAACAATCAGCTGACATAACACATCATATGCACTTCACAGGTTGTTATTCTGCTTAGATTGGACTTTGGACCATGCTCACTTGCCAGCTCTATGCACTGTCAGGATAACTTCCCAGCAAAAAAAGCTAAGTTCTACTTCTTCTTTGCCATTGCTACTTCCTCTTGAACTCTGCAGCCATTTCCTTTCCAGATGTCAATGAGATCAACTGCAACATTAATGCAAAGCTCGCTTGTTCTCCATGTTGCATGAGTTCCTTCAATCTAACCTTAAACCTTTCTTCAACCACATCAAAAGGAAAAGAGAATTTCACACCATAAAACAGCTTCAGTTACCTCAGTTTCTTTTGTCACTTGTGGCTTACAATCCCAGGTAAAGTGCTCTTCCTCCTGGACAACTTCAGGAGCCATTGTTTCATCATATTTGTAGGCCAGAAAAATTCAGACACTAGGACCCATCAAGACAAGACAATTCTCTCCTGAAACCCCTTGTGGGTCTGCTACCAGTCTTCAACTGATTCAGTCTAAACCCCAAAACCCTAAAACCCAGTGCAAACTCAACCTCATCTCCTACTACAGCTCTATGTCCAAAGACACATTTTATGGTTTTTGTGAGTGGTTTGGTGATTGCTTATATAGTCATTATAAGTGTCACCAACAACTTATATACCATAGTGACACGTTAAAACCCTCACAATATTAACTAGGTGTGAGAGGGCACACTCACACTTTTTTTTTTTCATTTCTCAAAAGGAGACATTTGATTGACCCATCACCGATATTTTTGGAACATGGGGCACTTCCCAAAATAGAAGATTAAGTATCAAACAAAATATTACTTAACAATTAAATGAATAAACCAGATAGGTATAGTGCACAAACTATGAGTGCACTCAGACCCATGAAAATTACAATTAGGAAAAAATTAACTCTTTAATGCTTGGAATGCTAAAAGTTTGGCCCAACTCCAAGGTTTTGCAAGTTCCATCCTGGGCAAATGTGATTGCGAGCCATTTTTGTCACCTCACAAGATGTGCAGATTCTTCGCTAAACAAATGGTAATGTGGACAACATTCCAGTCCATAGGATTCCAGGATTGCAAGAAGCCTGTGTCATCTCCAACATTTGGAGCTTCTTCCCTAAACCAATGAAAGCTGGGCCCCACTTGTGAACAGCATTTTGTACAGTTCCTGGAGAATCCTGAAACACAAAATGCGAGGTGAAGACACAGTGGGACTGGATTAGGCAATTTCTGGGCAATTGCACAAAACAATGTTAAAAAAAGACCGCTTTCAGCATATAAATAAGAATTGCCTAATCCAGTCCCACTGTGTCTTCACCTCCCATTTGCAGGGACATACATATATGCCAATTTCAAGGTCTAGAGTTTAACTGTTCTGCCGCAGGTTAGAAGAGTAGATGCAGCAAGAAGCACTGGCAACACGTTTCATCAGTTGTCAAGAATCCCCTGATGTTGCATTAGCAAGCTGGGAGATTTGTCTCACAAGGACCTGACTGCATGCGCTCTGTTTGCCCCCATCATCCTCAAGTCTCTTTGTTCCTAATTTCCTGCACAGCACCTTCTCTTGAATACTCAATTGTAACCTCAAAGTGGTGCAAATTTTGATCAATTGGGTTGGTTTTCCATAGCTTTTAAAAAAAAGAATTTGATTGTTGGGTTGGCTTTTGATACCCTTGGTTTTTGAAAGTTTGATTGTTGATGTTCTTTTCTTTTCATTTTTCCTGTGTGCAGGACATACTTTGAAGGACTCGGCTCTCAAGAGCAGTTCAAGGACTGATTTCAGGTCGAACTGAGAAGAGGTGACACTATGTCAACATTGCGAAGCATGATAGGTTCAGATGCTGAGCCACCATCAGTGCAATGGTCGGCATCGGTGGTGTCTGGCAATGTAGTGGAGGTAGCAAAACTCATGGTTTTATTGATTATGCTCACCCTGACTGCCTGTGGCCTTTACCGTAACAGATGTAGGCCACTGGCTGTTTGGTCCCCAGCTTCTCCTTCTCCTAGTGCTTCAACACCACCACCAACTGAGGCCATGGGTTAGCCTCACCCCCCTCCCACTCCCCTATCATTTAGTACACATCTTTAGTTGATTTTCTCTATGTTAATTTCAAAAAAAAATCTCTCTCTGGGGAAAATAAGAAAATCTTATTGCAGAGTGGAAAAGGCTTTCCAAAAAGTATGTGGTGGAAAATTGGAGCAACCTTGTTGATCAGTTTTTTGGAGGGGTTGGGTGAGATGTTTGCTATTTTGCAATATTTTTGAGGGAGACTGAGAAGAACTTGTTTTCCAGCAAAATTTTACCTCTTTTATGAAATCAAAAAATTGAAAGAAGAAAAAGAAAGGGAAAAAAAGTATATTAGGTCATCAAAGATGTGCTTGTTGTTCTTGACTGAAAAATTGGATTTTGACATATTCAAAGGATTGTATATATGTTGAAATAGCTCAAATTCGTCAGAATTCAATTATTTAAAAATTTCCAGATTTCTATAACAGGTTCCAGCAGGTCACAAAAGATATAGAATGATGCTTAAATCTATTAACTTTCATATCTAGTTTATAGCCAAATTTGGCTAAATCGCGTTAAGGATGGACCACCACTTCCCCCCCTACACCAAAAAAACTTAAAAAACAAAAGAGAAAAACAATAGTTTGAAATGCTGAGAATAGGAGAAGGGGGGCTGTCTCACTAATATTTTGGAACTTTTGACTGCCGTCCTCTACTGAGATCAATGGCTGCAAACTAATCCCTTTATCCTTCATAAAATGCCCTTCAAATTTCCTATTGTAACATGTTCAAGACCTTTACAAAACCCTCTGAGTATTGCCTAGTGGTGACTTTAGAAAATTCACAGTGTGTATTATCCAATCTTAATGATATAATTATCCCCAATATACACTAACCAAAAGTCAATGGGTTTTCACTTAAAAGGAGGCAGTGCTTTAATTTGACAGATTTTTTTCTTTTCATAACCAAGAAATTGGTAACTTTTTGGTAATTTCTGTTTTTCTAGTGTAAGTTCAACATAAAATTGCTAAAATTGTTGGAGAAATTCCCCAATTTTTCGATCTCAAAATTATTTTTCAAAATTTCTAATTTATTATTATTATTTATTTATTTTTAAACCTGGAATGAGGGGTCCACTGAGAGGAGAATTTTTTGAAATGGCTGTGTTAATGAACACTAATGCTTTAAAGCCTCAATAATAGGACTATTTTAGCCTTGCCTTGGGCCTCTTTCAGTAACTATGTTATGGAGGCCAAATAACTCTTTTCTGCTGGTTGAAACAGGATGAAGATCAAGGCTACGAAGAAGGTACCTATTCACATGGATTTGGGTTTTGGATTTTGCTTACAGGTATTCCAGGAGCAGTGCAAATTCTGAACTCCATTGAAGCCTCACTGGAGGATGTCCTGACAAGCGTTGTCAGCTCAGATAATAACACCATGGTCCCAGACTCTACAAATTCTAACATGGTGGTGATTGAGATGCCTTCCCTTGCACTTCCTGCTGCCTGACCTCAACAAGAGCTCTGTTGTTGGTACAAGAATAATGTGTGTTTGGAAGAAAATCTATAGCCAGGACCTCAATGGCTATGAGTCCTAACTACCTTGCAAGTTGTGTGTGTTCAACTCATATTTAGGTTGTGCTAGATGCATGATACTTAAAAGTGAACTCCTGGTGTAATAGGTTCTTTTTGTGAATAAGTTGTTCCAAGTGTTGGGAACCTACAGGGCTTCTTAGTGTTCAAGGGGAAAGAATTGGCAAACTGCATAGTAGTGTGGCTATTATTTGTTGGAGGGAGAGCCCAGCTTATTGGACGTGGCATTAGCCTTAGAAAGGGTGATGAACTCAGGGCCTCTTGATCATGCTTGATTGGCAAACCTTATGTTATTTTCTGTATTTTGTTTGAATCGTGTAAATTGGTTGTGATTATGTTTGAATCGTGTAATTGGTTGTGATTATGTTGTTCCCCTTAATTTTTCCCACAACTTTGGATTATTACATCCCATGTAATAGGTGTTTGTATTTTTTTTCAAAATCTAAGGTTATTTTCTCTAGTTTGTTTGGAAGTGTGTAATTGATTGTGAGTTTGTTGTTCTCCTTAATTAATCTCACAACTTTGGATGATTATTATGTCCCACGTTTTGAATATATTTTGAAGACCTTAGGTTATTTTCTCTAATTTGTTTGGAACAATGTACTTGATTGTGCGTTTGTTGTTTCCCTCAATTGATCCCACAACTTTGGATGATTACGTCCACTATAAATTTGAATCACCATTGTGTTTTTGAATATGTTTTGAATCATTGTTGTGAGTAAGGTAGCCTATGTGACTTAAAACCAAGCTTGTCCATCATTCCTTCCAAGTGGGGCAATAATATTTGATTGATTGACCATGCCACCATAAATTTAAAAAGTAAAATTTGATGTAGGAGAAAAGGTTTTCTACCACACAAAATAACTATTGTTAGCCCTTATATGCATTTTATTTTCAAATTTTTTTTCCGAAATCTTGATTCCAGTTCCACAAATAAGAACCCAATAACTCAATTATGGTTCCAGTTCTTAAAAGGTTCCAATTCCAAAAATCAGACCCGAATTTGGGGGAAAATGCTGAAGGGAACTAGTTGAAAGGGTTTGTTTTTGGAATGCTAATTGGAACATTTTGAGGAACAGTTTGGGAACTTGATGGGAACTCGATGGGAACACATTGGTGAGAGCATATAAAATCTGGAAACTGAGTTTTGGGAGTTCTTCATCACAAAGGGAGGGAATCGGGATATGTATTGCTACGTCCTGGAATGGGATGGGGGTTTGAAATCCCAACTTACTGGTGTTCCAACAAGTACTGGAACTAGCTTGATGTTCCTAGTCCTCCACAAACCGAGTCAGGGGAGTTTGTAGGGAGTTGAAATCCCAACTCGAACCGATTCCATATCCTACCACCTGCTTGCCTGGCCCTCCCTTGATGAGGGGAACCTTCTATGTTCCTACACAAACCGAGCGAGTTATGGGATTTTGTAGGGAGTTGAAATCCCAAAGCGCAGTGATTTCATATCCCATCACGTGCCTGATTGCCCCTCCCTTCAGGAGGAGATTCTTCGATGGTTCTACACAAACCGAGTTATGTGATGTAGGGAGTTGAATTCCCAACGCGCAGGGTTTCCATATCCCATGCCTGCAGGTCCCTTTAGGACTTTTGTGTGCAAGGGGCCAGCCATCCAGCAAGCTTAGGGCCAGTTTCCACGTCTGTCGCCCACCCACTATCCAACTGCAATTTGCTTTGGAATTCTGTTCATATTAATTAGTCGGGGGGTGCCTCAAAAGTCCAACTTTGTTTTTTTTTTTTTTTTTGCAATGAGCCAATTTGATTGACCCATAGCCACAAAAAAAAAGAGTTGAAACTATGGAGGCTCTCCAAAATAGGAGATTCTATGGAAAGATGAAGTGCCTCCCCCCTTTTGGCCAACCTATATCGGTGAGAAGGGGAGGACTTTGTGCAAAAAACATATGGGATTAAAGCAAGGTGCTATTGGGAACACCCTTGGGAACATGTTGGGAACAAAGAAAAAATGAAAAAAGAAAAGAAATCAAGGCACTTTGAGTGCATGCTGAGCCTTCCCATTGGCTGCAAGAAATTTCTATTTCCAAAACTGTTTGTCACCATTTTTGGCCTGGGTTAATAGTCACATTATATTTTTACAATCACCTCACTATTTCTCAATCCAATTTGAAAGAACCCACAACTGGCAGTTTTTGGTGAAGAGAGGGGAGGCAGCCCCAAGAAATAGTGGGAACCCACTCAAATAATAATGAGTGGGATTTGGAATTTTTTGCATTAAAATGTCAACTATTGGGGTGGGAAAAATAAAAATAGTGGGCCATGGGTGCACTCATGAAATATTTTAGACCTTAGGTGTAGGACATATTGAATTTTTAGTTTTTTTTTTGCATTGGAAATTTAAATAAATTACAAAAAAAATGGATTTGGAAGGGGAAATTAGTTAGGTTGTAACCGATTTCACACTTGGGGCAACAGAGCACAGGCTATACTAGTTTACATAAAATTTGAGATTTTTATCATGGTACCAGTGTGGATGCTGGTTCACACCAGAGTCAAGATTTGAAGGTTTTCCTTGAAAAAATAAAAGTGGGACCCCTTCATAGTTTAAATAGTGTTTTTGTACAATTGCTGAGACAATGCAGTTCTGTTCCTTATGCTGCCTTCACACTTGGTGGTAAACTACATGCTGAGTCAGTGTTAAGAAATCCAGATTTTGTCACCGATTCAGACTTTAAATGGTAGCTAACACAAAAATCTACGTGTCATCTGATGTGGCATTTTGGTATTAAGCTGGTGCTACTAGCCAAATGTTAGTCCAACCACAAGCTATCAAAATATCTTCAAAATTCTTAGATTTTGCACTAACATTATAATGTTTGGTACCACCCCCAAAAAGGGTTGCTTTATCTCAATGTTTCGTAGCCTTGCTCCTGTTCCTTACACAAAAAAAATTTGTTCTATGTTCCCAATGTGTTCCCTATCACATTCCCCTATGTTCCCTAACAACTCCGCGGTCTGCATTATCTCCTGCAGTGACAACCTTGTCATCTATGTTGTGATTGCACTTGGCTGGCAAGCTCTGGAGCTCAGGCGCCTCCATCATGCTTTAGCGACTCCATCATTGCTGCTGCTCACAACTGCTACTACCATGGACATTTTTAGGACCACATTCACAGGATTTGAAGAACAATTTGATTATTCAAAAAAATGTATGTGAAAAAAAACAGAGCAAAAGAACTAAGCAACTATGCTCAAAAATAAAATATGATGGCTGCGAAGTTCTTGGTGAGATGATACCACATGTTCGGTGATGCATCAATGCATCATTCATCTTGGAGAAGAAAGGAAAAAAGTTACCATCCCAAGAAATGATGATTGTATGTGTGAATAGTCTACCTTTGGAAAAGTGGTAGCGATGTCACAGTTGTGTGTATGCGGAAATTGATGGTACCTAGCATTGTGGTGAAGTTGGTGGTACACAGCTTTTTACAAATGGCTAGTTCAATGTTAATGGGCCTAACATTAGAGGTGCTCACACCAAATGTTAAGGCAACTTTATCCTTACAGTGTATTGGCTGAGAGAAAATGTAAGTCATTATGAACTTTGGATATTGGAATAGTGCAATTATATTTTCATTTGGAAGTATGCTGGAAACCGAGTTATGGGAGTTCATCATCATAGCTTAGGGATTCGGGATATGTATTGTCATGTCCTGCAAGGGGATCGGAGTTTGTAATCCCAACATACTGGTATTCGAAGACCTAGGAGAACTAGCTACGATTCCATGTTCCTATACGAACCACATTATGGAAGTTTGTAGGGAGAATTGAATTGACGTATATAGTGTGACATTGCATGAATCTTAACCAATTTGAACTCCAATTTTTGCCATAAAATAAATGTCCTATTGTTTTATAAAACATCATCCAACAAACAAATGTTGCTTTGTAGACCTATTTATGCACATTTTACCAAATATGTTTATGTTCCATCACAATTCTTTTTGGGGGAAAAATGAAATTTTTTTCTTTTTTCCAACACCATGTCTTCAATGAGCAAAAACTAAGCGCCAACAACATACACTAAAATTTTTAAGGTGAATGTTTTGGCCCCTCCTCAAAATCTAAAGGTGAAAACAACTTGACTATCATTGAAATGAACTATCATTGAGTTTATGGACTATTCTTCATTTGCATTTGGAGTCTTTATGGCAAGGTGTGAAATACTCTTGTTGGAATCTAGCAATTACTTGGGGGAAATTGTAAAATTTTCAGGTCATGAACCATCATTTGAATGCATTAAAAGAAGTTACATAAACAAAAGTGACCTAGAAGATTAGTCATTATGAAATCCATATTATCACAAAGTGCAAACTATTTCAACAAAAAGCAAAAACAACCTATGAAGTTTGCAACTAAACAATAGTAACAATCACAAGCACTTGAGGGGGAATTGAACCCCTAAAACCCTAAACCCTTTCCAACACAAGTGATCTATAAAATCAACCAAGTTAGAATACAATTAGAACTTTAAAAATTCATGCAAACATAAACCACCGCAACTAAATTATGGGGACCAAGCATAACATGCCAATATCATGGAGATAAAGGTGTTTTGGCTTGTAAAACAGTCATTGAATTCAGTAAATAAAAAAATACAAACCAAAAAAATCCTAACTTTGCAAAAACATGGCCAACAACTCTAGAAAGCACACTACAACCTAACCATCATAGCAATATTAGCAACATGTTGCTCTCCAATACTCAATACATTGCACATATGGAAATTTTTACAGAATATAGAACTATTTTGTAAACATGTACACAACAATCGGTAAGTGGGTAATGAGCCTATTGTGCAACTTCAATTTCATAAAAACTAAAGTTAAGAAGCATCTCTCATCTTCAACACTACTTATTATTTACACCATGGCCAATTCAACCAATTTCACATACTCAAGGAAGTTGGAGGGTAATATTTGAGATCTTGTCACAAGGCACCATATTCTAGTTAAAGGATTAGTGTCAAATGGGGTCACCATGCATGTTGTTGCATTTGATTTCATTGTGAGCTTGAACATGCCATGTTGACAATCCAAATCATTAACATTCAACAACTCTTGCACTATAACATTTCCCACATCCACCTTGTGGGTTTTGCTATAACAAAAAGTTACTTAAATTTTTTCAAGGTGTTTGGCAAAAGACACGTCACTATCTAGTTGTGGCCAATATTGAGGACACACAATCCTAAAAGCATCCATGGCACTTTGGGTTAGAAACCTAATTTCTAGTTCTTGAATCAATTTTTTTCCAACCATTTCCACAACACACACAAATTAGGCTCTTGCATAGACATGAAATAACAAATCTAATATCTTTTTAAAAATTGGAAATGAAAGATAAAATGGAAAAGTTTTAAAGTATTATCTTTGCACTAGTTTTTCATCAATGATTCAACAACAACACAGACATTTCAAAAACTCTCACATATGGTAAAAAATTAATCTCCAAATGCAATGCCCATATATGATAACATTTACATCAAAAGTCAAATGTTTAACTTCAAAATTCAAATAAGGTAGCCATTGCATCTAGACATTCTCATGTTTCAACTCCAACAATGATTGAAGGCCCAAAATTTGTTTGTTGTGAAGTTGGAAATATGATCACAATATATCCTATAAATGTCACTTTATATATTTAATAGTTGCCACATGTCACATACAAAAACATCTCATTTGTGCAAACTTAATGAACACATGCACAAATTCCAACAATGGTAAGATGCAAGCAAATCCAAGCAATATTTATTAGTCACACAAGTTTTTGTAATTCAACTTCGCTTGTTAGTTTGTAGGGATGTCCAAAAGCCATCTTCACTAATAAAATTTTATGTTTTGGCATCACCTTTTTTGTGGGGCTCAACATTGATGTCCATCTTGTTTTCACATGTGGATGAATAAATACAATGCAATGTTTGCAATAGATTTTCAAGGCGATTCACCTAAGGCAATCTTAACAACGTTTGCACTACCAAATTAATGAAATGGGTTATACAATGGACCTTGTAGAATGAGGAGCATAATTGTCACAAATGTTTTTTGTAACACCATTCTTGTTGCCTTGAAATACATTAACACCATTTCCCCCAAAACATATGAGCTTTTGGGCAATTTGGTCTTTTTGTAAACCACCACTTGTCATCAAAACCTACATAATCATCTAGCTTGGTCATATTATCATTTTATGATCCCTCAACCACAGAGTCTAAAGAAACAAGAATTAGAATCCTTACCCAATTATGCATTCCATAACAATGAATAAACAACTAAGATTGGTTATCCACTGTAAAAACTTCATCATAACTAAGAGCCACATAATGAGCAACCTCCATTGCTACCCTAGTTTCCCTCATAACCTTTTGATACATGAATTCTACCATTGTCTACCTAAAGTTATACCCCAATGTTTTTTGTTGTTTTTTGGGACTACCAAAAACTCAAACTTGGCCTCATTACTTCATATTCTAACATGGGATGTCCTTGCTACAACAAATGCAAGACTACAACAAATTGCACAACCTTCCTTGCTTTTTATTTTGTCATCCCATTTGCAACTTGGGCAACAAGATTTTCATGGTTGTGGGAAGTAAGCAATTTCTAGTTCTTGGCATGCCTACAAACTTTGGAATAGTATTAATCCCCTTTCTTCACATTAGTTTCAATATTCTTGTCAATTTTTTTGTGACTTGCATGCTTACAAAAAAAATCTCACAAGTAAGAGCAAGCAATTTATCTTTCCCTTCCACCTCCTTACAAGCCCTACATTTGGTAATATGCAAGTCACCATTTGACCCCATGCATAATTTTGCCCATCGTAGTTTTGCAACCCATGAGTCTTGAAATCTTTTCGTGGCATCATAATTTCATTTCTTAATTCTTGGCTTAAATGGGACAATGGGAAAATCTACTTCAAGGGTGGTAGAAGGTTCACTCAAGGACATTGCATACATGTTCATGTTTTGGATGTACATTTGAAGCATCAAAATTATAAGAAGGGAAAAGGGGAGGGGAAAACGGAAGAAACTCACAAAATGGAAAAGCTACACTAGGATTTGGCATGACAAAAAGACCACACATAACAAGGTTCCTACTTGAAAAATAATAATTGAACTTGTAATTTTGTGGGAGTTATGGTGGCATTGTGAAAGATTCAATTTAACAACAAAGTGTGAAACAAATTTAACTTCAAACAAATATATATTCATAATAATAATAAATAAACTCACAATGCAAACATACAAATAGATTTGACTCACAACAAAAAAAAACTTAGCTCATAATTCACATAGATTCAATTCACAACAAAAATTGATAGACTTGAATAAATTGACCCAAAAATATTAACACAAACAAATGGACCATATAGACATACTCAATGCACACAAACTTAATGCTAATAAGTTTGATTCATGCCAACTAACACAAAATCACAAACACATCTGATGCACTTTGACTACTAGCAAATGTTTATATTCAATGTAAATGTTCAAATGTGAAGCACATTAATCAAGAGAAAATCACAAACAAATTTGACACACATTAATCCTCAATAAATGTTCAAATTCAACATAGATGTTCAAACCTGCCAATGCACACTGATTGACACAAAATTGTAGACAAATTTGACACACCAACTCTTAATCATTTTGGATAAATACTATTTTATAAAACTTGTATGAAAGTTGAAACTTCCAACAATATGAACTCAAATAAGTGAAACCTATTTTTTTTCCTTCTAACTTTGAATTAACTACACATAAAACATTAATACTCAATCAAAGATGGACTTTGCAATCTATGCAATTCATGAATCACAATCCATTAAAAAAATGTGTTATGGATTCATTGCTTATATTGAAATTGAAGATTTTTTTCACAATTGTGAGACATGTTATACTTTTAAAGGTTATGACACTTAAGATTAAAAAGTTTGAAAAAATTTGAAAAATTTGAATTATTTTATGGATTTTATAATTTTTCATTTTGCCCAATAAAAGTCCATAATTTTTCAAAGTGCATCACATATGCAAAAGGATGTTTTTCATAACCAATACTTAATAGAGGTGCTCAAAAAGGTTGAAAGTAGGGCATTATTAAATTGGACATGGAAAAAGATGTCAACTTTACCATCATTTTAAAGTTTTTGTATTTTTAAAAAAGTTTCTTATCTTTAAAAATACATTAGAGACTCCCAAAGTGAACTTTGCGATTGTTGTTTTTGGTACACCACAATGCTTTCACCATGTGAATATTGGATTTTTTTCTTTTATTAAATTGATTATGAATGTTCTTAGATTGCAAATCTAAACGAATAAAATTATAACATTTGACATGTTGGTTACTCCTCAAAGGAAGGATGGTTGCAGATCAAAGATAAATAATAACATTCACAACTTGAAGCCAAACAAGAAAGTTTCTAAACCCAACTCCAATCATAGTAGGTTAAGGAACTTTGATTTGGTCATACCAAACTCCAATTGTCTAGAAGGGTTGTCCAACTATGGAGTTTGGTCTTTTAGAATGAAAAACATTCTTCAGAAAGAAGATGCATGGAATTATGTGGAAAATGAAACAGATCATTTGCTGACAACAACAAAAAGAAAAATCAAACATAAAACATTCAATGTCATGCATCAACCTATCAATGAGAGATTCAACCATACCTTTCATTAAAGACTTTACAAATTTATATGATTCTTGACAATACTAAATGAGAAATATGAAAGGAAGAGTAGTTCCAAGAAATTACTTTTTCGAAAAAGTATATATATCAATGAGAAGGAAAGAAAACATTGCCATGGATAACTAGTTAACAAAAGTGAGATAAATATTTGATCATTTCCAAAGCATAGAGTTTAAAATACCAAAAGAATTAGCCATTTTGTTAGATTTGAACTCCTTGCCAAAAGAGTATAATATTTTGCTCAAGACATTGACAAATTGGGAAACACTACCTACATTTGAAGAGGTAAAAACTAGCTTGTTGAATGAAGAAATGCAACTAAAGATGGATGAAAGAAGAGATGTATTAAAGGAGGCCTTACTAGTTAAACAAGAACCAAATACATTTTAAACAACTCCTTAAAAAACAAGGATTCCAATTGGTTGTTTCAACAAACATAAGGCAACAAAAAAACACTTCATCATCGTTGCAAGGAGTTGGAGCAAAAGAAAACTTTTTTAAAAAAGAAAAAAAGACAAAGCTACAAGTAATAAAAAACCAAGAAACTACTAATATTGCAGAGCAAAATGGCATTGGGAATGAGAGTGTGAAGTTTGAATATTACAAATAAAATTTGCAAACTCGATAAACAACTCCAACACATCTTTCAAAGGCGACAAGTTTGACACAAAATCCACACCAAATTCAAAGGATGAGGATAAGATTGGATATGGAAATGATACATTCTCAAATATTTCATCATATTTTTTTATTTTCCTTCAGAAAAAAATGTTTCTAAAACTATTTTTTGAAAATTTTAACACTTCTGAAAATAATCTAATTTAGTGTCAAAGTGACCCAGGTACTACTACAGTAGTATGGGATAGATTAAGTTGAAACATGTACTTTGTGCGAGTGTTGTTTGAATGGCCCTCTAATGGGCCCATTCCTTGGCAATAGAGTAAAGGGTCTAGAATCAGAGTTGATCCTGGTGTAGAATTGACGATTTGGCAGCAAGCACCAAGTAAACAAATAAATAAATAAAGGAAAAATTAATGGGCAGTGTAGGATCCTGAATAAGTACCTTAGGTCCAATGGTTCTGTTTTGGGCAAATTTTGTGATGTCACCAAAGTGGTGATCATCCATACAAAGATTTAGCCAAATATGGTTACAAGCTAAATATGAAAATAAAATAATTAAACATCCTTCTATTTTTTTGGCTAACATACTTGGACCATGCATAAAAAATGAAAATTTCTTTTTAAAAATAAGTCAAATTTTGGCTATTGAAAGAAAAACTTTAAAAGAACTGGATTTTTAGCATTTTTAAATTTAAATTTGCTTTCTGGCTATATAGCGGGGTTAAGAAAAGGCTGGGTAGGTCACTGATTTGGGCCCTCAAATTGAGCATACTAAAGCCCTATGGGAATGCCATCATGACATAGTCAATACCATGCCTTTCTCATTGAAACATGAGTTCTTTGGGTGACAAGAGGACATTGGGTTTCTTGGTCGGGCATATATAATCCTGGTACAATGTATTGTTTTCATTGAATTTGGAAGGGGAGGTTGTTGTCCTATTTGCCAAGGCTATTTTTAATCTTCTAAGAAATTTTTCAAATTATTATAAGGTGCCTTGATGTTGGGATCTTAGCATAGGATGGGTTGAACCTAGGAAGGTTATTTTTCACACAAGGGTAGATTAAATGAGTAAAATTTCACATGATGCAAAGCGTGAAACTTACATGTTTTGGGTTAAGATCATTCACACATTTCAAGCTTGAGTTTGATGTGAATTCAAAGAAAAGCTCATCGCAAGAATCTAAAGACTTTGCCTCCGGGATCACTCAAAAAGTTCACATAAGCCCTAATGAACATTTTCACAACCAAAACAATACATGAAATTTATTGCATCATTCATATATTACATACAAAAAAAGTCCCTTCTCAAAGATTAATCAAAAGATATCAACATGAAAGCACGAGAATGAAAATTTTGAGTCTATTACTTCACCTCTAACTCTTAAAAACCTGAAGGAAGAGTGGATAGACATCCATTCCTTGCATCTAAATTCAACAAATATTTACCATCCATCAACTTTAGGCTTTCAAATTACACCATTGGCTAGTCTCTTAAAATATTCATGTTTTCCATGGATGAGTTTCTATATTCTTGACATCTGCTTCCCTGAACTTTTATTCTTTTGTGACAAACGTGGTCAATCTAATTAATCTTTTATTATGCTGAACCAAAATAGTTAAGTTATTCACCTAATAACCCATATAAAAGTCCAAAATGCATAGGTGACCAAAGGATCCCCATTGTAAGGCTTATACAATGTCAATCTTTATATACAAAATCCACAATGTAATAACTAATATTATTTACTAATTTTGCTTTTAGCAACTAATTTTGGTGGGACAAGATTCACTCTACAATTGATACGATACTTTCTTTTTATTCAACATTGGGTTTTATTACTACTCATGTGAAGGGTTTTTATTCTATGTTGGTCAGTTTCCCCTTAAGACATTGTGCTCAATGTCTTGTGTTGATGTAATTTCTAATTTTAATTGTGAAACAAATTTATTTTGCTGCATTTGCCAAGATGCCATAATTCGACAGACTTTAGACATATCTTGGTTAAATTCACATGTAAGAAGTTGTATTTATAAAATAAATGGCAAATTATTTGCCTTCCCCTTGTTTCATAAATAGAATAAATGTTGATCATTTATCATACTTATAGATTGACAAACTTTTCAAAGAATAACTTACATTGTAAGTTAACTTAGCATGCATTCCTTTAGATCTCATGATTTGCATGCAAGTGACATTAGAGGGGCCGTGGGCGAGATAGCTTCTTACCATTTGATGCATTAGCTCTCTCTTCTTTTTTTGGTCCCTGTGGGCTGTTCCTTTTTTGGCCTTTCTTTGGCCTTCCCTTTTTGTCTCCCTTGCAATGATTCTTGCCATCAATCTTTTATTAGATTTTTGTGTTTGAAAATTTGTCATATACCCTTACATGGCAAATAATTTAAGAGCAGACTTTGCAATTCTTAAATGAGATTTGCTTGCATTGATCATGAGGTGATTTATAAATGTTAACTTGGGCTTCATCCATCCCATAAAGCATTCCCAAAAAAATGTTAGCATTAGGGCTAACATTTTTGCCCTAATGCTAACATTTTTTTGGGAATGCTTTATGGGATGGATGAAGCTCCTGGCTTCTTCTTGGGTGGGCATTACCCTACACTTTTACTTGTTGGAGACTTGAAATTGGGGCTATCTACTAGGTACCTACCTAAAAGCCTAGACCTAAAAATTGGGGCCTGGACCTAGAAGCCTAAACCTAGATTCAATATTGACCTATTATTTTGGCAGAATGTACCGATAGCCAATAGCAGCAGTTACAGTGTTGTTGAAGTTAGGACTGAAAGTATAATAAATAAAACTTGATAATTGTTGTTTATCCAAAAATAATTTTTTTTAAAAATGGAAATTTTAAAAATGGTTGTTGTTTATCACAAGCAGCATGCAGGTTCATAATCAGCCAAACAAAAAGTGAAGTTACCCTCATTGGGTTGGCTTGTCATCCCTTGCTTCTTAATCAAACCCTGCTCCTTTCTTAACTATGGTTATTGTAGTCCAGGGGTAGCTTCAGAACTTGTCTGCCTCAAAACTTATATAATTCCAAAAATATTTTATTTCCCAAAAGAAATTTCGGAAACAATTCTTCAATTTTCCTTCATAAAAAAATGTTCTTTGAGTTTTCTTGCTGAAATTTCAGTTTCTGTAAATAATATGATTTGTGCCAAAGCTGCCAAAGTACTACTGGTATTAAGTTAAAAGCAAGGGGGATGGGGGCCGGGGTAGGATTCAGGCTCACTTACTACCAAATGGCATGACTTAATGTCAACTTGCTCCCAATTTTAAAATAGTGTTGATTTAGACAAATATTGTTCCTTGGATCTCATTGTGTTTGTCAAGTGTGTTATGTTAGCTATTCAATTATGTCATGATTAGGTTAGTCTGAACTAGGTTAGCTTAAAGAATTGTGCTTAGTAGTAGATTATCATGGAATTGTGTGAATGGAGTTCTAGACTTTTCATGGATTGGGTATAAAACTTATGTGTTTGTGATCTCAAACCACTTTTGGTAATTTGAGACTTCAAGACTTGTTTTGTGTTGATTCAATTTTGTTGTATATGTTCATGCAATTTTTGTTTGAAACTTTGTGTGGTTTTTGTTTTGCAACTCTTAGGCTTGGATTCCTATGGGTTTTGTAGGTGAATAAGTCTTTTGAATCATCATAAGTGTGGTTTAATTTTTTGGTGCAAAGTTAGATTTATTTTGTTTGCACTAGGTTTGTAGTTGCTATTCATTTATGAGATTTGTTGTGATAGTTGTCATGGGTTTAAATTTTGTTTGTAATTGTTGAATGATGGGTTGTTCTGTTTTTTTCATCCAAGTTGAAGGTTTTTCATCCATAATTTGGATTTAACACCTTTTCATCCATTTTTATTTGAGATGTTAACCAAATAAAGGGGTTGGTTAATGTGTGGGTAGGCTAGTTAATGAACATTCATCAATAATCATACATTGGACAATTTGACTCTTAAAACTGAACATATTTTAGACAATTTCACCCTATCATTGGACAACAAAATGAAATTTAATTAATTTCAAAGTTAATTTTGGAATTAATCGGCAAATGTTTTCCAAATTGCATATATTTGGTGTACAAATTTGAATTGGAGTGTTGTCTATGTTGTTGAGTTCCTAAAGAGGAGATTTATGCATGTGCAAATTTTCAACACTTTAAAAACAAAACTTTTTGGAAGGATTCTATTGGGCATGGAAGGTGTTAGGTGTAGGGGCAATTTTTAACCAATTTTTAACATTCCCGTGATTTATATGTGGTGGAGGGTTGTGCCATTAGTAAATGTGGAGGATTTTGAATTCTTGTTGTAATTTTTAAACAAAAATAATAAGAATGGAAATTATGTTGTATGAAAAGTTCATTCTCATTTTGTGTTGTTTTGGGGTTGTACCTATGTTTTGGTTTGTTTGAAAAAAAAATTGGGCTTAGCTAAGCTTGTAATTTCATGATGAGTAGGACACAAGTTTCAAGTAATGTGTGAATAATTTGTCATTCTATGGCAATCTTTTAGGACAAAAACTACCCATTCGAGTTTATTAGTCAAGACCCACCCATGCATTTTTCATTGAACAAGGTTGGAAGTTAGTGGAAAATGATTAGGTTGTAAATTGGTTTTGGTGTTATTTTAGATATTCTAAATTTGATCATTAGTTATCCCATCGTTTGTTTGTGGTGGTGCGATTGGGTTGATGGCTAGTACACCACATGTAGTGTGGTCATGATGTGCTCAAATTTTGTTGGCCTTGTGAAAAAAATTATAGATTTAGTTATGTTGTGTAATGAGAAAGAGGTTTTTAATTAAAGGGGGCATTAGCACAAAAACATCGATCCTAAAGGATTTTGTTGGATTTAGGTGTTCATTTCTAGCAAGAAGGATACCACATGGGCTTGTTAACATGGAGATGTAAATTTGGAGGGCAGTACTAAGATGACATGCCTTTGCCTACCTATATACCTTGTCTGGGTGTTTTGGAAATGTATCCTTGATGAATAGGGTCGATAAGGATTCTTGTGATGTAGATGTTGAGTCAAAGGGTGATGTTACCTTAAATATACATGATGATGCACCTATTATTGCATATATTTGCAAACATGTGAAATTTTGATTAGATTAACACTTAAAGAACATGATTAGATTAAGAAAAATTCCCTCCTACAAGTGTGAAAAGATGCAAAAATATGAATATCGGCTTGCTTAGAACAATGTGAGGGCCTTATACAACATGATCATGAAAAATCGAACCATTTTGGGGTTTACCAAACCTATAGTTTGTTTTAGACATAATGCTAGTAACAAGGGATGAAATTACATGTTCAATAGTTTATTTCACAATGTGTGATGTGTGATCAAATGCAAACATCATTCAACACATCTACACCGCATCAGCTAATCGGTATGTTTGGGTTATGATCAAACATAAGTGGTTGAATTTGATGCCATTGCCAAATTGCAATAATGAGGGTGTTCTTTTTACATTTATGGATAGGGTATATAATAGGGTTGGTGCTTTAGTTGAAGTGTTCACCAACCAAGCTACAAAAATTTGTGAGGAATTCCAAAAGTTATGTGAAAGAACATTGATTAATCATCACACAACTTCATGAGACCATTTTGAAACAAATGAATTAGTTGAACAAATGGTGTAAATGATGAAGTGAGGTTTGCAAAAGTACCAGATTCAAAAGGGCCACACTAAAACTTAGAACTTACAATTACCATGGTTAACTATAGGATATAGGTTCAATTGATAAAACTTTTCTTATATTCTTTCATCATATTTTTTATCATTTGGTCATGAGCTGAAGCTATTAACCTTAATTTAATGCAATGTGATGGTAATAATTAATTTGAATGATCCAAATGTGTGGTTTTAGGCATGTGAGTAACGAATAGTTCTATTGCAATATGTAATGCATTGACTTTGAATAATTTAGCAATTGTTCAACATCGAAATACATTAAGTTATGCCATTATTTGAAAAGGTGGTTATTAGCCCCAAATTTGAACAAGAAACATATGTATACATATGGCAAACAACATTGATTATGTTGGATGTGACTATGTGATATCTTATTTTGCATGTGTAGAAGGTATTATTTTTGGAGTATTGTTCTTGAAAGGTTGAATGGTCGAACATGGAAAGACCACATGCAAAATTGTGTGTCATGTAATTTAAAAAATGTGAATGGCCAAATTGACCCTTCTTTTGGTTGTTGTCCATATTAGCCTTTGACATATGTTGTGTGAACAATCTTTAAAAGCAACAATTATGTTAATGTGTGATCAATGTTAGAAAGGTTAGCATATGGGATGCTTGATGTTACCCTTGAATAAAATATTAGTTGACAAATGTTCTTTCGATGCATGAAATAAACCTAAGAATTTTGAACGTGTGTGTGCATGCACAATATTGTTTCTTGTTTCTTAATTGAAATAATTTGCAAGTGTGTGGTGCAGTCGATACAAAAGAATTTGTGTATGTTTATGCAAGTTTTGTGTGGTTTTTGTTTTACAAGTCTTGGGCTTGGATTCCTATGAAATTTGCAAATGAATATGTTTTTTGATTTGGAGATAATGCATGATTAGGGTGGTTTTTGTCATTTATGATATGATGTGCATGTGTAAACAACAATAGTTGTAAGTGTCGACATGATAATGCACGACATGTTCATTGACTTTTACTTTTTTTTTAAATTCATAAACAACAAATTTAACCAAGAGTTGTTAACCTTCACCATGTGCTCATTTCTACTCAGCTCACCCAATTCTACCAAGCACCAGCCTTCATCATTTGTTCATTCTACTTCGTCCACCCGGTGCAAATTCACGTAGCAAAATCCACCTATTATGGCCTGTTCTTAAAAAATGAAGGGCCAATTCATTTTCAATGTTAGGCGGGGTACTTGGTTTGAAGGGTTAGAATCATTGATTTCGGTGCATGATGAAGAATTTGAACCCATAACTGGATTCCTGGTTTCATTTATGTGTGGAACAAGAATGAGAATCAAAATTTTTGAAAATTTAAAAAAAAAAAATCAAGAGCTAACCAAAGGTTAACCCATAGTTAACCTACAAAATTTTGCTGTGTGATCTGACTTTAACTCTGTAACAACTTAAGTACATTCCTAACAAACAAACAAACCAGCAAGTGGTTATTACTAACAAACAAACTAACCAGCAAGTGGTTATTACTAACTATAAACAGTCAATTATGTTGTAACAGACTTGGTTGGGGCACTACGTTGTTAGCATGCAGATAAAGTACTTGTAGATATTCAACAGTATCATCATGAGCTGGGAACGGCCATAATTTAGTTGGGGAAGATAAGAAGCGAAGAAAACGCCAAAAGAGGTGGGGCGGAATCAAACAAGAAAAAATCAAAGAAAATGGGATAATTGGGTCCAAGCTTAGGCACTAGTGTCTTTTTTGGGAATAGTTTAGTTGTAGTGGCGGAGTTTCAGAATTGGGTGACACAATTTTTGCTATAGAAAATAGGTCCAATTTTATCAGGACAAAGAAGAAAGAAACAAGAAGAACAAATGTGAAGAAGAAGAAGAAGAAGAAGAAGAGTATCGTCCCATGGGCATGTGCAGTCCAGGAAGGAGTTGACAGTGAGTGGCAGATGTTGAAGCTTTTCATCAATTGGATGCTCCACTCTTTCTGGCAGGGTATGACTTTGTTGGCTGCTCTTGCGACAAAAGGGTTCTTGGTTTCCAGCTTTTGTTAGACTTTTTTCCAAGTTATAATATTGCATACAAGAAAGACAAGAACAAGGACAAGAACAAAGCTTCCATGCCTAGGAAGTTAGGGATTCCTTTTGTTTCTTTTGCAGGTTCTTCTTGCACATAGTGTTTGTCTTCAGAAAAACTTGATCTGAAAGCATTGAGGAGATTGAGAACAAGAAACCCATCCCTGCATATAGGAGTGCTTCAAGATTGTATGAATCTTCCTGAGTGTGTGGGTTTTTTTCCCTTTGGTTTCTTTGCAGGTTCCTCTTGCACATAGTTTGTCTTCAGAAAAGTTGATCTGAAAGCATTGAGGAGCTCGGGAAGAACAGGCTGCAGAGATTGGGTGAAAAATGGGACCACGCAAAGCTTTTGTGAGCAACATCCCATATGAAGCTATAGCTGCGGATCTGGTGGGTTTTCTTGAGAGTGTAGTGGGAGAGGGTGGGATACACTCAGCAGAACTGCGAAAAAATGGAAAGATACGCAACAATGGGAAAGCAACGGTGCATTTTGAGGACGAGGAAAAAGGCGAGCTGGTACAACAGTTAGCGATGAACAAAAAATTGTTATTTCGAACGCGAGCTTTGAGAGTGAAACTTGATCGAGCTGTTGTCCAAACACCCAAGCACAGCTTGATCCTCTTGGAAAACAATTTGCTGTCATTTGCTTGCTTATCAAAGAAGGATGAGGTGTGTGTGTTGTGGTCATCAAACCCTACTGTGAACACTGAATTTGATTTCGCAACCCGCCGCCTACGATTCTTGTTTTCTGTGCATGGGACTAGTGCATGGAAGCTTGAGTATAAGATGGAGTTCATCTTCAGAGATCTTCATTCGATTGAACCTGTGACCATTCACAGCACCACCACTACAGCTCTTCTCCTCCAGGTTTGTCTGATTTATTTTAATTAAATAAATTTATTTATTCTCAATTCAAAAGAAATACCACATGGGTCCACATGGGTACTTCTTCATTAAATCCATCACTTCTCAGTAAAGCTTGCATTCAATTTCAGTGTTTTCAATGACATCCAGTAGCTGTAAACCCAGTAGCTTGGTGATTTCTCTGTCAATTTGTGCATAAATCTCATAGAAGCTTGAAACCACCAGTGTCAAAATTGTTGATCTTTTGGTTTCAAATTTTTGTGATCTGAAAATCAATTGTTTGCAGTCTAACTATGAACTCCAAAACAGCTCAACAACCCACCGCGGATATATTGTCGGAAGATGAGTCTCAACAAGGAGTCTATTTTATTGACTAATTTCAACTACTTCAAAGAGGAGAAGGAAGAACCATGGGTGAGAGCTACAGATTTCACTTCTGCTGGGTGCATTGGGCAATCATTGGCATATGTGATTGAGCTTCCAGGAATCAGTAAAGAAGATTTGGACAATGTTGTAAAGAAGTTAGCTGATTATAAGATAGCCCCATATCCATATCGTGAATGGAAGCTTCACTTGAGAAATGGAGAGTCATATGCATCCCCCCAAATGCTTGTGCCGATTGTTGAACCTCCTGTTGATACGGATATCGATTTTGAACTCATTTTCAAAATCAACACACTTGTGCAACTTGGAAGGTTGTGTGGATTAAGCCTCAACCATGTCTTCTACAAGTTGTTGGAGGAGTCATCCCATGTTCCAAAGACAATGCACATCGTTGAGTTGGTCTTACAAAATATCATGAACTCCGCACATCCTTGTTGGGACCCAATAAAGCAAGTCCAAAATGCACTGGCAAAGTACAGTCGGGAAAACATCCGAATCCCATCAATCAGTGTTCCCCTTCTAGCAGATGGGAGCTCAATTTATGTGCATCGCCTCTTGGTGACACCCACAAAGGTGTATTGCCAAGGTCCAGATATTGATTTCTCAAATCGAGTCACACGACATTTTGCAAATGAGATCCATAATTTCCTTCGAATATCTTTTACTGATGAGGATTATGAGGGTATTACCTCCTTTGCTCTTACAGCAGGCAAAGCTGGTGAGAGGACACAGCTCTATGATCGAGTTTTGCGGGTAATGCAAGAAGGGTTGACAATTGGAGGGAAACATTATGAGTTTTTAGCATTTTCTGCAAGCCAATTGCGGGATCGGTCATTCTGGATGTTTGCATCCAATGAGCGGATCACAGCTTCAGAGATCAGAGCATGGATGGGGGATTTCCTTAATATACGAAACGTTGCAAAGTGTGCAGCTCGCATGGGTCAATGCTTTTCATCGTCTGTGCCAACACTCGATGTTTTTGCTCATGAAGTTGAACACATACCGGACATTGAAAGGACAGACCGTGAATCTGGAACTGTGTACTGTTTCTCTGATGGAATTGGGAAGATATCAGAACATTTTGCCAGGAAAGTTGTGAAATTGTGCAACTTTAAGAAAATGCCAATTGCCTTGACCCCCTCTGCATTTCAAATCCGATATGGTGGATACAAGGGAGTCGTTGCTGTTGACCCTGACCTCGATCCTTCCTACAAAATTGCACTTCGTCCGAGCATGCGAAAGTTCACATCAACTCACACTGGGCTTGAGGTTTTGAGTTGGTCAAAATTCTTGCCATCTTATTTGAATCGTCAAATCATTGGCCTACTTTCAACATTGGGTGTCAAGGATGAGGTGTTTGAAGAGATGCAACTTCGTATCGTTGGTCAACTTGATAGAATGTTAACTGATCCCTTCATGGCAATTGAAGTCCTTCAGGTTTGTGTTTCATTGCTTCTTTTCACATATTATATAGACTTATATTCTAGTACCTTGCTTTTGCATCCTTACCCTTTATTTTGTGATTGATTTTTTGCCTTGGATTGTGGGTTTTGTAGGCATCAAGCTCAGGGGAATCACAAGTGTTCTTAACAAAAATGCTTAGGGCTGGGTACCATCCCCAACACGAGCCTTATCTTGCGAGCATGTTACAAACATTTCGAGCGACACAGCTGCTGAACTTGAGGACCAGGTCACGAATATTTGTTCCAAAAGGTGGAGTCTTGATGGGTTGTTTGGATGAGGCCTCAATTTTAGAATATGGGCAAGTCTTTTTGCAACTCACTCTTGGGAGAGAAAATCAAAGGTTTGTTGATGATGGGTTGGAGGAATTTAATGAGTACTACTGTGGCAACACAGGGATTTTGGCACGGGTTGTCACTGGACCAGTTGTTGTGGCTAAAAACCCATGTGTGCATCCTGGTGATGTTCGAGTGTTGATGGCTGTTGATGAACCAAGCTTGCACCACATGGTCAACTGCCTTGTGTTTCCACAAAACGGGGATAGGTACAGTATGATGCCCATCATCAAATCAACAGCCCTAAAGTTGAATAATTTTTTTCTAAAATCTAGAAGAGTTGAAGCGTTTTATGTAAGGAAACCTAAATGCATGTATACCAATGTTGGATCTCTCTAGAGATATCATTGTGATGCCCATCATCAATCAATGCCCCTAGAGTTGAACAATTTTTTTGAAATCTAAGAATGTGAGTGTTTTGTAAGGAAACATTAATTGCATGTGTCGTATATTTTACATATATTAGGGTGATCTAGTTGTAAATTGTAACATAATGGAATAATGGTTCTCATATGCTCAATTGTTTTTGACCAATAGGCCTCATCCAAATGAATGTTCCGGCAGTGATCTGGATGGAGACTTGTATTTTGTGAGTTGGGATAAATACCTAATCCCTCCTGAGACAGATGCACCCATGGACTATACACCAGCTCCAGAAGAACAACTTGACCACCCTGTCACAGTCGAGGTAGTACCCATTCCCTTTCACTATACAATGCAGCTTGTACTGAGATGTTGGTTTTCACATTCCAAGAGTCTGTACATTACTAGAGATTTGCCTTCATCCAGGAGTTGTTGATTTTGGCTCTCAAATTATTAAGTAAAAGCTTAGGGTTGGAGATTGGTTTTTTAAACAAATTCAAAGGATTTGCAATTCACACACACACATTGATCATTGCAGGAGCTTCAAGAGTTTTTTGTTAAGCACATTGTGAATGATAATTTGGGTCAAATTTCAAATGCACATGTAGTGCACGTTGATCTGGGAGATGATAATGCTCGCAGTGCTAATTGCAAGGAGCTTGCAAGGCTATTTTCTCTTGCTGTTGACTTTCCAAAAACAGGTGTTCCAGCAACCATTCCATATCTTTTGCGACCTGACCGTTATCCAGACTTTATGGAAAAGGAGGACAAAGAGATGTATAAGTCTCACAAAATCATTGGAAAACTTTTTCGATCTGTGAAGGAGGCATCGAGTGAGAACATAACATCTCAAATATCTCAAGACTTGATTCGGGAGTCATATGATTCCGCCCTCATGGTTTTGGGGTATGAAGAGTATGTAGATGAAGCAAGCTCACTCAAGAATGAGTATGACCAAAAGCTCATGGGGTTAATGAATCGATATGGCATCAAAACTGAAGCAGAGGTAATGAGTAACAACATCCTCCAAATGTCTAGGCCATATCACAAACGAAATGAGGATGTGAGGCAACGGATTCAGCTTTCGGTAAGTGCTTTACGCCGGGAGGCTCGGCGATGGTTTTTTGAAGGGGATGATGACAATGAAGAGCATGAGGAGTCAAGATATGGTGGTCATGAAAACTATGCTAAAGCTTCTGCATGGTACCATGTTACTTACTGTGCTGATTTCCTTGGTCCAAGAGAGGACAGATATTTGCTAAGCTTCCCATGGGTTGTCTATGATGTGCTTCTCGCCATTAAGCGGGGATGTATTTCTTGCCATTAATCGGTGATAATTTTGAACTTGTAAGTTTAAATGCTAGTGTACATGAAACTTAACCACAAATATCTTTGGCAAATTTCACGAATTCATAAAAGCTAGTAAAATCTGATTCTTGATTGTGCCTCAGTTCTTGGTCTCATTGTTTTGTTACACTCCCTATTATACCAGCCCTGACATCCATGTGATGAATGACTTTAAATGCTCTGTGTGAACAATAGTTATTTGTGAGAATGATGATATGTAGTACACCCAACTCTTCTTCATCCTTACTTTTTGTCTGAAGATTCATTTTTGTTTGTGAAAGAGTGATTAATGGAAAAGTGATGGAAATGCAAATCAACTCTAAATTTTCGTACTTGCATGACATGTATGAAATCTAGTGTAACAAAAGGAAATGCATTGCTACAACAAGTATTGCAATATAACTCCAATACTTGAATTGCAATAATGGAAGGCATAAATTTGGCAAAAATATACCAATCTTCTAGAAAAATCATAACCAAAGTTATATCAATTCAACCTTTCACTTAACATATTTGCAAATTGTGTGAACCCATTTTGCATGTTGTATGCAGAAGAGACAATAACTGGTTTGCTTGGGTAGCTTTAGGATAGGCTAATGTGGCATGCCTTTGAATTTGTTAAATTTAGTTTTCAGAGAAAACATCAACTCTTGTGCACTTTCTATCATGTCATGTTCACTCCAAAGAAGAGCATCAGGATTACTTGGTCCTAACAGGGTTGTTAGAGATTCTGTCCATCAAAAGGTTAAGACCAGTGTTGATAACACCAGGATTGTTTTTCTTCTTGTTTTGGTGATTTAGCCACAAGAGGAGTTAGTCAGATTTGGAAAAGGTCAGACTTCAGAGTGCAAATTAGGATATCTCAAGACGTGTGCTACATTTTGGCAACCTGCAGGGACCTATTGTCTAATTATGACAATTTCAGAACAAACTTCCTCAAAATCTGGCAACTTAGGTGAAAGTCTTTCATAGAAAACCTTCACATGGGTTGCACTAGATTTTCATCAAGTACCAAAAAGAAATTACTGGATAATATCATTGCAATGCCCAAGAAAAAAGAACCTCAACTTGACGACACCATTGCAATGCCCAAGGGCAAACCAGCCAAAGCAAAATGCATTTGGAGTCTGAGGTGTATGACAGATCTCCGGCAAAATACAAACAGAAACAAAAGGCATTGAAATGGGTTCCACTACTATGTTACAATTTTCCATCTCCAACTGAGCTAATTTGAGAGCAAACATTTGACTTGACCACAGAAAATTCAAACAAAAAAGAGCTTCTCTGCCACTACTCATAGCAACTAACAAAATTCAAGAGAAACAAATAGGGACAAAAACAAAACCCCCCAAAAAAAGCACTGAGAAAAAAACACACCCGTTAAAGAGGCTTTGGCCAACAGGAACTAACCTAAAATTCCTCATTTACGAGTATAAAATTGGCTTTGAAATGAACAGAAGGAATTGCAAACCATTTGATCTGTCTCACTCTGTTGTTCTTCTCCCATTCACAGTATAGCACTATATGACAGATTGCATCATGTAGTAGCAATAAGAAGAAGACATCCAAGACCCAAACACATAGCATAAAACTTCACAGCAAAAGCAAATGGAAGAATTGAAGGACAAAATCAAGACAGATATAAAACTATATGTATTCATGTATACCCATCCTGCAATGTGCTTGCAGCAATAAGAAATCATCATCCACAGCACACCCAGACATAGCATACAATATTTTGCTGCAAAACACCACAGAGCAAAATCGAAGGAACACACAATTGAGATGTATATAACCACCATATACCTTCTTATCTTGTAGAGTATACAAGTATAACTGTGGAGCACTCAACAGCACCCACTTAACAAGATGCTACAGAGTTGGTTACAGTCCAGTCCATTCCATTGCTGCAAGAACTCCCTACCCTAACTTACTATGACATGGGGTAAAAGATGGTAGAGAGAGATAGAGAGAGAGAGATGCAATAGAGGATGCTGGGAGGTTGCTCTCTCTCCCAGAGAGGTTTCCAGTCTGAGCAGTTATTGAAACTCAAATCCTGAGCTGCAGCACACCGCTGCAGAGAAGGAAGGAATGGGAAGAGGATGTCAGATGATAGGGTTGCATTCCAAAAACTGAGTTCAACTCTCCCACACACTGCAAACAGAGGGTTCATTTGGAGTTTTCCCACCACTGGCTGATAGACTGGTTGGAGTTTTACTTCAGCAAAAGAGTTAAGCCCTGAAATCCTGCACATCCGGGCAATTGAATTACTGGTAGAAATCTACTTGCAAAGAGGATTTGTGCTTCAAAGGAGCAGAGAAACAATGTGAAGCGGCTTGTGTTCTTCAAAGAAAGAACTCAGATGAAATCCTCACAAACTTGGATTCGTCATAGAGTCCTCAGAATGAAATGTCGCAAATTTCGGTTTCCTGACAATCGATGGGTACAAGAGAAAACTTACAAAAAGGGTGGTGAGATGATAGGGTTCTGAGGAAGAGAACTGTGGCAGGAATCATGTGGTAGCCATCAAGCACTTGGGCATCTGCATGCATGAGGGTCGAAGGAATTGCATTCCATTGTTGAGATACTGCGAGGTTCTGATGGCAATCTTTTCCTTGAGCAACCGGGCACGAAGAGGAAGCTTGTAGTTGCACGCCACAACTGCCCAGGCTGCCGCCTTCAGCCTCAGCAGCGATTTCTTCATACCCTCTGGAGCTTGGTTACTCTCCCTTGAGAATGTGTAGGAGCGCAGATACGCCTGTCTGCTCCCGTAATCGCGCGCGCAATTTGCGAACTGGAAGCCATGCACGTAGTCATGTTCCTCCACCCAGTCTTCTTCGTTCTTGCGAAGAGGCGAGAACGGAATCTCGATCAGCTTGAGACTCTCGTTCTTGTCCACCTCGGATCTGCGCTTGCTGTAGCTCTTGAAAGGACTCATCATCGTTCTTTGAGGAGCGGCAAGTCTTGCGAAGAAACTTTTGTGTTTCGAATTCACAACCCACAGTCCTGCTGTATATTGCTTCAACTTCAACTTCTTCTTCCTCTCGTTCGTGTTCTTCTAGTTGATGTTGTTCCTGGATTTCCTTCAATTCCTGTACCAACCCACCCTGATTCTTCTTCTTCTTCTTAAGTACTACAATCCCTGATCAATCCTTTGCATCATCACCTCCCAAATCCTCTTGATATGTTCAAGAATCAACAAACACCTGGTGAGAGATTTGCACCCAAATCGAGAACCCCTTTTGAGAATTGGAATTGAGCACACAAAATTTCTCCAAACCCAAAACTCTTCAGCACTATCATCATCATCATCATCATCATCATCTGCAATCAATCTTGTTCTTGAACTCAAACAATTCTCTCTTCATATCCATATTACTTTATAGACTACCTTGGCTCCACAGACATGGTGAAAAAGCTACAACCAACATAACAACCCATCACCCAAAAATCCACAACCAAAACGGAAACACATATCAAAAACAGAACATTTCATCACAACCCATCACCCAAAAAAACCTTAACCAAAACAAAAACACATCAAAAGCAGAGCATTTCTTCCATCATCACTCTCCAGCAAAGTTCTCAAATTCAACATAAAAGAAAGAGCCTGGAGAAGAGAAGCTCTCTTGGCGTCCGCCAACAGACCCACCACAACTACCTTCCAACCAAAACTACCTACCTGCTACCCAAAACCACCTACCTACCATATAGACCTACCTACCTACCTACCTACCTACCAAAATCCAAAATGGCTGGTGTAGAACTAGTTGGTGACAAATTACTTCTACTATTTTACTATTTACGAATTTTTTTAACATTTACTAGCCAAGAATTTACTCATTTTGGGCGGTTTTGGGGGACACTTGGTGGTGTCCCATAACCTAGTTAAGTTGGATTAAGGATTCATTAATTTTAAGTTTGATTTTTAAGGGAGCCATTCATTAAGTATGAATTCTAAGGGTTCATTAATTTAATTAATTAAGGGGGAAAGGTTGGTAGGTAGATAGGTAGGCACATAATTGAAGTCTTTTATTGTTCTTGTTATGTGAGTTCTTTTAAACTTAAAAAGCATAACAATAACTCATAACAATTTAAGTATTTTGTGACCCTATCCATTGATTAACGAGTTGTGTTGGTATTTTGACTCGGTGAACCTCATTTTGGCTTTCTTTTGGTTACACAACAATATACGTTTGGAAAATTAACAAATAGGTAATGGTTGATTTGCTAAGGGCAAATAAAGGGAATGCTAATGAAGTGTTGAATTGTTAGACAAGTTCATCGAATGAAAAGTGTGACAATTTATGTTTTGTTTGTGGTGGGATTGATTGATGTGTGTTGGCATTTCAATTGGCCAAACTTCATTATGTAGCCTTGTGTTTTGGTAGAAAATTGTACTTGGAATTTTAACAAATGGCTAGTGATGATTTGGGTGATTTGTGAAGGGCAATTAAAAAGGGAATGCTATTTGAGTGTTTAATTGTTTACCTATGTGAGTTCTTTGAACTACAAGCATGATAACTTGATTATTTTGTGACCAGGCTGATAAGTGTTGTTGGAACATGGCATATTGGTCTGAAATTTCCTTCCTCTCATTTTTTCTTTTTTCGTGCAATAAAAATTTTGGTTTCTTTCTTTTTGAAATATCCATGAAATAAAAGATTTTTTTTGGTCCTTTAAAATTTTTTTTGAGGAAAATGGAGATTACACACAATTTGTTAATTTTTTAATTGAGGGTTTTGGAAGGTTACAACATTTCACAAGAAAATACATACGCCAAGTTGATTCAAAACCTAGGTTGTTCTAAACTCACTATAAAGTTATAAAAAATGTACAAGGATAGAGGTGGGTAATAGACCAAAAGAAAACAAGCTGATGATGAAACGCCTCTGATTTTTATCAACTTGCCCACATCCAAAAAAACCTACTAGTCAAGGGAGATAGATGCATGCCATACACCCAAAGACCATATTATCCATTTACTTCCAAACCGTAGTCGGATACACAACCATCTCAATACTTCGAGAGTCTTTGGTTCTAGTATTAATATTATTCCACCAATATGGAGTCAACTTCGACCATCGGAACAACCTCTACCAATCCCATTTTCTTTGTTAAAAACACCCCTTTTGGTTGGGGGCACCCATGGCATTCAACAACAATGGCCCTAAGGAGGAGGCATTCCACAATTTGATTGGACAATCCTTGCATGTAGAGGCCACAATGGGGTCACAAAGGTGTGATTTCTAGTAATTAGTTGTGGGTACATCCTAAGTTTAGAATTTCCTTTTGTTTTGTGAGAGGATTGCCCATTAAAGAAAACAAGTTTCTACACTTTGGACATTCCCAAGACAGATGTTTTTTTTTAGTAGCTCTTCCCATTTGGGGCCATGTTAGTGAGCTAAAAGAGGACTTTGGATGAAGAATATGAGATGAAATGAACACTTTGAAATGAGCACCTTTGAGTTTCATCTTCTTTTTTTTGCTTTTTTTGGGCAACGGACAACCTTTGATGGGTGGGTGCCTCTTCTTTTAGAGACATTTTTTCTTGACTTCCATTCAAATGCCCTTAAATATATTCATGTAGCGAACCTTGATGGGTGCACAAAGAAAACATTGGACCTAGTCCATTGACCTAGTCCATTGAATCACCCACAATTACACATGACAATGCAACCGAGATCTTCAGGGGATGCAAAAACACCCATTTTGGAAAAGAAAAAGAACCCACCCACCCACGCTATTATTACCTACCATCTAAAAGTTTGAAAAGATCATAGTTCAAGAGGGGGTAGCCTAATAAGGTAGCCTAAAATTCCTCTTTTTGCTTTCCAAAACCAGAAGAATGTAAACCTTTGAGGTCAGGCAATCCAATAATGTTCTTTACACAAGTTCTTATTAATTCTTAGTTCTTACCTCACATGAGTCAGGTGACAACTTAATGACTTGTGTAATCTATCAATGAACTTCTTGCTCGTGCAAATACGTGGTAGCTCCTCTTCCACTAATGGCAAGTTCAAACTAACAACAGTTTCACATAAGAAAGTGTTCAGATCCTACATTGGGTATGTTCAGAATTCCAATTTTCCAATACTTATTTTGAGAATAAGCCAATCAAATTTACTCCGTGCGAAACAAAACACCGAAACAATAAAATAAAATGTTGCTTGAAGTTCTTAAGGAATGAACTTAGAGTAACACCTGGTGGGCATTCGTATAAAATATTTGATGAGATGAAAAACTACAACATTGTTACAGAGTCTCTCTCTCCTTCATAAACAAAGTTTAGAAACTGAAACTTTCATGAATTGAGGAATGAAGTCATGTGCTGTGGCTGCCATCTTGTGATGTCAATCAATTAACTTTTTAGTGTGGAAGTCTTAAATGCTAACTTGATGATTAAGTAGTTGAAGATGATGCAGACTCCCTCCTCTTCTCCCTCACCCCCCTTCCCCTCCCTCAAAAATGTTTTCCCTCTAATTTGTGTCAGATCTGTGTGGTGGGAACTTTTGAAGTAGGTAGAGTTTACATTAGATACACAATGCAAAATTCAAATTAGAGAAGAAAGTAAAAGTTCAAATCAAACCTTTATTTAAGTACTTACTTACACACAGATCTTTGAAATCTCTTAGGATTAATAAGTCAGGCTGAAAACCACTTAATGTAGTTTCAACCTTCACATTAATTTTGATATGTTATGGGCAACAATCTTGGCCATGTGAAGTTACTGCAAAAAACCCAGAAAGGATGAGACTTCAATCTTGACTCTCTCTCTCAACTCTCAAATTGAAGAACTTTGGAGTATGCCTTGCCCCAGAATAAGTTCCATGTGCTTTGATCACATATTGATTTGGATTCAATTTTGGTAATGAATATGCTTTCATTGATCGATTATCCTAATAGATCTGTTTCCTGATAATGTATGTGTAGGCAACTCAAAAACTAGAAGTTCAAAACTTGTGGGTTTTGGCTCTAATAATGAACGTGCATTGTAATTCAATGTAATCTTTCCATTTGATTTTTCAAGCACATACTTGTTAACATGCCTACCTATTCATTAGTTGTATTAATTCTTATTGAGGTTTCCTAAACTTCAATTTATTTTTGTCTTGTGAAGAGTCACTTTGATTGGCCCATCACAAATAAAAGTTGTTGCAAAATTGGACATCCCCAAAATAAAATCCCTTGAAGTCACTTTTATAAGTTGTGGATTCAACTTTGGGCAAAGCTTATGGGATAAAGTTTGGTGGTGTAGGGTGCACGCTTGATCACCAAGCAAAAAGAAAGAAAGCAAAAAGATCAAAGTTTGTGTCAAGAACCTTTAGTTTTATGTTTCATCCAAAAATAAAACACAACTCTTTTGTAGTTTTAACTAGTATGAAGATGACCAGCAATTCATTGGTTTCACCCTCTTCCTTGTCCCTGAAAACAAGATCCACCAAAATCTCCCCTTTCCCCCCTCCTTGAAGGCTTTCCCAAAGGAAGGGAATTGGGCCCTCTTGGCTACCTTGTTTCATTGGTTGACAAATTTCATTTTCTTACTTGTGTTCATCTCCCATTTTTGCCTCCATTAAGGTAGATAGATTGGTGTCCAAACACTTAAACTTTCAAAGAGTTTTTAATTGTTGAACATAGCTTAGTTGCCTCTAGAGTTCCAAGAAATATCATGAACCTTCATTTGACACGTTCATTGCTATGAATCATTCAAAATGGACTAAAAATGAGGAAAAATTTGAGGTTTGAAAACAATGTTTGATTTTGCACCAATAAATATTCGGTTTAGGAGGGTTAGCATTTAGAGCTTAAAATCCTTGTTATAATTTGATTGTCTTTAGAGTTCAAATAAAGATGGTAGAGCTCAAATTGATGCATCCATATTTTTTGAATCATTAAGTTAAATAATAATAATAATAATAATAATAATAAGAGATCTAAAAGTTGGGAGAGATTATTGCATATTTTTCAAGCATTTTACTCTTTGGACATGCTCATTCTTTTTTGACTTTTGGTTGGTTGCTCAATTGCCTTTAAAGTTCAAAAAGTTAATTTAGAAAGCCCCCCCCTCCTAAATAACCCTAAACCCTAAAACCCCCCTCCAATCTGCATGTCCAACCCTCACAACTTACCAATATTGTCAAGGGTGTGGTGGTGGGTCTAAAAAAAAAAAAGAGCATGAAATGTGTCTGAACACACTCAATGGGTTGATCAATTTCTTCAACCATGAAACAAACAAACCAATTGGAAGCAGCCAGGTGGACTCCAAAGGCTTCTGAAACTGACAGCTGTCCTCTGTTGGTGGAGCAAAAGTGCTCCAAAAAGGGATTGGAAGGAGGCACACCTGGCAGCCAGCCAGCCCCCATGTGGCCCAAAACAAGAATTTCAATTCTCCCCAGTTAGTACACAACCAATCAAGTATCGCCACATGGATGATGGTCAATTGAGACTGGCAGCTGCCCATAAGTGCCAAGTGTGCAAAGCTGATGTTCAGTTGGGTGAGGTGTAAAGTGCTGTGGGAACAGAAGAGCATCTCCACCAGTGCTCAATATGTGATGACCCTGCACTAGAAATGAATCTCGGATGAGGTTCATCACTGAATCCATTGGATGAGAGTCTAATGAACATTAACGTCAAATCGTATTGCTCCATCATGTTTCTGATTGGGTAGATAGTTTGATTGGTCCAAGTGGGTTGCTATTACCTGGAAATTACTAGTCTCCCACCTATTTGCAGTCCCAATTTCTGTTTTATCGGTGGAGTTGGAAAAAAAATGTTGCTGGGGGTGAGTGAGTCTATCCGGAGAGCACGGGTATCGATCGGAATTTCTCCTTAGCAAAAGGGTGTGA
>Ga0209208_10000870_pt1 | contig 41214 bp, 33 predicted proteins | sample S1TSphfallax_3_FD_187694 | JGI IMG/M metagenome (GOLD analysis project Ga0209208, IMG submission 187694) | Host-associated microbial communities from peat moss isolated from Minnesota, USA - S1T2_Fd - Sphagnum fallax MG (SPAdes) (version 2) | ecosystem: Host-associated > Plants > Peat moss >... | reverse complement strand
CCCCCAAATTTGGGACTTTACAAAATTCCAACTTTCAAAATGAGAAAACCATTTAAGAATGTTGGGATTCACTCTTTCACACTTTGTGAGAGTTTGTTTCATTTCTAAAATAATTTTTGAGCCCATATCCACCCTCATGCCTTGCCCTTGGTTGCAAGCATTCATGTTTTAACTTTGGTAAAATTAGGGTTACAACAATTACAATTGATAATGTTATACAATGTCATCATTTTATTTTCAAATTTATAGCTTGTTTTGCAAATTGGGATTAAACTTTAAGGGCTTGCCTTTAGTGTTATAGAAACATCAATGTAATATCATGTAAATTTAGTTAATTCTAGACTTTCAAAAAGTTCAAAATTAACAAACAATTATTTGAAATTAAAAATTTGGAGAGTAACTTTAGTTCGGGGGCCACCATATGATGCAACAATAGATATTAATAATGCTTTGCTTCATTAGATGATCCAACACATATTTTTATAATGTTTTCCTTCAAATTCAATAGGAAATGTGATCCTAACCACCAAATTAGAAAAAAAATTTAAAATAAAATAATTAAATACATGTTAATTTTGTTTAAGTGAAGTTTTTTTCTTGATGTTCCTTGTAAATTCAAATTAACTAATGAATTAATGAAAAAATCCATGTAAAAAGTTGGAAAAAAAACACTAATAGGGTTAATAGCCAACAACTTGGTACAAAGGTTAAAACAATATGTGGATTGAAATTTTTTGCACTCCTCATCAATCAACATCAATAGATGCCACAACACCTCAATACAACCAAGTATGGGTTTTATTTTTAGAAAGTGAATGTGGAATGTGGAATTAATATCATTGATGTTAAAATGTTACAAATGAGATAATGTATGTTTTTTCCATCCAATGGCATCAAGTTGCAATTCCTACAACAGTTGCATGACATGTTGTAGGAACAACATGGTGCAATATACATCAACTACATCATGAAATGGGTGAGTGCAAGCCATACCGGCTCACAAAATGGCATTTGAAAACATCACCCAAAATCCATTTCCTTTCAAATTTTTTTAACCTTGAAAGGACAAAATAGTTAAATAAAAACAATCCATTGATCCCAAAAAAATACTTTTCATGTATGTTTATGCCACCTTAAAGATAATTCTTTTATACCTATGTGCACAAATCCAATAATTGTTTTTTTCATAATGATATGAACTCTTGAAAAAACCTAAGTTTTTAATAGTGACAATAAAAAAACCAAAAACTCCAAATTAAAAAAACATACAATTGATATATTATCTAATTAAAATGGAGTTTTTAACAATCACAATATCACTCATCAAATAATTTTGTAGCCCGTATAAAAACATTATTGTCAAGGTGAATAATTCATTTAGTCCCCTTTATAAGTCCATAGATCTTTTAATTTTGTAAAGTATGCATAGTAAATGCTTACATCATATGCATATTCAAGTCAATAATCTCAAAGTAAATCCTTATTGAGAAGTTCTAACATATAAAATATGAATTAATCATCACATTCACATTCATATCATTAAAACTACAATTATGATATGAATAGTGAGCCACCTTAGCTTACATCAACCAAAATAACCTCAATAAAATCATTTTGAGCATGTTAACACAATAAATTTGAATGACACCTATTGGCAAAATCAAAAGTTGTAGCAAAAGTTATTGGGATTCATGGAAACAAAAGGGCAACAAACAAAAATTGGTAAATTCAAAAACCATCACAAAGAGTTTTGTATCATGCATTCTTTAAAGAAGATTGATCCACAATAACAACTTTTTAATACATTCACATGTTTTATAGCAAAAGGAAACATTGTAATTTTTATGTGAGAGTCATTGGTTTCAACATCTAGGGTTAAGTGCGATCCATAAAGGTCAATTTTCCATCTTGAAGATCAATCGTAAAATATCACATTCCATCTATGTTATTAAGAACCATTAAAAAAAAAGTTTTGTCAACACAATCCACTTGCGCCATAACAAACATCACATTTGAGTCATGGATGTTGAATATTGATTTTGACACATTTGCAATGATTATAAATTTTGTAGATGATTATTGGTTGCCACAACATGTAACCATTAAAGTTTATTTGAATCTCCCAATTATTTTTGGGCAAACCTTGTTAAGATTTTGAAGCTTTTTTTAATTTTCTTTTGATTAATTGATAGGGTATTTGCTTAATAAGGGACCATATGAATGGGTTGTACCACTAAGAAACAACTTGCCAAAATCAAATGAAACTTGAACCAAAATTAATTTCATAAAAAAATTAATTATTTTTTAAACACTTGTAAACAGGTATTACTATACCTATGATTGATGTTCAACACAAAATAATTTTCAAAAGGTCTAGCCGATATCTATGTTTGTGTGTGTGTATTTACCAAGAATTTAAGAAATTAAACTCCCAACTTACGAAATTTGTTTATTGTTTCAACCATTGGGTTACTATTACAAATACACAACACAAGGTGTACTTTACATATTTATTTTTAAGTTGTCAAAAATTTGGGAAATTAAATTTGAGATTGTTGAACCTTGTATATAATATATAAAATATTTGGCAAAGAACTGTTGATTATCAGTCATAGGTACAATATGTATTGGCATTAATTTTTTTTTGATAGGTCATCTATTTTCTTGACATTCTTGACCCCATTCATGACACCTTAATTTAAAGCGTTTTTGTAACTTTACATAAGTAATTTTTTTTCCTTATTGCATACAACAATGTATCACCCAAATGTTCATTAATAGAAAAGGGTGAAAACATGGTTAGGTGGTTCATTTTTGGCCTTTTGAAAGTCCATTTTTTACACAAACTAAAATTCCTACAATTTGATCACTAACCACTTATGGGTCCAATGTACATTTCCTTATGCTTCCATTAAAAATTATGGGTTACCCCAAATGTGTACATGGTTAAACATATATTTGGTGAAAAAATCCATGTACAAACATGTAGTTTTTAATGAGATTTATGGATTAATAAGACCTAATAATAAATATTAAACTTCAAAAAAAAAATACAAGGAAAATTTCCATGCATCTTATTCTTAAACACTTCATTTAATATATATATATTTTTAGTTGACTTATTATCGCAATTTTTTTGAGTCCACGTCAATTTTTTTACTTTATGATTAAGAGAATGTCACAATTAGTTCAAAAACCATTTCAGAAATATTTGAAGAAAAATTTCTTGGTATGAAATTACAGAGAAATTATTCTAACATTATTTTTAATAATTAAAAAATAATAATTTTTTCACATTAAAAAAAAACTAAAATACAATGTATAGATTGTTGAAAATACTCTATGTAACTTAATATGTAATGCATTTTTGGTCTTACAAACTACCAATAAATGTAGAATAATCCATTAAAAATATTTCAAGCTCTTCCACTAAAACATTTGCTCATAAATCCACAAGCTCAACATCTTCAAACAAATCTTCCCAATCTTCATGATCATTTTCATTAGTTTATTTGCCCATTCCATTAAATGAACTAACAAAAAGTAAATGTTTGGTGTTTTTCTCCTAGCAAATGTTCAATAACTCTTTTCAAATGCTTTCACTAAACCACACTTCTCCCATCCTTTAATTATCATGCTAGAATTTCATTAGTAAACCACACTTCTCCCATCCTTTAATTATCATGCTAGAATTTCATTAGTAAACCACACTTCTCCCATCCTTTAATTATCATGCTAGAATTTCATTAGTCATCTGAGGAATTTTGCAAGGCCTACCAATAGGGGTTTTGGCTTTCACAAGAGCATTTGCCTTCTTATTTGCAATTTCCTCAAACAACTACAATGCCATTCTTTGCAAGTAAATTTATTTTTCTTCTATAATAATGTGTTTCAATCAAGAGAACATGTTTGGAGGCCACCTTACCCTAAAAAATATTAAAATCACTTAATGAATGATAAATCTATGAACTCAAAAATTATTCCTTACTAAAATTAATTGTTGAATTAATGTAGACCTTGTCTTTCTTCAAAGATTTGGCTAGCAATTACAATATTTATATGGTCAACAAACATGTTGGAAGGCAATTTATAGCTTGGTGGGTGTGTAAAATGCTCATCACCATTGTTGAACAATGAACTTTGCATTAGAGGTGCCATATAATTATATCATTCAAGTTTTTAAAAAAAAACATCATGTGCCAAATCAAACCCAAAGGACAAAAACAAACTGTTTTGATGCTTGGGTGGCAAATCTAATATCAACTTACAATATAAAAAATTGTATCCCCCAAAGAAAACAAGAAAATATGTCCCTTTGTGGTCCTAACCAAATGAAGTTTTGTTATGACATTCCTAAAAACATTAAATGAACACAATCATTGAAAACATCAAAATTCAAAATATTGTTGATTACATTGAAGTTTCAAAACTTATAAGACTTGGGCAACAATGTACCAAAAAAATCCACTAAAACATTCCTTGAAAGTATATTTTATTATCTTAAAGTTTTATGAGTTTAGTAAAAATGATAGTGTACACTACTTGTGGTGCCAACCATCATATTTGTCCCTCTTTAAAGGTTGCAAGTAGTAATTTAGGTACCTTCACTTGATGTTCTATTAACTATCATAAGTTATAAAATTTTAGAGCTAAGGTCACCCTTTAAAAATACTTGTTTTGGTCATCTGATGAATAATGTGTGCCAATATGTGATTGTAGAAGAGAAAATATGAAAGAACAATGAATGAATTCATTATTAAAAGAGCCCATGTAACTTGCAAAATACCATAACATTGACAAAGAAAAGTGACATGGGGCAGTAGAAGTGGCAGAAGGCTTGTGCCACACCAAATTATTTTTTTTACAAGTTGAAAATTATGATGAAAACACATTTTGCTTGATGTGTTGTTATCTTTAAAAAGGATTTTTTTTTTTTTTTTGTGAATAACATTTGCTACTGAGTTAGACCATGTCAAGAAGTCTATTATAAATCCCAAATAACATATGGAGAAAATAACCATAAAATAATAAATTGATATAATAAATTTCATTGATGTATCATTTGTTTCAATGGTCAATATGAAACATTTTTTTTGACTTTATGACAATGATATTAAAGAATTGTATGGTTAATGGTATAACATGACAACAAAATAAGTTTTGTTAACAAGTAGTTTAAGGTTACTATAGTACCTTTACCATTTTGGCATAAATTTTTAAAAATAATTTTTGTCAAAATTTTGAAAATTTCATTCATTATTTGTGCCAAAATTTTAATAAATTTAAAATTTCAATAATTAGGATTTGAACCGCAAAAATTCAATGACAATCACTTAAAATTGAACTAGTCTAGACACACTAGACTATTCCATAACATTGACAAAACCCTGATTATTATTTTCTATAATCATTGCCTATTGAAAATTTAAGAATTAAAAAACTAGGTGCTGAAGTTAAGATTTCAAATTTAAATAAAATTTCAGCAATTTGTTGCCGAAATGGTAAAGGTATTATGGTAATGTCTTTGTCCTCTTTGATGTTAACTATTTGAACTTTTTGGCCTTTGTACATGAAGAACCATGGTGTAAAAAACCAATATTTAGGCTAGCAATGGTGTGTGATAACTGTGATTAATGAATAAGCTCTATGCAACGGGGTCAAGTTTGGAATGTGTTTCGTTTGGCTAGATTCAAAAACCTTGTGAATTTTTTGGCTTTGATGAAAAGTGGTGTATGTGTAATGCTAATGGCGGAACGCAAAAGGATATATTGGAGGACTTTGGATGAAGGAGGCACATTGATTTTTTTGGAGAAAAAAATGTTGAAGTTAAAATGACCTTGCTTTTTCTTTGGATGTTGATTGGTGTGTGTTGTGTGAAATGTGGATGAAATGAATGTTCATTAAGATTTCAATATATTGATTATGAGTTCTCCAAAAACATTTATTGTGCATGGAAAATCAAGACATGATGCATAAGTAGAAGGTTAGAATGCTTAGGAGTAAAGATTCATGTGGAAACAATGAAGATCATTAAGGGATTTGAAAGAGTTGGTATGTGACGGCATTCTCGTCCTTGGGTTTAGTACATGAAGAATTTAAAGCATTTTTCTTTGTCATAGTGGGATAACTATTGGGGGCTGAGTATTTATCTACATAGGTGTTTTGAGTGGGTTTCAATTTCCTTATGGGCATCCTGGGTGGGTTGTTGGACTAATTATTACAAAACTAGTAGAATGCAAGTTATTGGAAACTTGAAAGGAATTTTTTTCACTCATCAAAACTTCTAGGATGTTGGAAATTGGAAGAATTTTGTTATAGAATATGGGATTTGGACTTGCTGTTGGTGGTGGGGAGAATGTGATTAGAGGGTTTGGGATTATGGAACCAAAGACTAAGATGCCATGAAGAAGACATAAATAGATCATAATAGTAAATCTGAAGTGATTTGATCCAACATGTGCTTATAGGAATGTACGTTTTCACTAGTTTGCTAATAATGTTTAAAGCAAGTTCATCTAAAATAATAAATTTCTAACCCAAGATTTCCTTCTTTGTAATGTGAAGACCAATTTGTCTTTTAAAAATTTGTCTAAATTAAATTTCTTGCAATAAGATGCTCAATGATTTTGAACAAAACTTGACCACCAAATTGAGGTAGAATATGTAGTGTTGCTAATATTTTAAGTTTATTGTGTCGCTATAGGTTGGGTACATCTCACTTAGATTCATTCATCATAATTTATGAAAATTGGCCTACATGGACATGACATTGTTCACAAGTAGAACATGGTGTACAAGATTTCTTTGCAATTGGGGCAAACTTTCTTGATGAGAATGATGATGAAATTGAAAAAGCATGTTTGATTTCTTTGAAAAGCTTTTTTTATTGGGTTGTAGTTCATATACGCTAAACTTACACGATTCATTTAGGCCAAAGTTGCATGGTTCTTCAATGTGCAAAATTATGCAACTTTAGCATAATTGAACATGCATAGTTCAAGTTTAAGTTGAGTGTTTCGCAATTACATAACTTTCTCTAATTTGCATTAAAAGTTATAAAAAAGACAAGTTTCAAAGAAAAAAACTATTGCTACTAGTATTGAAATAAGGGTGGTACTAAAACTTCAAAACCAATATTTGCTACTAGTGTCTGATGTTTCAAAACTTTGTGTACTCTTGGCACGAGCCTAATACCCAAATTTCAAACCAGAATTTGGCACTGAAATCCAAATGGTCCCAATCTTCTTTCAAACATTGAGGAACAGATGCAACTTGTATTTACAGAGTGTGATACACACCCAATGTTGGTCCTTACAAAAAAAATTTAGAAGCTAAGAGCATCTCCACTAGGGTTTCATTTTTAAAAATTTGTGGTTTTGAAAGTTTGGCAATGTTTTTTTTTCATTTTGTAGCTTCCTTTTTTCCCCAAATGTTCACTAAAGACCAAAAAAATTCCAAAATTTTCCAAACTTTTTGTCATCGCAGTGTGAAATTCGAAAAATGAAAATAAAATAACGTCCAGTCTCCACCACACACGAGCAAGAACTTCTGTCCCAAAAACTTCAGATGAAGTATAGTAATCAAATTGTGTGAAATTTGCAAATTTGACACTAAAGTCTGCTCAAAGGCAGTGGACACTTGCAAGAGCTGCACTCAAAGAAAATGCCCTTTTTTGATTGATCAATGATAATGACTGGTCCAAGTGATGAGACTTAAAGAATCTCTCCGTTTAACGTGACAATGTCTAGATTTTCAGTAGAAGGGGTGACAGCTTCGAAGGTGAGGAGGTGTAAACAATTAAGCCTGATTCTTGGATGTGATGAAAACTGATAAGCGAGGGCAGTGCTGAAGGTTCTTCTTATTACAGTTCCAGCTTCTGTGGGTGATCTGCAACTATTGCACATATTGATGATCTGCTGCTTGCTACACATATTTCACACCAATGACTCACCATGTCATAGATTTGACGAAATGAAATGTCAGTCCAGTGATTAACTAATCTGATGGCTTTCATTGCACCCTCAATGCTTCACTTATGAAGAAGCAATTAGCCATTGTGCAGCTGTGCTTCTTCACCTTCTTTTCAAATGCTAGGACGAGGAGAGGACAAAAATCTTTTTGCACATAGACCAGGCCAACAGGTGTAGGAAGGAAGGGCCCCTAGTACTTTAGGTACATTGGGCCTCAATAAATAAATAATAAATGGCCCCCAGTTTTATAATGGTGGTATTAGTCCAGGTTAAAAATGGTGACAAACTGTTTTTGAAAATAGAAATTCCATGCAACCAATTAGAGAAGGCTCGAGGGAGCTTAGTTTTTTCTTTTCTTTTCTTTTCTTTTGAGTTTTGGTGGGGAGGGGGAGAAGGGCAAAGGGATGCATTTTTAAGCTTTCTATGTTGAGGAGTGCACAATGTTCCAATAAATATGAGTGATCAAATGGCTCCTTCTGAAAATGAAAATGAAAAAAAAAATCAAAAATAATAACTGTGTGTGGACCCCTGACTAATTAATACAAGCATATGAGTAAATACACCCAGTATGGAAATAAGTGAAGAGTTTGTATAATAACCCTGTGGATATTAAAGTTAGATGCCACCATTTGACCAGAAACCTAGGTGGGTTTTAAGATGATGTCCTGTGCCTGGCAATTGAAATACATTAGTGGAAGACCAAACAGGACACTGTATGTCCTCTTTAAGAGAGCGTCTCCACCTGCATTAGCATAATGACTAGTAGACAACATGTTGTGGATGAACCTCTCTACGTACTGTTCTCCGTAACATAATGAAAATTTCGTAAATTTGGGTATAAACTGTTGTAACTTAGGAGTAAAATGCATGTGGTTCAAAAATGTTTGTAGCTGTAAGAACAGCACTGGTTTCTTAGAAATCTCATGCCCTTTATGTCCAAGGAGGGGGTTCTGGTTCTGTGTTTTCATTACTATGTATAAGGATACCTTTAATGTGAAACTCAGTTTGGACCTGCAAATAATTACATCATATGGTGTTCTTCAAAAGGGCACTTTGTAAAGAAATTAATTGATTTTCTTTATTCAGCCAACCATAATGATTTATCGGCCCAAGTGGTAGCATTTTCATAATCTCTTGCTTTAAAAATCACCAAAAAAATCACTGAAAATCATCAGAACCGCCTTCTACGAACAACACGAAATTAAGGGTGATTAAGATTTTTCTACTTTCTTATTTTGAATATCACCAAATATTGGCTAAACATTCTTACAGGCGATTGTCACTTGAGCAACATTACAAATTTGAAAAAAGAAAAGAAAAAGCACTGTGGGAATGAGGAAATAATTAACACTCCATGATGAATAAATAAATACATGGCAAACAATAATAGAGGCCCAAATAGTGTGCCTTGTAGTGGAGGCGCTCTAAATGTTCATATCTGAAAACTGCCGTCTGTCCTTACAGCCAAATGTACCACTTTACATTGGCCATAATTGAAGACTTCCTAACCTACTTGTCATAATTCACAGCAGTATCACAGTCCCTGGACCCTGAGAGCAATTTTCCTTTAGACAAAATGGTTGTACCATCATCGTAAGACTGATGCCATGGCTACCCATTCAACTCTATATCAGCTTCAACAGTTCAACCCTCGCACTCTAAAGAACCTAAGAAGCTCTAGTACATAAAATGGGTACACCATGTACCTCCCAAGATTCAACCCAACAACTACAAGCATTTTTACTACAGGTACGAGCATCTCCAGCGGTGCTCTGTATGTGATCCTGCACAGTGAAATTGGATGAAGAAAATCCAAAGTATGCCAGTTTGGCTCAGAAAAATGGTCTTGGCTCCACATAATTGTGTGCGATGCCGTGGCTGATAAAAAAAGGTGCAGCAACGCTGTGCACCTGCAGAAAAGAGTGTAATAAATATGATCTAAGTGCTGCTCAGTGTTTCTCATTGGCTCATCATAATGATTCATCCAGGTGGTTTGGTTTTAGTAGTCCCCCACGTATTTGCAGTTCCATTTTCGGTTTTATGTGTGGGGTTGCAGAAGAGTACATAACTAAACTGAGATGTGAAAAATATTTTCACTGGGTCACATACTGAGCGCTGCTGGAGATGCTCTAAGTACCTACTACCCATCTGGCTCTTCAATGTTGATCATATATGTTGAACCAGCTTCTCCCTATGGAAACATTAACCTCAGTGCCCATTTGGTGTAGTTATTACAACCATTCTACATGCCGTTCTCACCATTTACACTCTCCACCATTTCAATGCATAAATGTAAAGAACTGTCATCATTTTCCCTTTGTGTTTTTCCATTGCTTCTCAGGCATGACCTCATGTGGGATCTTATATAACCCATGTAAGATCCAGTGTTGGGCGGTTCTCACTTTTTTGTGAGAACCGACTGGTTCCGATTTTCTCATGATGTTATGAGAACCTGATCGGTTCTCTAATATATAAATTTTTTTGGGCTGGTGAGAAACGGTCAGGTTATCAAATTTTTATTTTTTTTGCAAACTCACCCGGTTCTCAGATAAGTCAGTCCCTCATATATACGACAACAACCGGTTCTCAAATTAGTCGATTCTCATAATATATAAAACAACATCCTGATTATTAAAATTTTCATTAATTAAAATCAGTTTTAAATAAATTAAATAATTAATATTTAAATGACTTCATCACACGAAAAGAGAGACACCATGTGAGAAAAGTAAACAGTAATACAGAGAAGAGTAATACCAATAAAGAGAGAACAGTAATAATGGGAGAACAGTAATAGCAGTAAAAAGAAGAGTAATAGTAATAAAGAGAGAAGAATAATAATTGTCCCAAGTGAGAAGAAGAACCAGAGGAACCCAATTAAATGATACAGAGAACTCTGAGAACCGGATCTGAGTTCTATGAGAGAACCTGTCCGGTTCTCCAAAAAAATAAATATGTATACATTTTTTGAACCGGTTCTCGATCATGTGAGAACCTGAGGTCGGTTTTCATTCCTGTTCTCACATTTTAAAAAAGGTGTAAATTGATTCTCATTATGAGAACCGGGTTGAGAACCGGGTCAGCATTTCAGAACCGCCCAACACCGGTAAGATCCCACCAACCAATCAACATGAATGTAACATTTTGTGAGTGTCTTGTTTTCACCAAAAAAAAAAAGGGAAAGAAATTGGAAGAAATGCCCCGGGGTTTCTTTACATAGGCGAAAGGGTCTGCATTTAGACTCTTTTAAGCATTTTGGTCCTTCCCCTCGGCCTACCAGCTTGGAGACATGAGCCTTAACTCTCAGAAGGGTCTGGAGGGAAACCCTTCTCGCATACACGACAAACTGGAGAGGGTTAAGAGAGAGATTATTTAACTATCACCATTTGAGTCAATTATTGTAATTGAGCAATCAAAAGCAGTCATACCCTTGTACACTCCCTTGTACTAGTCCTGTTGAGGGGCACTGCAAGCTGTGTATATTTACAGGCCCAAGCTGAATTTCACACTCTTTGACCGCTATACTTCATCCAAAATACAGTGTAAAGAGAGACTGATCACCGGTTTTACTTCTGTGGGTAGGAGCGGATGCTGCTGCCATTTTTGAAGACGTGCTTGTCTCTGCAGCTTGAGATTGGGAGCTTGGGGATCAGGTTCAGTATTTATGAGTTCTGGGTATGATCAAACGAGTATGTATGTACCTACCTGTTGTTCATCTATATACTATTGATCTTTCAGCAGACATTCTAGCAGAAACCGAGTTTGTTGGTCTGTCCAAATGTTTTTAGATTTTACCTGCACAAAGTTTTAGAGTGAAGCTGGTGTGGAGCCTAGACGCTGCTCAATGTCATACATGAGTCATCAGTACTTTGAGTATTGCTCATAACACCTTCTGTCTGGGATTTTGTACCCAAATCCATTCTATTTGCCTGTAGGAAGCTTCCCAATATATGAGCTGAAGCCTGACCACTGACAAGAGTCTTCGCTTCCATATTTGTGGCAGGGCATCCAGCGGTGATTTCTTATTCAAAAAATTCCGGCGAATCTTAGTAATTTGTTGACCTGAAAAATATGATTTCAAAGGATTTTTTTTTAATGAGAAATTGGACCTCAATTTTCTAGAAATTACCTGCTTGAAATGCCGAAATTTAAGGAGATTAGTACCCTTGATATCAAAAAATTTGAGAGCTGGGCCAGTTTTCTGTAGTGCCCAAATTCTCTATCTGTCTTTTTTTGTTCGCAGTGATTAGAGTTTGGGATTCTAAAGGTGATCTCTTGCATGAAGTAAGTGTGGGTATAGTTGAAAAAGGGAGCTTTGAAGGGGGAGTCACAAAAGAAAGTTATAGAGTTATTACTTGAGAAATGAGTTACAGAGATCAAAGCAAAACAAATTTAAGAGTTGAAAATGCAGGTTTCTCGAGTGGATACAATTAAATCCACTGTCAATGTAGAGATGAAAAGAGTAAATAATCTTGAGTTGAAATTAATAACATTGAGAAAAGAACTAGGCTACAACTAGGCTAGTTCATTTCTTTGCACATGGATTAGTTTGTTTGGAAGTTTAAGATGTTGTGTGGTGTGTTGGTTGGGTTTTTGTTTGTGGAATTGCAACTAGGGGGCATTTCTTAATCTACTTCTTGAACTAAAGAAGACACTTTAATTTTTTTGTGATTTTGTATTTGTTTTTGGTTTAAAACTCCATGAGGAGTTGAATCTCAAACATGGCTTAGTACCTTGGAGTTGTGAAAAAAATTCAAAGCAAACAAGAAAAGGAAGGCCCTTGTTTTTGTCACATGGCATATTCACAATCAAGGTACCAAAAGGAATGTCTAACGAAAAAAGGACTACAAAGGATTTTTATTTTATTTTATTACATTTATTATTTCATGATTATAGGGGATTGGTATATGACTATAATTAGAATGATATCATGTTAATATATTAATATTTAAAAAATGGATTTAATATTGATGTCCTTTTAAATGCTTGTAAGCAAATTGAGTTTTTGTCTTAATTGCAATTTGCATATTATAGGAATCAAAAGGAATGTATTAAACAATGCAATTTGATTTCAATTTTCTTTCATGGATAAGTAATACATACATCTATGTTTGGAAATGTTCATATAATGCATTTAATTAAATAATATACGATATAAGAAATTTGAAAGCTATAGAATCCATTTTGAAAGGGCAACAAAAAAAAATGGTTCTTTTTTTTTTCCATTTGATTTTTAAAATCTTCATTAGACTTAAAATTTGTGGCCCCAAGTGTTGGCAAAATGTGTAGGAAATTTTCATGCAAAAAAACATGTTAAGTTGTATATAAAAACTTATGTACTTTTTTTTTCTGCATTTCTGGTTTTTTTACCAAAATATTTATGCATAATTACATACGCATGTGAAAAATCACCACCACCATGAAAATTATCATAATTTGAATTATCCAATATTTCTCACTTAAATTTATTCCATTTAGATTCTATATTTGGAAGATAGCAAAAAAACAAAATCCTTGAATCATGTGGTCAAAAAATGGTACCTTAATTGTGAATATGCCCCACAAGGCCACCTTTTTTTTATTTTTACTTGCATCTTATTCTTTCCCACTCTCACATTTTCCCGATTAACACAACTAACAATTGTAGGCACTAGGCACCAACATCAACAATATCTAATTACCAATCAATCATTGTTGCCATTGCTTATTGTCAATCGTCACCATCTATAAGGCAAGGTGGGGCATCATCAACAAGCAGGTGGATGTCATCATCAACAATAGGCATGCATAATTGTAATAGTAACAAGAAGATTTTTTCAGTAAAAAAAGGAGAATAAGAAGGGAAAAGGAAAAGAAAAAAAAAGGGGCAAGCAAAGGTGGAGATTGATGGACTCTTCCATCATCGCTAAGAGCTTGAAGCTTTTCCCCAAAGCTTAGAGGTTTAGGCTCCCCTAAAGTTTCACATGCTTGAACAAAGGTTTGAAATAAAAGACTTGGGGTTCCAATTTGGGCCTCCCTTTAATTTTATTTTTTTCAATTTAATGGACATGTTCAGCATTAATTCAAACTTGCGACATTATTATCATCATTATTATTTGGAATTATTTGGTTTTTTTATTTTGTAATTTTCATTCATGTAAAGGTCTTTTCATCCATAATTTAGATGATTTTCTTGTTTCATACATGTTGTTTTCATCTAATGTATTAACGAACATTTAGTTAGTGAGTGTTTGGGTAGGGTAGTAGACAGACGCCCTTATGATCAAACAGTTTTTACACATTATTGATTTTATAACCAAACAACAAAAGTAGTTTTAGCTTTTCATCCATGTGGGTAATTTTTCATCCAATATTTGGATGTGGGAAAGTTTATCCATCCAAAAAATAAAGGGTTACATCTTCTATATAATTTGGTGGATTGAGGAAATCTTTGCATCATTGGATTTGTTTTGACGAAAACTACACAAATGTAAATGCAAATTGTTTTTTGGAATCAACAATTGAAGAAATTCATAAACTAATTTCCTAATTTTGGGAATTAATTGACCTTTAAGTTTTGGAAATTTATATTTTGCACATATGGAGGCTAAATCACAAGTTGTTTAAACCAACAAATTCCCACAAAGGAACACCACATGTGTGGGAATTGGTGGGTGCACAATAGGTTGTTGACAACCAAGTTCTAATGTGTGGGTAAACATTATTTATTATATTCACAAGTGGTGGAGTGTTACTCCATTAATTTTTCAGTTTTTGCAATAGTTTGTTATAATAGGTCAAATAATTTTGGCCTATGGAGTGGGGTGTAATAATGCATGTCATTTTTTTTATTATGGTGTAAATCCTCCCCATTAGTGTTATTGGGTTATGTGCATCATCACAAATTTAACATCTGACGAATTAATAATGAAAATTGTGCAAAATTTGCTCATAGGTTTGTACATTTTACATCCAGATATCATATGTGTCACATGCATGAAAAAAACTGAACAACAAGATTTTCAAACCACATGAACAAAGGGAGGTTTAATTCTGAATCTAGGTCATAGAATAAAAAAATCAAAAGAAAAAACATGACTTGTGCATGATGTGAACGCAAAAGAAATTTATTCCAAAATCATGACAACAATAAATACCCAAAATTGATGTTGAATATATTAAAGGTAGTGTGAAATTTTATTTTTATTTATACCTATTGGGCACCTAGCTCAAGAAAGCTTCTAAAAAAACCTCCAATCTACATGTGATCCACGTTCACCCATGTGTGACCCATGTGCACCCATGTGTGGCCCATGTCTATCCACATGGGAGTTAATAGTGAAATATGGGTTAATTAAGAGCGAATTAGAAATGAATTGAGATTTAACTATGAATTAGCTAAAATTTAATTAGAAGTGAACTAGAAGTGAATTAATGGATAATTACAAGTGAACTAAGAATTATCCAAAAGCTATTGAAAACTAACTAAAAGTTAATACAAAAATGAATTTAAATTAAAATATAAATTAATTGCAAGTCATGGATGAACATTCATGTGAATGAATTCCATAGTGTTGGCATCCGTGGTAATGTGTTGAAAACACATTCAACACACATAAATGTGTTGATGAATAAAATACGAACCTATAAATGGATTGATGTCACATGAACTTTGCATTTTCTTATAAATTTGTGTCAAATTTATTTTCAATGCATAATATCAATGTGTGAAACATACAAATTATGAATGAACAAATTTTGCACAATTTCCATTACTAAATCATAAGACATTAAGTTTGTGATTATATTGGTTGGTTGTCATTTATTGAATTGTGTGTCATTGATCAACACCTTTAAATAAACATACACCTATGAATTGATATCTCAGAAACTTGTGCATTCTATTTAGTGAAAACCCTAAGGTGAAAAGGTATGAACTTTCCCATGTGTGTTAACTACCATAGGCAATTTTGGGGTTGTAATTAGTGTGGCTAATGGTTTAGCATGGGACAAAGCTACACACCAATCCTAACCATTTTGTAGGTCCTATTTTATTTTTAATTTACCAAAACATATTCATTAATGTTTAACAAGGATAGGTTTGAATATTTAAAATATTGAATACTTACAAATATCATTCATATTAATCATAACATGGAATTCATGCAATTTTTGAACAAACTTATGAAAATCAAATTTCGCATAAAATTTGTACAAACATATGAAATGTGGTAAGTTTATGATGGTAGCAAATAAACATGTTTTGTTGTTTCATGTTAGGCCTTTATACTGAGACATAGACATGTTTTTGATTAGGACAGTATCACAAATATAGTATGTGACAAATTAATGATGAAAATTTTGTAAAGTTCATTCATTCATAGGTTCATACATTTAACACATGAATATCATGTGTTGAAAACATGTTTGACACCTGGATAAATGTGTTGATGGATGAAATACGAACATATGAATGAATGAATGTCACACGAGTTTTGCATCTTGTTATAAATTTGTGTGTCAAATGTGTTTTCAATGCACGATATTAATCCGTGAAACATATGATTTATGAATGAATGAATTTTTCATGATTTTCATTATTAAGTCATGAGTTGTTAAGTTTGTGATGCAATTCAAAGAAGGTTGGAATTTGGCTAAACATTAGGGATTGGAGCTAGGTGATTAATGACAATGCTTGTTTGGCTAAATCTTCTTATGGATGATGGTCACTTTGGCTACATCACAAAATTGAAAAACAATTCATACCTATCCAAACATATCGTTTTCAAGTAATTGTGGGTATCCTTTGCCCATCCATGGTGTCAAAAACAATCTTGCCCATACAAATGTTTGGAATTTGTTTATATATGTAACACATTTTGTATTAAAAACTTTGCAATGTTGATAGTTTGAAATATTAATAATACATTATACATACATTAATATGGCCATTAGATAGTTGAAGCATTCATCCAACTGAAAGTGCTTTTGCATCCCACATCGGGAGTTGGACTTTTAAGGAATTCTAAATGTTTGGGGGCGAAGTCTAAGGAAACAAAGCTTATCCAAATCAAGTTGTTGCCTCATTGAAAAGGTTTCAAGGAAAAACAACAACAAAGTGGGCATGCATTTCAAAAACTAACAATACATCCATTTAATCATGAATAAAGTAACACACATTACCAAAAAGAATCCCAACTACTCATGGGTTGATTTCTAAAGCTTACACAAATCACATTTAATTAAAATCCTTGGCACATAATTTAAAAGCTCTTGGAAAGAACTACAAGACAATTCATTCAAATGTTCAATTTGATTAACTTTTTTGGGCATTATGAGACCCTAAAATTATTGGACACGAAAATGTCCCAAATTTGAAGTGAATTTAAGAATTTCAAGAAAATGAAATCAAGGGATATACTCCCCATGGAAACATGCAATATAAATAAGGCTTGTGTAGTGACTCTTATTACAATTTGGGTGGTGGCAAATCTAATGTGAATTTGTGATAAGTTTGTGACCCAAATTTAATTACCTTAATAACCATTTAATATTGTTTGTGTGGTTGATTTGACATGAACTATAGATGGAGTGCAACCACAATAAAAGAAAAAATACCTTCCCATTCAAGTGACGCTTAGAAAGCAATGGGTTGTTTAGTTGAGATGCTATGACAAATTGAAATTAATTACAAAAAGTCATGGGTTTTTTATCTTTGATTTTTACATGAAAAAAAATACCCTAACAAAAAAATTGTCACATTTTATTATTATGTGAATGCATACAAAATTATTGTTGATTATGTCATTTTCACAACATTTGAGGTCACTTAAAATATTATTAATAGTGAAAGCATTGTTTACACTTGTTGCAACATGTGTTATTGTGATTACATGCTATGAAGTTTATTGTTTTGCTTATTGTTTTAGTTGCATGTTTAAGGTTTGTATAATTTTGTCATTGCCAAGTTGAGAATTTACTATTGATTTCACATGGAAAAACTTAAGGTGCTTCATTTCTCCTCTATTGCACAACAAACAATAAGATGACTTTCATGAAAAAATTATTTATGAAACAAAGTAGTTTGTTTTGTTTTGTTTGTCACGTTGAGATCTCCCAAACCATGGTGCCTTATGATGTGTTCTTGGTATCTTCAAAAAGCTCTTGATGAGTAGGGGTGCATCAACTTGGTTTGAGATTGTTTGGAGCTATGGTGTGAAAGCTATTGATTATTGAACCATTTGCTCAATAAAATTTAAATAAAATTGAAACTGAAAATTGTGTTGGAATTTGGGGGCATTCTTGGTGTTGTTGGAAAGCCCTTGATGAGTTAGATTTTATAGAGTTTATTTCACAAATTTCAGAGCTAAGGTGTGAAAGATATTGATTTTTGGGTGAATTTTATTCTGGAAATTCAAAAAAATTGCAAAAATTGGGTTCAGAAGGAAAAATCAGGTGAGCCCTGAATGTGTTCACATTGCCAAATTCAGAAATTTTCAATTCTGAAAACTAAAGAATATGTTCACATTTGGGCCAATGACAACAAGCTACACTAGTCATCAATAAAAGACAAAAAAGTAATTCACTAGAACAATTCTGCACAGGTTAGAGTGCACTAAAGACTCAGTTGCACATGAGGCTCCATCTTTCGAAAATTTTATCTATTTGTTTACAGCTATGCACATAATAATCATAGAAGTTGATTTTCACTTCTTTCTTGATGGAGAGTCCTTCCATGAAATCCTTTTGGGACATAGGGTTTATGTTCTCCACAACTAGGTGTAATAATCTCAAATGCTATGTTGTTTGCTTAGATCGTGAGGTAGAAAGGTGAACATTCTCCACTGTGTTCAAGTGTTATGTGTCACAACTTGTAAAGTGATTGGAATGCACTCCAATTTATTACCTTCTTGTCACCGATTAATTCTGGTGTAGTTGTGAATTGCTAAAACTGCACAATGTGAAACCCACAAAGGTTTGTCTTTCATCATAAGATTACAAATATAACAGTTTTAAGTGTGGAAAAAGCTTGGCAAAACCAGATTTGATGGTTCATGTTCCAGGTTGTAGACTTGAATACTGGTCATGAAGTGCACTCAATTAGTTCTCTACTCAGCACGGACATGAATGCATGCTATTTGGTAATCTATTAGCGTCTAGAGTTTTTTTGAACCATGTTTTGAGATTTTTAGAGCTTGTATGTGGATTTAAAATTATATATATATATAATTTTTTTCTTTTAATCTGATATTTTAAAACATTGTGGCATTTAAGCTCATTGCATGAGATGTAACTGCTAGAATGAATCATCATCATTTTGGGTGTAATTGACTAATCACCCCCCCCCAAACACAAAAGAAAGATGTTTTGAGTCCTTCATCAGGCAGCCTGAAAACTGGGGGTTCTTCTGTTGAGGACATAAATTTGGGCAATGAAAGAATGAATTTTAGCCATTGGGCAGCCTTAATTTTTATAAAAAAAATTGGGCAGTTTGAAGAGAATTTGGGCAGTCCACAAGATGAAGTCAACTTAGCAAGTTGGCAATGTAGCACTGTTGATGTGGAGTTGACAATTTGGAGATGTGGACTTCATGATATGACAACGTGGACTTGGTCACTTAGCAAAGGGAACTTGGCAAAATGGACGTTGACTGTACTTTAGCATGGTGGACTTAGCAAGCATGAAAGGCCAACTTGGCAAAATAGCAAAATCAGAAGAGTCAACTTGGCAAAACAACCAAGCAAATGATATTCCATAATTTAGATCAGTGATGGAAACATAGGATTCAACAACATGACCAGCAGGAAGCAATGTTTTAATTCAGTAGACAATGAGTTGACCTCAACAGGAGGTATCCTTCCTGTGGACTTGAAACTATGGTTTGCAGATTGTACACAAGGCTTGTCCAGTGTCTTCTTTTGCCAGGAAGATTTTGGGGCTTCAGAAGTGTCTGTTGGGGAAGGAACTGTTCAATTTGCAGATAAAAAGGATCATCATCCACTTGGTAGATTGAACTTATAGAAAGTTTGTAAGTAGGGATTGCCATGAATCGAATGGAATTCAAGTTGCAATGAAATTTCATTCAATATTTTCATTTGAATGCAACTCAATTTTCACAAAATCAATTCATTTTTTCTGTTGGTTGATTGGTAGTGCACAGCAGCACAGAGCCCAAGTTTTTACAGTCAGGATTGCCATGAACATGACAGACAGAAACTCCATTTGGGGATTTGCTTAATGGAATGGAACAGGGGGAGTTTGGGCTCTCAAGTCTTTGTCATGTTTGGCTGAGTTTGGTTTGCAGATCAGCAGAAAAGATTCAACAGAATTGAAACAAAATCTAAACCAGTTTTTAAAAGTGACCCATTAGGTATTCAATTTGGAGAGACCAAAACACACCAAGGTTATGTGTTGAAGTTGTTGGGCCAGCCAGTCTAGCTGGTGATCTTGAAGTAAAGTTTCAGAAAGGTGGAAAGTAGACAATTGCTCTGCACTGATTGGGGATGGTAACTGGGCATGGGACGAGGGACTTGCCATTTTATCGACACACACATTGATCTGATAAAACTGGTTGTAACCCAATTTTGCAGACCTATTGCACTCGATAAGCGGGGTCTGCCCCAGGGCTGTAGTCAACACCTTCAATATAAGCTTTGAAGTGCACAATTGCCCATTTGGTAGAATATCTGCAATCATCTCATTGCTCTACATTAGTTGTGCCCCTGGAGAAGGATTTAGGGCACAAAAAGAAGAAACAGTAGATCTTGCAAGCAGCTCAATCTTTGCCAATTGGGAAATCAGAATGTGGGGGCATAAATTATAATGAAATTTTAGGTCCAAATTTTCAGAAAGCACCTATCTGCAGTGAGATTGTATGTGGTGTAAAGATTAAGAGCAGTCTTGAAGTATGCACGTTCTGTCAATCCTGAGCATGTTCCATGCTTTGACCACTCATGGTTCCAGAATGGACTGTTGTTGCTTGATGGGCATGATAATTTGTTCCAGTGTAAGTTCAATTCCTTGGTGAGATCCTTTATCTGCCATGCAAGTGAAGAAGCCCCATAGAAAAACCCCACTCTCTTTCTCTCTCATTGATTTGCTGTTGAACTATCAACACTGTATGAATGAACACTACAAGAGAATGTGATTTTTCTTACACAAAAAGCTGTGGCTCATGACACATGTGTCCAGTAAACTTTGTGGTTTCATCTGTTACATTTCTCTTACATGTGCCATTACCTAATGTCAAATTGCTATTTTAATGTAATCTATGCCACAATAAACACATCTTGTACATTGTAATGAATGAAACCACAAGGGTTACCTCACACGTGTCATGAGCTGCAGCTATTTGTGTGAGAAAAACCACATTCTCTTGTAGTGGAATGACTAATGAGCCCAAAATCTAGGTCTAAAACATATTGACCCAAAATCCACTGAGACTCAAAGAAATCTGGAGTACCAAAACCACAAACCACCAGCCAATGAAGAGAGCAGTATGTAAATGTGATCATAATAAAGAGGCAGTAAGTACTTCACTTAACACAAAGTTTCCACCACACTTCGATGGACAGGAGCTATCAATCTGGCTTGGCCACAACCCATGGATTTGGAAATTTGATTTTGGCTTCCCAGATCTTGGATAGCAGCACCCTCCTGAAGTGTCACATAATGATCCTGGCCACTGTTTTGTATATCAATAAACCATCACTGTTTTAGTACCAAACTTTGAAAAATAGAGATCTGCAAAAATCACGGCCAATAATGCACAGAATGGGTCTTGACAAAAACCAAATATGTGGCTTAGTTTTGGAAGCCCAATCTATTTGATATGTTTTGATCTATTTGGTTTCATGATTCAATTCAGTCTCAGAGACAACCCAACAGCATCTGTTGTTATATTGAGGTAATTGCTAATTGCCATGCAAGTGTGCTGAAATCCTCTCTCATACATCCCATAGCTGGCATTAACAATCAGCATCTGGTTTGCTCCATAGTTGATGATTCTCTAAGACATTGGGGGGGTTTTTTTTCTCAATGATGAATATACATACCATTTGCACAAAAAAGTAGAAATCAAAATTGGGTCCACCCATTGGAGGAAACAAGGCAGCTGCTAGCAACAGCAGTGTAGTGAGCATCAAAGGCAACATTCTTATGCTCCATGTCCTTTTCTTGAGAATACACAACTTGTTGGCATATAAACCTAATCAAAAGTGGAAAAACAGAGGCTGAAAAGTTAAGAGGCCCAAGGAGAGATTAGCAGACAGGGTGGCACCTTTTCATACGTGGTAAGCATGTCCTTTGAATACATTTCAAATGAAAGTCCTGGGTGAGTTATTAGAGCATCTCCACACATATTGGGTATCTACGCTTGCATCAATATTTTTCACATCCATTATTAGCAGCGAATTACATATCCCAAACCCCATCCATAAACTTGAAGGTGAGACTCTAAAAAAATGAGAGACAACTAATAGCAAAGCAAGTGGACCAATCAAATATTTTGACCCATCAACAACAATGGGAGATTGTGCCATGGGGACCAATCAAGCAATCTATCCAATTCACAATAGAATTTAAATTATGCAATAGCTTTTGCTAATCATAGCATCTTGTGCAAATATGATGCATCACAACCATTTAAAAAAAACCAAACCAACAAGTTTTTATTATCTTCTTTCAAAACATGCTCCTACAATGCATGGGTGAAGTGTGTAAAAGAAAAATACAATGACATTGAAGCTAAGCCTCCATGTTTGTGCCCTAAAGTTGACAATTGCAATTGTTGGAAACTCGACTATACTAAGAGCAACTCCACCCACACCCCTATTTGGGCTTGAAGACACCTTTATTATATGGTATTAATTATTTCTCAACTCCCACCCATAAACATGAAAATTGGACAATGTAAAGGTGAGAGATAATTTAAGTGTAACACTTGGGCCAATCATTACAATTGACCAATGGACAACACTCATTTTAATGTGCCCTTGATGTGCAAGGGCATCTAGTTTTTATTGGATCCTTTTTGGATTTGTTGGCCCTAACATCTATTGACTCAAACCAATATTTATATGTTGTATTTGATCCAAAATGTAATGTGCACGACAGGTGGAGTTGCTCTAAACCTTAAAAATCTCTCTTGCATAGTCTTTGCCCTTCTCTTCAATGCTCTTTATACATTTGGAAGTTCATTTTGACACTATAGTAACCATGGCTTTTGCATGTAAGGGAAATTTTTAAGGCTCTTAATCTCTTTGCCTATTTCGTTTGTTCCAACCCTATGTATACCACATCAAAATGCACCTCAGCTCACAACTATGTCAATTTCCCCACTAGATGGTTGAAGTCCATTTAAATCACCTTTATATTTCTTTCTTGTGGAAAACCAACAAAACTAATCTATTTGAGATAGTGATGAAATGACTTTTAAAAGCACCTAATTTGAATCGGTGAAAGAATGTGAGCAAAAGAGATTATAGTTAAGTTTTTCTATCTCACACATAAAATTGGTAATAAAATTAATTGTCACTAAATATTTGTCCAATAATATAAGCCCAAATATTCCAAACTCATTGGAATAAACAAGAAGAAGTCATCTATCAATTAAGGAAGATTATTTGCCACCGTGAGCACAATTGCCGTGCTCTTCATACCATTAGAAAGCTCTCGATGAGTAGTGGTGCATGGAACTAGTTACAATGCAAGAGTTAGTTAAATAAAAATAAAATATTTATAAAATATTTGAGCACGCTCTTGGTATTACTAGAAAGCCCTCAATGCGTACATGTGTATTGAGGTGATTTTATAAAGTTTAGACATATAATGTGAGAGTTATTGCATATTGAATGACATTCTTGTCGAAAATTCAAGAAAATCAGACTTAAAGTTTTTAAGGAAATTTATGTGTGCTTTGGTATTGTTGGAAATTCCTCAATGACTAGGATTTTGTGGAGGTAATTTTTTAAAATTTAGATTTGAGATGCATGAGATATTGAGTTTTGAGTTATTTTGTCATTGAAAATTCAACTAAATTACAAAAACTGATTTTGAAAGGAAAAAATTGTTGGATGAGGAGTTCACACTTGGGCTATGATATCAGTTAGCTTTCTTCTTTGATCAATGAATGTCAAAACTTGAGCACATTAAGGAAATAATGAAATTTGTCCATTGGCAAAGAGTTCATAAGAACTAGTGTGACTTGTGTTGTTGGTCCAAGTGTGAACAAGACCTTAATGATAGGACTCAATAGCGATACAATCATTTTAAGTTTTAAATTAATTCTTAACGAAAAAATTATCCAAAATTCAATATCTCTTTCACCTTAGGTTTTAAAATTACAAAATCACTTCCAAGAAATCTCATTCATCTATGGCTTTCTAATTGTACCAAGAAATTTGCCTCAATTTCCCTAAACTTTTCAGTTTTGATTCTGTTAAATTTTCTTTGACAAAATTGTTCAATATTCTTGCACCAGGTAGGTCTAAGCATTATGAAACCACCTTGGTCCACCCTACTAACGAGTTCCAATGGTGCCAAGAGTATGATGGGGGCCACCATCGTTTGGGAGATTCTCAATTTGAGAAACAAAACAAACCTTCCTTAATAGATAGATTGGAGCTCCGTGTTGCTTGACATCATTTTAATTTTTTCTTATGTTACATATATTTAAGTCAATATCAAATTTAATTTAAATTAATATATATTTCATGGACATGAAAAAACACTTAATTTGTTTTTTTATATCCATGTTGGTGGATAGGAAAAAAGAGAGGTAATTATGAAATGGAGGTCGTTATTAAAAAAGGTGGGAGATAATTATTATGAACGTTAATAAAAAAAGAAGGAAGTAGTTATGAAATAGTTAGGCTTGAAAATGAGATAGTTATTTCTGAATTGTCTTTGGAATGGTCATGTAAAAACAACATACAAAACTTTTTGCAAAGAATCTCATATAAACCAGTTCTGACATCATTGGAATTAGTGTAGTCTGTGTTGTTGGCCCAAGTGTGAGTTGATTACCCAACTGAATTTTCCTTCCAAACCATTTTTAAAAATTAATTGAATTTTCAATGACAAAAATTACTCAAATTTCAATATTTCTTGCACCTTAGGTCTAATTTTTTTCAAATCACCTTCATTAAATCTTATTTGTCAAGGGCTTTCCAACAATATGAAGAGGGCGTCCAAATTTCAAATGATTTTTCCATGAAAAACTTGTTTAACATTGAATAACTTCTCCACTGAAAGTCAAAACGATATGAAACCGCTGGATGCAGCCCTACTCATCAAGGGCTTTGCAATGGTAGCAAGAGCATGGCAAAAGGTGTCATGGTTTGGTTTGGGAGAGCTCAACATGACAAACAAGCCTGAATTCTTTAGGAAAATTAGAAAGACATCAATTCTAGGATTTTGGAGATTTTTTAATTGTGGGTTGAAGGATTTTTGTAGTAGAGAAAAACCATGTGGACTGGGGGAGAGCCCAAGTGTGGGAAAAAGGATAACAGGGGGAGGGAGGTCCCACTAGAGGGGATTGGAGTTTTTGGAATGGAAGGTTGCAGAAGAGCTCATGTTTGGGTGGCAAAGCATATGCACATTTGTGTCCTAATTTGTAATGGCTTTAGTCTTGACGTTGTTCTTCTGTTTTGAGATGCAAGTGAACAGAATTAGAGCTCTGTCTTGTGGCTGAAAACTAGAAGACTGCAAAGGTTTTGAAAAATTATTTTATATTTAGCAAATGCTACAAACAAACAGATTGAAACTCTTGTGTGTTTTGAATGAAAAATTTCTTACCCTCCTCTTGGATTATCTTCATAAACATGTCTTAAGCACCTAAAAGTTCCTGACACAGAATAAGGGCTTAGGGTTTAGGGACTTGATTTACCACTTTAAAACATGTAAACAAAGCAATGGTTACAGCTTGGAGTTACAGCTTGGAATGCATCATTCTATTGCGACTGCACCTGGAAGTTGTCCATGCCAAAGACCAAACATATATACACATGGGGTACCTTGACAAACAACCAGAATAACACAGCAATAGCTTCAAATACAGCATGCCTTTCAGATTAACAGCAGCCTCCCACAATATAAATACAATTGTCCAATAGATTACAGTGAATTTAAGGGTTGTCCATCCATCCAGAGAAAACTTTTTGTGCAAACTGCAACAGTCTTAATAACCCAAAAAAGTGAGCCGCAATATTGAAAGATGCTCACTATTTACTCTGACCAGACTCTACACCTATGCATAAATCCCCTACCTACCTCTTCCGTTTCGCAGCCTGGTTCTCTTTAGGATCTTGGGCTTTTGTTGACTTCTTGGGCTTTGCCTTGGTTTGACTAGTAGGTGTCTTGCTATTCCCACCTCTGCCACGCCCTGTGACAGCGAGCACAAAAAAGTATCACAATATTATTCAATGGAAAATTACAGCCTGGCACACTTGAAATTACAATAATTAAAGCAGGAATGTGTGATCAATGAATTTAAGTATGGCATGATTGAGTTCAGGACTTATGAAACAGTAAAGCCTCGTGAGTCATTGAACATAGCATCCGTAAATGTTTTTGGTTAAAAACCAGAAAGTTCCAAGTACACAAACCTTTTTTGGATCCTGGTTCTTCAAGAGTCACTGTTACTCCCCCTGTATGAGACTCGTTCAGCACAGCTGCAAACAAAGTCCAATCATGTTCTTAGTCAGACAGTTCTGCCTGAAGTTCCTTGTATCATGCAAGAACCTTCAGAAGAAAGTGTGACTGACCCATTCACCAACACATCTGTGGCTTGCAACGTGAGAAATTTTACCCATCAGCATGTGAAATGGCACGGCTATATATAATGCATCTGTTTTTTGTATCCTAGTGCCAAAAGGGGAATGGGTGGTGCAGAAAGTGCAGAAGTAGAACCTAATTTATTTTCATCATCAGCCTCCTCTTCCTCTGCCTCCTCAGAGTCCTGTTCTTCCACTTCCTCTGTACAAGTCGAAACATCATTAGTGAATAATTTTTACAGGTCTATTATGAGCAAATCCTTCTATTTTTTCAGCAAAATGAAATACAGCTAACAGCCTTGGACCCCAAAAACCTAACACAGGAAGGAATTGAAAGTGACATACTCATGCATTGAAGTAACTCCCCATCTCTAACTGTGTGTTTAAACTGTCAACACACATAAGTTTGAAAAAAAAGATCCATACCACTGTCCAGCTCTTCTTTGGGAGAGTCACCATTCTCAGCATCCTCAAAATTCATTAGACGGAGACGTGCAGGCTTTTTAGGTGCTTTTTTCAATCCCGGCAAACTCAGGACAGGAAGAAGGTCAGCAGACCGAACACGTCGTTCACCCTCACGCTGCTTGTATGCCTTTGTCAAGGCTGCTTTTACAGCTGATGGCACCCCATCCAACAGACTAGGGCCCTGTTCATGCAACACCACTTAGTGAGTCCTTATACCAGATAATTTGCTATATGATATTTTTTTCCCCTCAACTATTCAAACTAAACAGAGTAATCCTGGTCAACTGCCACGACCATTCACCCAGTCCCTTCTACACAAAAAGGCAGTTCTTTGGCAAATGTGTTTTGAACTCTTCTTGGCTCCTGAAGAATACTTACGGCAGTTGCATTTACCAGTGTCACATCAACTGAGAAAGGGGCAATGTGTACAGAGACCCAAGATGACCATCTCACAGGCTGATTGAAATAGGGCAGACCCACCTGAAATTTAGAAAGGTCAATGATGGTGTCAAAGTCCTCCTGAGTAAGCGAGTAGTCATCCATAGTATCCACCACTTTGTTCACTGCTTCTTCCTGCCAACCAATGCAAATCAAGTCAAGAAAAACATCTGCAAAAGTGAAAGACATGAAAGGACACATTGTACCCTGCCAGCATGCAGAAAGAAGATTATGCAAGAAACCAACCTTGGGCAAATTGTGTAAGGGATGTGTCATCCGCAGTGAGAGAAGAGGCACATAGTCCAACCGAATCGCCTCTCTTCACAAGTGAACACAACTAGACTATAAGTCCCACAGCTCATGAGGAAAATTTGAAACACTTCAAAACCTGCTGCTTGTAAACATGCAGATGTATTGGATGCAAACTGTATACCTGGTTGGCTCACAAGCATGAGAAGCCAAAAGGTGTACGTGCACATCTTCCAGCAGACGCGTTTTTTTGCCATATGTCGAGTTCTTCCCTAGCCATCCCCCAAACCTATTGAAATTGCGTTCACCCTGCAAGAGCAATTCAGTTCCATGAGTATGATTGACCGTTTGTGTAAGACTCTGCACTGACTACATCAGCTCCTGACAGTGGGTGTAGAAGGATATAACAACCTCTCCAGAATTTTGGGCAAGCAGGTATACAAAACCTGTCCAGAGTTTTCTTTGACATTTCCAGGAGCAATCATAAGACTTGGTCATGATATCAGCTAGCTCTTGAGCAACATAGCTACAGGGAACTACAGGGAATAATACTGACAGTGGAGAAGGAACTTGAATTACCGGAACAAAGGTCTCTCGCTGCCCACGCATCAATGCAGCTCTTCAACCATCACATCCAGGAGTAATGTTAGATATTTGACTCTGAGAATCATAATAGAGAAAAATTTGGACAGGCAGCCAACTGCAACAAAGTGGAAGCCACATAAATTTGACCTCTACCCATGGCCAGTGCAGGTCGCTCATAAACAAACAAATCCATCAAAGTACTAACAAAAGAAAAAATGGACAACATTGAGAATCAGTCTGTTGAAATAAGCTATTGAGTAATTGGGTCTGAATAAGTGGAGCTTTTATATCACAACCATTTTTTCAAGTTAGTAGGATCCCACACAATGGATTCAGAAAGCGTGGAAACTGCATACGGGATGATAGATGACATGAAAGCCCCCATCTGGGCATGTTGCCACTGCCGAAACCTTCGAATCTGGACATTCACGACATCACCATCTGCTATACTTGTAGCAGCGTGTGTTGCCAAATCCATTCGCTCTACTCCATTATCATCACGCCCAGCTGCACTGGGACGGTAATTCAGATAATTCTCCTGAAGATAGACCATTCTGCAGGGGTTAAGTATATAGCACATTGCGACTGCCATCTTCCAAACTCCTTGGCACAAAGGCTTCACATTAGACTTAGAAGGACAATCTTGCCCTCTTTCTATTGTCCTATGTCCACATGAACTATAACATGGGACAATACCTGATGTCAAAACTGCATATAGATTCCCAATGCAATCAAACAAGACAATTCTCAAAATGTAACAGTCATTAACAAAAATTGAAACTGCAAAGTTCAACATGAATCAAGGCCAAGAATGTAAGTGATCTCACATCCCATTGAGCTGACACACTGAGAAAACAAGACACAATGTAAGTAAGCACCTGAATGAGTAGAGGCACCAAATCCATATCAGACATGGCAGCATCCATACGATCATCCATGCGCAAACGCCCACCTTCATAGCCCAACAATCTGCACGATCAAAGCACAAGCTCAGATAGAAGTCAGAGAGAAAGAGCCTAGGCTAGCAAAATTTATACTGATCAGGGGATTGGATAAAGAAATCTGGAGCCAATAGAGAGAGACTAACTTGTCAACAGCAGAAAATGGTGACATATCCTCGTCTTTGGCACTCATCATGAGGCGTGTGCGCATATCTGCATAGTTCACAATCGGGGAGCGTAAACTCATATACTGCATTTGATTCAGTGCCATTCGCATGTCTCCCTTCACCTGATCAGCAAGCTCCTCCAGCGCCAACTTCATTCCCACTTCCATCACACTGTCAGATAGTAAAGTGGCCAGAATTTCAGGCAACAGGGTTGCAAAAACAAGCACTTCAGCGACAGTGAGACTGACTGTATCTGCAGACTAGATAAGAACCAGAGGATAAATTTACTGCAGTCTTTGCAATAACACCAAATGGAGAGTAACAACAAAAAGAAAACCACAAAAGTGGTAGTGGAGACTCTCACATCAGCAAATTGGAGGCCTTCTGACTTGGCAATCTGCTGCAGCCTCTTTGCCATCTACAGATACAAGAACCTAAGCATTACTATTGGGTTATGATAATTCTCATGTGGAAGCAGACAGCAGATCTTCATAATCAATCTCATTGCAGGGATTTTGTCATAGCACATAAACTGTAACCACTAAACCCTCATAGGAATTTTAACAGTTGTGGGGGGTCAGGATTCAACAAACCCTAAACCCTACCCTAATCCCTACTCACAGCATGTAAGTCACAGGAAAGAATCCAGTGGTACTGTCACCTTTGAAAGGAAGAACAGGTAGCAGCAGCCTACCTGCTGTTTTGTGGGCTTCCTAAAAGGCAAGGGCAGGCAATAGTTGATGAGACTCTTAAGCTTCTGGGAGTAGCGGTCATTACAGATACAAATGATGGGAATGTGGCTTGCTTTGATGCTAGCAATCAAGTCAGCAATTCCTCCTCGGTCACCACCAGACATACCATCCACTTCATCCATGATCAACACTGCCTTCCTGCACTTGTCCCCAAGGGTGGGGGAAGAAGGCAAAAATCAAATGAAGTTGGTATAATGGCTAAGCTTGCACATCAAGGAGTGATGCAAAGCCTTAGCACAAAATGATCCTCCATCATGTATGTAACTTGAGCATTGGCAACAAAGTAGAAGAAATTGCAGGATCACTTCAAAGAAAAAGGACTACAAAGTGTCCCCAGCACTACTGAAGGTGCAAATCCACCTGTTTGTCTTGCCACCAAAACTCAATGATGCATTGCTGACCATCTCTTTGATAGTATTGGCAGTGCTGCCTCCCATCCCTTTGCCTATGCTTGAATCTGCTTTTCCACGGCTATCACTTGCATTTACCTGTTGAGAGACTCAGGCACCCCAAGTTAGAATTGCACAAAAGACACAATGTAGATGAATGGTATACTCCTAGAGGTACTCCACCTCATCATGTAAGGTTTGCCACTGAAGTGAGATATACAATACCAGCATTCAAGAAATGGAGCTCTATGTGTAGTGTTCTGAAAGAAATTCATATTTGGAGAGAGCTAGAGCACCTCAAGGGCCTCCAACCCAAGCTCTTGACAGAGAAGGCGGGCAGTAGTTGTTTTCCCAATGCCTGGTGGACCACTCAGCAGTACAGCCTTCTTAATTGCACTACTAGTGTTGCCACGTGACTTCTTCCCTTTCTCCACTGAGCCATGATTCGCATCCCATTGCAGTAGCCAATCCCGTACTTGCTTTACCTGCCACATTTCCCATAGTATTGTGTTTTACTTTAAATTAGTCTCACTGAGTGTTGTAAAGATCAATCATACTGCAGATCATACTGTAGAAGAAACAACCCCATGACAGCACTGTAGTTTTTCTCTTGTTGGGTTGCAGAGTGAGAGAGGGTACAATGGACTGGTTCCCTATGATATCATTTGTGGATTGTGGGCGATGTTTGTGGGGCCAGGAATCAGTCTCTGTTGGTTGCACTGCTCCTTGAGCATTTGAAATGGAAGCTCGATTGTCAGCCTTTTGTGTCCCTGTCCCATTTCCATCTGCTGTTGCAAGTTTGACCTTCTTTATAGCTGGTTCTGCCATCAAGAAACAAAACTTGTGCATGAGTTGTGGTTCTAGCCATTTAAGCATTTGTTCTTCAGATGCTGCTGCATAAAAATTAGGAGAAGGTAAGCAAGAGAAAACTTCATGTTGTAATCTCTCAAGTTCATGGTGACGCTGATGGGCAGGAAAAACATTTGCAATAAACTACTCACAGGTGCAGATTGAACTACTAACCTTCCAAGCAAGATGCCAGACCCAGACAGAGCATGCAAGAAGGATCAGAGTAACAACAGGCTAATGACCAGAGTGTCTCAAAAACTTCAGCTACAGCAAGCTTAGTTGATGTGAGATCCTCCCCCCCACTTTTCCCTCATGGGTTATACCCATCATGTTCTAGCACATAGGCAACAAACAAAGATTGGAAATTGCACGACATATGCAAGGTGTATGAACCTTCTGCAGGAGCTTTCTGTGGTGGTGGTGGTGGTGGTGGTGCCTTCGAGGCTGATGAACTACTTTTCTTGGATTTATGGATCATATTGAACAACCCATCCTCTGTCAAGAACTTCACTCTGCATCCCACACACACAACACCCAAGATATTGCAATGACCAGGGCCCATGGCTGCAGAAGTGAAGTCACTGCCAAGACATGGGTTCAACTGCCAAGCTATTGTTATATGCAGGAGTACCATTTCAGAAAATAAGTATTACCCCAGCTCCTTTGCCTTTTGAGATTTACGTCCTCCTATGTCCTCATCTGCTAACAAATAATCCTGTCATTGTTTCATGGATAATCTCACATCAGACTGCATCCAAAGTCCATGCATGGGACACTTCAAAGCCATCACCAAAATGGACTGACAAAGGGATTGCATGCATGTCTAGAATCAAAAACACATCACAAAAATTCAAAGCATTAAGAACCACTGGGAATGTCTGAGAATGTTCCATCCAGACAGATAGGGACAAATGTAAGCCCCCTTGAAACCCATGGACAAGACAGAGCTCTGAGAATTTAGACCTAAGAATGTCATAGATTTACAAACCGTTTTCTTGCTGACTGAAGTTGTAACACGTCCACCATGACATTTGATGAGATGCTCGGCTTCTTCCCTCTCCAAGCTGCACATGACTCCATCACCACAAAGATTATATAAAATAACCAAGAGAAAACCTGCAATCAAGGGGAAGCCTCAATCAACTAGGGACCTAGGGCCCTTGCAAATCTGGTTAGTACTTCCAACAGATCATAGAGATCATGAACAGAAACCATTGTGTATACATATATGTACAACAAGGCAAACATGAACAGTGATATGTTTGGAGGGTGGAGGCACTGGGATGGACAAACCTGTCCAAGGTTCCACTGATAACAAATGTCAAACCCGCCAATGCATCTTCTGCCCCTTCTGGAAGTTCCTTCTCACCATCCCTCCACACAGGAATTGAAGCATCAGATAACACATGTCATGCTTTCATGTCAAGCTCTTTCTGCACCCAGTCTGGTGGAAGTGCAGTAGGCACCCAAATCGAGCACTAAAATGCAACTTATCCATACCTTTTCACCTTTACGAGGAGGGGGTACTCTCGCGGGTATGTAAAAGCCACCTCCACCCCCACCTCCTCTTCCTCTTCCAGATGGTGCTGCTTTGGTATCTGCCTGCTTTGAGGGGGATTCACCACTTCCCCTTCCTCGAGAGACTGGCTGTTTGGGTTCCGCATCAGTAGTAGTGCTGGTCATGGCAATAGCTCCCTTCCCCTTTCCCCTCCCTCTCCCCACTCCAGAAGAAGCTTCATCAAAATCCTCATCCAGACTGGAACTGGTCCCTGCCCTCCCTCTCCCCCTCCCCTTCCCTCCTGAGACCACATTGTCCTTGCTATCCTTGATTGCTCCATTGGGAGTTGAACCAGAAGCATGATGTCCTTTGTTTGAAGCTCGTGGAATTTTTGGAGAGGGCACATTGATCTCATCGTCATCAGACTCCTCAAGGAAGCTGCTGCTGAGCCTCTTACCTCTCTGAGGGCTTGGTTTTGCAGGTGTAGTTTTGGCAGCAGGCTTTAAAATATCAGCAGGAGGCTTATTGCTAAAATATTTGCTTGTGTTCTTGCCTCCATCTTCCGCACTTTTTACACTTGCCTTTGCTGCCTGCTGCAAAATTATTCATCAAGATGTCAAATGAAGGGATTATCCATGTTCTGTGATCCAAACCACATTGTTCCATAAAGCAAATTACCATTGAGATGCTTCAAACATCTCAAACCCTAAAAACTTGGGTAGAAGGTTCAAGCACATTACAGCAGTTGCAGCAGGCAATGGTGTCGTGGTGCCCGCCTCTTTCTTTTGAGGTTGCTTCATAAACCATTTCCTCAAGTCCCCTTGTGTTGCCATCCTCCAAACCCTACGACTAAAATTCACTCTTCCCACAGAAAATCTGGCCCCACACCCATGAACTAGAGAACATTTCAGAAATCCACAAAGTCACTTTTCCAAAAGACAGCCCCATCCATTGCACAGAAGAAACGCAAGGACCACCACACATTATCATTCCACAAAGCTTCACAAGCACGTCCAACAAGACCCAAAAACCAAAACCAAAGAAATTTAGATGTTGGGTTGTTCAGAAAAGTACTCAAAGGAGAGACGACAACAACAACAGCGCTACTGCCCCGCACGAATGGCAGATTTGCATCTCCCAGACACACACTGCAAAAGAAAACTCGAAATTAGGTCAACCAGCAAACGCTTTGTATATTGTGGCATCTCCGTTCATACATTCTGACATCAAGTGAGATTTATTGCATCTGTTATCCGCGTCTCTCTTCATCAGCAGCAGCAGCAGAAGGAGAGACTAGACTGCAACACATGTCTGCAAACCACAGAAACTGTGAATACAACAAAATTAGGTCATTCTTGCAACAAAACGCTTACCTGCCACTACACCGCCGGCTCCTTCTCTATCTAACGTCAGAAACAATTTTGCTTCGGCTCCCGCATCACTAGTAGCAGCACGAGACTGCACTACTACTGCGAACCAGACTCTGGATTTCTGGTAGTCGTAGTTCTCGTGCCTCGCTCGATTCTGCGCTCCCGCGGTCGAGGAAATGGATCTTAGGGTTTTAGGGTTTAAGAGCAATGTGGTGCGGTTATTTGATTTTTAAGTAACCGGACGTTCCAACATTTTCAGAATCAAAGAACCGTCAGTCTCGGGTTTGTAGAAACTTCAGAACCGAAGAGCCGCCGGTTCCGGTTACTCCAGAACCATCAAAGAGCCAACAGTTTTCATGAAAGAACCGGCAGGTAGGAACGCAGTTTTTTGAGCTTTTCAAAACAAGATGAGGATTCAAAGTTCTAATTACTAAAACCAGTTTTTCAAAAAAAAAATTCACCCCCAGTCAGGTAAGTGAGTCTATACCCAGGATAATAACCGCTGGGTATCTATGGGTTTAGAGCAATGTTGTTCCAATTCTTTAACATTGTCCGGATCAAAGAACCGTCAGTTTTTGGTTTTTAAAAAAAATCTTCAGAATCAGAGACCTGCTAGTTCCAGTTATTCTAGAAACATTAAAGAACTGGCAGTTTTCATGAAAGAACCGGGCAGTTTGGAAGGCAGTCTTTGGAAATTTTCCAATTTGAGGTATATAGATTTGGGGTTTGTCCAACAAGCTTGTGTTGATTTTGAATGACATTGTTGTATAGTTGCATTTGTTCATTGTCACAAACTTGTCCTCTCCGTGTATTTGTGCTTTTATAACATTTTAATAATGTGTTAAGATTAAGTGTTAATGAAGTGTTCAATATATAATCATTGATATGATGTTATGATGACATTGAAATATAAATGTTATAAAAGCACAAATATATGAACGGGGCAAATTTGTGATGATATATATATTAGATAATGGTCTTGTTATTGCCTAATCTACTTGATAAGGTCATTGGCAAGCCTAATAAGGTGGGCTAGCCACTAAACCTAGTAGAATAGGCAATAGCGAGATCATTAATTTATGTAAATAATTTTGAATGACAATGTCAATTTTTGAACTAAATAGTTAATCATTATATTAAATTACAAACATAAAAAGTAACATGTGATAAATTAAGAAGTAAAGTCACCTTGGATGATACATTTTTATTATTTAAGATGTGTATAATGTGAATATCTGACATCAAAATTGTTGATGATTATTTGTGTCCCATTAATTGTTGTGTGTTTTAATAAGTTAAGTTCATTTTTTTTTTTTCATAAAATTGTGTAATTTTTTGGATTTATTTGTTTTTGTTAACATATCAACGTTGAAATCTTCAATTATACATTGTTGGAGCATTTATAGGCATCTTTTTAATGATGGTTTACAAAATGGAACACAAATCAATTTTAGGTAGTTTATAAATTGCGATTAAATATAATGTTTAGTGTATATGCTTTTGTTAAAAAATGTAGTATGAATTCAACACCTAAATTTGTTATGGAACTTGTTAATGAGAAATTGGATGTTATTTGATTGTATAATATATTGTTCCATATTAATTATAACATCATGAAATGTTTAATTTATTTGAAAATGTATAGTAAATTTCTTGGTTTTGATGTTTTTACTATTATTTCATTTAAACAAAGAATGTGGAATGTTAATAAATTTGAATCTATTATAATGTTTTGAAAATGTGATTTTAAAGATAAAATATTAAAGGATTGTATTGTCATGAAATTTGTCCAATGATGCTAAAGAAAAGGAATTGTTAATTAGTGTTATGTACTAGTTCTATGTCAAAACATTTATTATCCAACCACAAACTCTATTGAATTTATTTTTTTGATAATGGAGAAAGGAAGTGTAAATGTTTTGTAGAACATACTTGGGACAATGTTGTTTCTTTTAAACCATATCTTGTTACACCAACATGGTCAAATACTAAAAAAACATTAAGTGTTAGACCTTGTGCATGAGGTATATTACATGTAATAGTTAACTTTGTAGCAAATTCTTGTGGTAATATGAAAAAGGTTGTTGCTTAGTTGTATTTCAACAATTTTTTGTTCAATTGGTGTCCAACTTTTGTCAAGTTTAAGAATTTTTTATGTATGTGCAACTTTTTTAACCTTGTATTAATTTTAATTTGAAAAGTGTGGAAATTTATCCATGTTATTGATTTTGAATTGATTTACATATAATCTTTGAAAGTTTCATCTATGTCATTTATAATATTGTATGGTGTACAATAACTGCCAAAACATAATTCAATTAACATTTTTTCAAGCAATAGTATTTTAGGAAATATTGTTATTTGTTTGGAAATGATTGATAATTGAAATGAAAAGGGTAGGCTCCAAAATGAGATTCTTGTGCTAAAAATCTAAATGTTTCATTTGGGTTTTTTTCAGTTTATTTTTATTATTTGTGGCTATTTCAAGGTTTATGTAAACTAAGTGTGATAAAATATTTTTTTATTGGTGATGTTATTAAATTTTTTTGATTAATAACATTTATGTCTTTTAAAAGTTTTGTGAAATTGTTCAAAATTGATTCAAAATGTTAATAAGTTTCATATTGTTTTGTTGCATAACTTGTTTTAATTCATAACATTTTACATTTTCATTTAAAATTTTGATTCAAACATTAATTCCATTAACTATTGGTATAAAGATTTAAGAATCATGAACTACTAGTTGGAGCTTGACAAAAATCACATGTCAATATAACATTGAGGCCAGCCATGAATTCATTATGGACTTGCTTTATTAAATGTAAATTGCAACCAATAAAAATCAACATTTGATTACCTACTAGAAATATTAATTCTTTTTTAATTACTTGGGCTCCTTGTTACTACACACTAAGAATGATGATCAACTATGTGGTCACATTATATTGTGTTAGGGTGGGGAACGTTTGGGGAATGGAAATATATTTTTATTGTTTATGTTGTTGTGTAAATGCAATCACATTAATGACACTAGAAAGAAATTGTTCTAAATTGAATTCAAATGTCATATCGATAACATATGTTAATGCGAAAAGCTTACAACATTTACTCTCTAGCTATTGCATGACATTTGCATATGTATGTAATAAGTGTTCAACAATAATCTTGTTAGTTAGTAATTATATGGTGTTATTGTTGGTGTGTTTGAATCATATATTATCCAATGTAGACTAGTAGTGAACACAATGTTTTTCTTTGTTTTTGTTTATATTATGTTTGGAAATAGGTGTCACCATTTTTAGCAAAAACAATTTGAAATCAATTTTGCTTTGTCTTGTATAGTAACATCTTGCAAGACATACAAATTATGTGACTTTTATTAATTTATAAATAAGTGCATGTTAGACAAATAAAACCATTAAAAAATATAGATGTCAACATCTTGCCTTTAACAATAACCTTTACTTCATGTAAGATATGTTGAAATAATTTTTAAAAATTAACCTCTATCATGAACTACTCAAGTTCCCATCACAAAAATTTTAAAACATCTTTTCTAAATCACATATAACTTAGAGCACAATGTTATGAATTTTTTTCATTTATAATAATCTAACATTGCAAGAATGATTTTTTCTATTTTATTTTTTAATTAGTGGGATGTGATAACCATCAATGACATTCACACCATGTATATGTTTAATAATTCAATTAGTCCTTGAAATTGATGTATAATGTGCAATAAGTGCTAATGAAATTTATCACATAAAACATATCATAACAACAAGAACAGTAATCATAGAAATTTCCATTGTTAGAATCAAATCCATATTTATACAAGTTGTGTTTCATCCCACATTTTACTGAATGGTCTTCACTATCATTGCATTTTTTCTACATTAGCCTTGTTCTTGTCTTTTAATGAGTTTGTTTAAAACAAATCCTAAAATGCCTTTTCAATGTTTGCATATCCAAAAATTCCTTTTGTTTCATTGGTAGTTAATAATGAATTGCTTTTACAAAACAATTCATACAAGGTATCCAATGGATTAAAATATTTATTTTAATGTGCACATTTTCATTAATGAATCTTTTCATTAAATTAATCAAGTTAAAACATTTCAACCTAATGATATCCAAGGATGGTGGGGATTTAAACAAGGACCCAAATTGCTTGATAATCATTTTAAAGATTGCACAACAACTAATGTGACCCCAAGTATTTAATTCCATCTTTGACATTATTGACATTATCTTGGTTAATTTTTCAATGCATGACATGTTCCCTTCATTTCAAGTCCAAATAAATTAGCCTTTAGTGCAATTCATTTTGCGATATATGTGTGATGTGTTTTCAATGTTGTCAACCCCAAATCATCCACCTTTTCAACATTTAGATGATGGCTTAGATGTCTTCATAGACTTTAAAACACAAATTAGAAACCATATCAAAACAATTGAAAACCCAAATGTAATTTCATGTTGACCACTTCTACCATGTTCCTATGTGGTGGTCAATGAACATGTTGCAATTTTAAACTTCAATTGCCAACTTCAATAAACCCCTTCTTAACAATGAAGTCAAATACTTGGTTACAAACTTGATTTCATAGTCAAGCAATTTTTACAAACTACCATGATTCTTAAAAATGTTGCCATATTTTTAGGTGAATTGCTTTAGATTATACATCACCAATTACTATGACAAAAGTAATCATGGTAAGGATTTGGAAGAACTTTATATGAGTGTTATTGCCATTGTTCAAATGATAGGATCTCCAATTTGAAAATTATCAAGGTTTTCAAGGAAAAACACATTTGTTGCTTTTGTATTTTAAATGGTGTTATGAAGATTATTAGAATTCATGTTAACAAGAAAAAAAACCCAAACTATTGATTTGAAGGAAAAAAAAAAGGAGGTTTCACATGTTGCAATAACAAACACAAAAAAAAAGTGGGAAGAGTGGGAGGAAACTATTGCACTGAAAGAGGATCCAAACACAAATGAATCTCTCAGTTTCATTCATGTTAAAAGCTAATCAAGTAAAAATTCTAACTGATATTGTGAAAGGTGAGGAGATTTCAACACAAAATATTATTGGACATGCATGAACAAAAATGTAGAGACATACAAAACATATTTCCCTAAGACACAAGAGTTCCTTCCACATATCCTAAACACAAATCTATAATTATTTGGTGCCAAAGGAAAAACATTACTAGTGTGCACAATCTAGATCCTAGTTGCCTATTAGCTATCAAACACAACAATGGTGTATAACATGCAATGAAACACAATTGGATGCACCACCTATTTATTCATGGAAAAAAAAAACCATGTACATCAAAACACAATACATACTTTGGTAATGAAGTTGATATCAAAAGCAAATTAACATGTTTGTTTTCAAAATTTTATTATTTTAGAAGAAACATGTATTGGATTAATATTTTTTTAGATGCGTATGAAATGATGCCAATGAGATACAAGAATTAAAACTCCTTTGTTAACAAATCTAATAGGTGGTGGCTTGGAGTCTTTGTTTTCAAATTCATGAATGAGAACTTAATCTTATTAAATCCTACTTTGTATGATTACATGCAATAAAGCAACACCTAATTTTTTTGTTAAACTTCAAATAAGTGCATTATTTTTTGTATGGCAAAGAATTTGCAATGGAATTTTTTTTTTGTGCTTTTGAAGCATTATTCAGTTTTTGCAAAAATTAAAATTTATTTTCATGCACATGAAAGAGCTTAATGGAATGAAATAAGAAACACATATTAAAAAGGAAATCATATTTGACAAATTGTGATAATCAAAGAGTGTAACTTTAGATTCATGTCTCCTTCTTTCATAAAATGATCTAATTTTAATCCTTGCACACTAAATTGTACTTAACACATTAAAATTATCCGTAAAGTAAACATGTATTCACCCTGTCTTTGGGCCTCCTTTCACCCCCTATCCCTTCTTTTAGTGGTATCCACAAAGTAAAGACATTTTATTTGGCCCTACCCCCACATGGACAAAGATTGATCCAAAGTTTGTAACTTTTATTTTATGGAATTGGCTTACATATTATATAAACCAGTTTATTTTATTGCAATGTTTAGACCATTTAGATTTAAATGGATTTTTTGTAATGTTTAGAATGTGACACAACAAGTGGATTAAAGGGGAAATTTTAGGGATTTTTTTTAAAGCGAAAGAAGGTGGTGGCAATAGTTTTTTGTGGTTCTAAAATTTGTTGTTGAAGTTCTTGTTCCTCCTTTGGTCAACGTTGGTTTTTCCCAATTGATGTAGCATTTGTGTTTTGTGGGGAAAGAGGAGGATTAATCGAGAACAAAAATAGATAGAATGTCGACTGCTTTCATGGGAGAACAAGCCAATGGGAATAGAAGGAAGAAGCTTGCCATTTTTAGCATGAGGGGGTGGATTGCATAATTTCATCCTAGGTAAATTTCAGAAATCAATCTTAAGTTTGGGAAGTTTGTGTAGGATGGACTTCCCAAACTTACTTTATTTATGTATTATTTGTCTTTGACTAGTGGGATTTAAGGACTAATCTAAAGAATCTCATATCACTTAGGACAAAAATGCTTATCATTGGAGATTTTCTATAGTCAACTAGGAAAGAAGCTTTTATGCGACACATATCATGTTTTTTTCCCATGTTTGACAATGGGTTTTCGTGTTGCTACTCTTAGTGATTGGGAGATTATGTAATAAGCGAATATGTAGGAGGGGGATGGCACACACTTTTGTAGAAGGAAAAGATGAAAGAG
>Ga0209208_10000869_pt1 | contig 41246 bp, 27 predicted proteins | sample S1TSphfallax_3_FD_187694 | JGI IMG/M metagenome (GOLD analysis project Ga0209208, IMG submission 187694) | Host-associated microbial communities from peat moss isolated from Minnesota, USA - S1T2_Fd - Sphagnum fallax MG (SPAdes) (version 2) | ecosystem: Host-associated > Plants > Peat moss >... | reverse complement strand
TTTAGACAAGATATTAATAAAGAGAGGGTCATTAAATAGTTCTTCGCTTGCCCATTTGTAACATTTGTACAGTAGAACCTGTCTAAATTAATACTGCCTAAATTAATAACTTGTGATAATTAATGTGCCTATGGAGTTCACTATAAAAAATTTCGGGACCGCCTATGGAGTATCAATTATTAACTATTGGAGGTTTATTGATAAATGTATGAGGCCCGACTTGGGACTGGACCACATATATTAATTATCACAGGTTATTAATTTAGGCAGTATTAATTTAGACAGGTTCTACTGTATTACAAATAAATTCTTGAAATTTTCAACAAATTGCATGGGGGATATCCCTGCCACCATCTAATTAGGTTGCAAGATTAGGTGAGCTTAATGATTTTTATGTTACTTTCACCATAGTTCTCAACTTCCATGTTCAACAACTCTCAGCATTTAGCTCTTCTAATTTCTTACATGAGAGTGACACCAGCATATTAACAAGACTAAGTATTGTTCTCAAAGAGTGGCTTGCAAGTAATGAGATTGTCGTCCTCCATATTGTCATTGGAGAGACTTGACTTGATAAGACTTTTGCATGCAAATTATGGACCCCATGCTAAAAACATGCGAAGATGAAAAAAAAGCTCTTATTCAACCATAATACTATGTTCTAGTTCAATAAAAACAACTCCTCAAAATAACTCAAAATGCCAATTCATAATTCCCTCCTCTTTGTTTTAGTGTTAGGGAAGGCCTTCTTGAAGCATTTCAACCATTTTACCTTGCAAACACACAATACAACACAAGTATTCAAAAGCCTTTTGTTGAACCGCATCATGAAATATGCCATTTGAGCAAAATTGTCACTAGCAAACAATTGTGTGGCAATAGGCCATGTAATCACAAGAATTGCAATTGTTGGTTTTTTTCACACATTTGAAGTCTACCTTAGCCAAAGTTCTCAAAAGATCACCTACATCTTTTTTCTTTTTCTTTTTTTCTTGGTCATCATTGAAACTCAAAAAACCCTACAAGCACCTTCCAATTCTAGTCATGGTTGATTCCCATGAAAAACCACCTACAACCTCTTCTTTTAACCATTGTCAAAACTCACAAAAGTTCATAAGAACCCTTTAATTTTGGTCATGGCCAAATCCTACAAAAAAACACATATAAACTCTTTTTCTTTGGCCATCGTTGAATCTCACCAAAAAAAAACTACAATCTTTTTCTTCTTCTTCTAACCATCATTAAATCCCATAAAAAAAACAAGCACCTTATTCTTTTAGCCATTGTTGAAGCTTAGAAAAAATCTCAAGCACCCCAAATTTTGACCATTGCAAAAGCTCAGAAAATTCACGTCATTGAACTTCCTTGCAAAGAGCACACATTTTGTGTCAATCACTTTATTAAAAAACTGAATGCCTTCATTGGAAGACAAATTGCACATAATTCAAGCTCACAAAACAAGTCACAAGCACCCTACAATTTTATTGTTTTGCTTAGTGACAAATTTAGTGGAACTTGTGATGATGTAGAAATCTTGATGCATAAATGGGCATGATTGACAAGGGAAGGTGGGGGAAAGTGAGAATGAAAGCGATGCCCATTTGTCCTAAAAGCGATGCCAATTTGTCCTAAAAGCTACAAGTACTCACATGCTTCCACATTTGGCATTTGATCGTGACAATTTGTAAAAACTGCTATTGCACTTTGCTTTTCCAAAATGGATGCCTTCTTCATTGTAACAACTACCACGTCGATAATGGCACTTGCTTACTACTTGATTGCACATTCTTCTTCTTTTTTGTGGGCTTTTGGTCTTCTTTTGTTGCATGACAACCTAGAAGATGTTTCAAGTTCGGACAACTACATCTTCAGCTGTTTCAATTCCTTTAAAATAGACTCATTATCATTGTCTACATCTATTACAAGCAAAGATCTAGGCCTCTTCAAAGGCATAATTTTTCGACTTTCCATTTCTTGTTTTTGCCCATCAAGGTATACCTTCGAAGAGTAACCAACAATGAATAATCACAAAGGATGCAATCTTGGGTTGCTTGGACTTGTACAATTCCAAAGCTTTCTCAAGAACATCCTCAATATAAACATCACTCTCATTCAATGCAAAAAAACCCCTATAATTATCACAAAAATTGGACAGCCTCGTTTTGTCTTTAAGCTCCTAGCTAGGCACTCTCCACAACCAACATGCCTATTGTTGTTGTAACATAAAGTTATGCGCTACAAGAAAGCTTGAGTGTTTTGCCCATTTCCAATAATTGAATCTTGAGAGACATGAAGCACATTCTTTTGGAGTTGTTTCTCCTCCTCTGAATTTGTTTTTCCCATTCCTTCCTCACTCTTCCAATTTCTGGATCTTATGTTTGCAATGGTGACAATAAGGGTAGGGAGAACAATAAGGATCCCACTTGAAGATCGTGATTTTTCTCAAATGCACAATCATCTTCCCACAACAGAAATGCACAATCATCTTCCCACAATAGAAATGTACAATCCTCTTCCCACAATAGAAACGTTGAGCTTGACATGATGCACTTCAATGCAAGGTCCAATGGGTTTTTGTAGTAATGCCGGTTGCGCTCTTAACCAAGAAAGGACAGTAATGGGGTAGGGTTTTGGTGGAGCCCACGATTGAGCCCGCAACGATGCGATTTCGTGGGCCCTCTGCAAGGTGCGATGGAGATGCTCTTAGACACATGATTAGTTCTGCAAAGCATGGGAACATTTGATTTAGCCCACAAATAAAACGCATTGAAAACAGAAGAAACGAAAAGCGCTTGAAGTCCTGGAGGCTAGAGGACTGAAAAGCTTCCATTTCCTAATCTGAAGTTGGGACGTGAAATCAGGACCTGCAACGCAATCCGGACTTGTCCTTTCTGCCCCTCAAGAAGACTCGAGAGATGGCCATTTGTGTGTTTCCATCAATGCTCGAGGGCAGTGATCAGCAGTCTTTCTCACAAATCCGTTTCTCTTTTGCCGAACTACTACTTCGTTCTCTAGTTAGAGAAAGAAGCAGGAACTTGGTGTCAATTTTCATCAGTCATGTGTGAAGAATTTGACCCAAATTCACGGTTTCAGAGCTATCTGCCAGTAAGTGTGTGTGTTCTTCCTTTTGTGTTTTCGTCCTTTTTGGTTTAGGTTACTGGGTCTTTGTCACATGTTTTCTTTGGATTCTTCTCTATTGTGGAAAGTGGTTCTTACAGGCGTGAATTTGTCGCAGAACCCGGTTCTACAGTCATCTGCTAGAATTGGGTCAGTTTTCAAGTAAGCAGATTGAGTTGACGGGTTGATGCTGGGGTTTTGGAAGAAAAAGGACTGTTTGCGATCCGTTTTGGATATCTGGAAACTGTTGATGTTGTCAGATTTTCGGCAACCCAGGTTGAATCTACAAAGTCAAATGAGTCAACTCAACAGATTTGGACCAAAGGATTAGCCCGGCAGGTAGGAAGAAGAGACAAACTTGCTATACTACGAGACTCAGGAAACTGAAAGCTACTACAATTGGGTGTTGTAGGTGCATTCTTGAGATAATTCCAAGGTTTCTGGAAGGAAAGGCTCTGGCCCGTCTCAACAATGCAGGTGCAATGTGTTTTTATGCGAGCATGTGCAGCAGCAAGGGTCCCAATTACGTGTATCTCTGAAGAAGATCCCCAGCATCTGTTGAGGGCTGCAGAGCTTGCAGGAGCTTCAGCAGGCAAATCTGCACCCCATCCAAATGTAGGCTGTGTAATAGCCCGGGGAATTCAGGTGGTGGGGGAAGGATTCTTGTATGGCCAAGGAACACGCAGTGCTGAGATCCAGGCAGTGTCCAGAGCTGGAGAGTTTAGCAAAGGAGCTACAGCCTATCTCAATCTAGAGCCTGAGGTTTATCATAGCCAAGCCTATGGTAGTGCAGTCCATGCACTTAAAGAGGTAACCTATTTTTGACCAATTATTGTGCATATTGTATTCTGGACTCAGCATATGGCAATTCTCAATTGGTTCAATCCTTTCAGTTGAGATGTATGCGGTTTTGCAGCAATTTGCATTCCAGTATAGGAAGAGAGACGTTCTGGAGTTAATGATGATGTTGTCTGGGGCTTGGCCAGGCAGGACTAGCAAGAGTGGTTGTGGGTTTGCGGCACCCTTTGCAACATTTGAGAGGTAGAGCAATTGATACTCTTCGAAGCAGTGGTGTTTGTGTAGAGGTTGGTGGAGAGGAGCTCAACACTGAAGGCATATTTAAGGTAGGAAAACTGCAATAGCCTTAAACCCTAGAGCCTACACACTGGTATCCTAAGGCAGTGGGTGGCCACTAGCCTCAAGGCATGACACAGAGTTCTCTCTTCCATTTTTAGGTGCCATCATACATTGCTAGGAATAACTGCACCATAAGTTTTGAGCAGAGTACTATGTGCTTAGCTACACTCACTGTTAGGAGCTGATGAAGTCATTGTTGTTTATGATAAAGGTGATGGTTTGCTACTTTGTGACTGACATCACAAGGTTATTACCACAAACATTCTTTTGTTGTTTCTTTTGGTTTGTCCAGAACTGACACAACAGTTTTTGGTTGCCTTACATTTTTTTGTGGAGTTTTCTGTGCAATCAAATTGATATTCTATTGAGTCCTGGATGTCAGAGTTAATTTTGTTATCCTGAGTCTACCTATTTTCAATCTGTTTGCATTGCAATGGGTGTTTGCAGGAAGCTCTCAGAGCATGTCAAGTTGTGAATGCACCACTTCTTTACAGGGCTGCTTATAAGATTCCATTTTCCATCTTGAAGTTCGCCATGACACTGGATGGTAAGATTTTGCAGCACTTTGAGGACTGAAAGTACTTCACAAGCTGATGATTGATATGAACACAATATGCATAGACTTGACCTGATGGTTGAAAACCACACTTCTCATTGCTGCATCCAATCATGGTGGTAGATCATCAAAATTTGGTGGGCTTCTTTGTTGTCAACTTCCCCCATTTCAATAAATGCAAAGCATGAGCTTCTTTCTCTTTGTAGAAGGAACAATCTTGAAAACACAAGGCCTTGAATAAAGACTATGTTTTACTCATGCGGGCTTAGAAAAGTCTGAAAAATTTCCTTGCTGCTTAGAGCTGAAAGTTTTGTGAACAGAATTTCCACAAACCCTATGGTATGGATGAGGTGTTGGAGATGTGATTTTTACTTTGTTTCATGTGGAAGCAATGTAGAATGTGAGAATAGTTAATGCCAGTTACATCTGGTAAAGCATCTGGTGAAGGTGTCTGGTGTCTTGGAGCAGGGAAGATAGCTTCAAGCACAGGGCATGCAGCATGGGTTTCAAGTGAACTTTCTCGGGAGCGTGTTTTCAGCACTCGAGCTGTGAGTGATGCTGTCATTGTGGGAGGCAACACTGTTCGCCGTGATAGTATGTATCTCTGAATTCCCTCCTTTGTCTCTATGCCTTTGTGCAAAGCCTGAAAAGTTTAGCTGTACCACATCTAACTCTAAACCCTAAAGTGTTGGGATCTGGGGCTTCTAGGATTTAAGTTACAGTTAAAATTTGGAGCATGGTGCTAGGAATTGTTGTACAGATTCTTGTTTCATGACTCTTTTGATTCCACTGCTGTCAGATCCACGGTTGACAACAAGACACCGGGGCCACTTGCCAGTGCGTATAGTAATGTCCAGATGCTTGAGACTGCCTGAGAATGCAAACTTGTGGGATGTCTCCATCGCACAGACAATTGTGATGACACAAAGAGGGGTTCGTAAAGACTTCCAGACACTGTTGGCCTCTCGAGGGGTAGAAGTAGTGGAGTTTGATTTTCTCACTCCCAGGGCAGTAATGGAGTATTGCTATCACCGTGGGTTTCTATCAGTTTTGTGGGAGTGTGGGGGCATGCTGTCAGCACCTGCCATTTCTTCTGGTGTCATCCACAAGGTGTTGCCTTCTTCCTTATTCCTGTGTTCTGACCTCTATCTTCATGGTGATGATGATGACAAAGTTCTTATCAATCTCAATAAATGAAGGGAATTGTAACATGCTTCTTGAGGGAAAAGATCCAATGCACCTTTTTTGGCAGGTGATCTTTGAGTGTTCAATTCATATGACATTTGTTTCCCTAACCCAGTTGTATGGTCAATGTCTCACTATCTACAACAGGTGATGGCATTTGTGGCTCCAAAGATAATTGGAGGCTCAGCAGCACCATCACCTGTAGGTGAACTTGGAATGGTGGAAATGAACCAAGCTCTCAAGTTATCAGATGTCACATTTGAGCAGGTAACAAATGTAAACTGTGAACTGGAGGTAGCTGAGATGTGACGTATACCGCAACCCTGGATGTAGTTTGCAGTACATGGTGCACTACTGCATTGTTTCCTGGAACACCCCATGAGGCATGTGTTATTGAATCTGCCATGAGGCTATTTTGGAAGAAGATTGGCAAATAGCCCTAGAACAGCATGATTGTTGAGCCAAAGATATCATGTGACTTTTAGCTATGCACTCTGTTCTTTTGCAGATTGGACCAGACATGCTCATCTCAGGTTATGTGCATCCAATTCCAAAGTTGAACCAAAGTGTGTCTCCTACAGTGGAAGCTGCAACATCTCTCTTGGACAACTTATCTTCCTCAAAACAACCACCGGTCATTTCATTTTACAAGACATGGGATCCATATGGCGAGTTCTCAAATTTCTTTCCACACTCCATCTCCTTGTCAGATAGAAATGGCGAAGTCCTGGTTTGGAAGAGCGTTGAGCATTACTATCAGGTACATTGTTGAAAATTATGTGAGCATGGATACACATTGAACCTGGAACATCGACTCAAAGAGCTGAAAATGATTTTCATTCTTCATCCTAGATCCAAATGCTAGACCCTAGTTCAAGGCAGACATATGTGTGAATTGGAAAAGCATGTAACTGGAAAACTATTCTTGTTTAACAAACACATGTGCTCAATGCTCTGGCAGGTGCTCCTCCTACAATATTCCACAAAGATTTTGTGAATCTGAAGCAAAAATTGGTGGTGTAACAGGCACAGAAATTTGAAGGAGTTGAAGATCCACTTGCAGAAGCATGTGTGAGAAACATAAAGGAAGCTGAAGGCCCGGAGGAAGCTGCTCAGCTTGGACGTTCACTTGCAAGGCAACGGCCTGATCTTGTAACTGTCCTAACCCTTTAAATTGGAATGCCTGGTGTTAGTTTTCTCAGTTGAAATTCCGCATGTCTGTTTGCTTCATCTGTGTCCAGATCTCATGTCACTCTTTTCTCAAGTCCAATTCTGTGTTGCTTGTTCTTGAATCTGTTTGTCACATTGCAGATTCATCTGCAAATCCATGAAACTGTGCCAGCTCCTGTGCTGATGATTCTTAGGGCTTAGCATTGGTGGTTTGGTTTAAGGTATGTCACATTAAGTGGTGAATACAGGTACGACCAGATTGGGAGTCTGCAAAGGTGATAGTAATGGAGAAAGCTTTATATGCCAAGTTTTCATCAGATCCTGAACTTCGAATGCTGCTGAAATCAACAGATGGTGCAGTGCTCATTGAAGCCTCACCACATGATTTATTCTGGGGCGCAGGAAGAAATGGGGCAGGCCAGAATAATTTGGGGTGCTTGCTTATGAAGTTGCGTTCTAGGTTTTTGTCAGGGTCAAATGGTAGTGCCAGTAGATCAACTCCATTGACAGCCTCACTGCCATAGTTTTTTGCTGCTGGATGTTGGCCATATTCATTGTTTGTGATGTGTAGATTTATATTGAGTGGAATCATCCATCCTTATTTTCCACATGAAGTGCCATCAGTTTTAAAATCTGAATGTCACTAGTCCCTTGTTGGAGTGTCAACTTACCTTCATCTTGCTAACATCTCTTGCACTCTTGTATTCAGTAATTGCTTTCACTAGCATTGAGTTGGTTTCTGAGTGCATCGTGTCTCTTCATACCTTGTGCATCCTTAGGTGAGCAGAGTTTCTAATCATTATGCTCTTCCTTCATTATGTGTCTCTCTACGGAAGTTGGACATCTCACTTTTGAGTTGCATGTGTGCTTTCTAAGATTCCTTTTAACCTGGGAGGAGGAGGACATTAAACGCCACCCATGAACTTTGTGGGTGTCAGTGCGTAGGACTGCACAAATCATACGGGGTGCAGGATGATTTTTATTTTAAAATTCATGTCCTGCTACTTGTAGGCAGTTTCAAACCCTTGACCACATAGCTAAAGGATCAATCCAGCGGCCTAGTTCCAGTCACTTTTGGTCAGGTTTCTTAATCTTAATTTACTTTTTTTGCTGCCATCAGTCCAAGCCTGCAGCAGAACCATGCAGGCACCTAGCAGGACTGCACACTGAAAGGAGGGGATGCTTAGCATCCCGCACCTGTTTAGCTGTTTCTGTTGGATTCCTCTTCCATCAAGCTCTTTAGTGTCATAAGCTACACTGAACCTTCAATTGGTAGCATTCTCAGCAGTAGAAATCATGATCTTCCTAAACTAATAATGATCAGAATCTGCTAAAGAAGATTCCTGCGCAAGAAGATGATCTGATGTAACAGACAACATGTATGTTACAAGAATGTAACAGACTACAATTTCTTCTACTCTGGAAATAAAACAACATCAGAAAAGATCCTACATATGTGTTACAAGAATGTAACAGACTACAATTTCTTCTACTCTGGAAACAAAACATCAGAAAAGATCCCGCACTACTAGATGCTCTAGAGTTCTCAACGCAATAAGTGGCTAACTTCTATTTGGGGAGGCTAAGAGCAAAATTTATGTGTCCCATAACGGTCACAAAGAGATGTAAAGACAAGCTTTACTGCAGCTGAAACATTTCAAGAATGACCTTAAGCACACACCAATGATTGAACATGTATAAGCACAAGATAAACTTAATTAGTGTATTATTATTTTTCAAAATTTCCCCCCTAATCATTCTTTCATATCAAGGTTTCAACAATATGAAAAAGTTGGGATTTACTTGGTTTTTTTTTAATACTAGAAAGATAGAGTCGTTGCATGCACAAAAAACCTAAATAGTTCATTTTGATTATTTGTAACTTTTGTCAAAGTTTTTTAAACAAAAGGGAAATCATGATTTGGGAGGTAGTTCATCTATAGAGTTACTCCACACACACACACATACACAATGTGGACACAATGTCCACATAAGTAAAAAAACTTGTTTCCAATGTCCACTTGTAATTTGGGGTTAATTAATATGGAAGTTCACTTTTAATGTTAACACCTAAGAACAATGGCATGGAAGTTTCAAATTAAATTGAACATCGAGGTGTTCTAAACATTGAATTGTGCTCACATTATTTTCTTCATTGTAATACAATGTGATAATTTTTATGACTAAAATGTTAACCAATGGCATCTTTATCCCTACAATGTGTTCCCAAATAGGTTTCTTTTTGGTCAACATAGATTCACATCCAAAATCAAATGTTCACTGAAACTAGTTCATCTAAATTCAACAATGAAACCAATTCTCTAACAAAAGCACAAGTTATGTGAAAAATGAAGGATTATTGGGTGAATTAATTTCTGAAATCAACTTCATTTCCTTGGTGAGTTGTCTCATCCTGCATATTCAACAAATTGAGTAAATATATTATGAAGTATGAATTGATCCATGTTGCAAATAAATACATTTCTATTCTTGGTCAAGTAACAATGCACTTGAAATAGATTCACATTTTTGGGGCGTAACCTAAGTCATGTACAAGATTCCAAATTCATGCAATACACAACTCATGACAAGTAATCACAAAAATCCTTATTGATCGACAAAGGTATTAACCTTGTTGCGATGAGTGAAGAAATTGTAGGCTTAATGTGATGGGCACCAACATATTTGCCATGAACATGCCTAGATAAAGGTCATGCAAGAAAAGTTGTACGAAGGTTAGTTTAACGGTGTGTTTTACTTGTAGCATGCTCTTTTAATTGGTTTGAAATTATTGTTGAGCTTTTTCTTTCTCCTATACCTTTAATGTAAGCAAAACCCATGCAACTCCATTACGCTTTGTTCAACAAAATGATTATGAATACACTAGGAATCAAGATGTTTGTTGTTCAAGGAAAAATTATTGAAATGCAAGTAATTAATTTAACATGTCCATGACAACAATGAGAACAAAAGTAGATTGATTTCATGACTTATTAAAAAAAAAACAACTTTGGAATCTTAGTATAGATATCCTATGTTTATAATAGAAAGTTTACATGCATGTCCATTTAGACATATCATATTATAAAAGACAACATAAAATAAAAGCCTCGTACCACTCTTTGCAACCACAATTATCATTTGGACAATGTTGAACACAAGTTGACATGCAATCACTTTGGCTCCCAATGTTGCAACGTTCATTTGCGATGCTTAAATTCATTCCACCTTGAGGCATGGAAAGCTGTTCACCCACTTCCTCATGACTTAAGATAATTTTCTTCATCTCAAAACAAGAGCCCACTTGTTTCTATTAAGTTAAAAGGTTTTGCATGGTGATAGTGTATCCATTAAAAATATTAATGTTTTTTTACATCAAAATTTGCACATTCTAGAACCCATTTTAGTGTGTTGGAAAATAGAAGAAATTACACAACCATTTGTGGTAGGACCTTCTTCATTTGTGGTAACTTGCTACAATATTTTTCAGTAATGTTATTATTTAAGATAGTCACAAGAACTTACTTTCATGGTGTTCTTGCAAGCATTTACACAAGCATCACATCTGCAATTCCATAAGCTAGAAATTTAGATCACTTACATATCATGGGCATTCAATTTAATTTCTTATGAAAATAACACATTTTAAAATCAAAATTCACTAAATATTTGAAAATTGACAATAAATGTTTTAATGTGATTTTATTCTAACCTGCAACATGGACAAGATTTTGCAATTTGATCATTTGTCTTTGTTGAACTCTCATTGTTTTTACAATTCAATTCAATGTGCATGTTGTCACGAATGATGATGGATGTAGTAGGTCCATTCCCTACATTTCGAATCACACAAGAACTTTGTTTGCCTTCCACTCCACATGGCAAACTTGATAGTTGGGTGGGACTTATAGAAATTGTAAATCTCTGACCACCACAATGCTTAACACAAATGGTATTCTTGGGCCGAATAGTTGAAGATTTAGGAAGATTACTACATCTGCTATTTGGCCTAGGGGAAGGTGATCTTTGATTGCATCTAACTTGTGTTGTAGGTGATGTGAGGTGTATCAAATCAGATTGGCAACATGTCATCGTTTTTTCCCTTTATTCAAATTCAAATTGTTATCCAAAAGGTCCCATTTCTGCACAACTTACAACTATGGATAAAAAAAGTCTACCATTAGCTTTCCAACTCTTTTGTATACATGCCACAATTGGAATTTAGAACGATATAATAGAGAGGAAAGGAGTATGTGACCACATATTAGTGGATAGTCACACTTCACAAGCTTAGTTGATCATATACCAACATGACCAAAAGTTGCCATCATCCAAATACAAATCCTTTATAGAACTAAAACCAACTTCACATACACTCTAATTAGTAGATTCTTTTCTCTTTTGATAATTCCCGCCTTTTCAACAAACATGAATGTGCTTCTTTTGTACTTCAGGATGGTACTTTGTCAATCTTTAATTTATTATTTTTCTTTACATTGATTGGCTTTGTGATGATGGAAACCTTGAACCTTCGAAAACAAAAAAAACATGTCCAAGAATGTAAGGAGCTTCTATGGAAAGTTTTTTGAATGCTCCTTGTGAAGTGAAACATGTTTCAAAAGTAAAATATTTAAAACAAGAATCTTGAATTAGTGTTTTCTTCCCAACACTCCAACACAAAGATCAATTTATATTCTTGCTAAATCATCTTAAATTGCAAGACATCATTCATGATGTACAAAGATGGATTGGAGGCCTTCAAAAAAAACATTACCTCAATGTAGAATCCTATTCATTTATGAATGCATTATGTGGTTGTTCATAATGCAACACTTAGTTCAATTCACTTATGATGGTTGAAGCCACTTGCTTGTGACATGTCATGCCTTGGGTGAGGTGGTTACACACCTTTGGCTTTGTTCAATTGCGCGCGGCTACACAAGCCCTTTTACACCTACTTGTTTAACCATCCCTTCCATGGGATTCACATGCACCTTCCAAGTCCCTTGTCCTTTCAATTGAATGTTTTTCACAACCCTCCCCCCCCCCTCCCCCTCTATTTTACAGGTTTTAAGGTGTGGCCATGAAATTTTTTAATTGGGTCTTTGTATTTATTTGTTTCATTTTCTTTGGGTGAAGGTTAGGAAGGGTGACCATGATGTTTTTCATATTTGGATGCTTGGTCATTTTGTGAACCCTATAGTTTCATATTTTTTTAATTGGGTTATTCAAATAAGGATTATTTTCTTGATAAAATTTCATCTAGTGATTTGTTTCATTTCATTTATTTTATAAATATCCAATTTGGTCAATATAGGGCAAAATGGCAAGTCGTTATGCGTTCAAAGGTGTTGTGAAGTTCCCCAATGGTGTTGTTATTGATGTTGACAATGTTCCCATTATGCTTACCAAATTCAAAAATCATATCTAAGGAAAGGTTTGAAATTTTTTGTGAGGAAGCAATTTTAAGTGTGTGAGACAATTTGAAATGATGAGTGAATCGAAAGAGCTTGGGAGATTTTTGGTTGAAAATTTTTTGGTTGAAAAAACACGACAACATGACATCAAAAATATATTATTGCAATATGATTTAACACAAATGCTTAACATGTATCATATTTAGGTCCAAAATCATGTAATTGTGGCACAAATGTGTCTTATAATGTAGTTGATATGTGCATCACTCAATTTTTTCCCCCAATATGTTGATTCCACTTGTTCAGGCACAATGTTGGGGTGACAAGATTTTTTATTTTTATTTTTTTTTTAAATTTTTTTGTGATTGGTTTATGTTATTACTATAATTCATGGCTTTTACTTTTACCATGGTGGTTAGCTCAGTTACTTTTTGTCTACCTACCTACTAACAATCCATAAGCAGGTTGTTAGTAGGTAGGTAAATAAATACAGCCCTTTAGCTATGTATAAACCATCTACCTACCTAGAAGTTGCCTATTTTCCTACCTATCTGCCTATATACAAGGCCTATATTTCTTACAGAATTGGTTATCAAGATGAAACCAAATATTAACTCAGTTGAGGTTCATCCACAACTGAGTAATGATGGACATCCAGTGGATGATACGCTGGTGGGTGCTGGTTCACTGTGGCCGTAAATCAGATGTTTTTCATCCACAATTGAGTGAGAACGGGTTTCCAATAGAATGGTGCACTGGTGGGTGCTGCTGGGTCACATTATCTCAAAGGAATGAGGACAGAATTGGTCTTTAAGAAAACTTGTGGACGGAATAGGGTATGTAAAAACAAAAATTTTAAAAACATCCTTCTACCTACTTGAACCATGTATACAAATATGGTGATTATTTTTTAAAATTTTGGTCGAATTATGGCTATTGAAAACCCTCCAAAAGCACATTATTTTAGCAATTTTAAGTTTTTAGTATAGCATTTTGGGTATATATAGCCAGCAAAAACAAAAGTTGGTTGGAAGGGAATCTTGAACTGCGTAAAGCACCAGAGAAATTCCAGTGATGAGTAATCGGAACTGGTATACGAGGGATTTTCTCGAATCCTTAGTATGGTCATCCATGGACCATTTCAAAGAGAATTCCATAAATAACTACTGCATTTTCAAGCCTCATTATTATTATTTTCTTAATATTTACTTCTTTTTTTAAATTAACTTTTTTAATAAGTATCTCCCACCTTTTCTAATAACTACCTCCATTTTATAAATATCTCACTTTTTTTCCCTATGAAAAAACAAATAAACATGTGTCTTTTCATGTCCATGAAATGTAAATTAATTTAAATTAAATTTGACATAGACATACATAATGATGAATTATTCAAAACCATATGAAAACATAAGAAAAAAAAAAGAGATAATTCATTGTTACTGGTAGTGCGTAAATTTCTTAGCAAATTCATGAGGCACCTTACATTCATGAATATCCCTCCTAAAATAGAAAAGAGGCGAGAGGGGATCTAATGCCTACTTCTTGAGAGAGAGGAATTACATCTGAGGGTAGTGCCCCAGGACTAGGGTGTTCTTGAAATGAGGGCCCAATTGAGATGGGGCCAAGGGGCCCTTAATTGAGGTACACCCTGTTTTGAGAGTGTTACATTGTGTAAGGATCAACCTTATTTTTACACTATTTTTTTTTCTTTTTCTCTTTGGGTTCTTTAGTTGACTAGACTAGTTTGTAAACCCATTTTGCAAACAAAATAATCAAATAAGCAAAAGACTAAAGTGTTATGTATCAAAGTCCATTTTGTCCACTTCTACCCATCAAATGAGTGCTGTGTAAAAAGGCATTCTTTTTTTTCACAACTTGTGTGTGTATATTGTGTGTGTGTGTTTTATTTTTTTCACACACATCAAAGGCCAAAACCCAAAACTTTTTTTCTCTTTTGGGGGTGGGTGGGAACATCATTTGCAAGAGAGATAGATGATGAGTATATTTCCTTTTAATAGTATATACCCTACTACTACCTTGGCAGTTTTTCACATTAATTTATATGTTTTTTTTTAAATTTGAAATTTGAAATTATTTATTTATTTATTTGACAAACATTGGTTCAACTTGTCAAGATATTACAATATATGATATTATTATTAGATGCAAGAATAATTCTCTTCCCCTTGCGCTCAGCTTGGAAAAAACAATTTGAAAGGCATTCTAGAAAAAATCTACCTATTCAAAGTTTTTTTAATTTAAAATGGGGTTAATAAGTGAATACAACTTGTAATTTTGCCTAATAAAAGGCATAGTTGACCAAAAAAGGCATCCCATCTACCCCCAAAGTTAAAAAAATTATAAATGCTGGTTCGTAAAAACATTCCATTTGAGCTCAATGCAGATTAAAAATAGCAATCTCCGATGGAGATATCAATTGTCACTCGCTTTGAATAAGGAGTCTCAAGGGATAGAGGAGGGCTCCATCCAATCACAAATTACTCAATCAAACATATGTGAACACTAATTATTTTATATAAATAAAAAATGAAAGGCCAAGTGAATAGGTTGGGTGTTCTTAGGAAAGATTATTAATCCATGCCAAAAATAGTGACAACCAATTTTAGGAATAGAATTTCCATGCAACCAATGAGAAGTCATGCCATGGAGTGAAGAGACATGCCATAGGAATAAGATCCTTCTCCTTCTTAAGGAGTAGGTGTAAGACCCCTGTGTTTCCTACATATGTTGTGAGTTTATGATAAAGTTTACCCTTGTGCTTTCCAAGGGGTAAAGCCCATGCATGGTCGGGGGGACATTTGCCAAAATGTGGTCATGGTATGGATTCTTCAACATGATCACAAGAGATTCAACTCACAAGATGGTGTCACTTTCATTCATATGGGACTTAGTGGGAAACAGACATCTGATGCCTAGAGATTCTGACAAGTTCTCTTCTCGTTGAACCCAATAAACCCAAGTGAAGGAGACCCGAGTTTTCCTCTAAACATGTGCAAGCACCACACCTTCAAAGGCTCACAGGAACTTACTTCGGGCCTTGAAGTGGTGCAGCCTTGAATTTGATTGATGAGCTCTGCTGTATCAGAGTGCAAAGTACTCTTCACAATTTGGTACAAGTGCAGCCTTGAGTTTGATTGATGAGCTCTGTTGTATCAGAGTACAAAGTACTCTCCACAATTTGGTACAAGTATTTCTATGAACTGGGGTGTGGACTCTTTGCTAACCTGAACATTACTTGCAGGTTTTCTTTCCACTAACCCAAAACAAACACTATGTTGAAACCCCGCAGAAAAAACTCATCCAGCTCCAAGCTTCCTTCCTTGCATGTAAGATTCTTGCATGCGTGCTCTCTTGTGGCAAATGTTGTAAAAGGGAAGCGATTCAATGAACCCATGGGAAGAAGACCGGTCTGACTCTTATGTTCTCAATTTTTGTAGCAATCCTCGGAAACCCAATGTCGCTAAGAAATCATAACTGCAAATCTGAGTCCATATATACTCACAAAAGATGGTAAGAATTTATTTCCCTTGATGCTTTGGGGGAGAAGAGGAATTAGACGGATTGGGTCGCTTCAACTTTTCTCAAAGCTCAATTTTGAGGCGATCCGCACTGAGGGCAAATCCGGAAGGATGGATCGACAGGCGACGAGCATGACCAGCAGAGTATCATTGGAGCTGTGGGTGTCCAGTCATGTTGCCTCCTTCTTGATGCAGCAGGAGGAAGCTTGAAGCTCTCGAGGCTGGCCTCTTGGAGCGTCCGGGACACGGGCATGAGGAATCCGCAAGTTTCACACGCGATCGCCGGATTGTCGCCGCTCCAACGCCACAAGGGAATGAAGAAGGCGCGAAAAACATTGTCGTACTCCACAAGATCTGCTGAGCACCAGCATCGAGGGCACACTGCGAACCCTTTTTCTAACACGTTTCGCACTTCTTGGGTCACCCCACCGAAAAAGAAGAAGAACATCTCTCTGTTCGATTCAATTCGCTCACTGCTCGTCTTTTCTTTTTTCTGAAACAACACAAAACAAAACTTGCACAATCCAATTAAGACCTTCAATGCTAGATCTCTGTTTCTCTCTACCCACCCACTCTTCCACCTTGTTCGTATCAGAACCAAACATGGGTATCTCAATCTGCAAGGGGGAAAAAAACAAAACTACTCAAGAATATGGGATCAAACTGTCAGGATGAACGTGGTGACCGCCAGATTCTAGAAACTCCTGCTCCGTTCCAATCCAGCAAAGACTCGTTGTGCATGGCAATACCTCGGATGACAAAGAAGGACATTTGTGAAGTGCACAACAAGTTGTTCTATAATTGGGAAAACCCCACCCGCAGAACCATCTCGCTCAGTGATGTGCGAGTTTTGTCTCAGTGTAGTTCGCTTTGCCTCCACTTCTCCATCTCAGTTTTGCACTCTCTGGCTTCTTTCCTACCAAAAAACCAGCTGTCTTCAGAACGGAAACTCTGTAAATTACACGAACTTTTTGGACTAGGCAATCTGCTTGTAGAATTAAAGGTCTGGAGTGGCAGATTATATCATTTTTCTTGACTGCATTATATGACGTTATCTTCTGGTGATGATCATACACTTGTAATAGTGACCAAAATGTGCTTGTTTGGACATGATGTTTTTTATGAGCTGTTAATCTGCCACCCCAGACCTTAATGTCATGGAATGGTCTTGCCCATCATGTTGGGTGTAATGGGGCTCACCTAGTCACTTACCCAACATAACCAACCTCAGGAGGTGCAATAGCATGCTAGTGGACAGCTTCATGCAGATTAGATGCCATAACCCGCATGTGTGAAGACATGTGAAGCACCTTGAGGGTCTGCCACCATAATGTGTCACTGCAAACAATAGGTTCTATTTGGTAACTGGCTCAAGCTGCCCAGTTACTGCACATAATCTCGTTGCTCTTGTGGCTTGATTGTATGTAGTAAACCAGCAAACTCTTGCTGGGATAAGGAGTATGCAATTTACATGAAGGAAAATCAGGACATCATGAATGGCTAATAGTTGTGGGGGAAGTAAATCAATGAAAGAAGTTAATCCTCAAGAATCACATCAAAGTTGCTAGAGAGAGCAAAAAAGAGTTGCAAATACACGTACCTCAGCAGGAAGGCACTAGAGGAGGTGGAAAGCAAGAAGAGGACACTGGAGAACGCTACAAAGGTTTTCTTGTATGACAAAATGTTGCAGAGTCAGGATGTTGGGTTAAAATAGGTTCTTTCAGAAGCTAAAAACCTCGATGATTCAATTATATACTAACAAGAAGAAGAAGAAGATATGGTTCAGAAATTAGATGCAACTCATGCAGAGATACAAGATTTGGAGGAGCAATAGAAGAGCAGTGAGAAAAAAGAAGGGGAGGATGACAAAGTGCAAATTCTATGAAACAAGTCAATGCCTACACCTGGTGTGATACAAGAAATGAAGTGGTTGGAGGTGGAATTGGCCAAGAAGGCTATTGGCAAAGCAATAATGGAGCAATAGAAAAATGAAGTTCCAACTAGAGAAGCTCTATTTTTAACTCCACAAAGAAGAATCCATGCAAATAAGGATGTTATTGGAGAATCACACATGTGACTCCAAGATTTGTATTAGACACGCGCCAAGATCAATCTTTGTCAAGAGAATGCACCTATGGTAAAGGTAGTGGGCTTGAAACCTTGTACCCTAAGTGGCATGTTACATATACTCAAGGAACTAGAGTATTTGTTGTTGTTAGTACCCAATCTAGAAACCTACTACATATTTTATTGGCTTTCGACTTGCTTAGCACTTGGATTTTCCCCTCTAGTGTTGGGGACACTCATCAAGTTGGAGGATTTCAATTTGTTGTGGAAACTTGCCAAGCTAGAATATCGAAGTGGGTTCTAGTATTATTTTTGGCTATAACAACTTCAATGAATCTCGTGGTTATGGAAGGCTAAAGTATCTCATAGGTTGTTTGGGGGTCTATGCAATGCGCTACTATTGCAAATTGGAAGTGGTTATCATAAGTACCAAACTACATAATTTGGTAAACCAAGCTTAAAAGCAAGTGCATGGTGGGGTGGACTTAAAGGGGACAAGAAAAAACATCCATTAAAGTCCATTTTATAATGTATTTTATATTGTGACACAATGCATAACGATACCACAATTACAAATCTTAAGTTTTTTTTCCATTGAAAATTTATTATATTTAGAGGTCATTGAGGAAAATCCCAATATCAATCAACTTATTTTCAATATATTATGGACTCCTTTTAAGAAAATTGGTTCTACCATGAAGAAAAATCCATAATTCCATAATTTCATTTAATATGATGCAAAAAATTTCAAATTTATTTTCATCATTAAAATGAAATCAAGTATGTCACAAAATTAAGATGAAATCATCAACCTTAATAAAAATCCAATGACCTTTTATTTCTAATGGTACACCCGTTAAGTTCAAATTCAAAAGTCCATAAGTTTTGTAATTTTATCTTTTAAGCATCACAATCAATTGGCCTATGTATATATCCAAAGTCTACAACCTAGAAATAAGTTCCTTTTGGCAAAGTTTAACAAATGCCATAAAGTAATAAATTGCAATCACACCTAGTACCTATTACTCCAAAAATGATCCACCCAGTCGTGCACTTGCCTTTCACTATGGCATATATTGAGGAGATACTAGATTGCATTTAGGTATGCATGAAAAATGAGAGGCATGAGTGGGATAGATCCACAACTCATGCTTAAAACTTCATTAGAAAGTGGAATTTTCAAAAGCAATGGCAAAAATTTAGTGGTGGTGCAATATGCCCAAACTTAATTTTGGTTGTGTTCAAGCACATCTTGGAAAAGAATTTTATGCATTATGGGTAGCCATTAATCCACATGACATTTGTTGAAATCGTTATGTTTAAGACTTAAGAACTTTACCTTGTAACAATACTAACAATGTATTTTTCACCCAAATAATAATTAGTTTACGTGACATCCAAATTCGTCCACCCAACCATGCATTGACCCTAGAAAGGGATAGCCAAAAGTAGTTATAATTGATTATATGATAATATAAATAAGCAAAATTGAAAAACAATGAACTTTTTCAATTCATTTGTAATTTTGTGACTATTGTAATATTTTATTTTCTTATGTGTGAATGTGTGTAAGTTTGTGAATTGAGTATAACAATATTGTTTTCTTATGGAAGGTGAAAGGCATTGTGGGGGTTGTTTTGGAAATGATTAAAGTGAAAGGAAAATGATGGAAATGAAGATCATTGATGTAACTCTTAACTAGAGCTTGGTAAAATGCTTCAAGATGATGTTTAAGTTATACAAATAGTTGTACAAGATCAAGGTTAATGAAATCATTTCCACAGTTAAAAATCTACTCTAATTATTTCAATATGTGATTTTTGGAATAATAAAAAATGACATGAACCCAATAGTGATTAAATAATATTGTAAAATGTTACCATTAACAATGGACGATCCAATAATATTTCCTTTAATAATAATCTTCATCATGGCACTAAATGATGGAATTGAACAACTAAAGAAAAACAACACACCAACTACAAGGTGATTCATGAGGTATTTGAATTGGATTGGGTATAGGCCCTAGGGTGTTGTACCTATTGTGCAAACACATATCCAATGTTAGGGTCACAACATCAATGGTTATGTGGCAATAACAAAAATTAGAAAAAAAAATTAATTGGTCACCATATTTGGACGACCGAGATTTTACTATTATTATTATCATTATTAAATAAGTAAAATAGTCACAAACAAAAATTTTAATCATCTAAAACAAGTCACAAAATGGGGTTTTTCTACTAACTATTGTTAGTCATCAATCTAGGTTATTTCACTAGCTAACTACATTCACAAGTGGAGGTTGGAGATTTAGGAGGTTGGATCTTTTGAAAATTCAGGCAAAAGGGAGGAATAATGCAAGGAAAACCATGGGAGTCACAACATGGTGCAACAAAGGTGTTGAAAAGTGTTTTTTACAAGTAATGTTTCATCTCGAAATGCATTCACTTTGGTTGGTGTTGATTAAGGGGGAAATTCACCTAAGGTTGAAGTCATATGATTTGTTTTTGACCTTTCTTGGTTGGTATCAACCATTGGCCATAACCCATCCTCGGGTCTTTCTAAATCATTGGTGGTATTTGATCTTTAAGTCAATACCGACCAACAAAGGTTGTTTGTGGGCCAATGGGTGGAATCTAACATGTTTTCTTCTTGAAGTTTTTCCTTTAACTATTGTTGATATTTTATTCTTTTCCTACTCTAAAATTAAGCGACTTCATGTGTATTGAAGAACAGAATAGTCCTTTTAGCATTTTTTTAAACTCCAACAAGTTTCAACCTAATATAATCTTATGATCTTTTCTTGCAAGTAATTATTCCATGTATTACTCTTAAAGAATGTCATCCTTGAACTTCTTTGGCTATTCAAGATTTGGTGCAATCCCAAATTTGATAACCATGTACATGAAAGATATCGTAAAGGATTGGGGTTCTACTCACCTTGAGACTTGCAACTGATATTTCATCTATTCACCTAATTGTATGCCTATGCTAGAAAAGAGATTAAGGGAGAAGTATGATGTGGGTTTCATGGACAAGCTTGCATCATCTAAAGGAAACCAAAGAATGGATATCAAAAGTAAGAGGAAGAAGAATAATAATGCCTTAAGGAGAAGTATTCTTGGAGCTAGTTCATCACAATTGGACCAAGGCCTTGTCCATGGAAAAGATGAGAAATCTCATGTTGGAATACAATAGGATTCTCCCCAAAACACCAAATTTTTTTCCGGACAAAGAAGAATCTCCTTTCATGACCTTTCCATAAATTTCAAAGACAAAAACTTCTCCATTTTAGTCCAGAGGAGGAAAAACTCCATAGTCTCCTTCAAAATCCTATCATGGTTTCCTTGGTCTCCCACCCATCCCTTGATTTGATTAAGAAGGCATCAAACCTTCATGGCCTTCCTTTGTGGAATCGAAGGTGGCTACAAAAGTTTGGCCTTCTGGATTTGAATATATTGACTTATTCTAGAAAAATGAACAATTCATCAATTATCTCTACTCCAATATGGTCTTTAGTTTGTTGTATAAATTGAATTCTAACTTGAATTTTTTTTTTCTAGGGATCTCCCAAGGGTAAAACTGACTTGTTGATTGCAAAAGTCCCTGGAAACTTGCCTTTGTCATATGTATCAAATCCTCCTTATGTTGTCCAATAATGGAATGCAAGAGTGAACAACTATGTGGTCTCCATTTTTGGGTTTGCTAGCAAGTACTAGGATCCTAATGGATGCGTGCTTTTTTTTCATGACAATGACTTTTGAGTTTTGAAATTTGAGGGATGTCAAGGCCTACTTGGAGGATTATCAATTCAAAATTCAATCTAAGTGGGTGATTGTGAATGGTCTCCATTGGACTAGCCTTGAATCCAAGTCTAGAAAGGTTACATTCTATCTAAAGCCTTTCTTGACTTTTAAATTGTACTATTTTGATCATATTTTGTTTTTCTTCTTGTAGACTTTGTTGGATAGGGCAACTTTACTTGTTTGTGAGGTGGCACTAAAAGAAAATCTATCTTTTTCAACTCGTTGTTTGCTATTATAAATGTTGTTTGTAACTATTTTAGTCACAAGCACCACTTGTAGTAGCAAAAGACAAGTTGAAATTTTTTGTTTTTCTTCTTGTGTGGGGGCATTTCAATTCTTGACTATTCCTAGACATATTAAGCTTCACAAAATAGAGGATGATATCTCATACAATTGGACACACCTGAATACCATGTAGAAGTCCAAAGATGGTATTCCTTTCAAAGTGGGCCATAGGATCCATCTTTCTATGTTCAATGTTTTCATTTAGGTGTTGTCATCTCACATGAGCCTAGTTGGGTCTCTAATACGAATCTTGAATATAGGCTTTTAATGTCATGCATGGTAAGTGGTACCACGTTGTGGTTGTATTGAATGTAATACATGTATACATACGCCTCATATGTGGTTAATAATCATCAATTCAAATCCGTTCCATAATTTAGAATAAATGGTTGAAAAATATGACAAGTTCTTATATTTCAATACAAATATAGTTCATATCATCTTCAAACCCATTTCATAAATAATTTTTAAATTAGAACAACTTCATATAAACAGTAATTGTATGTCGCCATGCATTTTCAAAATTGTTGCACTTTCATCCATGTTTCGCCAAAAGTTTATGATACTAGGACCTGATGGATTCACTTGCCTAACCTAATATCATAATAATGTCCAAAAAAGATTTTTGTATTTCAATATCTCAAGTGTTAAGGTGCTTGAGATTCATACGCATGTCCTAAATTCATAATCACATGGTCAAATGTTGCAATAATACTTATTTATGCCTTGCTCTAACCCCCCATTATATTATTTTTAATCCATTGCTAATACACCTCACATCCTAATCAAATGTCCAAACATTTAAAAGACATTTTAAATAATCCATCTCAAATATTTGACTACCCACACCCATAGGTAACCCATTTTTGTAGTTATTCTCTATAGATAAAGTGGTGATAATTCTTTGGAAGATTGAGGAAAAAAATGATGGTCATCCATCTAAAGTTTTAAAATGGACCCAAAAAATATTTACTCAATCTTTGTGTTCTTTGTTGCCTTCAAACACATATTTACATCCCACAAGGAATTCCACTTTTTTTCCCCTTACATCATTCCTCCCCTATGGTCATTGCCAACCATAAGCATGCGACAAAACAAAACCAAAAGGTTATCAAGGAAAACTTGCCCTCAAGTTTTACAATCTAGATCCTATAGTCTTCAATTGTCACATTTTATGTTCTACATTCCTCAAATTTTATTTTCTAAATCATAGATTATATATGCCAACAATTATATATTTCAATGTTTTATCATCATTTAGTACAATCAAGGCCTCTTCAAGTCACTTAATAAAAACAACTTGATTTCATCCTAGCTTAATTTTGTCATCTAAATCTTCACAATAAAATAGTTCTCTTGTTTTTGCATTCAAATTTGAATCTTGCACTCAAAATCTTGTTCTTTCAACTTCTATTCACTAGACCTTCTTATACATTTATACATCCTTCCTTCTCAATGAAGGATCCAATCTACCATGCATATTTCAAATCTCCATTTCTCACATTTCATAACAATGAATCCCACACAAAACAATGCATTCAAGCTACTTTGAACAAATGTTTGACAACACATCTCAATTATCAAAATATGGTAGATTTCAACTAGTCAAAGTGGAATGAAAAAATTGTGGCTCAAATTTTATATTAACAAAATAGAAAAAAACATGTTACAAAATGGAAATTCAATCTAAGAGTTATAGACAATAATATTTGATTGTTATGGTTCATCGTTTTTGTGATGACCCTTTGTATGGGAAGAGAAAACCCTTTACCATAGTAGCTTGGGCATATATTTAAATTTATAGTCAAATTTGAGGAATGTAGAACATAAAATGTAACAATTGAGGAATCATCTTTTAAATGCTCTTGTAATATATTTTCCAACCTTGAATGTTAATGCATGCAATTTCAAATCAATTTCATGTTTATATATAATGATGGAATGTATTAAGTTGTAAAGTAGTGCTACATAGTACACACATAATTTTAATTGAAGAAAACACTAGTTGTCACTTAAAGGTAATTGATAATTTAAAGAATTATTGAACAATTATATGTGACCCAATAATGTAACATCCAATTGTAAACCACAGTTTATTGTTGGGGAATACAAATATAGAATAGTATTCAATATGAACACAATAGTTGATTTTTATTTACAATACCCCTATAATTAGTTACTTCATAATAGTTTAATTGTTTCCCTTTGCAACCTTTTGAAACTTTGTGGCAACTATGGTGAACCCAATGGTTTTATTTTAGTTGCGAAAATGTTATTTTATCTCAAACATGTAGTTATTAAATAATATTAGAGTAGCAACATTATAGTTGTTTTGAATAATTTACATAGTTTTAAGTTTGTCTAATTATTTGACAATTTAATTCATGTTACCTACTATTTTAAGGGCCAATCAAGTGACAACTATGAAACAACATAACAACTATTATAGGACAATGGTGGAAGGAAGAAATTGTTTAATATTCATTTAACAACAAGCATCCACAATTTTAATTTCAAGGTAGTCGCCATGTGGTGGGCTTGTAATGTTACATATGTGTGCTACAATGTGCACGCAAGTTAGTTGTCACCAAGTGGCAATGTAATTCCATGTTCTCATTACACCCATAATTATACCCTTATATTTCAAGGTAGAAGGAAGTAGAGTTTGTATTTTATATATTAAAGCAACAGTGTCTGTCTGTGTGGGCAGTGCCTGGAAGATTCTTCCAGACACTGCCCGTTCCATGTGGAGTTGGTATATATTAATTTAGTAAGTCTCTGTGTCTGTGACGAAGGTTTTGGGGGGTGGGGGAAGGGAGAGGTCGGTGAAGCAGCGGGCGAAAAATCGGGCCGGGTCCGTCTGTAACCTCTCCCTCCCCCACCCCCCACGTCGGGCCCAATCGGTCAAAATCCGGGAGTGCCGGGCCAGGTTTGTCTATAACAGACCTCTCCTTCCCCCACCCCCCACGTCGGGCCCGGTCGGTCGAAATCCGGGAGTGCCGGGCCGGGTCTGTCTATAACAAACCTCTCCCTCCCCACCCCCCACGCCGAGCCCGGTCGGCCTGAACGTCGGGCCCCGTCACAGACAGACGGGGTGCATTATGCACCGGGTTCACACTAGTTTAAATAAAGTATTGAGATAGAAGTGTTCAAAACAATTGTAACAGAAATGAAAACAATTCATGATCATGGATGGATGAAATGCGACGTCAACATGATGCTGTAAATTGTAGTTACATAGTAGTTGCATTGCAATTACACAAGTTGTTTTTGTGAAGTTCTAATAGAGTTGCATGAGTTGCATACATATATGGTTGCACATATAGTGAATTGCATCCGGTACAACTTATGCAATTCATTTTGTAGCAATCATGGCATAGAAATACAATGAGTTACATGTGATCATTGCAATTTAAAAACTCAATTGCAAGCCCAATTGTAAATCACTCAAATTTTTCATAATGAAAGTATTGAATTGGGGTTTTGGGGAGTTTAACAATAATTTTGATAAGGATGCCACTTTTTCCTTACGATAATAAACCAAAACAATGATGCACCACTTGCGTTAAAATAATGATAAAATAATGAAAATTTGAAATAATTCATTAGTGGAGTACATGGCAAGAAAAGTAACATGGATTGGCATGGGATCAAATTGAACCACCTCCAATACATTTACATCTAAATTGGACATTTTCAAAGTATTAAAGACAACCTTCACTTTAAGGCAAGTAGACAAACAAGTTGAATGATGCAACGTCACATTTGTCAAATTTTATTGAAGGTAATTATGACCTTGCCGATTCTCAATTTTGTAGCATGATACAAATCCAAGGCACCCTCCTTAGTTCTTATAAATAAATAGAACATGGGAACCCTAGGATTGGACTAAGACAAGCTCATCAAAATAAGTTCAAGGTCATGATGATAATTTGCATAAATTAAAAAAGAGGGTGGCTAATGTAGATTGTTGCTCTAATTAGCCATGGGCTAACATAGACTTACAAAACACACCATGGCTTGGAGTTGGGAAGAGCCACCACATAATATATTATTAAACATTGACATGGATCACATTGAATGATATAAATTCCCAATTGAAAAACTTGAAATTATCAAGTTATGAATCTCCTTACTTTGTGGTCATAAATCTCTCATATAAACTTTTATTCAAAAATTTTCAAAGAAAATTATGGCTTTGGAAAAATAAGTCCAACACATATCAAGCTTTCAAATTGGAGTTGGTTTGAGCCTTTGGTTGGATGTTTTAATGGTCAAGAGTTGAATTTCTAGTTTGATTTTTGATCATTCAATCGGCCATAGCTTGAATTTTAAGTCTCGAAATTGGGAATGGATGTATATCCATGGATTCAACAATCCCAAGTATAAGAAACATGCAAGAAAAACCCATATTGTTGAAACAAAGCACCATGACTTTTAGAAAGTAAAGCGACATCAAAGCAAAAACAAAACTCAAGGAAATAATGATGTGGCATAAAGGTAATTCTACCAATCCGCTTAACTTTGTTGCAATTGTACCAAATGGGACCAACTGCCTTCACCAATTTGTACTTTTGTTCACCACTATTGTTACGTTCCATAGCTACAACTACTATCCAACAAGACTTTGGAAAGGAAAGAATAAAAGAAAAAATAACTACAATCTTCTATATTAAAAAAACCTAAGTACATGTACTTGCAAAGATAAATGAAACAAAAATAGAAGAGGCATCTACCTTCCTTGGAAAACATAAATCATTTACAATCCGAACACATCAAAGTACATCTCTTTTTTGAACTCTTTTCCTAAACTCCAAGAAGCAAACAAGAGATAATGAGGAACCAAAAAGGTTCCTCGCCACCCATAAGCCTAAAGTGCACTTCATCCTCTTCTACCATTAAAGTGATTAACCCAAATCTCCTCCACAAGTCCTTATTTAGTGGCAAATGAGTTGCCAACCATCTTATCTTCTAGAACTAACTACTCCAATCGCTTTCTCCCTTGGTAAATAAGATATCATAAATTTACACATACCATTAATAACTAATTAAACTAGATTAGTTAAACTAACAATTTACCCATTAACAAAGCCCCACTTTACATATATACTTCTTTTTTTTAAATCAATTTTTTTTTAAAGGGCTCAATTTTGGATAAGGTTTGATTCCCCAAACCTTGTTTCAAAGTTCCTTGACATTTCAAAACTCCTAATTCCTAAAGTGGGAATCCATTCCGGAGTGTCAGGATTTACTTTCTTGCATTTTTTTACATTGTTTCGCATTTATTCCTATGTGCTTGAATCCTAGGGTAGTCTCTCGTTTTTCTTATCATGCTTTTAACCTTGGTTGCAAACTCAAATCTAAGGTCACAATACTAAACTTGTAGTGAAATGTTCATGCTTTGAAATATGTTCACATTGAGTTGGCTAGTCATGACCAACACAAGGTGTCATAAATTTCATTTGTGTATCAGAATTGTAGATAATGTGGATTGAAGGTCAGTGAGATTCTACCGTCATTATTTATATATTTATAGGCTTGCTTTTGGTTAGGTTTTGTTGATTGAAAGATGAGTTGTGTCAAGTGGCATGGGCCAAGTCTAAATTTAGCTTAGGATTCATTTGGTGGACTTGGAAGAACCTTTTCAAAATGAAGCTTTGTTAATTAAGATAGTTAACTTTTAATTGACATTTGACTAAAATAGGCACAAGTGAGAGGAGGGAGCTACAACCACGTGCAATTGTCCAATACTCATATAAAATGTTATAATTCTAAAAATCCAACTTAGTAAAGTTGTAAAGGGCTTCAAGTTGAATCTTTTGGTTTAAAACTTTGAATGTGATTGAAAAAATCCTCATTGTTGAAAGTGCAAGTCTACTAGTTATGGTCAACACTCAAATTTCACATGTTTGGAGAGTTTGACTGAAGTATAATGTGTCATTATAATTGACCATAACTAATTATGGTCAAAGTTGCACATCCTATGGGTATCTACACACACAATAAAAAAGGGCAACCTTTTGTGACAAATTTCAAGCACCTTCATTGTGTCGACATCCCCTCCCACATTCCAACACAAGTATATAACAAAACTTGGGACATTGAAGTTGCAAGATCTTCATCTCATGTTGCCCAAACTCAAAAAAAAACTCTATTGAAGCTTGAAAGATACAAACGGACATTAGAAGGGCATGAAAGAAAGAATGAAGTGTGTTTACAACATAGGCATGTTAAAATTTGGTTAGCAGGTGTTCAAGTTGAAGTATAGGATAGCAAGTAATACATTAGTTATATGTTCCTCATCAATGAAAGACATATTTCAATATCCACACATTTGTGTGTTTTGGCCATAGTGCAATAAGTTGTGACACCAAAGGAAGGATGCAAATTATTTGTTGGAGATTTTATATTCGGTGCATGCGCTTGGTGAACGGCTTGGTTGGTTAAATTTGTGGATTTATGGGGATGCATTTATTGAATGGAGGGCAATTAGTTACTGAGATAAATAAATGCCAGCGGTTTGGGGTTGGTGATAGGACAAACTTTGATGAGACTTTGGGTGACTATTGAATGAACGAGCCATAATTTTGCATGGCTAATTGATTTTTGGAATTCTAGAAGCCTCTTTTTGGGGGTGGGATCTTTGTAAAGAGAAGGAAAGAACTGTAGAGGGGAGGAAGATCTAGAGAGACAATTTGCATGAGGAGGATGGCATGCATGTAAAGGAAGGACTGAATTATCATGTGATTTTTTACACGATTAAGCTAGAACTGTTTTTGATGGCAAGTGTCAAATTTTACAGTAATGAAGAAAGATCCATTTTTTGTTCAGAGCTTGAAGTGTGTTTTGAATGATTTTAAACCTTGCACCTAGAATGAGCCTCATGAGTTCAGAAAAATTTCTGCTTTGCATCTGATCAAATTTGGCCTCTATAGGTTACATAGAATCAAATGCAAGTGTGGGGTGTGCATGGGTTTATGGTGAATTTTATTTGGTGTAGTCTGAATTAACTATTGTATAAGCTAATTAGCACCTTTTTTACCATCCTTGCCTACCTATCATGATAATTTTGAGTAAGTGGCCAGTCGAACAAGACCAAGAGGATAGTGGCATAAGAAGGATCAGAGGGGGGAGGAAAATGGTTGGATGTTCTTGGTATGCCACCGTTAAAGGTTATGCATTTGTATGCAAATGACTACATGTGCACTTCCCAGGAGGTGTTGTATACATATATATACATGTTATATGTTGTTTTTCAACTTACATGAGCACAAACCATAGCCTTAAAACCTAAACCCTAACCAAGTTTTTTTTTAAATCACAACTGTAGCAAAAGAATCTCCCATACACAGTTGGAGTTCAGTCAATGGATTGATTTGTTGACTGATCAAAATCTAATTTACAATTGATCGGATTGCAGAGAAAATACTCCACAACATTCATTTGAAGCTAACATTACCATTGAGAATTGGCAGTCATCATAAGTCATGATGTGTGAGTAAATCCCAAGTGTCCAACTGAAACCTTCAAGAGTGGCTTGAATAGTTACTCCCCACTGGCTTCATCACACCTCCTGAGACTGGCTGCAGGTAAGTATATAGTAATGAGCCCAAACTCCTGGACAAACCACTACACAAACATCTGTGTCCTAAGTTTGTGTCACATTTCCACAATGAACAGAAGACTCAGTTTCGTTGTTGGCTAGCACTTCAACAGACATAGCTAACAAAAGTCAATAGTCCTCATCCAAAACTACAATCTTAAGGGTAAGCTTCATTTCATTTAGCTTGTCCCTGTAGAAGTTAGCATCTAAGACTATAGCATTGAGAGGCCTATATAGAGGGGGTAATGGATAGGGCATCTTGCACCCTTACCATATCCTTTTTAAAACCTGAACATATCATATACAACAGTATGTCAATATATTCTTTCGGTAAGACCTGACAACATAAGAGCTTCAAATATGCCTCCCTCCTGCCTTTTAAACTCATGCATAAACCACCATGCCAGTACCCTCCATCAGGTGAATGCTCAAAGAAATTTCCACTGTTAGCAATTTTGACTTTCACCAGATCTGTTGCCAGTGGCTTGCTGCCTCAACCTCTCTTCACTGGTTGAGATGATGCCTTGTTGAGTAGTTGAGCTTGTTGAGCCAGGATTGCCAAGTTCTGGATTAAAACTGGATTCAACTCTGGTGATAGGGTTTCCAGTTTCTCGAAACAATGAGAGGAAAAGTGATGGGCTTGCCAACATCCATGGCACTACTGAACCAAACGCCATGAAAGACGAGTGTAATACTGCACTTGGTGATGTTACCTCTTCAGAGCCAGTTAGACGAAATCTAGATGCTGTACCTCTTCCCCTGTCATGCTCTCTTTCTCTTTGAGACCTGGCATCTACTGCATCCATTTCTGTGCTTCTGTCACTACTACCAGTCTCATGAATTACATTGTTAAACCAGTTGCTTATTCTAGGATCAAACTGTGCCCTACTTGTGTGAAGATCAGGTGACTCCATGGTAACACCAGGAACAAGAGGGCTGCTAGATTCAATACTACTATTAGATAGGTTATTCAGCCCACGGGGTCCACTGGGAGTTTGAGTATCCAAAAATCCAATACCCATCTGGGCATCATAGATACCTGAACTCTGATCATCAGTCCTGGCCAAGGCCCTTGCTGTGCCACTAAGATTTGTTGCCTGGGTCATATGCAATGTAGAAGTGAGAATGGCAGATGATGTGATATGGAGTTGCTGATGCTGTAACAGTGCCCTTTCTTGCAAAAAGGTCTGAAGTGCTGGAATCTGGTCCCAGAAGATGCATTAGTAAATGGAAACTACATCCTGCACCACTAGCAACTTATCAAACAGCAAGACATAATGTCCTAAGGTTGGGTATAAACCAGTTGTATTCCAGTCCTGTAAGCAGGTCTAAACCTCACCCTACTCAAAAAACAGCACAAAGCAGATTTGACCATAGTGGAACATTATATTAGCTTGGTGAACACCTCCACTTTGAAAGAACTTCTAAGTCTCAAAACAAATACCAACTAGATGTATAAAAGGCTCAAATTAGGACCAGGAACTCCAACCTAACATTACAAAATAAAAGAACAATCCTAGATGGTTCTAAAAATCAAGAAGACCTCATTGACAAAATAAAAGGGTGTCGTAGAGCACCTCAAAATGATTCCAAAAGTAGAGAATAAGATGTTGCATGAATGCTGCTGTGGTTAAGAGTGCAAGATATGAGAAGCCTGCACCACAATCATTGAACTACTGTCAAGGAGTTCTACATTTGTAGAGGTAATGGGAATAAGCCAGAATGTTCTCCAGATTGCCAGCAACTTCACTGTTATTACTAAAGCATTCAACATGTTTGGCAATAGTGGGCAGCAACAACAGGGAAGAAAAGAAATCCTTGAAGACATAAAATTGTGGGCAGCACACTTGAACATGCATCTGGAACAGTGCATATTGTGAAATAATACCATATGTATAAGAAAAAAAATAGATGTGAAACACCATGAAGTACAGGAAAAAGAAGCGCGGAAAATACTGCATTGATAATGACGTCCGCACACTGCCCCCAATACCACCCATATGCAAGCAATTCTTAGGAGAGAAAATCCTTGAAAGTTGTCAATCATGGAAACAGTAGAAGTCCAAGGGACAGGCCTTGTCTCCTGTAAACTAGAGGCAAACTGCAAATGGTATCCCCAACAGCAAATTCAAATCAAAGTGCAGAGAACTGTGAGGGATGGGCTCTTCTTGCCTGATCATAGTGAAAAGCTCACATAGCCAGACCAGAGTAAGGACCATGAATGCGAGGAGCTGATCATCAAAAAACTCGAATAGAAAGAAAAGGATGCCTATCATAATCTGTTACCACAAAATGCAATCCCACAAATTAAATTCTTGTGCACATAAAAATTGTGATAACAGTCAAAGTTATATTTGTGTTGTTGCCACTGGATTGTAAAATGACTATTTCATCTGCAAATAACATTGAACAAGACATCCAGTGATGCAAAAAAAAAAAAATTGGAAATTGAATCAAAAAGAAAAAACTGGACTCCAAAAAATAAATAGTTACAGTAAACATCACATTGTGGCAGGAGATGCACGGAGGCTGTATTTTTGGTCTCCAGTCTCAAATACATTGTACTACTGGATTATGACAGCTTTATACTGCTGTTGATGGTTTGAACACTCACCGGAACAAAGACAAGTGATTCCACAACATGGAGAAAGATAAGGCGATAAGTGGGAAGATGATGACGGGCATGGTGCTGCAGTTGCACTGTTTAACCCCCAACCAGAAACAGACAGATTATATGGTGCAGTACAACATTGGCAAGGCATGAGAGATGACCATGTGTATGAGAGACATGAATGCCTTTTCACTAAGAGCAGATTCTACATTTGTTTGCCATTGTTAATACAGATAATGGCCTCTGAACAAAAACACCCTGGTCAAAGTTGTATATCTGTCTCAGTTCTCATAAAGGAATAGGAAGATCATACCAGTGAAATTAAGCATGCGGGCCTGAGTCTCCCTCAAGGTAAAGGAGACTGACATGGTGGTGGTGAAGAAGACAAACAGAGATGTGATAAGTACACCACACTTGAAGACGATGTACTCTCCAACCATTACTAGAAGCACGTGTAAGTTCTGAGCAGGTAAATTCAGTGTGTTCTCATCTGAAAGAACATGTACACAATTCAATAATCAGAAGAGAAAGTTTCACACTGGCGAACATGCACAAGATGCAACTTGGAGGACAGAGGGAAGGAAAAACCTAGAGATTCAAACAGAGAAAACATGCGATTTGACCAACCTCCTTCAGACCTATGGTGGAAAACTCCAAACTCCTCGAGGTAGTTCAGATTGTAGAGGTCTTTCGTCTGGAAGTTATACAAATAGCCTGTCCAATCAGCACAGGAAGGATCAGCCATCACTACCATAGAAACAAGGGGCTTTTCTATTAATGGGTCCTGGCACTAGAGAATGGTAAAGCCCCAAACTAGTACATAGTTTGATGTTTTTAATTTTGTCATGCAAAGCCAACAGGATTTGGAGTGAAAACCAGGTAAGATAGGAGGCCCTTGATAAATACCTCTTCCAGAGGCATTAAGAAGGCTGTTCATGAGGATGGTGTCGTAGCCAACAATGTTATCAATAAGCAGCTGCTGCCACCTGTTTTGCAAAGAGCTCACTCAGAAATGTGCTTGAAATTAATATCCCAAGATTGATTTACCTCCTGGATCAAGAATTATCTAACCACAAGCTCCTGAAAAAATTTCAATGAGGAAGTAATATTAAGGTTTGAGAACTGGCTAGTGCATGGAAAAGAGGCAAAGAACTATCCTAGAAGAGAGAAGAGACAACCCACCAACTTCCAAAGCAAGCATTTTGAGCTGAAATGCTGATGTTCACTGTGTGCACACCATGATGGAATTTGGCACCCTCAGTCATCAGCAAATAGGCCTGCATATCAAAAAAATTGCTTTAGAGGTCCATCTCAAAATTACAGAACCAGGGATTCTTCTCATCAAAAGAATCTGTGAACTGATAAACTGAACTACATGTCCTGGAAAACAGTAAAGATGGATATAACTCAATCTCACCACAATGTTAACCTTCTGATGAGGGCAGATCATAATTGAGTAGACACAGCTCACAGCTGCTCTTACCTTCTCAACACTGTACAAATATGTCGGATCAGACAATTTTCCCAGGTTATCTGTTTGGTTAACATCATAAGACACATATTAAACAACTGGCAAATGTATGAGAACCATGATAATCATGCAATAGAGAAGGGGATGATATCTGATTGAGCATGGAAATCATGGCATTCAAACACAGATACATTAACATGATATTTAGGCTGATGACAAAGAACCATGGAAATCATCACCTCTCCAACAGTATCTCACTAAATGCATAGCCTGATGCATATAATGAACTCATAATGTTGGCTATCAGTACAATGCAAATGTTGGTGATCAGATCCTGGAGAAACATGTACCATCAACATTATCAAGCTTGCTCCATGCAACACTCCAGCGGTCCCCATTAGGGGCCACAATGAATGGCTGCCATCCTGCAATCCTCTGTTCTACCCAGTTTTGGTCACCACACATAATACAGCATCTTAGCAAACAGAGGTGTTCAAAATTATTGTCAGATCCCTTGAGAAACTAGCATGCAAATGTGGCCTTTTTCTGTCATTATGTTGCATGTTTGGGCATCTGAAGAATGTGAACTCTGGCACCAGAACTCACAAAGATATCTCACACACAAAGAGAAGAAAAAGGTGTCAGCCACAGCTAATGGGACAAAGCACCTCTTCCCCAGGGCAGGCCAAGCCTACTCTGGGTACTGTATCTAATACACATACAATTTATCGAGTCCACACTTTAGATGACTAAGAAATGTTCAGCCATATGAACTCACCCAAATCTTCCAGGAGTTTCTAAGGCTTTGTTCTGCTCTCTTCAAGCACAGAGCTACATAGTTGCTCCATCTGGTGAGGTGATGCAGTAATGCAGTCCCAATAGATCCTCTGCCAGACCATGACAATGACCTGCTGGTCACCTCAGGTCCATATCCTTCATTACCAATCAGCCGTACTGGCTTATAACCTCTCTCTGCCCCTGCCTCCTCCAGCTCACATGCATTGTCCATCACTGTGTTGCTCATACCTGAAGCTTTTCCAGCCTGACTTTGTTGGGAGATCACACCTAAAAAACTTGACCAGGTATTGGCTCCAGGAAGGCTCGGCCCTTCTTCTTTACACTCTACAATGTGGTGTCTTCCATTCATCTTCACTTCTTCTGGTGCACCATTTCCTCTTTGCAGCTTGGAGGACTCTTGCATCCATATGCTTCTACCAACAGCATCCTCTGTAAAATGGTTCCAGCTACCTACAATCTGGCATATTTCACAAACATGTGGGCAAATCAAGATTTCACATTTGAAGTGCATCACCGAATGTGTGATTTCTGTTTCAATACTACACCCCAGTAACTAGCTTGATCCTTAAAAGTTAAGAACTTGATAATTTCACAAAACTGAGTAAAACCTGCAAATGGGTAGAGATGAGGTGGAAAGAAAACCAGACAGGCAGCTGATTTGCCTAACCACTGGCCAGTCCAGAAAGCCTCATGGCTGCCAATAAAGGAATATATTCAGCAGTACTGATCAATTCTCCATACATATAATTGCATGTAAGTCACGCCAAACCCAACTGAGAGATGACCTTACAATATGGTTACAGGCATTTTAGATCCAACAATATATCAGTGAACAGGAAAAAGAGGAGACCAAAAGAAAAACTGAGGAGCCATTTGAAAAATATTGATGTCACATACATGTTCAGTGACCTTCAGCCACATGTACTGGTAATGACCAGCTACCATACAATCAACATGGATTTCATCAGTTCTTGGCAGTGGTGGAGGTCAAAACACATATTAACCTACATACAGTATTTGTCCCAAGGCAGGCATGTGAAAGGAAGCAAAGTTCCAAACCTGCCCATCTAAAAAAACTGCAGTCTTCCTGGTACTATAAAATCCAGATAAATACGCGCCCCCCCACCCCTCAGAATAGAAAGATGTGTTTGCTATGATAAATTGTTGGTGGTAAAATCTGCAATACCTTGATTTGCAGCAACTCGGCTCCAGCCACTTCAGGGCTAGAAAACAGCTCTGCACATCCAGGCTGAAATACCACACAAATTTATGATCTCAGACCTTCTGCACTGGGTGGGCTAATTCTACCTGATTGCTTTATATAGTGAAGGACAAAATCTGTTGCCTTTCATCACCAGGAAAAAACTAGTTTCAAACAAGACGAAATGAACTAGATAAAGCTGTATCAAACATTCAACCTTGACAGTCATCTGGACAACGCCATTGGGATAAGCACTACAGAGCTAGCTCGTAGCTGGTAAGACCCTGGAGGGAACAAAGGCCTAGTATTTCAAGTTTAGAGCTAGCATCAACACAGCATGACAAGGTCAAGGTGTGGAAGGTACAAAACCTGAGCAACAAAGTTGACGTGCATGACGGCGAGCAGGGCAAGCAGAAAGAGCGCAATGCACAGACAGAAATACTCCAGCCCTGACCTAAACTTCGGAGTTAATAGCCTGGCTAATACCCCTGATAGACGAGCATGTACCCTAAGAAATGTCTGTTCCGGGTCCATTTTTTTTCTTTTTGGTTACCAAGAATCTCTCCCGCTCTGAGACAATCGGTGATGCTGAAAACCATCAGTATCATATCAACCGTTTCCGTCAATCTTCCCTCCGACCGCCGGCATCTGTAACCTCCCTGCACCTTCGACCTAAAATATTTTCGGAATCCACATCGACATATCTGTACAAGGGAAAGAAATGCGTGGCCTACATACACATCTTGATCTCTTCCGTCTTTCTCTGTCTATCCATCCCCTAATAATTATGCGAACATCCTTGATTTCAAGACATACTTCCTCCCATCAAGCACACACACAAAGGCTGCATCCAACCTTCTGCTACCAAAGAGCGCAAATTGATACATGTCCTCTGCAAGAACCATCCACACGACTCTGTTCTTCATAAACCAAAACCCCGCAAACCTCTTCGTCGCTGTCTGCCGCAGATTCAATTCCGCTCAAAACACAGAAAACGCAGAGAACCAGGGGAGAAAGAAGGTATGGTACCGAGAAAGACACAGCCACAGCCCGTTGTTTACTCTAAAGCCCAAGATGCTCTCCACCTCTGCGAAAGACACACAGAGGAACACCCAAAAAAAACAAAACAAAACAAAACAGAAACACTCAAAATCCAAAATGCGCAAACAAGGAGAAGATGATTAGGTTAGGGACGAAGCAAGGAAACAGATGTAAAACTATTGATTTCCTTTCCTTTTACTGCACACTAAAACCAAGCAATAGATCGCAAGAAAAGGAGAAGGCAAAATGCACAACAAGCACAACAAGCGGTGTAAGCACAGAAACTCGGGTGCTCTACAATTCTATTTCAAGTAGGTAATATGGCATGGGACGAGATTGATTGCACAGGTCTATCAGAAAAAAATATTCAACCTACATAATACCACCAAGAAGTATCTACCTCCGACAACAACACTGGCTTAATCAAAAGGCAACGATGGGTCGATCCATCGCTCAGGGCTCCTTAGAACGAACGAACGAACGCATTTTTAGTGCAAGCAAACGCTCTTTCTGTTGGAAACTACGTTTGTTCGGTTTTCTTTTTCATTTGCTCAGTTAACTGAAGGTACCGGAAGGAGCTTGACCGTGGTAGTTCGCTCTTCCCTTGAACTCCGACTAGTGAACGAACAGCTTACCCACTCGTTCGCTTACCCACTCGTTCTGTGTCCGGTAGTGCCCTAGTGGTGGGGGCTATTCTCAAATTGAGAGGCCTAGGATGAGGTGGTGCTAGTTAAGTCTAGCCCCATGTTTTGGGGGATTGTCCCTTAACTATGGGCTTTATTATTCCTTGTAAAGCACAAGGTCAAGTTTCTTATGGATACTTGAACTCCTTCACATTTGGGATGGATCTTACTCCTATACGTAGGCATATTTCCGTCCCTTTCTTTAAGGACTTTTACTTGTTGTCAAGCAAAAGGCCAAGATTCTTATGGACTCTTGAACTCCTTCACATTTGGGATGGATCTTCCTCCCATAAGTAGGCATATTTCCATGCCTTTATTTTAAGGACTTTTAATCCTTGTAAAGCACAAGGCCAAGATTCTTATGAACACTTTAGCTCCTTCACATTTGGGACGGATCTTACTCTTATAAGTAGGCATATTTATGTCCCTTTCTTTTAAAGACTTTACTTGTTGTCAAGCAAAAGGCCAAGATTCTTATGGACTCTTAAACTCCTTCACATTTGGGATGGATCTTCCTCCTATAAGTAGGCATATTTCCATCCCTTTATTTTAAGGACTTTGATCCTTGTAAAGCACAAGGCCAAGATTCTTATGGACATTTTAGCTCCTTCATGTTTGGGACGGATCTTACTCCTATAAGTAGGCATATTTCCATCCCTTTTTTAATAAGGAGTAAAGGTATGAGCACATTTGGTGTTTAGGGTTTGTAACTAATGTCATCCTAATGCTAACAAAGTGCGACAAATCACAATATCATCATTTTTAACATCGCAAGTTATCACTAACTTCTTAAACATTATTTCAACATGTCCACACCACACACATGATATTAATTAATAGCTAATATTTAGTTATATTTTTAGAATTTGCAATCTACTCTATATAACAAAGATAATATTTGCCCTTTATTTGAAAAGAAACAGACAAAAATGCATGGTAAACTTTAAATTAATTTGTCATTTTTTTAAATTTTAATTAACACCAATGTTTTAGCTTTAAATTTTTGTTTTTATTTTTTATTTTTAAATGTTAGTTAACAATGGTTACTAGTGACATCTTGACATCAATGCCATGTCATATGTCACCTAAGATTTAATGTTAATTAATGTTTTAACCCCTAAAAGCCTAAGCCTTTATATTAACAAAAAAAAGGTGTGTTTTTCATATTTACATATTGAGATTTTTAAAAATAAAATGAAAGTTAAATTTGAAGAAAAAGTTGTATAGATATAAAGTCATATTAGTCATGATGATGCTTAAAATTTTTTAACTCCATTGGAGTAAATGGCTACACATCACTAATGCATTTATACCTTTAACAATTTGAATTCAAATGTGTTTGCACCTTCTACAAAAAAAAATTGAAGAATCAAAAGTACACATGGAATACCTCCAATACATGACAATTTTTATTAAAATCTTAGAACCTAGAAGACTCAATACAACTTATATTGGGCCTATTGGATTTTGGAAGTCACCATTTCAAAAACAAAGAAAAAAATGTTGAATCCTTATGTAAAAATTAAACTACTAGAATCTAAATCATGAACTAAATGTTCTCTTATTAGAAAGGCCTATCTTGAGAACTCTCCAAGTTTTAAGATACATATCCCAAGCTTAGTAGGCCAAAATGAAAGGTATCAAATATTTAAGAAGGGTAAAAATTGGGAATGGGATATTTCATATTTTTATTATTACTAAATATGCATTATTCTATTGCTTTTTTATGTAGTTTGCATAGAAAAACACAATTCAATATTAATCAATTTTGTTATTATTTTGATTACTTTTGATTTTGTTCTTTACAACTTTAACATGTATTTTGAAAAATAAAGATCAAAATGTTTCTTGAAAAAAAAAATCAAAATATCATTTGCAAATAAAAATTCAATCAAACTTTCTCTTATTTCTAAAGTTGGCTCTTTCCTTTACAATATCATATGTTTGATTACAAAAATGAAAAGATGTAAAACAAAAATGATAATTCAAACTTATTCTACCTTTGAAAATGTCTTAATCATAATTCAAATTCAAATTAATGTTCTAACTAATAAAATATAACTAATATTTGACTAATAAGCAAATAACCAATATATGATTAGTAACAAAAAGAAGACCAAACAAAGTAAGTTAAATTAATAAACTATTGGAAAAAAATCGATGAACATTACCAAATTTTATACGTCAACTTTCATCTTTGAAATCCATAAAAGTAATATAACAAAACTATTAATCTACTAAATTAATAAATGGTGGATTATTATATCAACAATTGTTTTAAATTAAACTTCAAACAAATGTCCTTCAATAGTTACAAATTGAATTTGTGATCATGTCCCTATAGGATATTGTCTAGAAGTGATTGAAGGTGTAGTTCAAAATGTGTGCCTCTTTGCAAATTTATGGGTGATGGTTTCGGATCTTCTACAATTGGTGAAGATAGGTTCTAGATTGATCCCATAATACTCAATGATCCTACATTCTTTAGTGAATATGTAGATTGATAAGGTGGCATATAAGTAAAAACAAAAGTTGTTTATACATAAGCTATGAGCATATGTTTGTACAAATCCTTGTCCAACTTATAAGCTAACATGTTTTCCTCGATTTCATCAATATAGAATGACATAATGTCATCCTGATACTATTGAGTAGTAATAATAGATCTCTTTATACTCTTGTATTCTATTAATTGTAATGATAAGGTTTATTCCTTGCAATTGAGTTACATGATGATATAGATGCAATATGTTTACCTTCTTCTATGTTTTAATGTAATTAAAGTATTTTAGAGCTAATTTACACAAATGTTCATATGTTTGAAATAATAATGCAATTATGTGCATTGTGCATTTAGCTAAGTTAGTTCATTGCTTTAATAGGCAATGTTGTCAAAAGATTGGTTGTACTCATGGTTGACATTGCCACAATTGACATAAATTTGCTACAATTTGTGATTAAGTTGTTCATTGCATATTTAGATTATGTCATGGGTTGCAACATCCTTTGATATTGCATCATGATGCATTCAAATTGTGCAACTCGATTAATGAAATGTTACTTTTGATGTGCTTTGATGTTTTAACATGCATTGCACAAAACTATGCCTTTGTAACCTAGATAGTCTTCTTCAATTTTTTTGTCTACTTGGTTTATTCTATAGACTTTTTAAGGAGAATTGAATTAAATATTAATTTTTAAAAAATCTATCCAATGTCATAATAGCCATCTCATTCATTACAAATTTAATTGGTGCACTAAATTAAACTATAATGGTAAATATATTAACAATTTTATTAATCAATTAAATTCATTCCTTGGGTGTTGTTTTTAACAAAAGATGAATTTGTACATGAACTTGGCATGGCAAAAGAGAAATTATCCTTTCTAATAATAAACACCATGTTAGGTCATGGATTTATATAGTAGTTGGTGTTAAATGTACAAAGGTTTCAAGTACCAAATGAAATGATTCTTCTTCTTCTTCTTTTTTAATGATCATTTTTCAATTACAAACAGATCATTGCAATTGATTTTTGTTTTAACATCCTCC
>Ga0209208_10000868_pt1 | contig 41257 bp, 39 predicted proteins | sample S1TSphfallax_3_FD_187694 | JGI IMG/M metagenome (GOLD analysis project Ga0209208, IMG submission 187694) | Host-associated microbial communities from peat moss isolated from Minnesota, USA - S1T2_Fd - Sphagnum fallax MG (SPAdes) (version 2) | ecosystem: Host-associated > Plants > Peat moss >... | reverse complement strand
TATTTACCATAGTCTTGCACCTATCTGGAATAAAAACGATTGAAACCCTTATTTAGAATAGGTTATAGCTTTTTTCAGCAAGCCCTATCTAGTTCGCATCTGTCCAACCAAATGAGGGAGTTCTGGCAAAATCAACTTTTCCATTGCCAACTGCACCCCATTCCTAGAACCAGGTAGGGAGAAGATTAATTTATTTTCATAAACCCCGGCTACAGCACGGGAAGCGATCGCTCGTGAACCAATTTCCTGATAACTTAAATAGCGGAATAACTCCCCAAAACCGGGTAAAGTTTTTTCTAGTAACTTCTCAATTGCATCGTAGGTAGTATCTCTACGGGAGATTCCTGTTCCACCAGTGAAAATTACAACATCCAATTCCCCACTTCTCCCCAGTCTTTCCATCTGGTCTTGAATTTGCGCTGGTTCATCGGGAATAATTGTGTAGGCACCAATAGTATGATTAGCAGCTAGGAGTAACTGCTGGATTAACTGACCACTCTGATCTGTGTGGTGAGAGCGTGTATCACTAACAGTAACAACAGCACAGGTTACTATTATCCCCGGTAAATCTGGGTGTGGGATCATAAAATTCTCTTCAACTTTCTCGTAATTCATCTCATCGCCTCCCTATCGGGTAGGCGAGAGGTAACCTGGTTGTTCTGGCTAAGATTTATTAAATTCAAGGCCCTTTTCCTGGGCATATCGCTCCATAAAGCGCATAAACCGCTTCCATTCATCAGAGGATTTCATGACGTAAAGGGCTTCTAATGCCTCCGGCTTACCATTCACAAATTTAACCTTAACCTCACGGGTGACCAGTTCCCCTTCTTCGTCAATTAAGTACATCCCGGTAACTTCTTCAGTGTTACCATCAGCCAAAATCTGTGGGTTGGTAAAAATAAACGTTGCTGTGCCACTTTCCTGGCTACGCGATCGCGTTAGCCGCACGTCTGGAGTTATTTCTTCGTCAAGACCTCTAGAAAACTGAATTTTTGCCATGATGAAAGAATTTTAAGTTTTGTGATGCTTATTCTAATATTCTCTCATCATTTGTGACTGTGTGTACTAATAGCAGTTGAGATTTATTAATCTACCTAACATCACTTAATACTTAGTACTTCAATCGATACTGACTTTTACCTGTCCCGGAAAGTTAATTTTGATCACACCACCCCAAGCACAGTTACATATGGCTGTACTCGGCAGTGCAGGCATTTGGTTGATGTAAACCTTCATTGCTCCCGGTGCCCAGGGAGCGACAATCACGGGAATACAGGGCATCGGAGTTAACACACCCAATGCGGCTGCTGTTGCCGCAGCCACCATTGGGTTAGCCAGAGAGATACAAGTACCAAAGGGGGGGATATTAACAATGGGGGCAAAATCCATAATTGTCGCTGCTAGCATCCCATTAGTTGTCACTGGTGTTCCTGTGGGGATCACAATCAATGAGCTAGGTGCGGAACCAAAAGGTATACATTGTAATGATGCACCCATACAAACTTGCGGTGGCATAATTTTTCTCCCAATCTTAACCTAGTGAAACTATTGGTGCTGATACGGTAACAGTTGCATCACCCTTGACAGTTGTCATTGCTCCCTTCACAGTTGTCATCGCTGCGGAGTTAACGTTAATTCCTGCAGGTCCCAGTTCAACGGAATTTGCAGTCATTGTCAGGGTGACTTTACTAGGAGAGTTAACTTGTATCCCTCCTGCTGCCATATCAATTTTATTAGCCCCCATAGTCAAAGTAATATTACTGGGGGTAATTTCTATGCTGCTACCCCCGACACTGAGGGTAATTTTCTGTGGGGCACTGATTTCAATTTCACAGGTGGAACTAAGGGTAATCTTTTTACCTTGATCGTCCATTTTACAAAGGTGTCCACCACTGGTTTGAATTTCGATTTTCTGATTTTGGTCGTCTAGGGTCATTTTATGTCCACCGCTAGTTTTGATGTCGATTACCTTCTCACTGTCGTTGAGGTGGAGTTGATGACCATACACCGTATCTACATAAACCCCTTTTTTGCTGCTGTCTTTGTCCTCTTCCACAAACTGGAGGGTGTGACCTGTACGGGTTTTAAAGGTTCGCAAGCGCACACCGTTGCTTGTCACCGAGTTGTCGGGAATTGTCGGTGGAGCATCCTTACCATTCCACACCCCACCAATAACAAAGGGACGGTGGATGTCCCCATGCTCAAACCCTACTAGTACTTCATCGTTCACTTCCGGCAGACAGTCAAATCCTCGATTGTTTCCAGCCCCAATTGCCACTATTCTCGCCCAGTCGCTTTCATGTTCTTCCGTCAATGTGGGAAACTTCACCCTCACCCGTCCCCATTTCTTGGGGTCTTTGTTGTTAGTGACAATGCCTACTAATAAGGTTTGTCCCGGTTGGGGAGTAGGAGCAGTTAGTACAGATGTTTCTCCGCCACCGCGCACACTGAACTCAGTAGTATAAACTCGCTCTTGCAACAGGTGTCGGGTTTCCGTTACATAGTAACTACCGCTATATTTGCCCATATCCTTGAGCTTGACTACCTTACCTGGACGAATTTCCGGGTTACCTACACCTTTAGCATCAGCTTGGACAAATTCACGGGCAAGTTGATTATAGAGGGACTGGGCTATGGCATCGGACTCCTTACTAGAAGATACTGGTCGGTCCACCATAATCATGGTCGGACTACTGTGGAAAGCACCACTAACTTTCTCCCCCTTGCCTTGGTCAGTGGAAGTCACAACTTCAGCATTTTGACTGCTTTTAGTAGATACTATCGCCTGCTTATTCTGATAGTCCCAACCTCTGACTTCCACAGAACTGACCTGTTCTTTACTGCTGACACGCACATAAAAGCTCGCAATATCTTGGAGCCACGTTAAATCCAGTGACTCCCCTGCCACTGGTTGGCGGAAATTCAACTTGCCATCTTGCACAAATAGCTCAAAACCATTGCGAGCAGCCCTGAGCCTCAAGAATTCCATATTCGTTTGGTTCTCTTGAAAAATATAGCCAACGGGATCACCAAAACCGTAGGGACCACCAGTGCTGTCAATTGTCCCCGCACTAATCCCTGCCTCCCCAATAATTTGCCGGACAATATCTGTATCCGTCTTATTTTGAAACGAGCGATTGTAACGCCCTCGATATAGACGGTGGCTGACATCGTAACCTCGGACAATGATCGGCGCCTGAGATTCTGGGTTGAATTGCGCCTCAATGGCAGTAATCTCCCCTTTAATTAGGGTATTTTGCTTTTCTTGACTGAAGTTAGTATTGTCAGTGGTGCTAGAAATAAAACCAATTTCTAACGACTTACCAATAGTCAAACTATCGTCATACATCCAGGATTGCTCACCACTCCGGGATGGAAAATAGTCATTACGAATCAATAGGGTAAACATCCCTGGTAAATGCAAGCTTTCTTCCACAACAATTTGCAAAATATCATCTAGCAAACTGTCGGCAACTGGCTGTCCATCGATTTTGATAACTGGTATTGCAGTGTAGGAGGGAGGCATGGGGAGCTTTCAAGGGTAGGAAATTGAGATGCGGCTACGCTAATGCCATGTATAATTCACACAAGGTGTATAGTGCTGACAAAATTTTACTGGGGGATGAATACTGGTGCAGCATACATGGAGTCTATTATTAGCAGTGGGGATTAGCTTCACCTCAGTAATTATCCAGTCATCACAGCAAATTGGGTGGGCACAAACCCAGAATAATCAGGAGCAGGAAGCAGAAAGACTGCTGCAATTAGGAATACAGCAGACTCAGCAAGGAAAGCCCCAACAGGCAATAGAAACTTTACAGCAAGCTTTAATAATTGTACGGCAAATACCAGATAAACAGCTAGAAGCAACTGTGTTGTTAGCTATGGGCTTGAACTTTAACAATATTGGGCAGCCCCAGAAAGCATTGGATTTTTTCAACCAAGCACTACCGATTCGACGAGAGGTGAAAGATCGCTCTGGTGAGGCGACAACTCTGAATAATATTGGTCAAGTCTACAGTGATATTGGGCAGCCCCAGAAAGCATTGGATTTTTTCAACCAATCACTGCCGATTGTACGAGAGGTGAAAGATCGCTCCGGTGAAGCTGGAACTCTGAATAATATTGGTCAAGTCTACAGTGAAATTGGGCAGCCCCAGAAAGCATTGGACGTTTTCAACCAAGCACTGCCGATTGAACGAGAGGTAAAAAATCGCTCTGGTGAAGCGACAACTTTGAGTAATATTGCTCACCTAGAACATAAAGATGGCATTCTTTCTACGCATGGAAGTTATTTCGGCAAAAGGCTCTGCTGCCTCTGAATCAAAGGGGAGTATTTGCTCTCTGAATGCCTCAATGAACATAGCTTGAGCAGCTTGTCTTAGGGCTTGCTTGCGTTTTCCATCAGGCAATATAGCTATGCCATAAAGAATCTCTGCTTTGGTAATACTTGTTATGTAGAGACTTTTTCTTGGTTTGGTTAGAACCCAATTTCTAACTACTTTTGACCCCTGAAGATTCATGAGTTCAGATAAAACGTTGGTATCAAGTATGACCTTCATGCTTCGGATATCTCGAAGCTAGGTGGTTCTCTCATGGGTTCTCTGGGGATTTCAGGTAGTTCAAATTTATCTAGATGGACAAAGTGTTTTTCTATTGCCTCGACAAGGTTTGGTTCTGGAACCAATACGCTTTTAAGAATTGCTTTGATTTCGGCTTCGATGGTGTGTCCATGTTGGACGGCGCGTTGTTCTAAAAGTTTAGTTATATCTGGTTCTAGCTGGTGAATGGTGATATTAGACATAGGAATTTGGTAAATGATTTAATTAATTATAAAAGTAAAGCCCCAACCCGTTTTTAGTATAACCCTGCTGGTTTTACCTTAGCAAAGATCGCTCTGGGGAAGCTTTAACTCTGAATCATCTTGCTTACTTAGAATACAAAAGAGGCAATGAGGATCTAGCCTTAGCAAATATCCAGAAAGCGATCGCAATTCAGGAACAGATGTGGACTGCAATTGGAAAATATTCACCATCACCAATCTAAGCCACACCATAATCTGTATACTGCCGTTTATAAGCTGGTTGCAAACCTAAAACAATATCTTCTCGTGGTACACCCATTGCTACCAACTCCTCAGCCGGATTTTGGTCAGTTAAATTTTGCTGTAGCCAGATTTTTTCATCTTTAATATCAAAATGAATGATACAGCGATAAACACGCTTTAAACCTGACCATCCCACATTCATCCACTGATAATGGTCGCGCTTTTCATCAAAAATTAATTGGACTTCCACTTCGCTATCAGCCACATCTTCGTTAGCATAACGAGTTAATAAACTTTGCACGCACTCCTGATACTTGGCTAATTTATCCATTCGACAATTACCTCCTTAACAGAAGTATTGTTGTAGCAACGTTAGCTTAAGCTTGTAAATTTGCCTGTTCCTGTAGCCAAGGGTCTACAGGTTGTCCATCCTTGCGTCGCAGTTCTATTTCCATCACTATCACTGCCTGAGAACCAGGAGGTGCTGGTTTTTGATGGAACAAGATATCGTAGTCTTCTGGGTTATGCTGACGCTCTTTCAACCAATCCTGAACTTTAGTGATAGCAAAGAATGATTGTCCACTTTCAAACATTCTAGTAATTTGCATTTGCAGAGTGTAAGGATTGATACGTCCCATTTTAATAACTCCTGGACTAAATTAATGGAAAAAACTTACTCGAATGTCTTACTTAGGGTCTGCTGAAAAAGTCAAATTCTCGTTTGGAAAGGTAACTCTTAACAGGGGGGACTTTTGGTTCTTTGACAAAAGTTAATGTAGTGGGGTGTTTGTTGAAAGATCAAGGTTTTACTGTACTTAAAGCTTAATTCCTGGCACAGTAGAAGTCAAAAAAACCTTCAAACTATTATTTACCAAGGCTTACACAGATATTCAGCCAGCCCTAATTATAATCTGTTCACGATAGAAAGCTATTAACTAGTTTACAACTACTATGGGGAAAATTAAATAATAGGAAAGGTGAAGGGTATATGTATTGCCCTTCCCTTTTCGCTATTCCTGTTTTCAGGATATGAACTCAATCTTGTACTTAGTAAAGTTCTTCTTCTTTGTGGGTTTCGATAGTAACGTCGGACGTTGGGTAAGCAACGCAGGTCAATACATATCCAGATTGAATTTGATCATCGTCCAAGAATGATTGATCAGATTGGTCAACAGTACCCGATATTAGTTTGCCTGCACAGGTTGAGCAAGCACCAGCACGGCAAGAGTAAGGGAGATCTAAACCCAAATCTTCAGCTGCGTCTAAAATATAGGTATCATCTGGAACATCAATCGTTTGATTCAGATCCTCAGCTTTATTGATTAGAGTGACTTTGTAAGTAGCCATTTAGTAATCCTCTCTTTGACAAACGGCATTATAAGTTATGCTAAAGCAAAAACTACGGCTTTTCCCATGGGATTAACCGCTGGTCTAAATTTGCTTCAATTCTGATACTACGAGAAAAACTAAACGATGTAACCGAAAATTGAACCCGATTAGTAATGAAATTTAGTTGGTTATAACTAATAAGTTTTACTTATAAATATAGGGCAATGAAAGGGGGACACAATTTTAACTTAGAATTGTTACATAATGGTAGGCAAAGGAGCTAAATGATTCAGCCTCAAGTGCGGGTGGGTTTAGTTGGTACTGGGTATGCGGCCAAGTTACGGGCTGAGGCCCTGGTGGTCGATGACCGTGCCCATCTAGTAGCAATTGTTGGGCATACTCCAGAAAAGACGGCCGCTTTTGCTCAGTTATACCCAGTGGAGGTCATGAGTTCTTGGCAACTACTAGTAGAACGAGAAGACATAGATCTAGTGGTAATTTCTACAGTTAATCGAGATCATGGCGCGATCGCTCGTGCTGCCCTAACTAATGAGAAGCACGTAGTTATTGAGTATCCCCTATCAATAGCTGTGAACGAAGCTGAGGAACTCATTGCCTTAGCTAAGGCTAAGAATAAACTGCTCCATGTCGAACACATTGAATTGTTAGGCGGCTTACACCAAGCTGTAAAGCAATATTTAGCACAAGTAGGACAGGTGTTTTACGTCCGCTATAGTACAATTAGTCCTCAACATCCCGCACCCCGCAAATGGACTTATAACCATGATCTTTTTGGTTTTCCCTTGATTGGTGCCCTTTCTCGACTGCATCGGTTAACTGACTTATTTGGTGAAGTCTTGACAGTTAACAGTCATCAACGTTATTGGGAGATAGAAGCCCCATATTACCAAGCTTGTTACTGTATAACCCAAATGTGTTTCACTAGTGGACTGTTGGCGGAAGTGATCTATGCTAAAGGTGAAACCCTTTGGTTATCAGAACGCAAGTTTGAAGTTTACGGGGAACAAGGGGGCCTAATTTTCGATAGTGACACAGGTCTATTTGTGCAACCAGAGTCCACAACCCCAATTGAAGTTGGCAATCGTCAGGGTTTATTTGCCAAGGACACAAGGATGGTGTTAGATTATTTAGCCTATGGAACTCCTCTGTATGTAACCCCAGAGGCAAGCTTATATACCCTTAGGGTTGCAGATGCGGCTCAAAGAGCAGCACAAACAGGTTTGACTGTACGTATATAGATGTGATTGTATGAAAACAGAAACAATTGTTATTTTATCCCAACGAGAAATAGACAAAATGCGTCGGGCCGGACGCTTGGCTGCCAAGTTACTTGATTACTTAGAACCCCTGGTAAAGCCAGGAGTAAGTACTCTCCAACTCGATGATGCTGCTGAAAAGTGGACACAGTCCCATGGTGCTAAAAGCGCACCTTTAGGTTATAGAGGCTTTCCCAAGTCCATTTGTACCAGTGTAAATGAGGTAATTTGTCATGGGATTCCCAATGCCAAACAGATCCTTAAAGAGGGTGACATTATTAACATAGATGTAACACCACTCCTAGAAGGTTATCACGGTGATACATCAAAAACATTTTTTGTCGGTACCCCCTCCCCAAGAGCGAAGAAGTTGGTGGAAGTGACACAAAAGTGTCTCTACTTAGGCATCGCTGAGGTAAAACCAGGAGCGAGGATTGGAGATATTGGTGCAGCTATTCAGGAGTATGCTGAGTCTCAGGGCTTTTCTGTAGTGCGGGATTTTGTCGGACACGGTGTTAGCCATATTTTCCACACTGCACCAGATGTTCCTCACTATGGCACCCGAGGTCAAGGGAAACGGCTACGACCAGGGATGGTATTTACTATTGAGCCGATGATTAATGAAGGAACTTACGAAGCTGAAGTTTTAAGTGATAGTTGGACTGCCATCACCCGCGATCGCCTACTCTCGGCTCAATTTGAACACACTGTGGTGGTCACAGCAGATGGGGTAGAAATTCTCACCTTACCTGAAGGAGAGTAGGGAAAAGTTAAGAATTTACAAAGAAAGGCAGTTATGCAAGAGGCAGGACGAAGAAAATAGATTTCTTGCCCTCTGCCAAGCGGGTTTAAAGCCCCTGAATTTATTTAGGAAAAACCAAAAAATATACGTATTTCGAGACGCACAGCGCCAGAAATGCAGCGTCCTGATTAAATCCCCTAAATTTATTTATGGGGATTCTTCCTACTTTCTGCCTCCAGCCTCCTTAAAAAAATTTAAGTAATACTGGCGAGGTGCTAAGGTATTTAATCTAAAATTAACTAAAGCCTGTTACTGTGGGCTAATCACCTAAAATTTAGACTTTTATTTCAAAATCTATGAAACGTCGCGACTTTATCAATTGGGTAGGGCTAGGTTGGTTAGCTACTTCTTTACCAGTAGCGATAGCTGCCTGTTCTTCTACATCAACCACAAGTTCTTCGGCTTCTACTCCTCGGGAATGGCAAAAGGTGGGTACTGTAGCTGAACTGGATAAAACAGGTGAAATCTTGGTCAAGGATTCACCTGTTGGTGCCGTGTTAGTAGTGGGTAAATCTAGCAAAAAAGATTTGATTGCTGTTGACCCCACCTGTCCCCATCAAGGTTGTACAGTCGAATGGAAGGCTAACAAAGATAAATTTGTTTGTCCCTGTCATGACTCAGAGTTTGGGGTTCATGGTCAGGTGGAAAAAGGCCCCGCTGAGGAACCACTCAAAACTTACATGGCGAAGATAGAAGGCAATTCTGTAGTAGTTAAGCCAGCTTAGGATCTTAAGTAACCGAACAGAAATATTTACAAACTAATATCTAGTCTTATCTAGGGCTTGCTGAATAAGGATAAAACCTATTCAGGGTAAGGGTTTCAATCGTTTTTAGCCCAAACAGGTGCAACCCACAGGCAAATAGATGCCCAAAATGCCTGCACTTGGGTGGAAAATCTAGGGTTGAATCGGAGAAATAACCTCCGAAGCCATCATTTTTAGGTCTGTGTGGCATCTAGATTCGCAATAGGAGAGTTTTTCAGCAGACCCTAAGTAGAGCGTTTTGAGTTATGAGTATAAATACTCCCTTGCAAAGGTGACATCCTCCCAGTTAGTAAGGGCTTAAAAATATTAAGCTCCACAGTTCTTTATATTTTCTTTACAAATCAGATCTAACATTAGTTACTTATCAATTGAATCAGGATATGGTGATTAATATCAACCAGTCTCTGGTAGAGACATCTAATGTGTCTTCAACATTACAATATCTTCAAGAATTGTTGCTAGAAGCAGATTCTACCCAAGTTCATAATCGGGAGGATCTACTGAAATTAGCCCTCTGGGTTTTGGAAGTGGGAGATTTTCAGCAACGCTGGGAAATTACCAAGGTGTTGATTGTCTTAGGTGACATTGCCATTGCACCACTAGTTGATATCTTAAAAGCTGAAGCAGCAGACGCAGAATTGCGCTGGTATGCAGCGCGGACTTTAGCAGAGTTTCACCATCAAGATATAGTGGTAGCCTTAGGGGAATTGTTGATCAGCGATGTGAATGATGAACTGAAAACCATTGCCGCTACAGCACTATCAAAAATGGGTAACCTGGCCATAGCTACCTTCTGCGAACTACTCACACAGGAAGAAACACGGTTGTTAGCAGTGCAGTCACTCTCCCAGATTCGAGACCCACACACTATTGCACCACTTCTGAGTGTAGTCAATGATCCCAAAGTTGCTGTCCGGGCTGCCGCTATTGCAGCCTTGAGTAGCTTTCATGACAGCAGAGTCTACTCAGTGCTGTTAACTGCTTTAGATGATGTTGCTACCAGTGTCAGAAGCACCGCAGTTTTAGGTTTAGGTTTTCGTCGTGACTTAAAGGACAAGTTAGATTTAGTAACACACTTACAACCTAGTTTGTATGATGTGAGTCTGGAAGTTTGTCGTGCAGCTATACTAACTCTTTCCCAGCTAGGTGGTGATGCAGCTGCCCTATCTTTATTTCAAGTTCTCGTGTCACCTTATACACCCGTTACCTTACAAATAGAAGTGATTCACGCTTTGAGTTCCATGGGGACTCCCGGTAGTTTGGCATATTTACAACAAGCCCTGAAACAGAGTTCATCGGAGATAGTGTGGGAAGAAATTGTCCCAAGTTTGGGACGAGTACAACAGCAACTAGCAACACAAGCTACGGAAATTTTGCTAGAGATCCTGCACTTGTCACATCCTAATATGAAAATTACCAATATCAGATGTGCGATCGCTTTATCATTGGGGCAGTTAGGCCAAGTCCAAGCCATTGAACCATTAATTTCATTGCTAGCTGAACCAGATTTGCGTCTGAAACTCTACGTGATTGCGGCTTTAAAAAAGCTGCCAGGAGATGTTACCTATAAGAAATTACAAGAGTTAGCAAATAACCCTAAATTGACACCCAATTTACGACAAGGAATAGAACTTACTCTAATAGAATGGTAAAAAATCCCTGGTGTAAAATATATACTAGAGAGCCGGTCAAGTAGAGAGTATTGACAAATTCACTAGACTAGGGGGTAGGAAAAAGTGCGAGTCTTAGGTGTAATTTACAATATACACTTAAGAGATACGTCAATAAATGTGTCAATATTTATTGACGTATTTTACACTAATTTGTCCATTGCATAAATTATATCTTTTATCAACTACTTTTACTCGACCGATGCTCTAGACAGAGAAATTGCGGCAGATATCAAGAGTACAAGAGGCAGGAGGCAGTTCTGATTCCAGCCCTAGAGCCACGACCAAAGGGAGTAAGGGTTGAAGCCCCACGCCAAAATCTCTGATTTGGTGAACTGCAATCAGTGTAGGTCTAGCGTGTTAAGTACCTGAACAGAATTAATTTCATATTAGTTAGGGACTTCCAGAAAATAAAATATAGAATATTCTCCGTATGAAGATAATAATCATTGAATTAAGGGACTTCCAGAAATTAAATTATCCCAATTTATGAACTCAACACGACTGTTACTCCCTCTGCTCCCCTGGGAATTCGATATTTTTTTAGTGGAAGTCCCTAAGGGAATGGACCCGAAAGGTGATCGAAAAAATGCCACATTTAACAAAATCACAAGCAGTAGTGCTAGGAATGTGGAGTTTTGGCATAGTGATGACGCAATCTTGTGGATTATCAACAGTAGCAGCATTCATCGCGGCGATTGCGCCAAGCGCAGTGCCAAAGGCAATCGTTGGCAAGAAGGAAAATACAGTGCGGCAATCAATTTTAGATTTTAGATTATAAAAAATTGAGATGTTGCTTTAACATAAAGAAAAAAGAAAAGAGTTTATTGCAGTGAAATGATAAGGGTAGGCAATGATTACCCTGACAAATAATTCCTGGTTTCTTGTCTCAATACGCCTATCTTACTTCTGCTCGATGATACCTACTTACTCTCACTAACAGAGTTTTTGATCGTTTAAAGCTGGAATTTGGACTTAAAGCTCAGGCTCAGGAAAAAGGGCTTAAAGAATTAAAGATAAAAAATAGACAATACTATTGAAGTAGGATTAAAGGGTTAAGGAAACTGGAAAGAAAAAATCACCGCATAAGCATTATGTACCTGAAGTGGAAAAGGCAGATGCAACTGGACTATTTCTCGTCGTGCTCCATGAGGTTGGACTTTACGTTGGGATGATTTTTTATTTTGAATTCCCTAAAGAAAAGCAGTCAGTTTGACTACTGACTGCTGTACATTCAATGAATGTAATCGATAAATCATTGACGTAATGATCCTGACCAACTAGAAGAATTCCACCAAGCAATCTACCACTTTTAGATTTTTGATTTATGAGCTACTGCATTAATCCTCAATGCTCACAGCCACAAAACTCCAGACAACCCCTATTTTGTCAAGCCTGTGGCTCCGATTTACTTTTACAAGGGCGCTACCGAGTAATTCGACAGCTTGCTGGCAACATTTATGAAGTGGATGATTCAGGGACCAAAAAAATCCTGAAGGTACTGTTTAATAACCATCCTCAAGCTATAGGGCTGTTTCAGCAAGAAGCAGAAGTTTTGAAACGGCTCAATCATCCTGGTGTCCCCAAAGTGAAATCAGATGGGTACTTCACATATACACATCGGGATAGTCAGCAACCCCTGCACTGTCTGGTAATGGAAAAAATTGAGGGGGTAAATTTAGAAGAGTATCTGACTCAACGAAATCATCGACCCATTGGTGAACGTACAGCAGTACATTGGCTCAAACAATTGACGGAAATTCTCCACGCACTCCATCAACAGCAGTATTTTCATAGCGACATCAAGCCGCCTAATATCATATTACGTCCTGGGGGACAGCTAGTGTTGATTAACTTTGGCACAGCGCCGGAAGTAACACAAGCCTTCATCCAAAAAGTACCAGGACAGAAAGTGACAGGGATTATTTCCCCAGGATATACCCCGTCGGAACAAATAAATGCTAAGGCTGTACCGCAATCAGATTTTTTTGCCTTGGGGAGGACTTTTGTTTATTTATTGACAGGTAAATCTCCCGAAAATTTACCGAACCAGCCACGTACAGGTGAGTTAATTTGGCGCACTGATGCAATGGGGATTAGTCAAAAGTTATTAGATTTTATTGATGATTTGATGGCTCCCTGCCCTGAAAATCGACCCAGCGATACACAGGAGATTTTGCAGAAATTATCTGAATTGGAGACTTCTTTAACTTCGTTAAGTAAAAATCAGCGGTCTGGTAATTTAGGACCAAATTATACAGACATTGGGAGGCGGGCGATTGCTCAAATTATCGATATATCTATCCTGACAATTGCTACATCTTCACTATCAGCAATTATTTTGTCTTTGGCATTACCATCTTATCCAAATATTCTCCTCACGGCCTCAGTAGTAACTTTATATAGAACCGTATGTGGAACTTTATTTACGCTATTTTTGATTTTTAGCTTATGTATAGTACATACAAAGACTGATGAGAATACAGCAATTCTTATAGTAGCTGTATTGGGGATGATTGTCCACTGGCTCTATTTCACTCTATTTGAGATTTCCAAACAACAAGCGACTCCAGGAAAAATGGTTTTAAAGATTATTGTAACTGATGAAAATCAAAATCGCCTTACTTTTGGTAAAGCTAATAAAAGATACTGGAGTAAGACTTTATCTGGATTATTTTTAATTGGTTTTACCATGACAGACTTTACAGAGGAAAATCAAGCTTTACACGATAGAATAACCAACACTACAGTTCTTAATAAGACCTAGAACATAACCGTTCACATCTCAACTATAAATCAAGGATTTTAACGATTGTAGAGGGGAGGGGAAAGGGGAGATTGAACTTTGAGTTTGAAGAAGTCAGCACGGGTAAAACGGCAGGCTATGGAGTTTCTGAAAATCCTAGTTCATGGAGAAGGGGCAGGGGAGAAATTGATCTACTCTCCCCTAATCCAAAATCGACAAATCTAAGCCTCAATTACCACCCGCAAATTCCCCCTCTTTCTAGTAACACGACAAGCTGTAGTACTACCAGAACGCTCAAACTCTAAATCCAAAATTGTAGGACCAACCCGCAGATTGTGCAGCGATAAACGATTAATCGACTCTGGCAAAGCCGGGTCAATAATTCGCAAACAATTATTTTGAGCATCCGGCACTAAGTTCACAATCATCTGTAACAGTTGAAAGATGCTACCCGTAGCCCAAGCTTGGGGACTACATGCCACTGGATACTTTACAGGATCATTATCCCCATTTTGTTCATAGCCACAAAAAAGTTCCGGGGGACGTTGATAGGGTTGCTTATTAGTCATGTCGAATAAACCCTTGAATAGTTCCATTGCCTGATCAATCAACCCAAGCGATCGCAACCCCATTGCCGTCAGGGCGTTATCGTGAGGCCAAACGGAACCCACATGATAACCCATCGGGTTATATGCTGGTGATAAACTACTCAAGGTGCGAATCCCCCAGCCGTTAAACATATCTGGTGCCCGTAACCTTTCAGCTACACTGTAGGCTTTTTCCGGGGTGAAGATTCCCAAGTGTAAACAATGTCCAGGGTTGGATGTAATACTATCTACTTGATTCCCCTCCCCATCCAAAGCCAGGGCACAGAAATCCTGCTCTTCAATCCAAAAGTCCTGATTAAACCGTGCCTTGAGGTTTCTAGCCTCTTCTAACCAGCGATCTGCCAGATCTAACCGCTTCTTCATCCTGGCAACTTCCGCTAAGCGGGTTTTAGCTGCATAGACGTAAGCTTGCACCTCACACAGGGCAATTGGTCCATTAGCCAGGTCGCCTTTGCGGTCCACAATACAGTCCCCTGAATCCTTCCACCCTTGATTAGCCAGTCCACGTCTGGATTTACAGAAGTAGGTGAGGTAGCCTGATGGTTTGATGTGCTCATCAATCCAATCCATTGCCGCTAGGGCATTTGGCCAAAGTTGCTCTAGGGTTTCTTGATCGTGAGTCCAAGCGTGATACTCTGCGTACAGCATCAACCACAGGGGAGTCGCATCAACGGTTCCGTAGTAGGGTGTATGGGGAATTTCCTGACAACGAGCCATCTCCCCTAACCGTAACTCATGCAGAATCTTGCCTGGTTCCTCTTCCCGCCACTGATCCTCTATTTTACCTTGGTAAGTCGCCAGTAAGATTAGGGTCTCCTTAGCAATTTGGGGATTTAACATCAGGGTTTGGGAAGCAGTAATCAGAGAATCCCGCCCAAACAGCGTGGAAAACCAGGGTACGCCCGCAGAAACAGTTTTATACTTACCAAAGGACTGGCGCAGTAAGTACATATCTTGCTCCGCTCGTTCAATGGGACGATTGAGAAAGCTTTGATCGGAGCTAATACGTGTAATTTGCTGTACCCAGTGTTGCTGCTCCATCAACTCGGCAGCTTTTGCTTGTCCTAGGGTCGTGGCTGCACTTACCGTAGAACTAGATTCGTTATTGGTAAACATATTCACCCGATAGCCCAGCTTTTGGGTTTCGTGGGCCGCCAACTCCAACTGCCAAACTGCGGTGTAACCCTGAAAATAGTCGGGTTGTCGATACTGGAATTGGATGCGGGACTCCATTACTACTCCATCTAGACCTTGGTAAGCCAGTGTCAAAGGTTCTTCCTTCGGATGTACAGAGTCTGGTACCTGTTCCGGTGTTGGTGCCAACAAGCGGAGAATTTTACCCCGTTTTCCTCTGCCAAAACTCCGGACCTCAAATAAATCTGCAAAATCCGCGTCAAAGCTAAGACTGAGTTCAAATGTGACACTGGTAGTGCTGAAGTTAGATACTTCTAACTCCTCAAATAGTGCCCCATTCAAAACAATTTCCCGACGGATGCCCACTGTATCAGCTTTCAGTTGTCCCTCAATTCTCGGATTAGTACACAGTACGGAGAGGGAAAACCCGTTATCAGCGGTACTACTGAGGAGAACAGGTGATCGCCTGGCTATCTGCAACTCTAATCGCTGGAGAAATCGGGTATCACTACAAAATAATCCCATCCCAGGATTGCTATCACCTAGGGAACATCCAGAAATGTTCCCCATCTTGTCTGTCACCAAAAATAAATCATCATCTTTCACTGTGAGAGTCGGTTGTTGTCTTTCACTGACAACACAAGGCCATTCTGGGATAGGTAGTTGCTCTGCGGAAATAAAAGTTTTTCCGTCCCAAAAAATCTTTTCCGGGGTGATTAGGGAATCTAGTGTCATTAGCCAAAGTTCCGTATAAAAATCTAGGCAGAGGGTTAGGAAGGGAGTAGGGAGAGTGAATTCATGGGCAAGGTCCTCTTCCCCCATCCCCCAACTTTCATGGGCATTTAGATCAATCCATATTCACCTGAAGTCAAGGCTGAAAAATCGTCGTTTTTTCCTAATTTATTGGTTATCTAACATTTAGAGACGCTAAATATCCTAAATCCGCAAATATCAGCCTGCTTTTAATTGAAAAATCGTACTCACCTATACAGAAAAAAGAGCAACAATAACTTGCGGGGAATGAAGGCGATCGCTTATAACAGATTATATTTAAGATCTTAGCACTTGGGATTTATTGTCAATTGATTTAATAAATGAATTCTAAACCTTCAATAGGAGCATGGGATTATGGATATGCAAGTCCTGAGAGAGCGTGCGGGGTTAAGCCGTGCAGAGGTTGCCTTCAGACTTGTAATTAGCGAAACCAGTGTTCGCAACTGGGAAGCTGGACGGACAGAACCCACAATGACACCTAAAAAATATTTAGATGCCCTGCGTCTATTTAAGTGTACGCCTGAGGAATTGGCTGTAGCCAGCGAAAAATCCATTAATCAGAGCCATAAACGCAAACCAGGACGACCAAAACGCTTTCCAGACAATCATCAGGTGAATGAGGCGTCAATCTATAGTTAGAAACGAGTTATATTATAACTAATTAACCGGACTGAATCTGATCTATATCCAGCCCTGTCCAGGGAGATATTGACCCTCATCCAAAGTTCCTTGTCCCCTAATCTAAAATCCACAATTGCTATAGTGCGATCGCTCACGATATTTACCATAACAGCAAGATAAGATTTTGAAATGATAATCCTCACTAAAGGTCTAAATGGCAGAAACACTATTTTTTAACGCCCTGCGGGAAGCCATTGATGAAGAAATGGCGCGTGACTCCAGCGTATTCGTTCTCGGTGAGGACGTAGGACACTACGGTGGTTCCTATAAAGTCACCAGGGACCTCTACAAAAAATATGGTGAGTTACGAGTCCTAGACACCCCCATTGCCGAAAACAGCTTTACTGGCATGGCTGTGGGAGCAGCAATGACCGGATTACGTCCCGTCATTGAAGGCATGAACATGGGTTTTCTACTCCTAGCCTTCAACCAAATTGCCAACAACGCTGGGATGCTGCGCTATACTTCCGGTGGCAACTTTAAAATCCCCATGGTAATTCGTGGACCAGGGGGTGTAGGACGGCAACTAGGAGCAGAACACTCCCAACGACTAGAAACATATTTCCAAGCCGTTCCTGGGCTAAAAATTGTCGCTTGCTCCACACCCTATAACGCCAAAGGACTACTGAAATCAGCCATTCGCGATGACAATCCAGTATTATTCTTTGAACATGTTCTGCTCTACAACCTCAAAGAAGACCTGCCAGAGGAAGAATACTTACTACCCCTGAATAAAGCAGAAATTGTCCGTCCCGGAAAAGATGTAACAATTCTTACTTACTCCCGGATGCGCCACCATGTACTGCAAGCCATAAAAACTATCGAGAAACAGGGTTATGATCCAGAAGTTATTGATTTAATCTCACTCAAACCCTTAGATTTTGATACCATCGGCCCATCAATTCGGAAAACTCATCGAGTGATTCTAGTAGAAGAGGCAATGAGAACCGGAGGTATTGGTGCAGAAGTGATTGCCTCAATCAATGACCGTTTATTTGATGAATTAGATGCCCCTGTATTGCGGCTTTCTTCCCAGGACATCCCCACACCTTACAACGGGAACCTAGAGCGACTGACCATTGTTCAACCAGAGCAAATAGTTGAAGCTGTGGAAAAGATGATGGCATTGCGGGTGTAGGGAGATTGGGGAGGTGGGAAATCCGGCTAATTCCCAATCCCCAATCCCTCACTAGTAAATATCAGAAATTAAAATTTTCAAAGGACAATGATCTCAATAGCTCCCCGCCAAATTTGCCGCAACCGAGATTACTCCTGGTTCAGTTATCATTGAAGGTGCGTTTACACCTCAACCAGCCAACAACTTAGCCATGCAGTTACGTAGTGGCGCTAATCTGTGGAAAAGATAGTAGCGTTGCGGGTGTAGAGTGGGGACTAGGAAATCTTTTCCTTACTCATAACTCAATCAAAGAACGCTATTATAACCTTTGTCGGTTGCGAATTACGGTATGCAAAGACAGCGATCGCTATTAATCTTAATTTTCGTCTTGGTAATTGCCGCTATTGCGGTAATTGCCACTATCCCCATCTCCCTGGGATTAGACTTGCGGGGAGGCTCACAGCTGACAATTCAGGTAAAACCATCAGCAGAAGTTCCCCAAATCACCGATAGAGAATTGGAAGGTGTGAAGAAAGTTGTAGAAGGTCGGATTAACGGTCTAGGGGTTTCGGAACCAGTAATCCAAACTGTAGGCACAGACAAAATTCTGGTCCAACTACCAGGGGTAAATGACCCAGCAGAAGCAGAACGAGTACTAGGGGGAACAGCACAGTTAGAATTTCGCACCCAAAAGCCGAATACGGAAACCCAATTGTTAGCCTTGCAACTAGCCAACAGAGAGTTTAAGGCAAAACAAGATAATTTACGTAAAAGTAACGATAAAGCCGCCATAGGTCAAAATCGAGCCGATTTAGAGAAAAATAATCAAGCGATCGCAGAGTTGTTTGCTAGCACGAATCCACCTCTCACTGGTAAATACCTCAAGGATGCATACGGTGAACCAACAGCAGGCGCAGGTAAATACTGGAATGTAGCCATTCGCTTTGAACAAAAGGGTGGCGAACTTTTTGCGGAACTGACTAAGAACCTGGCTGGCACCGGACGCGGAATTGGCATTTTTCTGGACAATGAACTGATTAGCTCTCCCAGTGTCCCCGCGCAATTTGCCGCAACTGGGATTACTGGTGGTTCAGCTGTGATTGAAGGTCGGTTCACACCCCAACAAGCTAACGACTTAGGCGTGCAGTTACGTGGTGGTGCTCTACCCGTGCCAGTGGAAATTGCTGAGAGGCGGACTGTGGGTGCAACTTTAGGTAAAGATAGTATTCTCAGCAGTATCTATGCTGGTATCGGCGGTCTGGTTTTAGTTCTTGTATTTATGGTAGCGTACTACCGATTACCAGGCATGATTGCGGATGTGGCATTAGTCATCTACTCTATCCTGACTTGGGCTAGCTTTGCTTTATTGGGTGTCACCCTCACGTTGCCAGGAATCGCTGGTTTTATCCTCAGTATTGGTATGGCAGTGGATGCCAACGTCCTCATTTTTGAACGGACACGAGAAGAACTCCAAGAAGGCAAATCCCTCTACCGTTCAGTAGAATCTGGTTTTTACCGAGCATTTTCCAGTATTTTAGATAGTCACGTCACAACCTGGATTGCCTGTGCTACCTTGTTTTGGTTTGGCTCTGGGTTAGTAAAAGGCTTTGCTGTAACTTTAGCTCTAGGAACAGCGGTAAGTATGTTTACAGCGGTTACCTGTAGTCGAACGTTCATGTTTTTAACAATTACAATTCCCAAACTGCGGAAACCAGAATATTTCTGTCCAAACCTGGCAACCACCAATAAGGCAGGAGTAGCCCAATGAAACTGAGTATTAACAAATCGCGATCGCGCTGGTGGACCGTTTCCTGTATCATCATCATCATTGGCATCATCTGCATGGTGATTTCTTGGCAACAGCCAGACATTCGTGCCCCCCTCCGCCTCGGTTTGGACTTTGTCGGTGGTACCCGGTTACAGTTCGTTCGGGACTGCACCAAACCTGGCAACTGCAACCAACCCATAGATATCAATGCTGTCCGTCAGGTAGCCCAATCTCAGGGATTAGGTGATAGCAGCATCCAAGTTATCTCCGATAGCGGCGGAGAAAATGGGGTATTAATTCGTACGAAAAACTTAGATGTGGAGCAGCGGACCAAATTACAAACTGCCCTGAGTGAGAAAATCGGCACTTTTGACCCACTAAAAAACCAAATTGATTCTGTAGGACCCACATTAGGGAGTGAGCTATTTACCTCTGGTTTAACTGCCCTCATCGTTTCCTTTGCCGCCATCGTCACCTACTTAAGCTTCCGTTTTAAGCTAGATTACGCCGTGTTTGCTATCGTGGCTCTATTCCATGATTTGCTGATTACCTTAGGTATTTTCTCCCTGCTTGGGTTGGTATTAGGTATTGAGGTCAACAGCCTATTCATTGTCGCCCTACTGACCGTTACAGGTTTCTCGGTAACAGATACCGTAGTGATTTACGATCGCATTCGCGAAGTACTCAGCCGTAATCCGAATCAATCCATTACGCGAGTTGTAGATGACGCCGTAAATCAAACCCTAGCTAGGTCAATCAACACCACCTTAACTGTATTACTCACATTGTTCTCTATTTTCCTATTTGGTGGAGAAACACTGAAAAACTTTGCCCTGGCGTTGATTATTGGTTTTACGATGGGAGCATATTCCAGCATTTTCATCGCCAGTACTCTCCTAACTTGGTGGCGTGAGCGCACGGGTCAATTTACATCTGAGCCAGTTGACACATCCACTAGTCCCCAGGATAGTTAACTTCCCTATGGATCAACAGGAAGAATCACAAATCACTGGCTCAGAATTCGAAGATTCTGACCAACAAGTCAATAAGCTATATCAACTGACAATCTATTTCAGATGGTTAGTTGTCAGCTGTATATGGCTAACTGTTGGCATTGTGTGCTTGTATAATCTGCGCTCAGAAATTGCCCTGTGGGAACAGTACTTCACTTGGGTATCAGTGCGCTATGCCATCTTCTACCATCCCCTATCTAGTTTAGGTCTGGGCTTTTGTATTGGCATGACAGCTGCTGTTTTAGTTTGGCAAAGTCGGAATATCCTTCTAGGATTACCACAAAAAGAACGGCAACGCCTAGAAAAACAAGTTTATCGGATTCGTCAGCAAGGGCAAACCCATCCCCTCTGGAAATGGGTTTGTGGTCATAGAAACACACGGTAAGTTGGAAACGAGCGCGGCTTTAGCCGATGAGAGGGAAACGACCCGGCGACTTTAGTCGCAGTGAATCTCTTTTAATCATCCATTACCGCCTTGGGGCTGCTTAATTTGGCGTACTAATGTAATTGCACTTTCAATGGGACAATTACCATTCCAAATCTCACAACACTGTACGCATAATGGTTCGCTCCGAGGAGCCTCCCTTTCAGGCCTGGGTTGCTGACAGTAAAAGTCAGGAGCCAGAAGAATTTTAGATTTTGGACAGTTGCATACATATAGATATACACTCCAGCAGAATAGATAGCAGGGGTTAGAATTCAGGAGTGAAACTTGAGATAGAAAAATCCGGCAAAACTGAATTCTGACCTCAAAGTACTGCTGAAATGGGATATTAAGAATGAACTCTCCTCAGATTCAATTTAGCGATCGCCATTCGGAAATAGACTTTTTCCAACTCCAAGAACTCTTGAACATTTCGACTTTCTGGGCCAAAGGGAGGAGTATTGAAGATTTAGCCCTTGCCATTGCCAACAGTGAGCCAGTCATTTCCGTTTGGGATTGCCAGCAATTAATTGGTTTTGCTAGGGCAACTTCCGATGGGATTTATCGGGCAACAATTTGGGATGTGGTCATTCACCCAGAGTATCGCGGTCAAGGTTTGGGAAGCAAGTTAGTAGAAACTATGTTGAGCCATCCCCGAATGCGTTGGGTAGAGTGTGTTTACTTAATGACTACCCATCAGCAGGGATTTTATGAAAAGATGGGGTTCCAAATCAATAGCACCACTACAATGTTGCTACGCAACCAACCTAGCCTAATTCAACTTCAGGAATCACCAACGGAAGAGTTACCTGCAAGCTGGTAGAGGGTTCCTGTGATTCCTTGTGTATGGGGGAGGGTAGAATTTCTAGCTTTCCTCCCATGACTTCTAGCAAGGTTTGATTCAGTAACAGTTTCATTCCCGATGACATGGCCACATTTTCCCGTCGAGGTTCGTCTTCAGATGTGATCAAATCTATGGCTTCACTCCAGGTTGTGGCTTGAGTAGGTACATCTAGCCTAATGTAGGCACAATCACATCTAGGCACAACCCCGCCAGAAAGACAAATGCTACCTTCTCCCAGATGACAAATAGCAGTATCTACTAAATTTATTAATATTTGGCGTAACCAACGCGGATCAGCTAAAACATGAATTTCCGGGTCTGGTACTGACACTAGTAGGGACAGATTCCGATTGGTTGCCAGCATATAAGTTAGGCTGTGAACTTCCTGTAAAACCAGAGCTATTTGTAGGGGTTGAATATCTAATTTGTGAGTACCGTGTTCTATTCTGGCAACACAGAGAATTTCATCCATTAGCCTGTGCAGTTTTTGGGCTCGCTCATGAGCTTGGGTAATAAATTCTCTTTCCTCCGCTGGATTTTCGCACAAATCTGATAAGATTAACTGATGCAACCCAATTAGACCATTCAGGGGCGATCGCAGTTCATGAGTAGTGCGCGCTAGAAAGCCCGCTTTAAACTGGCTCATTTGGTCTGCCATTTGGTATGCTAACTCGATTTGCTTCAACTGTGATTCTAGCTGATGTTTGTCATCTGGTGCTATAGCTTGAGACCTGACAAATAGCCAACGAATAACTATTCCCAGTGCTATACCCACTCCTAAATATATCCAGTTAGTCAAATTCATAAAAACCCATCCATAGTAACAATCCAAAATTCAACTAAAACTGCAAGGAGTCCCAATACTGCTCGGTTAAGGAAATAAAGTAGCCTGAAACCCTTGAAATATCGTTGTCTATGATGACTAACAAGGGCTTAACCGAGCAGTATTGCAAGGAGTCCCACACCGTAATCTCCGATTCGGTGTGGGGAGCAATTGCGGGGGAATTGGTGTGCGTCCTATTGACATTTCCAAAACTAAGTTTTGGAAATGTCAACGTATCCATCTTCTCTCACGTCTTAACAGCTGTCTACCTGACATCTTTTGGTTCTTGTCGAATTTTGGTGATCAACACAGAAACGGGTTTTCAGACGGTGCCAATGAAAAAAATTTCACTGATCACCTAAGAGTGTCCTCACCACAGGTTATAATTGGAATTCGTGGCAATTCCAGTGCATCACTCAATGAAGTAAAGCATCTATGATCGCTGCCAACTCTGCAAATCAGCCAACGGAACCCAACAAACCGGGTGCGCCTCACACCGACACCCAATTGGTAGACCGCAGCAAGCTGAGTAAAATGTACCAGCACTATGTAGAAATGAAGGATAAATACCCCCATGCACTGCTGCTGTATCGGGTAGGGGACTTCTTTGAAACTTTTTTTGAAGATGCTGTTACCATCTCCAGGGAACTAGAACTGGCTCTCACCAGCAAACATGGGGGCGAAATTGGTCGCGTCGCCATGACCGGTGTCCCCCACCACGCCTGGGAACGCTACACAACCCAACTGGTGGAAAAAGGCTATGCTGTGGTGATTTGTGACCAAGTGGAAGATGCCGCTGATGCAGTGGGGTTGGTGCGGCGTGAGGTAACACGGATACTAACACCGGGAACCCTGCTAGAGGAGGGAATGCTAAAATCAAGCCGCAATAATTACTTAGCAGCAGTAGTCATTACAGGAGAACACTGGGGTCTAGCTTATGCAGATATATCCACCGGAGAATTTCTCACCACCCAAAATAGTAATTTAGGAGACCTAACGGAAGAACTCATGCGGTTGCAACCGGCAGAGGTGTTATTTCCCACCAACGCCCCAGATTTAGGTAGCTTACTGCGGCCAGGGGAAACTTCACCCTCCCTACCCCAATGTCTGCCACCCACATTTTGTTATAGCCTGCGATCGCAACTCCCCTTCACCCAGGGAGAAGCAAGACCCAGATTACTAGCCAAATTTAAAGTGCGATCGCTCGAAGGCATGGGGTGTGAACATCTACCTCTAGCTGTTCGTGCCGCAGGTGGTCTGTTGGAGTATGTAGAAGAAACCCAAAAAGAAAATCCCGTCTCCCTCCAAAGGCTCCGCACCTATACCATCACCGATTACCTGATTGTTGACCAACAAACCCGGCGCAACCTAGAAATTACCCAAACTGTGCGGGATGGAACCTTTCATGGTTCCCTAATGTGGGCATTAGATCGAACCACCACCGCCATGGGAGGTAGGGCTTTGCGGCGCTGGTTGCTGCAACCACTAATAGATATTCAAGGGATTCGCGCTCGCCAGGAAACTATTCAAGAATTACTCACAAATACTCCCCTGCGGCAGGATTTGCGGCAGTTATTAAAGCAAATTTACGACCTAGAACGGTTGACAGGGAGGGCAGGTTCAGGAAGAGCCAATGCCCGAGATCTAGTAGCTTTAGCTGACTCCCTCTCCCACCTACCAGAATTGTCTCAGTTGGTAGCCCAAGCTAACTCCCCCTTCCTCAAAGTCTTGCAGGATGTACCAGAGGTACTAGAAGAACTCGCCCAAAAATTACGCGCCCACATCGTTGAATCGCCACCTATACAACTCAAGGAAGGGGGTTTGATTCGTCCAGGGGTTAACCCCCTCCTAGATGAACGCAAAGCCACAGTAGAAGCAGACCAGCAGTGGATAGCCAATCTGGAAGTAGACGAACGGACACGGGTAGGTATCCCCAACCTCAAGGTCGGATTTAACAAAACCTTTGGTTACTACATCAGCATTTCCCGCACCAAATCAGACCAAGTACCCACCAACTACATCCGCAAACAGACTCTGACCAATGAAGAACGTTACATCACCCCAGAACTGAAGGAACGGGAAGCCCGAATTCTTTCAGCCCAAGATGATTTAAATGAGTTGGAATATGAGATATTTGTCGCCTTGCGGGAAGAAGTGGCAACACAAGCCGAGGAAATTCGCCAAATTTCCCGGGCAGTGGCCACAGCAGACCTGTTGTGTGGTCTAGCAGAGTTAGCAGTGCATCAGGGCTACTGCTGCCCTGAGATGGTTGAGGGCAGGGAGATAGAAATTATCGATGGTCGCCACCCAGTGGTGGAACAGTCCTTACCTCACGGTTTCTTTGTCCCCAACTCCACCCGATTAGGGAAAAATCCAGATAGCCCAGACTTAATTATCCTCACCGGTCCCAATGCCAGCGGTAAGAGTTGTTATTTGCGTCAGGTAGGGCTAATTCAGTTAATGGCGCAGATTGGTAGCTTTGTCCCAGCTAAGTTAGCACGGTTGGGAGTATGCGATCGCATTTTCACCCGCGTCGGGGCAGTGGACGACCTAGCTACGGGACAATCTACCTTTATGGTGGAGATGAACGAGACTGCAAACATTCTCAACCATGCTACTCCCCGATCCTTAGTTTTGCTTGATGAAATTGGCCGAGGCACAGCGACCTTCGATGGCCTATCCATTGCTTGGGCAGTAGCAGAGTATTTAGCTGCAGATATTCGGGCGCGGACAATATTCGCCACTCACTACCATGAGTTAAATGAATTGGCAAGTATTTTGGCAAATGTTGCTAACTATCAAGTGACAGTCAAAGAGTTACCCGACCAGATTATTTTCTTACACCAAGTCCAAGCAGGAGGTGCGGACAAATCATACGGCATTGAAGTTGGAAGACTAGCAGGTTTACCTACAGTGGTAATTCAACGGGCAAAACAAGTGATGGGGCAAATTGAGAAACATAGTAAGATTGCCATGGGGCTGAAGAATTTGTAAGTTTCATTGGTCGCCCTTAGGCCCCTGCTACCATACATCCATGTTTGGGTCCCCTTTAGTTTAGGGTCTGCTGAAAAACTCCACCGAGGTAATCCTGATGCCACACAGACCTAAAAATGGTGGCTTCGGAGGTTAGTTCTCCAATTCAACTCCAGATTTCCCCCTCCCAAGTGCAGGCATTTGGGGACTCTAAATGCCATAATCTTGCACTTGTTTGGGATAAAAACGATTGAAACCCTTACTTTAAATAGGTTCTATCCTTATTCAGCAGACCCTAGTTTAAGACCCCCTCTCAATCAAAAATTGAATAGCTCCCGTTCAGGAAGAACCTTCAGCCTCCTGACTTCCTGCCTTCTTCAATTAGGCTATCTTTAGCCTGAAATTCTCCCGCTCGCCAACTATCTGCTATATCCTTAATAAAACTAGCCACAGGAATGGCAATTAACAAACCTAATACCCCTCCCAATTTAGCTCCGATCAATAGAGAAATTACCACCCACACAGGATTTAGACCAGTTAAATTTCCCATTATTCTGGGGGAGATAAAATTAGAAGTAACTTGGTCAATAGCTACCGCTACACCTAATACTTCTACCCCTAACCAAAAATTTTGTAATGCCACCAACAAACTGACAATAGCAATTCCGATTCCCGTCCCAAAGGGAAACAGAGAGAAAAAGGCAATTCCCAACCCAAAAAGTAGTGCTAAGGGGACTTGTAGCAGTAAAAATGCCAGCGTCACCACCACTCCTAAAACTGCTCCTAATGTGGCCTGACCGATAAAATAATTGTGAAAATCCTCACGGAGTAAGGTTCTGATCTGTGTGCCAATGTGAGCAGGAAACCACTGATAAATTCCATCCCATAGGCGATCGCCATTCAATACTAAATAGATAGTCAATACCACTGCCAACAGCAAATTGACAAAAACGCCAATAGTATCAAAAGCAAAACTGAGGATCTTTCCGGTGAAGGTTTGAAATTGACTAGATAGGCGATCTAAAAGTTGGGTGAATAAACCACTTAAATTTACAGGTAATTGTTGCGTTGTTGCCCAATATTGTAAAGCTTGTAATTGTTGCGTTCCCGAATCAATCCAACTGGGTAAAATATTAGCTAATTCATTCAACTGTTGGAGAATAATTGGGACTAAGGTGATACCTACAGCCCCCAATATCACTACAGTTAACAATAAAACTCCAACAATTGCTAGATTACGTTGTACCCCACGTTCTTGGAGAAAATGGATTGGATAATTTAAGACAAAAGCGAGGAGAATAGCTGAAGCTAAAACACTGACTTGGGGTTGGAAATATTTTATGAGTTGGAGTAGTAGCCAACCATTAAGGATAATAATCGGAAAAGCCAAGCCAATATTTAACCAACGTGGCAGTTTGGTTACTGATTGCATAGGAAAATCCTTGGGGGTTGGGGTTAGGAACTGGGGATCGGGAGGGATTAATTCTGTTCTCCCCCCATCTAAAATCCAAAACTTGGGGACCGATCTATTTTTCCCTAATCTAAAATCCCCTACGGGTATCTCCTTCGCTAGGCATAGGAAGATCATCATAGGGTAACACCAGTCGCTCATGGGGAGCCACTGCGTTAGTCGGCTGTGCCGACTTGAAGCAAGTGGGGGTGGAAAGCACACCAGTCGCTCATGGGGAGCACCCGACTTGAGGCGACTGGCATGGAAACCCTCAAGACTGCTGATCATCACAAAATCTAAAATCCAAAATTCTATTACCTATTATCTAACTGAGCGACAAAATCTAACATGATTAGCTGATGTATGGCACCTAGCGGCCGGACTTCACCGGCGATAGCTGAATAAAAACCGCCTTGACCGATATCTTGTGGGGTTAATAATCCTAGATCCCAGCCTTCGTTGAGTACCAATTGATTTAATTCCACCACTAGAGGTGCCTGATAAACATGCCGGACTGCTTTCTCATCCTCATAAATGCCGAATTTAGCAAATGAAGGCAAATTATAACCAATTTCCTCAAAAATTTCTCGCTGGAGAGTTATATCTGGGGTTTCACCAGGTTCGACATGGCCACCAAACAACCCCCAGCAGCCAGGATAGGCAATCCCAGGGATATTGTCCCGTAGTTGCATGAGAAACTGGTGATCTCGGTAGAGAATAGCGATCGCCACATGCACCTGTTGATTATTCATAAAATGTAATTTGCAATAAGAAAGAATAATTGAAAATGGACAAAAAAGGGACAGAGACAGTATCATAAGGGACATGATAAATCAAGACCAACCACTGCCCCAATTTTAGATGTTGTGAAGCAGCGCAGTCTTAGGGAGGTAGCAATTGGCTAGTATTTGCCCAACTCTTCAAGTTGTTAGCCATAAGACCATTCCGCTCCATCGACTTAGCCCCCATTTCTCACCATTCCGGTGTTGGTGTTGCTGCTGTCGGGCGCATTCAGGCATCCTATTCATTGTCACCTGGTTCCACATTCTGTTTCCGGTATTTTGTCCGGTGCAAGTTCCCTGCTTGGGGAGTGAAGGTGTAACGCATACTGGCGATTTTAGTGCTGATTTTGGCACCTTGGAGATAGGGCGCCAGAAAATGGGTGGAAGCGAGTTCCATTTCTTGGACTGCCGGTTGGTTAATTAGCTTGCGGATATTGGCATTTATTTGACATTTACCTGTTCATCTGTATCTAGAGAAAGCTGTTCTAGGGCATCTTTGATGAACCCAGCTATGGGTACAGCAATTAGCAAACCTAAAACCCCAGCAACATAGGTGCCGATGAGTAGGGAGATGATGATCCAGATTGGTCTTAGTCCGGTAAATTTGCCTAAAAGGCGAGGGGCAATCACCTGATCAATTAACTGATCAATGACGAAGATAATAGCTAAAATCTTCACTGCCAGCCAAAAATCATGTGAGGCGATGATTAAGGTGATGATAATTAAGCTAACCACATCACCAAAGGGAATTAAGCTCAAAAACCCTACACCCAAGCCGAATAGTAAACCAAATTCGACTTGGAAAATTAAAAACACTAATGTTTCCGAAATCCCCATCAGCAAAGCTAAATTTATCTGACCGATTAAGTAATTTTGGAAATTTTGTTGGAGAGATTTCCTCAAAGATTCCCCCAAACCCAGTGGTAATTTCTGGATAATTCCTTCAGCAATTCTTTCGCCATCTAGTAGTAGGTAAAATGTCAGCACTAAGGTAACTAATGCTTCCGAAATACTATCAAGGGTATCTAGAAGAATGCTAAAAATTCTATTTCCGATATGCTCTAATTCATTAGGGATGCGATTGATGATGTTAGTTAATATGTTAACTGTCAGTTTCTCTTCAGTAGCGTCAATCCACTTAGGCAGTAGTTTAGCTATCTCGTTAAATTGTTCTAAAACGACGGGTGCTAAGGTGATACCTAAAGTAACTAAAATGATTATTGTTGATAGAAAAACTAATATCACCGCATAATTACGGCTAACTCCCCGGTCCTGAAGGACGGAAACAGGATAGTTTAAAATAAATGATAGCAAAGTTGCTAAAATTAAAATTGTTACCAGCGGTTGGAAGTATTGAAATAAGCTAAATACTAGCCAAAAATTGAGGTATAAAAGGGGAAATAACAGTGTGATAATTAGACATCTAAGTAGCTGGTTGAGAGAAAAATCCATAAATTTTTAGATGCCTACCAATTCCTGTCCTTGGGTAAAAGCTAAAAATTGCTCGTCGTTGATCCGTCCTGCTTGATACAAGGTGATGAAAATTTCGGAAATCGTGAGAACGGCATGACCATAATAACCATTTTGGCATAATCTGTCTTTCACACCTCCCCCATGGTCTATAAAAGCCACAATGTCATTCACATTGATCCCGGCTGATTTTAACTTTTCTGCCCCCTCTATTGCACTTTTACCACTAATGAGAATATCATCTACCACCACAACGGTTTCCTCCGGCTGGAAGTTACCTTCAATTAATCTGCGAGTTCCGTGGGCTTTCACCTCTTTCCGAGGGAAGATCATTGGACAATTGAGCCGCAAGGCTAAACCAGTGGCAATTGGTAAAGAACCGTAGGGGATACCAGCTAATCTATCAAAAGAGAGGTTTAGTAAAATCTCTTCGTAGGCAGTGAGCACTTGGTTAAAAACTTGGGGGTTGGAAATTATTTTGCGTAGGTCGATGTAATAAGGTAAAGTGTCCCCTGAGGCTTGGACAAAATCACCAAACATAACGCAGCCAATGTCATAGAGTTGCAAAATCAAGTTTTGGTACGGGTGATTCTGCAAAATACAAACATCAGGTAGCCAGACAGAACAGGTGGAACCACGCCAAATTACTTCCGTCCTCACTTCATTCAGTTGAGTGCGTAGGGAAAGGATTTCTGCCGATAACTGCTGGCTCTCCAATATATCTTGGGGGACGGGAATCAGCAATCCATCACCATTAACATTCAGACCAGCAGCTAAAATTTGGTCTAGGTTAGTACTCAAAGACCAAATACTCCGGGCCATGATGATGCGTTCGGGTGCCGTTGCCCGAATCAGTTTCATTACCTCAGGGTTGGTTGTTCCTACTTCTAATCCCAGTTGTTCTGGGGTTCCCCAGTTTCTTGATTCTTTGACTACTTGCAAGTAAAGGGGGGATTGGGGTATGGGATATTGCTGTAAAATTGCGGCACCTGGATTAGAAGTACAACACAGTATGAACACCGCTTTATCTGGATAGACGAGAAACGGTGCTACTTGATCTTGTCCGGTATAGGGGTTCAGTGTTACCGCATCTACCTGCCACTCTGTAAATAGAGTTCGGGCTAGGATACTACTAGTATTTAGGTCACTATGTTTAGCATCTAAGATAATGGGGATGTGGGCAGGGATAGCTGCTAAAGTTTTAGCTAGCAGTTCTAAGCCTGGAATACCCAAAGCTTGGTAAAAGCCTAGTGTTGGTTTATAAGCGCAAATAAAATCGGCTGTTTCAGCAATGACAAATTTTAACCAATTCTCCAACCCAGTGATGATATCTGTAGATTGAAACCGAGCAGGCATCATTTCTGGATTTGGATCAAGCCCTACAAACAGTAAGCTTTGGTTGCGGGAAATATTAGTATTGAGCTTATCAAAAAAGTTCATATAGGAATAGGGGGTAGGGGGCAGGAGGCAGGGGGCAGGAGGAAGATTGATCTGTTTGTCCCCTAATCTAAAATCTAAAATCCAAAATCTAAAATTCGGGTACCAACTTAAGCTGGGACAGGATGTACGGTAGGCTTTTTGGACTTGCGAGCTTTGAAGGAGCGTCTGGGTCTAGGTAAGTACTTGTCCAGAATTAATTACACAAAGTCCCGGTTGGAATCCTTTATCCAGTCTAGATCAGACTAGATATTAGTTTGTAAATATTTCTGCTCGGTTACTTATTTCCCCCATTTGTGAGAAAACCGACTCAAAGAGGTCAGGGAAGGATTGACCAAAAAGTCGTTGGGCAGCAGTAGTGCCATCGTCACGTCTGAGATCAAAGTTACTGGAGTTTAGACTAAGCAGCAAGAAATGACCCAGCAGTGCTGAGTTCAGAAAATACAACCTTCGAGGATAAAGATAATTGAAACTAAGCCGATTGTTGCTCTTCTTTACGTGGCTTAGTGAAAGTCTTTTTAACAATGGGGTACCGTATTCTCCGGGAGCGGGGTTGACCGGATTTCCAACCCTGGGACTTTCCGCGAGGTTTGGGTGGAGAGGCAGGAGTACCAATCACCGCAAAAACTCCCCCTAGAGATTGAGCCACCCGTCCGGGGGTTAATCAATTTTAGATTTTAGATTTTGGATTTTGGATTGGGGATGAGTTAGTTAGAAGCAGAGGTTAGGTGTTTTTCTAGAGATCCTCCTAATCTAAAATCTAAAATCCAAAATCCAAAATTGGTTGACTTGTAAGGATTCAGGTGTGTGAAACCCAGTCACAGAGGCAGTTTCAAAATTGAATTTTGTTTATTAACATACCTTTAGTTGCAATAAGGAACGAAAACATAGGCGTTGCACAAATCTTATTGAGAATAGAAATTTATGCCTAATCTCCGAAAACCTTTATCAGGAAAAGGTTGTGGCGATTTTAGTATGACCTGAATCCTTACAACAAATGTTCAAGGATTGCAAAACCAGTGGCTATAATTTAGAAGACACTAAGGTGAATGACATCCGGTTTTTAACTTTAGTCTTGTTGATTGCCATGGCCTATAGTTTGGCGACAATGCAGGGGCAATTAATGAAAAAATTCAGGATAGATATTTACGCTGGACGTATCCAAGAGCACAAGGATCAGACCCCACGCCAGAGTGACTTTAGCCTCGGACTCTACAGACAACAATGGCGTTACGGGATGGAATTATGGGCTAAATTTTGGCATTGGGTACTTTCTAGCAATTAAGTTTTTGTTTCTCCCTTCCCTCAAATCTAAAATTTACTCCCTTTGAACAACCACCAACGAGATTAAATAATCGTTCTCCTTATTAGCAGACGAAATATTTGAGGATAGTTAACTTCAATAGAGCAATTGTCATTACTGTAAGACAGATTGCCAAAATACTGATAATTAGGAACTTGATGTCAAAATGATTAAATTTAGCCACGTTAGACAGATATTGTTGGCTTAACCAGATTAATATATATTGCCAGTATTTATGTAGCGCAAACAAACCGAGAGAGTATTTTGCTAACTTTTGAGTGTACCAATTATTTATAGATATAGGGTAAATAAAACAAAACAAAGTTAATGCACCAAAAACTAGAGAAATTCTATTGTAAATACCAAGATCATAGTGATGAACTCCTAATAAGATGTCATGTAAACTAAATATAATGTATGTAGCCAAGTAAAAAAACTTGAATTTGAAAATTTTATCTTTATCTTTGAATATGGCAAAAGCTATAGGAATGTAAATAATAAAGTTTTCAAGAGAATAGTAAGATATATAATACCACTTTGATTCGACAAAAAAACTTAGCTCAAATCGTATCAAAGAAAATCCTACTATGAAATAGTTTAATAATTCCCTAGTTCTAGGATATAGTCTTTGGTATAAATAAGCTAATATCACCAAAAAGAATAAGTCAAAGAGGAAATAAAAAACTGAATCTCCCACTAAAGGGAGAGTTGGATGTATACCTATGATAACTCGCCAGGAAAACTCTGATAACTTTGAAGTTGCGATAAATGTAAATAGAATGTGGAACGCCGTCCAAAAGATAAACAAAGTACCTATATTTATCAATCTTTTTTTCAGATAGTTTATGCTAGTACTTTTTCTAAAAAATAAATACAGAGAAATAATATAAAATATAGGAACTGCAGTTAAAGTTACTTGCCAATTAAAAACATTAACTAGGCTTACTAAAACAGTAGTGAAATTTTGATTATCACTATTAATAAATCTTATTGGTTGTAGATGCCAGAACATAACAAAGCTAATAGCGATTGCCTTTAAATTATCTAAACCTAAGTCTCTCCTAGTTTTCATTTGGTATTTAGTAGTTGTTGATTAAGGCTTGTCAGAATCATACACTATGTCAAGCAATTTTGGACAGGGCAAGCGCATCTCCAATGCTATTGACATAACCAATGTTTTGTGAATTTCACGCGTTTTGGTCATTTCAGACTCTGATCAACTCGAAAAATGGGTACCAACTTAAGCCGGGACAGCATGTACGGTAGGCTTTTTGAACTTGCGAGTTTTGAAGGAGCGTCTGGGTCTAGGTATTTCCCCAATTTGTGAGAAAACCGACTCAAAGAGGTCAGGGAAGGATTGGCCAAAAAGTCGTTGGGCAGCAGTAGTGCCATCGTCACGTCTGAGATCAAAGTTATGGATAACGGGTCAATACCTTCAAGATCTGTTCGCTAAAGCCACGATAGGGATTATGAAGAGCGGATAGATAAGTACCTATGCAAAATTAATTGCACAAAATTTAGGCATCAAACTCTTATCTAGACTGGAAAGTCCTGTGTAAATAATTCTGCACGATTACTTAAATAACCATTACGTCCCTCAACGGCAGAGGAAGTACGCTGGAACTTAGCACACATCCAGATAGCCCAATCAATCCACTGCTGTTACTCAGAGCCAGGGAAGGTCTTAGTGAAGCGATGCCAATTTTAGATTTTAGATTTTGGATTAAACTCTTTCAATCTAAAATCTAAAATCCAAAATTGGTAAATGTATACGGATTTGTTTCCAAAATCAAATTTTTTACTGGTCGCCATACTGGCTAGGAGGTTCACCATGAGATTCCAGCAGCCTGAACTGCTCTATATTATCATCTTCAGGTAAAATTTGTTCTAAGTATAAATCAAACTCCCACTCGTTGCTTAAATCAAAAATCAGTAGTAGATGATTTCCGACTTCCAGCGGTAATTCCCCTAAACAGTAATCGCTTGTCTGAGGAGGAATACCGACAAAAGGGTGACTAAATTCAAAGCTGCGATTCAGTCTGTCTTTGTAAATAAATCGATAGAGGTGTTCATGGTCAAAATTACAGGTTTGGACAACTGCAACGACTAGCTGATCGAAATTTAGGGCACTAGAAACAGCAATGCGTCTCCAAGCATTCATGAGACTAACTTTAAATATATAAATTGCTTGGGCAAACAAGCCTTCAAAAATCACCAGGGTTTGTTGCCATTCGGGAAAATAGGGTTGGAGGTAAGGTTTAAGTTTAGCAAAGGCGCTCCGGAAGTCAATAATTATTTCCTCGTCTGTTCCTGGTTGAATATCATGGTAAATTTCGGAGAGTAGTCCGATTATTGCATCTCCCCAAGGCAAACGTTTTAAGGAAGTGAGACGCCATCCTTTTCCTGGTTCCGCCTCTCCTAATCCAAGTTCGATTAAACCGAATAGGTGCAACAGGGCTACATTGTATAAGCTGGGGTAATAGATTAATTCTTCCTGTTCTCTGTAACTGCTAAAAGTTAGCCCTTGATCGGGAATTTCCCGCCAAAATTGTAAGCAGCGATATAATGGGGCGTAAGGGTCACGATGTTCACCCAATACCTCACTATTTCCCCAAAGTAACCAGGATTCTAGAAGTGTGAAATACTGTTCTGTGGGGTTAAATCCTTGCCAAATTTTTATGAGGTTTGTATCTAAATATAATCTGGCTTTTTTGCCCTTAGTAATTACTTGAGACAACCCAGAGGTACGCAGGACAAAATAAAGCCCGTGAATATAGGGGTAGGATTTTTGTTGGGGACGCTTGAGTTTAGTCTGGGTGGGGTAACTCAAGCTATCATTGAGTTCCTGGAGGTATTTGAGGGAGAATAGGTGGTTAGTGCTGCTGAGTTCGACTCCATCTGGTTGCAGAAATTTGAGGATAGTTTGAAAGTCACGCAGTATTATTCCTGGGGATTCTGAGGTAATAACTTGCTCTTGGATGATTTTTTTCCTCTCCGGTGTAAGTTTGGGGAGATCATGGGATATGGGGGAAATTCGATTAATCATGCTGTCTTAAATTACGCATAATTGATTTCAGTTATCAACAAATTTAATCCGATAGATTATAACAATAATATTAGCCAGCAGAACAGTAGAATTACTGTGATTAAAATAACTTAATAGCTCCGCCCGATCTCAAACAGGGAAATGAGAGTGCATTCCCAAACTAACCGTGGTTGGGCATAGGAGAGCAGGTACTCCCGAGCCTTTTCTAACTCATTGATAATATTAGGTCGGTGCCATTGTTGCCAATAGGATTCCTGGAGATAATCAACCAACCATAGTTGGGCTTCTAGATCTAAATCATGGTCAACTTTCTTGCCTAACTCCAAGGCACTGCGGTAGGATATAGGACCTGTTGTTAACTGTCGGAGTAATTCAGGGGAAATTGCTTGTAATTGTTGGTAGGCAGCGATAGCATGTCCAGGAGAACCCGCAGCGATCCTCAATACTGCTGGATGCTCCAGGATTGGCTGATGACCAGTTTGGGTAAGAACCTGAGTCAAGCACTGGGTATCTAGACGATAGAAAGGAATCCGTTGACAGCGGGAAACTAGGGTTGGTAGCACAGACTCAAGAGCGGGGACAATTAAAATCAAAGTTGCCTGTCCTGGTTCTTCCAAAGTCTTGAGTAAAGCATTAGCGGCGGCCTCTGCCATTGTTTCCGCCTGTTCTAGGACTACTACATTTCTTGGCGCTTCCAGGGGAGGGCGGCTGAGAAATTCAGTAATTTCTCGAATTTGCTCTAGGCGAATTACAGGTGGTGCCTTGCGTTTTCCCTCCTTGTACGCTGCTTCCGCTGCGGTTCTTCGTTGTCCTTGGTATTGGTACGTTGGCTGCACCCACAATAGGGAGGGGTGATTGCCTTGCTGCAGGCTAGATCTAGAAGCAAATAGTAATTTTATAAAGCATTTTGCCGCTAAACTTCGCCCCACACCATCGGGGCCAACAAACATATAGGCTGGGGCTACCCGGTTCTGGCTGACGGCTTGGGTGAGTAATTCTACAGCTTGCTTTTGTCCTACTAGTGGTGCAAAGAGATCAGTCAATTGGGGATTGGATGTTGGGTGGGGGATGTTGGATGGGAGATTGGTTCTTCTTCCTCATCTCCTTCTACTCTATTAATCTAAAATACTGAAACTACTGATAAGGGAATATCAAAATAATAAATTCCTAAACACATTAATACAGCTATAAATGGCGATATTATAAGCTTTAGCTTTAAATTGATATAATCTACTTTAGAAACGGGATAGTTAATAAAAATTTCCTCTATGTCTGATTGAATAAGAAGACCCAACTTGGATTTTAAATTTTCGATTATAAGAGAGATTGATCTATTCTCCCCCTATACTAGAAACAGGTTGGAGCTTTACTTTTAAAATTGCGCTTGAGATTAACGGGCAAAATTTTCTTTGCACAGGCAAAAGTCGAGGAATCAGCCGTTTTTAGTATAAATCCCCGATTTCCCTTCTTCCTCAGCAAAAAAGCGATCGCGCAAAATTTCCTGGATTAACTTTTGTACCGCTTCTTGACTGAGGCTGGCATCTACGCGCACAATCCGGGCTGGGTAGGATGCAGCTAATTCTATATAGCCTTGCTGGACACGGTGGTGGAAAGCAACTGTTTCTTGTTCAATCCGGTCTAGTCTGTTTGTACTACCGCGTTTACGATATAGTCCCACTTCAACATCTACATCTAGCCAGATAGTCAGGTCACTTTCTAAGCCATTAGTAGCAATGTAGTTCAGCTGGTTAATTAGACTGAGACTTAGTCCCCGTCCATAGCCTTGGTAGGCAATGGTGGAGTCGGTGTAGCGATCGCACAAAATATATTTTCCTGCTACCAAACCTGGCTTGAGTTCTTGGGCAACGTGTTGGGATCTATCAGCTGCATATAGTAAAAGTTCTGTAACTTCTGCAATTGGCTGAGATACAACCTTTTCTAGCAATAGACAGCGCAGATTGTAACCTAACTCCGTACCTCCAGGTTCACGGGTTAAAACCACAGGTATATCCTGACTTTGAAGCCATTGATAACAAAGTTGCACTTGGGTGCTTTTACCGCAGCCCTCTACTCCTTCAAAGACGATGAATTTTCCAGCCATGAGGCTTACGTTTAGTTTTTTCCTAAGTTTCTCTTTGGACCAGCAGCGTGGGCTGTGGAAATTTGGGACTTTTAGGACAAGTTTACCCTAAATAGGGGGAGCATGGGAGAAAATCCAAGATCTCAAATTGGCAGATGCAGCGCAGCTAGACGTTGATAAGCTTGATCTATGAAACGTCTGCCTTTGAGAAAGCCTGTATTTGCGCCAGGACAGATATAATGAAGTGTCTCTGATGTAAAGCGTTCTTGCAGATGCTGAAGGCTTTTAATTTGTCGGCGCCAGTGAAATGTCTTGTTTGAACGCAATGGTACCGGTTCCCCTTGGAGGTTAGGCACTAAATGACGACCGGAAAATAGTATACCTCCAAAGTTATCGTAGTACAGGCAGGATGAGCCTGGTGAATAGCCAGGGGTCCAAATCACATGCACTGTTGAAGCGAGGGTGAATTCTTGAGCAAAGGTTTTTACAGTTAAACCGGGCAATAAATAGGCTTCTTGTTCTTGGATCATAACCTCACAGTCAAAAGCTGACTGAATTTCTGCCGTTTTGCCAATAGCACCCCGATGAGTCAGAAAAAACCAACGCACACCCCCGTGAGAACTTAAAAAATTCTGGTTTATCCGATTTAGGGCAGGGCAATCTATGAGGATATTGCCTTCATTTCTTACAATGAAGTAAGAAGTTCCTCCTAAGGTGTCCCGATTTGGTGGAAAAGCAAAAACGTTCTCATGTGCGAAGTTAGATGGTGAGTCTCCTGCCGGAAAAACTTCGTCAGAGAATACAGCCTGTGGTGGCTTAGTTGTATGACTTGGCTGTTGAGGTGAGGGAGACATAGGAAAAAAGGAGTTCAGAAGTTCTAAGCTGTTCTGGAGTTTAAAAAATAATCCTCCTAAACTGCTGGACTTATTCTTCAGTCACAATCAGCAAAGATAACATGGAATTTTGGTTTATCCTCCTATTGGGGCTAGCTACTTATCTGATGGTGCAATATAGGGTTGCTCGCATCACCCAAACACCAGTATGGTTGTTGTGGTTGGTTTTAATGATACCAGCATTCGTGTGGATCGGCTGGACACTGGTCTATGGGGCAAAACAGCCCGTACCGCCAACACTCATCTTTTACCCGTCAGTTCTTTCTCTGCTATCATATTTCCTGTTGCTTCAATGGGGGCGAAAACTACCAAAGGATACACGAAATCAGACCAGTGCAAAGGAATTAGTACTGACTTCTCAACCTCCCCCAGAGTCGGTATCAGTGCGTCCTATTGAGCAAACTGAAGAAGTCCAGTTGCGAAATTGCTTTCCTTGGAATATTTACTATGTTCAAAACATTGAGTATCGACCGCAGGCAGTGATTTGTAAGGGACATTTACGAAGTACGCCAAGTAATGCCTACGAGCAAATTAAAGCAAATATAGAAGCACAATTTGGCGATCGCTTTTTGGTAATTTTTCAAGAAGGTATTAATGGCAAACCAATATTTGTACTAGTTCCGAATACCCGAAAAGCTAAAGGGTCAGCTAGACCAATATTATCGCTATTTCTACTGTTAGTCACTTTACTTACTACAACCCTAGTGGGAGCAGTTAGGTCTGGGGTTATACAGATAACAATAAACGACATCAGTGTTTTATGGAAGGGATTACCATACGCCCTAGGGTTGATAACAATATTAGGTATTCACGAACTAGGACACTATCTAACAGCTAAGTTCTACAAAATTCCTTCGACGCTACCGTACTTTATCCCTGTACCTTTTTTCTTAGGTACATTTGGGGCATTTATTCAGATAAATGGTCCCATGCCCAACCGAAAGGCTTTGTTTGACGTGAGTATTGCTGGACCTATTGCTGGCTTTATTGCCACTTTACCTATACTTCTGTGGGGACTGGCTCACTCCCATATAGTACCCTTAAATGAAAAAGCAGGTTTATTCGATCTCAATGCCCTTAATCCTAAATGTTCCACTTTATTAGCTTTACTATCTAAGTTAGCTTTAGGAAGTGAGTTAACACTTAAATCATCTCTTGATCTGCATCCAGTAGCAGTGGCTGGTTTCTTAGGGCTAGTAGTTACAGCTTTGAATTTGATGCCTGTGGGACAACTAGATGGGGGTCACATTGTCCACGCTATGTTTGGACAACGAACAGCTGTCGCCATTGGTCAAGTGGCTCGCTTCCTATTACTGCTATTTTCCTTTATCCAAGAAGATTTTTTTTGGTGGGCACTGATCTTACTATTCGCCCCCATAATCGATGAACCAGCTCTCAATGATGTTACAGAACTGGATGACAAACGGGATTTCCTAGGGCTACTAGCAATGACTCTGTTGTTGTTGATTATCTTGCCACTACCAGGGTTAGTTGCCCACTGGTTGAAAATTTAGGGGTGGGGAATTTTAGATATTGTGATGAAGCGGTCTTGGGGAGGCAGCGCGTTGGACGGCTTTGCCGACTGGAAGCAACTGCTAAACCTCCAGGGGATTTTCGATTAGGGGAGAACAGATCAATCTCTCCCCTGCAAGAACTGCTTCCTCCCCCACAACTAACTGGATGAAGTTCCCCCCATCCGAATTTCCGATGTGAAAGAAGCCATACTAAAGCCACCAAAGCGTTTGAGGACACTCACCCGCATTCGTAAATTGGGACTAGCAAACCATAGGCGTTCTTCAGACCAGATGGTTTCGTATTCTGTAATTAAGGTGAGGGCTCCATCGCTACCCATTTTATAACTGCCTGCAACTGGGGCCTTTTCGGCATAGCCCATTTCCCGCAACAGTTTACCTTCATCTGGATGGTTGGGATCGGGTACTGTTACTAATACAGTAGAGCCAGTGTGTTTTTCTTCATCCCATTCCATTGTGCCGTTCCAGGTAACTCTGGCACCACAGGAAGCGAAACTAGGGTCTATTTCGTATTTTTGACAGAGTTCAATCACTTCTGGGTGCTCTGCTAGGAGCGTTTCAATGACAATATCTGACTTACCATCTTCAGATTGTTTAAAAGCTAAATGGTGGCTAGTGCGATGGGAAAACCATTTACCAGCACTTAAGCGAAAAAATTCTTCAATATTCATGAATAAAATTACCTTGCATTAATTAAAAGGTGGTTAATTCACTCCAATCTCGTAAAGCCGTTGTAGGGAAATTCTAGCAGCTTCTGCAACGTGGGAATGACTGTCTTTTTCTAAGTATTTTAAAGCGGACACGCTTTTAGGCGTAGGGAGATTACCTAATGCTTCTGCTAAACGCTGCCGTACTAACCAATCATCCGATTGGGCAAAGCGGAGAATATGTTCTACAGAACTAAGGTCTTGAATTTCTCCTAGTGCGGAGATCGCTGCCTGTTGTAGTACAACTTCGTTGCTTCCCAGTGCCTGAATTAAGATGTCATGGGCGCGGGGGTCTTTAAGATTACCCAGGGAAACTGCCGCACTAAAACGTACCAGCCAATCTGTGTCTTCATAAAATGCTCGTGATAGTGTCTCAAAGGCTCTGGCATCACCTAAATATCCCATGGCACCGGCAGCATCTGCGCGTATACCATAGTCAGGATCACTCGTCAATATCCTCTCCAAAATAGGATAGGATTCTGATGTTTGCTTAATTCCTAAGGCAAATATTGCCATAGATCGCAGTTGTAGTGATTCATCATCCAAGACCTTTTTAATCAAGGGCACAGCATCCTGTGGAGAAACATTCCGCAGGCTGGCGAGAGCTACCATGCGATCGCGCAAATTCGGGCTTTCTAACTGGGCTGATATTGCTTCTAAGCTGGGTAAAGTCATTTGGTTTTAAGAGGATTTTCTTTACATATCTTTACTTTAACTGATTCTTTTCTCAGGAAGGAAGCTTTTCACTTAGTGTCTGTTGTAC